>Ga0209154_1002190_pt1 | contig 11023 bp, 5 predicted proteins | sample GraSoiAngelo_121_FD_185878 | JGI IMG/M metagenome (GOLD analysis project Ga0209154, IMG submission 185878) | Grasslands soil microbial communities from the Angelo Coastal Reserve, California, USA - 14_0919_12_20cm (SPAdes) (version 2) | ecosystem: Environmental > Terrestrial > Soil > Grasslands ... | reverse complement strand
TAGTGATGCGACCTCGGTGAGTTACCAGCACATCCTTTGGTCCACTTACATCCAGGACCAGTGGAAAGCCAGGTCCAACCTCAGTTTTACGATCGGCGTTCACTATGACGTAGACCGACTCCCCTCGGGCTCTGAACTCAAGCAGGCAGGCGGATTCCATCCCACCAATTACAACAACGTGCAACCGCGCGCCAGTTTTGCGTACTCGTTCAACGGCGGCAAGGGGGTCGTCCGGAGTGGCACCGGCTTGTTCATCGCTCCGTTCGTGTACAGCGACATTCTCGTGAGCTGGGTGGGCGCTTCAGAATTCAGCTATATGAATCAGCCCATGTTGCCTGAGTTCGCAAATCCCAGTCAGAACCTGATCGGGTTTGGACCTTCGGGCGCGGTGGGAGCGTGCGACCCGAATCTGGTTCCCGGCTTGTGCGTAGGTTTCCCAGGAACGCTGCGAGCGGACTTCTTCAACTTCGTGAAATCCGGCCAATATCCCGCCCCGAACGCCCTGCGCCAGTTCCCGCTGGGTTACGCCAAGAAGAATTTCCCCCAACCCCTGTCGGAGCAAGCCAGTTTGGAGGTGGAACACCAGCTTGGCAAAGACCTGTACCTCTCTTTGGGATACCAGTGGATGCACGCCATGCGATTGCCGGTGTATTCCAGCATCAACGCCGACTGTCCGGGGCATGTGGAAGCAAACTGTCCCCGATTGCCGAGTGGAAAAGAAATCTTCAGCGCGCCGGCGGATCCTAATTTCGGTTTTGTACTCTATGTAAAACCGATCGGCTTCTCCATCTACAATGCCGGCACTCTCAGCCTGCGAAAAGCTTTTTCGCACCACTTTAACTTCCTCACGAACTACACCTACTCCAAGTCGATTGACATTTCGACTACCGTCAACCTGCCGAACACACCGGAGAATTACCTGCATCCGGAGTTTGACCGCGCTGTCGGAGACAATGACGTCCGCCACCGCTTTACACTGGCGCTGCTGGCCGAGACGCCGCAGCAGTGGTCCTGGTTACTGCGGGACTTCAAAGCATCCCTGCTTACCGGCCTGCAGAGTCCGCGGCATTTCACCATCAACGCGGCTCCACCGCAAGGCGACTTGAACAACGATGGATTCACGTTTAACGACCGCATGGACAACCTGCCGCGCAATAGCTACTTGGGCGATTCCTACTATGACGTGGACGTGCGCTTGCAACGAGTGATCCCGTTTAGCGAAAGGATCAAAGGGGAGGCTAGCTTCGAGGTATTCAACCTCTTCAATAAGGCGAATGTGCAGGAGATAGACCACCTATATGTGACCCCCTCGCCCGTGGGCGCTTTTGTGGACCCACTGGGTAATCCGGTGCCGGTGCCACAGCGGTTCGGCGATCACATCACGGACGGCAACAGCAACTTCGGCCAGCCCAAATTTGTGGCTCCGGCCCGTCAGATTCAGCTTTCGTTCCGAGTTAACTTTTGACGGTTTTCGAATAAAAAGGGGTGGTGCTTCTAGCAGCACCCGTTGTAGGTCGCGGCTTCGGCTGCCCTTCGCTGGTCCCATCGAGGGAGGAAGACAACGGTGGTGAAACCATACACAGCCGTAGGCCTTATTCCTGCAGTTCGTGGAATTCGTCGCCGCAAGGACATCAAGATAAACCTGGAACATCTGAAGCACCTGGTGAAGGCTGCCAGTTGGCTCTCGGCGCTGGATATTCCCGTCCGCTTGATCGCATTTCCCGAGGGCGCGCTGCAAGCCTTTAATGACGAAGTGCTCGACCTGGACCACGTGAAGTTCGCGCGTGAATGCGCCATCGATATACCCGGAGAAGAAACCGAAGAACTGGGAAAGATCGCGCGCGAGTACGATGCCTTTATCATGGCCCAAGCCAAAGCCCGCCATCCTGACCTGAAGGACCGCTTCTTCAATATCGGCTTCATCATTGACCCGAAGGGAAAGGTAATTCTCGAGCACTACAAAGTATCGCCGCTTTTTCCCGTGGAGCACTCCGTCTGCCCCCATGATGTCTACGACTGGTGGATCGAGAAGTATGGGCGCAATCTGAATGCCTTCTGGCCGGTGGCGGACACCGAGATCGGCCGGCTCGGCATCATGATGGCGAACGAAGGCTCGTACCCGGAAAATGCGCGTGCTTTAGCGTTAAACGGAGCGGAATTGGTTTATCGCGCTTCATATCCGCATCCGGCCACTGGAAACGAGATCTTCGAAATCCAAAGCCGGGCTCGTGCCTTGGACAACAACCTTTATATCGTGGCCCCGAATCTTGGGACGTATTATCTATTCCCCGAGGAAACCACTCCCATCGACACTTTCGGCGGACGTTCTTTCATTATTAATTACAAGGGTCAAATCGTGGGCCGGCAAGAGTATGGGGGAGGCTCGACTTACGTGGCTGGTGTGATCGACATCGAGGCGCTGCGCGATCATCGCGCGCGGGCACAGTGGGACAACTGGCTCAAGGATCTTCGCACTGAGTTGTACCAGATCCTTTACGAGCAGCCGATCTATCCCAAGAACCTTTACCTGAAACGAGAGCCCATGAAACACGCCGAGTACCGCAAAAAGGTAATCAAACCGCAGATTCGCCTTATGCACGATCGCGGTATATGGAAGAAGCCGGACCGCTGACCCTGTCCCTAAGGTGATCAGTGACTACCCCAGGACCGTAATCGGCATTTCGATTCGAACCCTCGCGCGATAACTCCTGGATGATCGGCTTAACCGGCCAATCTCCGCCGAGCCAATCTCCGCCGACTTGAACTGCAACCCTGCCGCGTTCATGCTTTGTCTTGCTCAGGTATAAACTTGCCGCCCATTACCGGGCTAGCCAGAAAATCGTGAAACTCCCCCACCAAACCGTTCAAGCGGAGCAAAGTGGTAATTTGCGCCCAGCGGCGGATTTCGTGCATCAGGATATGAATAACAATTTTCCTTGGTGTTGCTCTTACAAAATAATTCAGAATCTTGAAATCCTTCGGGACATCCCACTCCTGGGCGGAAAACGTTCCGACCAGTTCCTTTAATGCCTTCCGGCTTTGCTAACTGAATTGAAAGAGCGCTTCGATGTTGTCGTTCGGAATAGAGGCCGGATCAGTAAACGATCGGCCAGGGAGCCTCTCAACATACCGTTTTCCGGCAGTTAGTGGAAGGCCGGAAACTTCGGGCACGCCGCTCACGCGGACATTTCCTGTACTAAATCAACCGAACATTGGATGGGATGCGCTAACGACAACTGTTGGGCTTCACGCTGTTGGCGCTGTTGGGCTCGACACGCTGTTGGGCTTCCGCTGTTGGGCTTCCGCTTGACAAGCGGATTCTTCGGAACTAGCATTTTTCAACGTGTGGGCCCCTTAGTGCCTCATCCCAGGTTTCCCTATCCCGGTTGCCCGCAATGAATGGGTGAGGATCAACCGGTCACTCCTTTACCCGCGATGGTGTCAGGCGCCTTGCGGCGAGTAATCCTTCCAGCCACCAAAGGAGTTCCCAGTATGGAGGAAAAACTACACCCCGAAAAATCTGGCCCCTTTTTTCGCGTCCCAGGGAAAAAGTCCCATCTCGAAAAATCAAGTCCCTTTCCGCCCGAAAGCCGTGAAGAAGATGCGTGGCTGAGCGAGCGGCAGCTAGCCAAGTGTTCGCCCGCTGAGGTTGACCAGTTCGGTTCCCCGGTCCCAACGCGGATGGTCTCGAACGGCGAGTATATGCCGATTGCGCAGACAGAGAAGCAAAAGCGGGTGGAAGCCAGGATCCTGGAGCTGGCGGACTCGGCCTCAAAGAGATTGGGCATGTCCCGACGGATGTTTCTTGCCACCACTGGAGGCTTTGCCGCGGCGTTTCTTGCGATGAATGAGGTGTTCGGGCACTTCTTCAACGTCAGCCTGCTTGAAGTGTTCGAACCTGCCGCCTATGCCGCCACTGGGGCTCCCGCCAACCTCTACGTCCTCGATGATCAAACCCACCTGGTTCGGTCGAGCCTGCAGGGGCCGGTAACCTTGAGGGCGATTGCACAGGGCTACGACGAGGTTACGGGTCCGCTGTTCGGAGTGAACCCCTTCAATCCCACGGGGCTGAACGACGAGCTTGGCGGCGCCTGGACCGCTTGGAACCCGGCACTGCACAACAAGCCCTACACCTGTGACATGTTTAACGTGATCAACTACATCAAGGAGATGTTTTTCGACAGCCAGACCACGGTGGCGGTTCTCAGTAATGCCAATTTTGCCGCTATCCCGGTCCCGGGAGGTAATCCGCGTGCACCCACGAACGTGACGGAGTCCCTTACCCACGAAATTCTGACCGGGGAACAGACGGCAGGCGTCAGAGACTTCGTGAACCAGATTGCGGGTTCGACGCGGGTGCTGGCGCACGGCCAACTGTATGTGGGCATCGGTAACCTGCATGATCCCGTCTTTGGAGATTTCACGCAGTTCCAGATCGATGCTTTCCATCCTGACTCCTGGAAGGGGTACAACATCGCGCCAGCAGCCAAGGTGGACACCGACCCCAACAGTCTCATGCGGATGTGGCGACTGGATGACGTGGCGGTTGCCTACCCCATATACGCGGTCATCGCTCGCAACACTCAAGAGCTGAAGAAGCACCCAGGTTTCTTCAATATCTGCGTTCACAAAGGCTTGGCGCCTGGACCGCCAGACATTCCTGAGCGCGGGAATCCCACGGACATTCCCAAGGCTGCAAGCGACTGGCCGCAGTTCAACTTCATCATCTACCACTCCAGCATCCGTCCCGCGTTTTTCGACTATGAGTCGCTGCAGGACATCCGATCTGGAGTGTTGCGGGAAGGCGTGCCCGACATCAGCTGGACTACGCAGTTCGCCCAGCTTGCGGCACCTTTCCCCAACGTCTACGCTGAGATTGGGACGACCTTGGCTTCCTCGATCGTCACCTTCCCCACCGTGGCCGCCCACATTCTGGGGCAGCTCATGAAATATCTGGGGCCAAACCGGATCGTGTTTGGCTCGGACTCGCTCTGGTACGGGAGCCCACAGTGGCAAATCGAAGCACTGTGGCGGTTCGAGATCCCCGAGGGGCTGCGAGAAAAATGGGGCTACCCTGAGCTGACAAAATCGGCCAAACGGAAGATTCTCGGCTTGAACTCCGCCCGGCTGTATAGGTTGCCTACGGCAGTCGGGGGTCAACATGGGGACGGCGGGGCCTATAAGCCTGTGCCCCCCAATTTCGAGCAGCTGATTCCCGATAGTTTGAAGACACTGTTAGAAATCGGCCAGCCGGTTCCGCCCGGGGCCTGTGTGGTTAGCGATAACTTCTCCAAGATGAAGGAAGAATACTTGGCGGGGGGCGGACAAAGGAACAACACCCGGTACGGGTGGATTCGAACCGCTGCCTAACCGAAGAAGCAGCACAATTCAGTCACGATCAAGATCGGCCCCTCGCTGTGAGGTAGTAACGACTCTGCAACTGTAACCGGTCAACTTCTGGGCACGGCGGGTCCGGCTCAAGGACCGCTCATGCCAATACCAACCAGCCCCTTACCTAGAAGGAGTTCCGACCATGGGAGACAAGCCACAATCCGAGAAATTCCGCGCGTTTCGCCTCACGATGCGCTTTGTCGTGTGCGCCCTGTGCCTGATGTTGTCGGCCCATCCGGCCGCGACGCAGGTGGTGGCAAACCCGATATCTGGTTGTTCGGGTAACACCGCTCTATTCAATCCGGCCCAAGGGCAAGACATTGTCGTGCCCGTTGAATTCACGGTTTCGGTCTTTGCAAAAGGCCTGAATTTCCCCACCGGTATCGCTTTCCTCAGCCAAGGAAACGGGTTTGAGGTGTATGTGCTCGAGTCTGGGCACGGCCTTCCCAGCCGGTGCAACGACCAATCGCAGTTTGGCAGCGGGGATTTCGATCCCAGGAATCCGTTCACGCCGGACATCCTGGTGTTCGATCAAAGCGGCAGGCTGATCCGCGGGCCGATGGCCAAGCCTACGCCGAGCGGTGGCCTGCAGCCTGAAGGTCCGGCCATCGACTTGGCGTTCGAGCGCGGCTTGCAAGGCGGACGCCTGTTTGCCACCGATTCGAACCAGGCGACCCATGCCCACAATGGGCAGAACAACAGCTCGCGTATCGTGACGGTTGATCCCATGACCGGGCACGTTACACCCTTCATTACCAGTCTGCCGACCGGCGACCATCCCACCGAACAACTGGCGATCAAGGACGGATGGCTCTACTGGTCGCAGGGTTCAACCACCAACAGCGGCGTGGTCGGACGCGACAACGGCGGCGGCCAGAATCAGGCCGACATCCCGTGCCAGGACATTGTGCTCAGCCAGAATGTCTTCGACTCGGGCAGCGGTGTGATGACCAGCGGCTACTCCCCGTTTGGCGTCACACGTCCCGGTGCCACCGTCAAAGCGTTCGAAGGCGCGAGTCATGCTGGTGTATGCGATGGCGCGATTTTGCGTGCGCGGCTCAACGACCCGAGCACGATCGAACCGTTCTCGTGGGGATACCGTAACGGCTACGCCATTGGTTTCGCACCTGCGAACCACGCTCTGAAGGGAGGCCTGCTCGTAGGCGAGGATGGACCGGACGAGCGTGGCTCGCGGCCGTCGAACGGAGCACCGGACATGCTGCAGTTGGCCCGTCAGAATCCGGATGGGACCCCTGACTACCATGGCTGGCCGGATCGCTTCGGATTCCTGCCGTCGAGCCAGGCGGTTTTCAACCCGGTTGGCGGACCTGGAGACGATCTTTGCGTCCCGGATCCCTCGAACCCGCCCAGCATGTGTACGCTGGCCAGCCTCGCACAAATTCTGCGCGAGGATCGTCCGATTCACGACGTGCTAGCATTTCCACCGCAGCCGGTCACGTCGCCCCTGGCCACAGAGGCCGCGGATTCATCCTTCACCGGCATCGATTTCGTGCCCGATTCGTTTGCGCATGGTCCCGTCCGGCGTGGTGCTGCGCTGTACGCCCTGGAAGGAGACTTCGGATTCTCCGCGGCCAATGCTACGGCGCCCGCTCCTGAAGTGGGGCACGAAGTCAAGCTGATCAACTTCAACACGCCCGGACAACCGCTTGCTCTCCTGATCCAGCGGTTTGCCCACAACACCACGTTCGAACAGGCCTTCGTTGACGGCCTTCGCGGATTCAACCGTCCGACGAACATCAAGATGGGTCCTGACGGCTGCGCCTGGGTCGTGGATTACGGCGCGGTGCGGGACTTCGGCCAATCGGATCCCGCGGCCAAGTACGTCGGCGACATTAACGGCCCCCTAGTCCAAATCCCTGGAACAGGCGTGATCTGGAGGATCTGCCCGAAAGGAGGAGGCTAAGACTCGGTGGTACGATAAGGGCGGCTAAGTGCCGCCCGGCTCCTCATTCCTTTGGCCGGTCGCTGCGTCAGGTACAGGGGACGCTCGACTCACTTCTGCTTCCGGCCATGCGGCAATGTCGAGCAGTTGGTCGCTTCACTCGCTCACACCGCATATACGACATGCAAGCAAATGGGTCCACCGCAATCGCCTTCTGCGACCGAGTACCAACAGTTGCAGGCTGCCGGACAGCTGCAACTGCAACTCCTGAGTCCTCCCGCGTGAATCAACGGAGAATGGCCGATTATCTACGCTACTGGACGAATATAGTTCTCCGCTTCGGGTCGTAGGTGAAGTCCACCAGCCCGTCGCGGTAGTCCAGCTTGACTTCAAGCACCCTGAGCATGGCAAACCCAAGAAAACCGGAGACTTCTGTTCCCATGCGACGACTTAGGGAGGACAGGTCTAGTGTAATGATGTCAAGATTCGTCTGCTGCAAGTGGCCGAAACGCAAGGTCGTCTTCGCAGAACTGTAAACCTTATTCACCTCGCCATTCAGACCACGTATGTGCAGGCGATCTTCAGAACTGACCTTGCTAACCTGCCGCCCCGCCCGCACCGAGAGAATATTGGCGAACGCGCCCGTGTCCAATCCGAACAGCATCGACTTCGAATCGTTCACAGCGGTCGGCACCAACACGGTATGCCCGAAGCGAAAGACCTTTGTCCAGCTGGCCATCTCGGGCGCAACGTATCGATCTCTAGGCAAGCGCACTGCGGATTTCGGCGTCATAGCGGAGGATTGCCGGTCCTTTGAACTCTGTTCCGGCGGAGCGTCTTTCTGCTCCGCATGTGCTTGCTCTTCCCCCTCGCTGTTCAACGAGGTCGGGGACACAGTATCTTCGGGCCGCTTCGGTAAAGGAGACAGCTTAAGCCGCATTCCCGGAAGGTCAAGATCAACAAGATAAGCCTCGAACACATCAGCTCCGATTAGCCCGTCTGCATCGCCGACCGAGTTCTTTCTGCTAACGGAGATTACGCAGTCTTCGAACTCTAATTCCCCGATTCGGATATGGTCAGCCACAGCTGTGTAACCGCTTTGTAAGCCTTTGTCACCGATGCCCGCGTAATGCTGCGCGGAAATGGGAATCAGTCCCGCCTTTTCGGCCTGCTTATGGCCCACCATGATCCCACCCGCGCCGGTATCAAGGAGAAGCCGGGTATTTCGATCGTTTAGCTTTACGATAAGACCTATACCCCGAATCCGGTGCCCATCTTCCCCATGCATTACCTCCAGCGTGGTCTCGGTGTGCTCCACCCTGCTGACCAGCCTGCATCTATGGACAGGCTTGTCCGCTGTCGCTCTCAGAAAGTCCAAATACTCCGTCATCCATTTGGTTTCTTCTTCATCATCCGGGTGCGATCCAGCGAGATACGCTTCTAACGCCGCTAGCCGCTCCCGTCGGGGAAGCATTCGGAGCCAGGCCCGCTTCACCTCAATATCATCGGGAGCTATCTCGTGGGCGCTTTGTAGCTGGTCATATGCTTTGCGGTATAGGGAGTAGGAAGCATACAAGCGCGCCAGCCCGAGGTAAGCATGTACTTCCTTTGGGTTGAGTTTCTTTGCACCTAGATATGAGATCTCGGCATCAGACATCTCACCTCGGCGGAACTGGACGTCGCCTTTCACCGCCAACAATGCCGCTGAATTCGGCTGCGCAGCAAGCGCATTATTGACGGTATCGGATGATTCATCAACCTTCTGCTGCCGCAGCATTGCTCGAACCAGTCCTACTTCCGCAGGTACGAGCATCGGGTCGGTCTTTAGTAGTACCTGATAGCTGCTCTCGGCTTCCGCAAACTTGCCCGCCTGATAAAACCGCTCAGCAGTCGCAAGTCCCGATTCGATAACTGGAGCTTTGACGTCATCAGTAAGTCCTGTAAGTTGCAAGCAGAAGAGCAGAAGAGCGGCATCGAGGATCGAGCGGAGGCAAGAAGTCACGTGAAGCCCTCCGGGGAAACGGAGAGTAGAGTAGCACGATTCCTGAATGCTTCGAAGCGGGTTCACCCACATTGCTCGCCCGGAAGCCGTAGCGCAGCGATATTCGGCGAGGCATAAGCCTGAGCCAGCCAGTTCAGGCAGTTCTGCAAGCGTCATTCCCCGGCGCATCCTGGGCCATACTTCCCGTTTGCCCGTAGTCGGGAATCGCAGGTGGCTGGAATGGCCACGTTTTGAGCCTCATCGAAAGATCCCTATCTCGACCTGCTTTATACCCAGGCCCTCGCAGCGGTCGCCCCCCCAACCGGCCGGTGACCTTGCCGTGCTCCAACGAAAGAACGCCGTTGACGAAGACGTATTCGATCCCGATGGAAGCACGGTGAGGGTCTTCAAAGGTAGCTGTGTCGTTGACCGTGGCTGGATCGAAAATCGTGATGTCGGCGAACGCGCCGGGACGAAGTATGCCGCGGTCGCGCAAACCCAGTCGCTGCGCCGCCAGGCTGCTAAATTTCCGGATCGCCTGTTCCAACGTCAACAGATGCTGGTCGCGCACATAGCGGCCGAGAATGCGCGCAAAACTGCCGTAGGCGCGCGGATGCGTCTTCGATTCGCTTAGCGGCCCTTGGACATTGACTGCCCCGGCGTCCGTTCCCACGCTTACGAACTGCTGCTGCATGGCGTATCTCACATCGTCTTCGTTCATCGTGAAGTACAGGGCTCCAACGTGGTCCTTGCCGGCGATTATGAGGTCCAGCAATGCGTCAAGCGGGTCTTTGTGTTCATCGCCAGCTATCTGCGCCAGCGTTTTACCTTCGTAATGCTTGAGCGCGGGGTCGAGCACCGAAGAAACCAAAATGCCTTGCGGGCCGCCTGTGCCCCGCCACATGTTCTCCGTGCCGCCATCGTGCCCGGCGAGCTCTCGCCGGATCGCAGCGCGGACTTGCGGATCTCTCAGGCGGTTGACAAAGATTTCCGAACCGCCTTCGTGGTACTTGGGGGGAATGGTTGCGCCCAGCGAGGTGCCGGAGGCGATGTACGGATATTGGTCGGCCGTGACATCCAAACCGGAGGCGCGCGCTGTTTCGATGGCGGCAATGACATCACGCATCTTGCCCCAGTTCTGTCGGCCGCTGACCTTCAAGTGCCATATCTCCACCGGAATGTTGGCTTCGCGGCCAATGCGAAAGGCCTCGTCCAAGGCTTGCATCTCGCGATCGCCCTCGTTGCGGATATGCGATGCGTAAATGCCTCCGTACTTCGAGGCAACTTTTGCCAGCGCGATCAATTCGTCGGTTTTGGCGTAAAAGGCGGGCGCGTAGATCAATGAGGTCGAAATCCCCATCGCGCCCTGGCGCATGGCTTCATCCACGAGTTGTTGCATGCGAGCTAGTTCTTCCGCCGTGGGCGGGCGGTCGGCGCTGCCCAGAACGTACTTTCGAACCTGGGTTGCTCCCACGTAGGTGCCCAGATTAATGCCCGCACCTTGTCTTTCCAGTCGACTGAAATAGCCGTCGAAATCCTGCCAGTCCACGGTGAGATGGTAGTGCTGGAGAAAATCGCGGCGGTCAGCCAGAGTCTGCTCGTTTTGCGGTGCAATGGATCCGCCCTCGCCCGTAATGCCTGTCGTGATGCCCTGCGTGAGCTTGCTGAATGCCTGCTTGTCAATCAGCAGGTTCCACTCGGATTGCTCCAGCATGTCGATGAATCCGGGCGCGACTACCAAACCCCCA
>Ga0209154_1002189_pt1 | contig 11030 bp, 7 predicted proteins | sample GraSoiAngelo_121_FD_185878 | JGI IMG/M metagenome (GOLD analysis project Ga0209154, IMG submission 185878) | Grasslands soil microbial communities from the Angelo Coastal Reserve, California, USA - 14_0919_12_20cm (SPAdes) (version 2) | ecosystem: Environmental > Terrestrial > Soil > Grasslands ... | reverse complement strand
TTGGAGGCCCGGGTGCGCATCAACTTTACCGACCGCGAGCTCGACGTAATGAACGTCCTGTGGGACGCCGGGTCGGCCACCGTCGCCGAAGTCCGCGAGCGGCTCAGCGACGACCTCGCCTACACCACCGTCCTCACCGTGCTGCGCACGCTCGAGCAGAAGGGCTACGTCGGCCACACGGGCGAGGGGCGGGCCCATCGGTACCGTCCGCTGGTCAAGCGCGCGGCCGCCGGTCGCAGCGCGCTGCGCCGACTCGTGGACAAAGTGTTCGACGGCTCGCCCGAGCTGCTCCTGACCCAGCTAGTCTCCGACAAGAATCTTGGTGACGAGGAGCTGCGCCGCCTGCGCAAGCTGCTGGCGGATCGGCTCCGGGAGAAGCAGCCATGATCGCCGCGTGGATGGTGTACTGCGTCGCCATCGCCGTTGTGTTCGTCGTGGTCGGCGAGGCGCTCGAGCGAGCGCTCCACCTGGCGGGGCGCGCCACGCGCTGGGCCTGGGTCGCGGCCCTCGCGGGCTCGTACCTCGTGCCGGCGGCCGCCTGGCTCCGGCCGGGTGCGTTCGGCGCGCTGCCCATTCCGTTGGCGAGGCCCGTCGTCGCCGGACGCCAGGCCACCGCCGGCCCGATCGACCCGCTGCAGAGGGGCGCCGTGCCGGCGCCGCCGTTCTCCCTCGGCGACCTCGATGCCACACTCGCGTGGGCGTGGAGGCTTTCTTCGGCGGCGCTGCTGCTCTCGCTCGGCGCCGCGGCGCTCCGGTTGGCGGCTGTGCGACGCGGCTGGCGCAACGCCACCGTGGACGGCCGGGCCGTCCTCGTGTCGGACAACGTCGGTCCCGCCGTGGCGGGGCTGTGGCGGCCCCGCGTGGTCCTTCCTGACTGGGCGCTCCAGCTCGGCGAGCGGGAGCGGCGGCTGATGCTGGCTCATGAGGACGAGCACATCCGAGCGCGCGACCCCTGGCTGCTCGCCGGTGCGGCGGCGGCGCTCCTCCTCGCGCCCTGGAACCCGCTGGTGTGGTGGCAGGTGCGGCGACTGCGTCTGGCGGTCGAAATGGATTGCGACGCCCGCGTGCTGGCGCGCGACGGTGACGCGCCCGCCTACGGTGAGCTGCTGCTGCGTGTCGGACAGCGCCGCGCCCGCCTGCCGCTCGGCGCGCCCGCGCTGGGCGAGCCGGTGTCGTTCCTCGGGCGTCGGATCCGCCGCATGGTGACGGCTTTACCACGCTGGCGCTGGGCGGGTGCGGCGGCAGGCGGACTGATCGCGGTCGCTGCCGTCATCGCCGCGTGCGAGGCCCCGCGGCCGGTCGGGCCGCAAGCACCGAGCGACCCGTCAGCCGTGGTGGAACCAGTGGCCGTGTTATGGAAGGTGCCAGTCCAGGATGCGCCCACGCCGGCGTCGCTGATGGACGAGTGGCCGGCGTTCCTGTCAGGACCGCCGCTGCAATACCCCAACTTGCTGCGCCAGGCGGGGATTCAAGGGCGGGTGGTCGTGCACGCCATCATCGACACGGCCGGCCGTGCAGAGCCGTGGTCGGTACACGTGATCGAGAGCCCCCACCCGGGGTTCGATCAGGCCGCGAGGAACTTCGTGCTGGAGGCGCAATTCCGGCCTGGACGGATGCGCGCGCGGGACGTGCGCGTGTCTATCAAGTTTCCCGTGAACTTTCGGACCGGAAGGTAAAGCGGATCCTTCGCTGCGCGCGCGTTCCGCGCGCTCGCTCAGGAGGACCGCGCCTGCCATCCTGAGCGCCGCAGGCGCGAAGGATCTGCTTTTGGGTACCTTCATTGCCATGCGGAACACGCTCTTGGCGCTCTGCTTGCTTGCCTCTCCCGCACCCGCGCAGTCTCCAATCGATTCCGTCCAGATCGTCACCCGCGACATCCCGAACTTCTGGCGCGCCTACGACCAAGCCGCCGGCAAAGACTCGGCCGACCGCGTGCGCATCTTCGAGACGGTGTATTTGCAGCCCGGCTCGCCGGGCCTGCGCGACTGGATGCGCGTGCGACTCATGAATCGCGACACCGTTCGCGCGCGGCTCGCTCGGGCCGGGTGGCCCAAAGAGCGGCCCCGATAGCGTGAAAAAAGTCACCGCGCCGTTCTACGAGCGATCCGCCGCCGAGGAGCTGCTGCGCGCGCTCGCGCAGTACCCGCGCTACTACGCCGCCGTGCGCCCCACGACGCTTGCGGTTGATACCAATTCGCGAGTGACGCAGGGGATTCGGCATGGCCTGACCCGGCTCGCAGCGCTGTATCCCGAAGCCCGCTTTCCCAACGTCTACTTCCTCATCGGCACGCTCTCGACCGGCGGCACGACCGCGCAGAGCGGCATGCTGATAGGCACCGAGCAGAGTGCGAGCGACCCCGCTACGCCGCTCGACGAGCTGCCCGACTGGGCGCGGAAGAATTTCCCTACGCATACGTTCGAATCGCTCGTTGGCCTCGTCGTGCACGAGGCGGTGCACACCCAGCAGAAACCCGCCCCACCCGGCCAGCAGGACAATCTGCTGCGTCACGCGCTGGGCGAAGGCATCGCCGATTTCCTCGCCGAGCTCGCCGTGGGACCGTGGGCTGCCAATTCACCGCGCCAGAGCTACGGCCGCGCGCATGAGCACGACGTCTGGGTGGACTTCCAGGACGAAATGCAGGGAGGCGATTCGACGATCCGCACCTGGATGTACAACGGCATGGTGCCGCCCGACAAAAACCACGGCGCCATCGACATCGGCTATTGGGTGGGCTACCGGATCGCCGGTGCCTACTACGCGCGCGCTAAGGACAAGCGCGCTGCGGTGCATGAGCTGCTCGAGCTGCGTGATGCGGAGGCGATTCTGCGCGCGAGCGGCTACGCGCCCTAACGGGCAAAGCGTGACGTTTCGCACCTTCGGCGGTACCAGCTGTCGCCGAGCGTACGCTCTAGCTCAACGCACCGAGCCCTTCAGGGCTCGCGTATTGGCCGAGTCGGCGCTGCAGCGCACGGTTAGCCCCGCACCGGGACGATACTCTCTTCCAGATTTGCCCGAATCAGTGCCCTGAGTTACGGTATCGGCCGTCCCGCGGGGCGGTATGTTACTCCAAGTTGATCGAATAGAAATGCGGATACATCGGCAAACACGGATATCCGCTCGTCGAGTGGCGTGCCAAAGCCGTGCCCGGCACTGCTGCTCGTCCATAGCAAAATTGGGCGACCCGAGCTCGAGGCACGCTGCAGTCGAGCCGCCATCTTGCGTGAGTTCATTGGGTCGACGCGACCGTCGTGCTCGCCAGTCCGCAGGTACACGGCGGGATAGCGCGTGCCATCGACAACGTGGTGGTACGGCGAATACGCGTACAGCGCCCGGAACTGCTGTGGGTCTTTGACAGTCCCGTACTCGGTCGTATTGAACGCTCCGTTGGGCGAGAGCTCCACCCGCAGCATGTCATAGATGCCGACATACGACGCCACAGCCCGGAACAACTCGGGATGCTGCGTCAGAGCGGCGCCCATCAACAAGCCGCCGTTCGATGCGCCTTCGATCGCGAGCCGGTCGGGGTTGGTGTAGTGGTTGTCGTTTAACCAGCGCGCGCAGGCGATAAAGTCATCGAACACGTTCTGCTTGTTAGTGAGGTTGCCCGCGCGGTGCCAGTCTTCACCGTACTCACTGCCGCCGCGCAGATTGGCAATAGCGTACACGCCGCCCTGGCTGAGCCACACGCGCAACAGCGGCTGGAACCCAGGTGTAAAGCTGATCCCATAGCCGCCATACCCCCACAGCCGCGTCGGATTTTGCCCGTCGCGCTTCGTGCCGTTTCGTTGAAGAATGGTCATCGGGACCTTCGTGCCATCGCGCGAGGTCACGAACACGCGGAGAACCTCAACGTCGGTGAAATTTGCCGGCGAGGTCACGAACAGCGCGGTGCGGCGGACTGAGTTCGTAGTGGGATCGTAGCGGTACCAGGCGGGTGGCGTGGTGTAGCTCTGGGCCTCATACAGAACGGTGGCGCTTGAATCGCTCACGATCTCGCTGACCGCTGAGACCGGTGCGAGCGGCAGGGAGACTTGCCGGTGGGACTGGAGGTCGATCCTGCGGATCGCCGACGGACCGCCCGCTACCTCGAGCACATAGAGCTGCGTGCCGGCCACGAAGATGTCTTGAATCGCGCCGCTATCCGACTCGGCGACCACTTCAGCGGCATCCAGTCGCGGACGGTCGAGTGGGATGCGCAGCACTCGGCCGCGCGATGCATGGCGGAGCGACACCAGGTAGAGGAAGCCATCCCGGCCGAGCGTCGCCCGTGTGGCCTGATCGGTGAACGAGGTGACCTGCGTCCATTGCGCGGTCGGGCCGCGTACAAAGTGCTCGACCTCGCCGCCGTCGCCATTGTTGACGCTGGCTAGGAAGTAGCGGCCGTCCGGCGTTCCCGACACGAAGATTTCAGCGATCCGGGGGAAGCCTTTGCCGAGTGCGTAGGTGTCGGTGCTATCGGGGGTCCCAAGCCTGTGGAAGTAGAGCTGCTCATAGAAGTGGATATCGGCCTCGGGGCGCTCGCCGGGATGCGGGTAACGCGTGTAATAGAAGCCGCTATCGCCGCTCCAAGCCACGCTGCCGAGTGCCGTGGGATACTGAATGTGCGCGATCGTGTCGGGAAGCTGTGCGCCGGTCCCGAGGTCGAAGACGTGCAGGGTACCGTCCTCCGACCCGCCCCGTGACAGTGATATCGCGACGCGCGAGCCACCAGGCGAGGGCACATAGAAGTCGATCGTTGTGCCGCCAGTCGTGTCGTAGACGGAAGGATCGAGCAGGACGTGTTCGGTGCTCGGGTCGTCCGGAGAGCGCATTGTCACAAACAGCGGTTGCTGTTTCGGCGGTTGGAACTTCAGAGCGAACAGCACGTTCGCGCGGCGCGTGAGGCTGGAGTAGTGCGCCGAGTTGCCCGCAAAGACGTCGCGCACCTCACGGGCGATGGCGGCCCGCGCGGGTAAAGCGTCGAGGAATGCGCGGGTGTGCGCGTTCTGGGAGTCGCTCCAGGCGCGCACAGCGGGATCGTCCCAGTTCTCAAGCCAGCGATAGTCTTCGGTGACGGCCACGCCGTGGTAGGTGTCCGTGACCGGGCGGCGCGCGGTAGTGGGAAGTGGGGGCACGGTAGGCGACTGCGCAGTAACCTGCGACGCAACAGAAAGGCTGATTGTAACGCACGCAACTGCAGCGTAGCCGAGGCGGGGCATGCGATGCTCCCAAAAAGAATAGGACCGAGAGGTAGCACGTGGCGCTTAGGTCGTCAAATCTCATCTAGTCGTTCGAGGTTGCGAGCGTCGCAACTGCGCAACCTTCACCTCCACCGCGTTGCGCCGCGGTACCAGTGCAGGGTCTGGGTCCTTCATCAGGGTCAGATACCAGCGATATGCACGGATCGCTCCTTCACGATCGCCAAGGCGCATCGCCAAGTCTCCTTCGTGGCGCAGTGACGCCGTCAGGAACGGGGAGCGAGGATATGTCTCCCACATATTCCGCCGTCTCACCGCCGCAAGTGCCGCTGAATCGTCGCCGCGAGACTCATACAACCGGCTGAGGAGCAGCAACTCCCAATCCAGCATCGACGGACTGTTGAACGTCGCCCTCCGGTGCACAGGACCGGACCGGATGACAGAATCGAAGCGCGCAATCATCGCATCGGCATCCGCTGCATCGCTGCGAACGGCAACAGCAGCTCGCAGCGCCGCGGCGCACGTCCTGGCTTCCGCGACCGTCCGCCCCGAATCGGGCACCGCCGCAGCACGGCTGAGGCGTTCGATCGCGCGGTGCGCTAGCGCCGGCTGTCCGTGCCACGCCCGCCACTGCCCCGCGAAGCACGCGGCACGGTACTGTCGCGCGCGTTCGTCCGGCGTGGCAGCCGGCGCTGCGCCAGCAAGCCGGTCATAGCCGCGGGCGTCCGCAGCCGCGGCCACACTGTCACCCTCGCCGTAGAGCCACTCAAGCACCTGCAATCCCATCGCCGTGCCTCGTGCCGCGCCTGGCCGACCGCGGTTGAACTCGATCAGACCAGTGAGCTCGTTCACCACATCCCGGTCGGCCTGGGTGCCGGTGTTCCGCCTCGCCGCGGCCAGCAATCGATCGGCCTGCGCCATCCCGATCGAGTCCCACAACTCGCCCGTCACGATGACCCAAGCCATCCGTACCGTACCGCGCTCGACCTCCTGGACGAGCCGTTCGATCGTTGCGCCGTCGCGCGACATCGCCGCCAGACGCCAACGTACGCCGATCGCAAACTCGGTGCTGGGTGCGGTCGCGAGATACCGCGCTCCCCAACTCCTCGCCTCCGCGGTGTCGCCGCGCGCGGCGGCGAGATCAAACAGGTGAAACAGGGCGGAGCTGAACGTCGAATCGAGCGCGAGGGCTCGGCGGAACGCCGCGCCAGCCCGCTCCGGTGCGTCTGGAAAACCGAGTTGCAGACCGCTGTGGAAGTACTTGTCCGCCAGCTCCTCCCACAGCTCGATATTGTCCGGATAGTTCGCCGCACCGCGCTCCGCCGCCACGAGCTGTTCCGCGGTTGGGGTGCGCTCTGGATAGCGCTCCCCCAGCTCGAGCATGAGGAGCGCCTGATCGCGCGGGCTTAGCCGGCGGCGCTGCGTCCACGCGAGCCGGCGATGGCGAGGCGTCTCAGGCCCCGCTCCGCCAGCCCAGCGCGCCGTCAGCACCGCTGCGAGACTCGCGAGCGTGAAGTCCGAATCGAGCGCAAGGGCCTGCTCGAAAAAATGGCGCGCCTCCGGGTAGCTGCCACGACGCTGCGCCGCTTGTCCAGCGAGGTAGTGACGCAATGCCGCCGCTGAATACGTGCCGGGATCGCGCGCGTCTGGATCGCCGCTGCGCGCTCCCGTTAACAGGCTTGCCGTGACGCGACGCACCAGCAGCGGCAGACTGTCTGCCGGGCCGCTGACCGGATCCGGTCGCGCCACTTCCCGGCCATCGGGCACTGCGTAGATGACGGCGCTCAGGGTGAGGCGCGACCCGCTGCCGACCATACTGCCGCTCAACACCCGTCCGGCGCCGAGGCTCGCGGCCAGCCGCATGGCACCTTCCTTCGTGGAATGCTGCGAGACACGCCAGCTGCGCCACACGGCGGCGGGATCGACGGCCCTCGGCGCTCCCTCGCCTGTGAACTCTGTAGCGAGCAACTCCGCGACCCCGGAGCCAAGCGTTGTGTCCGTACCAGTCACGCGGAACGGCAGCACGACGATGACCTGCGGATCGGGTGCGGAGGCGGCAGACCGGCCGAAGCCCCCCAGCAGCGCGGTTGTGAGTCCGCCCGCGACAGCAAGCGCCGCTGCCGCGACGATGACGGCTCTGTTGCGCCGTGGCCGCGCTGACTTCGAGCTGTTGAGCGCGACAGCGAGCTCCGCAGCGGTCGCATACCGGTCGTCAGGATCCGGCTCTACAGAGCGACGTACGACGTGTGCGAGCGAGTCCGACACAACCGGCTCCATGCGAATGGCGGTCATGCCGGCGGCCGGCGGATGGCCGGTCAACATCTCGTGCAGGACGCAGCCAAGCGCATAGATGTCGGTGCGCGCGTCGAGACTCTTCGCGCCCATCGCCTGTTCCGGACTCATGTAAGCCCGCGTGCCCACCACCATGCCCGATTCGGTGATATTCTCACCCTCACCCTCACCGATCGCGCGGGCGATCCCGAAATCACTGATTACCGCGTGTCCTGCTTGGAAGAGGATATTCTCCGGTTTGATGTCCCGGTGAATGAGGCCGCGACCGTGGGCGTATGCGAGCGCATCGGCGATTTCGCGCGCGATCTGGACAGCTTCATCGGCCGGCAGTTTACCGTCACGGTCGAGCCGGCTGCGCAGTGTTTCTCCTTCGACGTAGGGCATCACGAAGTACAGGAGACCGTCGGCCGAGCCTGAGTCGAACAGGGGCAGGATGTTGGGGTGTGCGAGCTGCGCGGCGATGTCGATCTCGCGCATGAACCGCTCGGGACCGAGCGCGGGGACGAGCCCGGGCTTCAGGACCTTGAGCGCCACAAAGCGGTGATGTTTGAGGTCCTCGGCGAGGTACACGTGGGCCATACCACCGCGACCGATCAATCGCGCGATGTCGTAGCGATCTCCCAGCGCGGCACGAAGACGCTCAACGTGCTCAGTCGACGCTGAAGATGCCAAATGCTCCGCTATGCTGTCGAGCGACCCCCGGCCTTCATGAGCCTTGACGAGCGACAGCAGCTCGGCGCGGAGCTCGAGGTCCGCGACGCTATCGATGACATACGCTTCACGCTCGCCGGCCGGGTGCTCGATCGCGGCGGCGAAGAGCTCTTGAATCCGTTCCGAGCGGCTCGGATCCATCTACCTCGTAAGGCCTCCCGCCCCACTGCCCGCCAACTCACGGTTGAGCCACGCGCGCGAGAATGCCCAGTCGCGTTTGACCGTTGCCGGCGATGTCCCGAGGGCCGCCGCCGTCTCGTCCACAGACATTCCGCCGAAGCAGCGACACTCGACGACCCGGCAGAGACGCTCGTTTATCGCCTCGAGCCGGTCAAGCGTGCCATCGAAGGCAATTAGGTCCCCGTCGGCCACAGCGATATCGGGTACGTCGGTGAGCGGAATGCGCACCGCGTCGCCGCCGCGTTTGTCGCGGGATCTGGCGCGCGCGTAATCGACGAGGATGCGGCGCATTACGCGGGCCGCGACGGCCACGAAGTGGGCCCGATCCTTCCACTGGACCTGATTCACATTGACCAGGCGCAGATACGCCTCGTGCACCAGCGCGGTCGTGCTCAGCGTGTGCCCCGACCGCTCGTTTCTCAGTTGGCGGTGGGCAATCTCGCGCAGCTCGTCGTAAACCATGGGGATCAGCCGGTCCAGGGCGTCGCGTTGGCCGCGGGACATGTCCCGGAGCAGCTGAGTTATGTCTTCCCTGGCCATGGCTTTAGAAGGTACGACTCGTCCCGTGAGCCGCAAACGGCCCAGATGGCGCCTTACCTGGTGGACCCTCAATAGGAGCAGACGTCATGCTGCGACTCTCACGCGGTATCCTAACCGGCATCCCGATCATCGCACTCGTGGGAATCATCGCCTGCGAGCGGACCGACCCGAGTGGCCCCACCCACGGCCCGTCCCTCGATCTGTCGGTCGATGAGGGAGCGACGCTCATCGTGCCCACGCAATTTCCGACAATTCAGGCGGCCTTGGACTTGGCTAGCCCGGGGGACAAGATCGACGTCCTGCCAGGAACGTATGTCGAGCAGCTGCTGATTACGAAGAACGTGACGCTCGAGGGCGCAGGAGCCGAAGCAACGTTCATTCAGGCCCCCGCGACGCTGGTGCCCTTCGCCGGCTCGTTACCGGGCGTGGTCATCAATCCCCTGGAGCAAGAGGTGCTCGACGCACTTGGCGTCCCGCTGACGCCCGTACCGCTGACCGCGATCGTGCATGTGACGCTCGGAGCCGTGGTCGAGATGTCTGGGTTCACAGTGAAGGGGCCGATTCCGGGAATGTGTGACGTCGCGCATGGGCGTCCGCGCGTCAGTGTGCACGTGGCCAGCGGCATTCAGGTGACGCTCGGCGGCCGGCTCGATCTCAGCGACTCGCGCGTGACACAGGTCCGCGACGAACCGCTGTCGCTGTGTGGTGGCGGGTCCGCGATCGTGGTGGGTCTCTCCAATTTCATCGTGCCGGACGGCTCAGCCGGATTCGCCACGATCAGGCACGTGACTGTCGACGACTTTCAGAGCCGTGGCATCCTGGTCGTTGGACCGTCCAGCGCCAAGATTTCCCACAATGTGGTAACGGGACAAGGGCCGAGCCTCCTGTTCCAAAACGGAATCGATGTGAGGTACGGCGCGGTCGCCCGGATCACCCATAATCGCGTCAGCGGTATCATCGGGACAACAATCTTCCACGGTCCGGACCCGATCAATCAGTTCCAGGGATCCGGGATCATCATCACCGCCAATCCACCGCCTGGCGTGACGCCATTCTCATTCGCTCCCGCGGGCACGATCATCGAGGACAATGAGGTGTTTGACAACGATACAGGCATTTACCTGATCGACGCCGGTGGTTGCTGCACGACGCGGAAGAACATCGTGACAAACAACCGGTGGTATGGAATCCAGATTCAGGATGGCAGCAACGATGCCGAGGACAACACCATCAGCGGTGGGCAGATCGGCATCGGCGTCATCGCAGGCGGGTTCAGCAACAGCGTCAATACTGTTGCCCGGCTCTCGGGCAACCGGATCAGCGGCTGGAGCATCGCCGCCGTTCAGGAGCAGACGTGTGCGATCTTCGTGTGCGACCCCGCGTTCGCCGGGTTTACTGCGACAGCGGTGGTGGGAAAGCAGTAGGAGCGTGGCAGTCGTATTCCTGACGTGGGTCGAGTAGCGCCGAGTGAAGCGCGCCAGCGCTACTCGAGCCCCAGGATGCGCAGTCGTCGCACTCGAATTGTTCGAAGTCGAAGGCGCGGAGTATATTCTCGGAATCTTCTGGCGCGTGTAGTGCCGTCGGTAGGGGCGCAGCATGGTGCGCCCCTACATCACAACACGGTAGCGCCCCTACCTGACGCAGCAGCGGATTACAGTCCGCAGGAATGAGGACACCCCCGCATCCCGAAACCTGTGCGCCCGCGGCGCGTCTGCTGCGTCTAGTCTTTGCATGTCCCTGCCTTAGTCTAGGCTTGTCGAAAGTTACTCCCTATCCCGGAGACCTACGTGGGATTCTTCGTCTCACTCCAAGCGACAGAGCCCGTCATCCTGAGCGCCACAGGCGCGAAGAGCCTGCCCTGAGCGTAGCGAAGGGATCTGCTTTTCCCGTATATTGGGCGCCGTTCCGGTCGTCCGGGAAGGCGAACCTTTGGTGCGGGAGGCCGTGATGGGCGCGGTCCTCGATCTGGTACGGGTCCTGTACGAGCCGACGGCGGTGTTCGAGCGGGTGCGCGAGAAGCCGCGTTTCCTCGCGCCGTTCGTGGCACTCGCCTTCGCGATCGTGCTGATCGGCGTGGTGCAGCTGCCTTATACGAAGGCGGCGATGAGCGCGCAGTTCTCCCAGATGCC
>Ga0209154_1002186_pt1 | contig 11037 bp, 10 predicted proteins | sample GraSoiAngelo_121_FD_185878 | JGI IMG/M metagenome (GOLD analysis project Ga0209154, IMG submission 185878) | Grasslands soil microbial communities from the Angelo Coastal Reserve, California, USA - 14_0919_12_20cm (SPAdes) (version 2) | ecosystem: Environmental > Terrestrial > Soil > Grasslands ... | reverse complement strand
CTCTTTGCGTAATCGATATCGACGAGCGGCTCGATCATGTGCTGCCAAGCGCCATACTGGGGAGCCGAACTGTAGGCATAGGGATGAAGCGAATCCAGTCCGATGCTGCTGAGAATCGTGAGACGCTCCTTTGAGGCCGCCAGTATTGCTTGGATCCAAGAACTTCCCGCCAAAGCGCCCAGTCCAAGGCCAACTCCTCGCTTCAAGAAGGTTCTGCGATCCATTCCATGTGAACGCATAGAGACCTCCATCGTCATTATCGACGAACTTTTCTACCGCGCCTTTTTGTCACGTGATCTTCATGTCCCAAGCGAGCACTTTCTCGTCGGGCCTCACCTTCCAGCTCACGTTCTTTGTGACGCCGTAAATGTCCGCGAGGTTATACAAAGGAACGAAAGGAGCCTCGTCCATAATAATTTTCCCGGCCTGCTGCAGTATGGCGGTCCGTTTCTTGAAATCGGGCGTCTTCTGTTGCTCCTCGATGAGTTTGTCCAATTCCGGATTGCTATAATTCGAGCGCTTGGTCGTGCCCGTCCTGAAGTACTGGTCGTACAGCGTGTCCGCGTCGGTGAGCGAGCCACGGCCGATGTAGTAAAATGGTAGCTTGCCGCCATTCACGCCGCTGGTTTCCCAAAAAATCGCCCACTCCTGAGAGATCAGCTCCACTCGAAAACCGCCCTTCACCATCTGCGCGGCAACGACCTGGCAGACCTCCGTGTCCTTCGGATAGCGGCCCGCAGAATAATAAAGTTGGATGTCGCAGCCGTTAGGGTAACCGGCCTGAGCCAGAAGCTCTTTGGCCTTCTTGGGATCGTACGGATACCGTTTGAACTTGGGATCGGCACCGAGGACATTGGCGCCCACCGGGCCATTGATCGCGTAACCGATACCGTCGAATATATTCTTGATAATGGCCGGGGCATCCACGGAATAGTTGACAGCCTGGCGAACGAGCTTATTATCGAACGGTTTGTGAGCGACATTGAAAGCCAGAAAAAACATCCTGAGCCCTTCGATCTTCTCGATTTTGACGCGCGGATGGCGCTGCAGCCGCGCCACTTCATGGACCGGTATGTTGTTGATGAGGTCCGCCTGGCCTGACTCGAGCGCCGCAAGACGCGCCGCATCCTCGGTGACTTTCTTAAAGACGATTTCCTTGATATTTGCCTTCCCGCCCCAATAGTCATCGTTCCGGGTAAAAACAAAATTTCCGCCTCTTTGATAGCTCACGTATTTGTACGGTCCGGTGCCGATCGGATTCTGGTCCATCTGATCACCGTGCTTATCCGCCGCCAGTTTACTAACAATGAAACGGTTCTCCAGACGATCCAAAAACACAGCCAGCGGTTGCTTGGTCACGAAGATGACGGTGTGATCATCGGGAGTTTGCACCTCCGTGACATCCTTGAAATTGGATGCCTGCAGGCTGCCCCCTTTTTCGTCCCTCATCCGCTCGATCGAAAAGGCCACGTCTTTAGAGGTGAGCGGCGCGCCGTTGTGAAATTTGATGCCTTTTTTTAAATGCATCACCCAGCGCTTGCCCTGGAACTCCCACGACTCGGCGAGTATGCCGACGTAATCTTTACGCTTGTAATCGTATTCCACGAGGGGCTCCATGATGTGTTGCCACTGACCATAGATGGGGCTTGAGCTGTGTTTATAGGGATGCAAAGAATCGGCAACGCTCGAATGATAAATCGTGATCCGATCTCTGGAAGCAGCGAAAGCATCGCGAGCGATGTAGGGCCCGACAACGGCGCCTACGCTTAAGGCTGCAGCCCGCCTGAGAAAGTCTCTCCGGCTGCTGGCCGGGATTTTTTTTGCCATGGAGTGCTCCTTTAACGCACTATGAATGTTTCCTTTTACTGTCGCCTCAATTTCGGATCAAACATGTCCCGCAGGCCATCCCCGAGCAGATTGATCCCGAAAACCGTAATGAAGATCGCGAGCCCCGGAAAAATGGTGAGCCAGGGAGCGCGGTTCATATAACTTCTGCCCTCGTTGAGCATCGAGCCCCAGGTTGGGATGCTGGCAGGGACGCCGAGGCCGAGAAAACTCAAGCTCGCTTCGGAAATAATGACGATGGCCATGGCGAACGTCGCAACCACGGTAATGCTTGCGAGAGTATTCGGCACGACGTGCTTGAGGAGAATATAAAAGTCCTTGCCTCCCAGGGCCTTGGCCGCAGTGACGAAGTCGCGTTGCTTTAGAGACAATACCTCACCGCGCACAACCCGGCAGTACTGTACCCATCGGCTCATCATCAGGGCCAAAATAATATTGATGACGCCCTGTCCAAGGAAGGCCATCAGCGCGATGGCGAGGAGGAGAAAAGGAAAGGCTAAAAAAATCTCCGTCACCTTGCTGACCGCTTCATCGGTTCCGTTGCCGAAGTAGCCGGCGATGGCGCCCAAAAAGCATCCGACGAGGCCCGCAAGAATCACCGTCGTCACGCCCACCAACAGAGAAATACGCGAGCCATAAATGATCCGGCTCAAGATATCGCGGCCGAGATTGTCGGTCCCGAGCCAGTTTGCGGCCGACTGGCCGCCCATCCAGGCAGGCGCTTGAAGACGCGGTTCGAGCCTTTGCTCTTGCGGATTGAAGGGAGCGAGAAGCGGAGCGGCCACCCCGCAGATGAAAAGGGTAGCGAGGATGCATCCGCCCATGAACACCTTCAAGTGACGGAATCTCACCATTAGAGCTTTATCCTGGGGTCGACCAACGTGTAGAGAACGTCCACCAACATGTTGACGACAAAGTAGATAATGCCGAAGAACAAGATCAGAACTTGAGTTAAACGGTAATCGCGCACGGAAATCGACTGAATCAGCAAATCGCCGATGCCCGGGTAAGAAAAAACCGTTTCCGTGATCACCGATCCATTCAAAAGCGCCCCCAGCTGCAAACCGAGGATCGTGATCACGGTGATAAGGGCGTTACGTAGGATATGGCGCCAGACCACGACGCGTTCACTGAGTCCTTTCGCCCGTGCCGTCATGACGTACTCCTGGCGCATGACCTCGAGCACACTCGAGCGGGTAATCCGCGTCACAATCGCCGCGAGCGCGGTGCCCAAGGTCACGGCCGGCATCATGAGATGCTGTAATACGCTCCAGAAAGCCGTCAAGTTGCCGGTAATCAGGCTGTCCACGAGATACAGATGGGTGATCGGTTTGACCTCGATGCCATATTCGATCCGGCCGGCCACCGGGAGCAGATTCCATTGCCCGCCGAGAAAATAGATCAGCATGATACCCAACCAAAAGTTAGGCAAAGAGACGCCGATCAGCGCCATCCCTGTCCCGGCATGGTCAATCAGAGTGTCCCGTTTAATTGCCGAATAAACGCCGATCGGGATGGAAATCAGAATCGCTACGAGCAAGCTCACGACCGCGAGTTCGACGGTCGCAGGCAGACGCTCGAAAACGAGCTTGAGAACCGGTTCGCCGAATTTGAGCGACTGGCCGAAATCTCCGACCATGGCGCGCGAGACGAACTGCCAGTATTGAACCGGCAACGATTGGTCCAGTCCCCATTCGTGCCGCACGCGCGCCACATCGGCCGGCGTGGCATCATCGCCCAAAAGGAGCACGACCGGATCACCGGGCGCGAGGTGCATCAGCAGGAAAACTAAAAACGAAATGCCCAGGAGAACCGGTATGGCACCGATAAGGCGGCGTCCGATCATTGGCTATGTGCGCGTTTAAAGTCGAAACGTGGGAAGTGCGCTATCCGAAGTCGCGGTAAAAGCTAAATCCCGTTCATCCCCTTTAAGAGTATGTCGCAATGTCATTCTGAGGCGTTAGCCGAAGAATCTCTACTACTAGACTTCAAAGTTGTCTCCACTGCGCAAATTTTCCAAGCAGCGAAAAAATCTCCGAAGGAATGCATTTACACCAACGGTTCGAGCCCCCTCTCTTCTCTCCCCCGCGACGGGGGAGATGCAAGAGGGGGCTAGTGACCGAGTTGCGCAAAGGATTGATCCAAAACTTTCAGCGCCTGGTCGATCTGATCTTTAGTTACGTTCAGTGGCGGCGCGATGCGGACCACGTTGCCCATAAGCCCACCTTTGCCGATGAGCAAGCCGTGTTTTTTGGTCGCCTCGAAGAGCCGCTTCAGCGATTCGGTGTCCGGCTTTTTATTGTCGCCCACGAGCTCCATCGCCTGCATGAGTCCCATTCCCCGAACGTCCCCGACGACGGGATACTTTTGCTTGAGAGCTTCGAGCCCATCTCTCAACCGTTTCCCCATCACGCGAGCGTTCTCGACGAGATTTTCTTCTTCGACGACCTGAATCGTCGCAAGCGCCGCTGCAGCCGTCACCGGATTGCCGCCAAAGGTAGAGATGGTCATCCCTTTGATGCTGTCCGCCACCTCGGGCGTAGCGATGGTCGCGCCGATGGGCACGCCATTGGCCATGCCTTTGGCAAAGGTCATAATATCGGGCTCCACGCCCCATTGCTCTATGCCGAACATCTTGCCGCCGGTGCGGCCCCAACCCGTCTGAACTTCATCGGAGATGAGCAGCCCACCGTACTTTTTCAGAATAGAGACAATTTCCTTGAAGTATTCTTTGGGAGGCGTGATGTAGCCGCCGACGCCCTGAATCGGCTCCGCGATAAGCGCGGCGACACGCCCTTGCGTCTGCGTCTGAATGGCCTCCTCTAAATCTTTGGCGCACTTGAGATCGCAACTCGGATAGGTCAACCCGAATGGGCAGCGGTAGCAGTATGCGTTAGGAATGTGATGGATGCCGGGAACCGTCGTGGGCGCAATTCTCCACGAGGCATTGCCGGTAAGGCTCAAAGCCATATATGAACGGCCACTGTAGCTGTGGCGCAGCGCAATCACGTCCTGACACTTGGTGTAGAGCTGAGCAATCAAGACCGCGGTCTCATTCGCCTCGGTGCCGCTATTGGTGAAGAAAGATTTTTGCAGCCGTCCCGGTGTGATCTGCGCCAGTTTCTCGGCCAGGCGAACATGGGGCTCATTCGGATACAGGGTCGAGGCATGCTGTAGCTTGTGGGTCTGCTCCTCGATGGCCTTGGTGACCTTCTCGTTGCAATGGCCGACGCTGACGGTGAGAATGCCGCCGAAGAAATCGAGATATTCCTTGCCGTCGATATCGTAAACGTAGTTGTCTTTGGCGTGATCCACCACCAACGGCTCGTCGTAATAAGTGGCCACACAGGAGAAGAGATATTTCCGATGCTTGTCAATGATTTCTTGTTTGTTCATGGTTCGTTTCTCAAATAATTCGCGCTTTGTCTGTGTTGGCTCAGTGGCGCCGCAAAAAATCCAGTATCGGCGGATGCCCCTTATCCGGCATCTCGCGCAAGTAGCCGTGTCTTCCGCCTTCGACCAACACCAACTCGGCGTTGGGAATCTTCTCACCGAGCACTTTGGCGGATTCCACGTGACTGCCGGTTCCCCCTTCGTGAGTATCTTTGCTGCCGACGATAACCAGCGTGGGCGCTTTGATTTTAGGTAATAGATCCGTGGTCTCGTGGCATTGCCGGGCGATAACGTGACGCAGATAACACTTGAGCGGCGGAACTTCTTCGACGATGAGTTCCTGGAACTTCTTTACCACCTCCGGATGCTCTTTCATGAATTGGTCTGTGAACATGAACCCTGGTCCCCAATGATCGTGCTGGTATTTCTCATAACCCTTTTCGATGATCTCGAGAGCGGCGTCCAGCGGAATGCCGCGCGGATAGTCTTGAAGCTTATCACTGTATTTCCCCGATCCCGGCCCGGAGAGAACCAGGCTACGGACTTTTTCCGGATAGTCGAGCGCGATCCATTGGGCGACCCGAGCCCCCATGGAATGGCCCATGATATGGGCGCGTCTAATGCCGAGAGCATCCATCAGTCCGACGCAGTCTTTGGCAAAGAGTTGGGTTGTATAAGGAACATCCGGCTTGTCGCTTCGGCCCAATCCCCGATGGTCGTAGATCAGCACCTGATAATGTTTGGAAAACTCCGGCACCTGAAAGACGCGCCAGGGCGCGCAGCTGATACCCGTGCCAGCTATGAGCACCAAGGGATCTCCCTCGCCGTATAGTTCGTAATAAAGATTAACGTCGTTTACTTTAACTTTGCCGCTCTCAACCGGCTTAGCCCCTTCCATCGTTCCCTCCGATTTTTGCACCGCGGATATTTCGGTTGTACTGCAAGCATCGTGACGCTATCGAATCCCAAAATTGCTGTCAACGCCGAATCCGTTCGGCAACATGTTGTCCGCATCCCGGGGAGCGAGGCGGGAGGCGGCGGACGTAGGACTCACGATAACTCGGTTAATTGACTTTCCCCGGTCCGTAGATGACTCTCCCTGGACGCGCGCCGGTGTGCTGGCCGCCGTCGATCACTACGGTGCCGTTGACCAAGACGTAATCGATCCCCTTCGGATACTGCTTCGGATTATCATAGGTCGCCGTGTCGGCCACCGTATCGGGGTCGAACACGACAACGTCGGCCCAGTAACCTTCTTTGAGTATCCCTCGATCTTTGAGTCCAAGAACCTGGGCGGGCAACGAAGTCATTTTGCGAATCGAGTCTTCGAGCTGAAGAACCTTTTCCTCTCTCGTGTACTTCCCTAGCACGCGCGGATTGGTGCCGAAGCTCCGCGGATGCGGCTTGCCGGGGTATTTTAAATTCAGCGCGCTGCCGTCGGAACCGATCGACACCCACGGCACCCGCATCACCGTCTTGACGTCATCTTCGGACATTGTGTGGTGTACGCCGTGAATAAACATCCCCTCTTCATAAATCATGTCGAAGCACGCACTGAGCGGATCCTGTCCGCGCATCTTGGCGATCTCCGCGATGGTTTTCCCTTCGAAGGGTTTTAGGCTCTCCGTGTCCACACGCGCCGCGACGATGCCTTCCCAGCCACCGTGCTCATTGACGTACTGATCGAACTCCGGATCTTTTATCACCCTTTCGCGGAACGCTGTCTTCTTGAATTGTGAAATCGTCTCGTTGAGCGGCGCGTCTTGCACCCATCGCGGAAACAGCCGCCGCCACGGATGTTGCATAGCCGTGTAGGGATATTGGTTCGCGGTAATCTCAATCCCCTCGCGCCGCGCTTCTTCGATTTGCTCGATCACCTGGCGTATCCGGCCCCAATTGCTCTTCGCTCGCATCTTGAGATGATAGACGTGCACCGGAATGGCCGACTCCCGGGCGATACGCAGCGTCTTTTCCAGCTCTTCCATGATATCGAAACCCTCGCTGCCCAAGTGAACTCCGTAGTAGCCGCCGTAACGCCGAACCACCTTCGCCATGTCGACGACTTCATCGGGATACTCGGGGCCTCTTGCGTGCCACGCCGCGGTGAGGCCGAGCGCCCCCTCTTCCATCGCTTGCGCGACGAAGCGATTCATCTTCTCCCGCTCGGCAGCGCTTGCCGGTCTCTCATCGAATCCGACAACTACCCGCTTGACCTGCTGGGGCGAAACGCCCGAGGCGACGTTGATGGAGATGCCGCCGTTCATGACTTTTTCGAAATAGCCGGTGAAGGTACTCCAATCGGTCTCGATTCCGTTTCGCCGCCGATGCTCGAGTCGGTATTCTTCCAACAGGGCACCTTCTAACGGGGCCACGGTTTCGCTCTCTCCGATAATATCGAGTGTCACGCCCTGCCGCACTTTGCTCTCGGCATTGCCGTCGGCGATCAACGGCTGGTCACTATGGGTATGCATGTCGATATAGCCCGGCGTAACCACGTCTCCCTTGGCGGAGATCGCCCGCTGGCCTGACTCAGGGTTTATTCTGCCGATGCTGGCGATTTTGCCGTCTTTGATGGCGAGATCGCCGTAGAACCAGGGATTCCCTGTGCCGTCTATCAGTCTGCCGCCGTGAATCACGATGTCGAACTGAGCCATTTCGGTCTCCCATTCAATCGAATCCTGCAGCCCATATAGCACCGCCAATTCCCCGCTACAAGGTTACTCCCACCATGCAAGACATCGACGGAGATATTATGGTAAGAAGCCCGGAAGGAACTGTTCATGATTCGACCCGAATTCAAACAAATCCTCATGGACCAGCGCGGAGCAGCCGTCATTCTCTGGAGCTGCTTCATGATTTCGATTGTCATCTACATTGTGATCGCTGAGCACGTGCTGGCCAATCCACGGTTCGCCCGCGGCTTTTCCGTCGCAGAAACGTTGAGAATCGTGCTATGGGCGCTCGTCGTTGTCGATCTGGGCTATTACGCCTACTGGAAAAAACGCTACGTCACGTCGGAAGCGATGTTTGCTGAATCGCAAAAGACAAAGCTTTTTCGCGCCTTGGAAGAACACAAAGGAGCGCTCGAAGAGCGCGCTGCCGCCGTCGTCTCAACCTATGTCACTCGCAAGGTCGTTCTTTTCGCCATCATCGAAGCCATCGCCGTTTATGGCCTGGTATTGGCTTTGGTTGGCCATTATCTCCTCGACCAATATTTGCTGTCCGGGCTGAGCTTGCTCCTTTTGGCTTTTGAATTTCCCTCAGAAAAATCTCTTGAGGAGCTCGTTCTGCGAGTGGAAACCGTTGGCTGAGCGGCAAACCGAATGAGCTTGACAGGCAATGATTCGTTATCGCGCGACCTGGATTGGCTTCACAATTCAAAGGAGGTAAAGATGGTGAGGTTAAGACCCAAATTCCTTGAAACCGTTTTTACTATCGCGCTCCTGATCGGCCTTACCCACTCCACGTCGGCTCAGGAGAAAATCAGGCTGAGCTACTCAGCGCTGAGCCCGAGCACGGCGTTCCTGTGGATTCCGCGCGAAAAGGCTTTTTTTAAAAAGCATGGCCTCGACGCTGAGATCATTTTGATCGAGAGCGGCACGTTAACTTCCCAAGCGCTAGCCTCCGGTGAAATCGGCATCGCCGACAATGCCGGCGCGCCGGCCATCATCTCCAATGCGTCGGGATCGGGCGAAACGATCATCATGGGCCTGGTGAACTCGCTGGAGTACAACATGGTCTCCACGAAGCAGGTCAAAGACCTCGCTGACCTCAAGGGGAAGAGAATCGGTGTCAGCCGCATCGGCAGCTCATCGCACGCGGCGGCCGAGATCGCCCTGGACCATTTCAAGCTCGACGCCAAGCGCGACCATATCACGTTTGTTCAGAGTGGAACGATGACGACTCGGGTCGCCGGGCTCCGGGTCGGAGCCATCGATGCTACCGTGGTGGATCCCGCCTTCGTGCCGTTCATGCTCAAAGAAGGATACAAAGACCTCGGGTATCTCGGAAAATTCGGCATCCCGTACCAGCATGAGTCGCTGGATAGCAGCAAAGCCTATCTGGCAAAGCATCGTGACACGGCGCTGAAGGCCGTGAGAGGCATCATCGAGGGAATCGCTTTCATCGCGCAAGAACGAAACAGCTCTGAAGTGAAGCGGGTCCTGGGGAAATATCTCAAGTTCGACGATCCGTCTAAGATCGACGATGCATACAAATCGCTGAGAGGCTACGCACTGAATATTCGCAAACCTTATCCCACCAACGAGGGCGTCAACTCCTTGATCAATTTTCTTGCGAAATTTAATCCCAAAGTGGCGAAGCTCACGGCGCAGGATGTTGTCGATGCGAGTTTGGTTGGAGAGCTCGAAAAAAACGGCTTTATTGACGCCGTTTACAAGGAAGCGGCGCAGGGAAGATAATCGTCAGACTCCTTCCACCGGAGCGCGCTTACTCACCCGCGCGCCATTTGCCTCGCTTGGTGGGATGACGTAGCGCTCCTTGCAACCGTTTGAGAAAAATGCGGCGCGACATCTCTTTCGCGCCGAGACTCATCATGTGATCCGTGGTCATTTGCGCGTCAATGAAGTGAAAATCCCAGCCTTTTAACTTCTCCACGAGGGCCGCTAAGGCGACCTTTGACGCGTCGGTCTGGCGATGAAACATCGATTCGCCAAAGAATGCCTTCCCCAGGGAAATTCCGTAGAGGCCGCCCACCAATTCCTCTTGAAACCAACTTTCAATGGAATGGGCATATCCGAGACCATGGAGATGGATATAGGCCGCCTGCATCTCCTGGGTAATCCAAGTACCGCTCTGCCCTTCGCGCGGGACCGATGCACAGGCTTGAATCACCTCATCGAACGCGCGATCGAAGGTGACCTGAAAAATTCCCTTCTTGAGAGTTTTGCGCAGGCTTCGGGAAATTTTGAAATCTCCGAGTTCAAGGACCAAACGGGGATCGGGCGACCACCAAAGTATCGGCTGGTCCTCCGAATACCAGGGAAAAATCCCCACGCGATAGGCTTCCAAAAGCCGCTCGTTCGACAGGTCGCCGCCGACCGCCAATAGCCCGCTGGGATCGGCATACTCCGGCGGTGGAAAGACCAGCTCTTCTACAAGGCGATAGATAGGCATAGGACGACCGCCACGCATTTTACCTTCTGCCGCAGCTTTTTCACACTCGGTCAGGAGCTTGCAAATTCACACCCTAAAAGCCTATGCTTTGCTAGCTGAAGGAGAACGTCATGTTCAAGCGCATCGACCACGTCGCCATCCACGTCAGCGATCTCAATCGCTCCGTTGCCTTCTACGAAAAACACTTCGGCTTCAAAAAGTATTTTCAGCACGCCGCCACGGGCGGATTGCAGAATCCGACGGTCCCATGGCCGGCTTTCATTTCTGCTTGGAAACGGACAACTTCGCCGAAACAGTCGAGGATCTTCAGAAACAAGGCGTGCGGCTGGTTCGCCCGCCCCACGACACTGCCGCGCGCGAGCCCAGAGAAACCGGCTGGTGCCGTGTCGTTTTCGGCGGACCCGACGGCGAGCAGATTGAGCTAAGAGGCTAGGTTGAAATTGGAGGCGTTGTGAGCGAGAAAAAATCCATCACCATCCAGCTGATCTGCCCTTGCTGCGATGCGATCTTAACAATCGATCCGTCCCTCCCTGCCATCTTGGATCATAAGCTTCCTCCCAAGCCACAGGTCGTCGCACAAATGAAGGATGTGGGAAAACATCTGCAACAGGAAGCGACTCGCCGTGACGAGAAGATTCAGCAGATCGTCGAAGCGGAAAAAAA
>Ga0209154_1002185_pt1 | contig 11038 bp, 5 predicted proteins | sample GraSoiAngelo_121_FD_185878 | JGI IMG/M metagenome (GOLD analysis project Ga0209154, IMG submission 185878) | Grasslands soil microbial communities from the Angelo Coastal Reserve, California, USA - 14_0919_12_20cm (SPAdes) (version 2) | ecosystem: Environmental > Terrestrial > Soil > Grasslands ... | reverse complement strand
CAGGCATTGAAGAACTCCGCGCGAAACTGCGTTGTCAGCCGCTCAGTAATGGATGTGTCCTTCAGAAGGCCGATGTCCCAGTTATTGATGCCGGGCATCTCCAGGCTGTTCCGCCCCGCATTGCCCTGGAGGTGAAGTCCCGGTGTGCACGGTTGGAAACTAGGGCACCCGGGGAAAACGTAGGCGTTGATGTTAAGCCAGTTCGTATAAGTTTGGTTGCCCGGGTAGGGGTTGCCGACCTTATTGGGCCGCGACGTACTGAAGGCTCCGAAGTTCTGCCAGTCCTGCGGAAGTCTGGGCGTCTTGTACTGCCCCGTGGAGAACGTCGTGATGCCGTTCGCTTGCCATCCTCCGATGAGTTTGTTTAGTGGTGCCGAGGCGTTGCCAAGGAATCGTTTGCCATGGCCAAAGGGCAACTCATAGACGTAGCTGGACACCGCGCGGTGGCGAACATCGTAGTCGGAATTGCCCTTGTCGAGCACCTTGAAACAGCACTGAGATGCTGAAAAGTCGTCCGTGCCACCGAGGTCGATTGCGCGACTGTACGTATAGGAACCGAGAAAGTAAAACCCATTTGAAATGCGCTTTTCAACGCGCGTTGTCAGCCCGTTGTAACTTGACCAGCCGCCATTGTAAGTCAAAAGTATCCAACTGAATTGCGGATAAGGTACACGCTGGCTAATGGGGATGGTGCCTGTGGGATCGAAGCTTGGCGGGTCTTCATTGCGTCGCTGAGGAAGCTTTTGACCTACATCGCCGATGTAGCCGACGTCCAGGACCCAGTCATGGGCAAAGGTATGCTGGACGTCGAAGTTCCACTCCTGCACGTAGGGCGTGCGATTCCGTTTATCAACGCTAAAGGGAACTGTTGTTCCGCCACCGAGCGTGCCGGCAGGAAAGACATTCTCGAGGGAAATAGTGGGGGTCGTTGGATTGGAATTCAGCGTTTGGGTCTTGAAGAAGTCTGGGGCAATCACCAGGAACTGCAGCTCGTTCCAATTGTCTGTGGCATAGAAGATGCCGAACGCACCCCGAATGACCGTGTTCTTGGAAAAAGAGGGCGTGTAAGCGAGGCCGAAGCGCGGAGCGACGTTGTTCCAGTCCGGATCGACGATGCCGTTCCGCACTTGGCCGCTGCGCGAATAAACAACCTGCTGCACAGCGGGATCGAACCACGCCGTTTTGTTTTGGATGTCATAAGGGGGTTGTCCGTACTCATATCGCAGTCCCAGATTCAGCGTCAGGTTGGGCCGGACGCGCCAATCGTCTTCCAGGAAGCCGGCATAGTAATTCGACCGCAAATGCTGCGAAGAGTCCCCTACGGAAGCGGTGGCAGACTGAGGATCGCCCAACAGAAAATCCCCCAAGCCGAAGGGAATCTGTGTAAAGCGGCCGCTAAAGCTAAAGCTTGGGATACCGGAAAAGTCAGTAATTTGAAAAAATTTCTCATGGATATAGTTAATTCCCAATTTAATGCCGTGGTTTCCGCGCATGACGCTGAGGTTATCCACCCATTGGAAATCTTCGTCGAGTGCCCCGATAGACTCCGAAAACGAACCCGGGGATTTGAACCCCGCAATGCCTGCGTCTGGAACACCGAAATCGAACGGGTTGGAAGACGTATTCTGGAACCCGAAGACACTCAGGGCGTAGTTGGATCCCAAAGCCCCTTCCGACACCAGGAATGTCCTACCCCGGTTGTAGCCGAAGCGCGCTTCATTCACCACTGTGGGCGAAAAGGTGTGTGTCTCGGTGATGGTCCCGAGATAATCGTTCAAGGGAAATATTGTCCCTTGCAAGGGCATTGCCGAGGGATTGAAGCGGGGCCGGTCATCGTGCGTAAAGCTGCCCCAAATCTGATCCTTGGAAGTCAACGAATGATCGATCCGGACGTTGACTTGATTCATGTCGTTATAGCCTTTTTTGAAAACCGAGTAGTTAAACAGGGCCCGACCCGTGGTCGTCGAAAGGGGTGGGCTCGGAAGATTGGGCGCGGGGATAAACTGAAGCCATTTCTGAGCGACGGGGTCCAGGCGACTGGCAGGGATAACATTTCCAGAGAAAGGCTGGCCGGTCGTTGGGTCAATGGCATTCGCGCAACTTATCGATGTTGGGTTGGCCTGGCAGAAAGACGAGGACATGGGGAAAATTCCCGTCCCCGCCGAATTGTCGGCCAGATTGCCTGCTAGCTGGGCGCGGCTCGGAACAAGGGCGGTGAAATTCCCACCGAAACGCTCCCGGATGCCCTCGTAGTTGAAGAAAAAGAAGGTCTTGTCGTGGCCGTTATAAAGGACCGGCAAAACAATCGGACCGCCAACGCTGAAGCCGAAATCGTTATGTTGAAATGCAGGCCGCGGCTGGTGAGTCAGATTGGAGAAGAAGTCGTTGGCGTTGAGCACGGTATTCTGAAGTAATTCATAAACGCTCCCGTGCAAACTGTTTGTCCCTGATCGGAGCGTCGTGTTGATTACCGCCGAGGAGCGGCCATATTCAGCCGAGAAGCTATTGGTCTGCACCTTGACTTCCTGAACGGCATCGAGAGACGGGCGCAGGTTGGCACTGCCAAATCGCGCATTGCGCGATTCGATGCCGTCAACGATAAAGCTCTCATTTGACTCTCTCAGCCCTGCCACGCTCGTCGTGACTTGACCGCTGCCCGCCCCTGTCCAGAACGAGGCTGGCGAATTGCCTGTGCCAATCGGCGCAACGCCGGCCGCCAACGTCACTAAGTTCATGAAATTGCGATCGATGAGCGGCAAATGTTCTACCGCTGTCTCACTCACGACTTGCCCCATCGAGGACGTCTGCGTCTCCAGCAACTGCACGCCACCCGCGTGCACCTCCACGGCCTGAGCGATCGAGCCGAGGTTCAGTGTAATGTCAACCCGCGGCCTCTGACCCACCAGAAGCTCAATATCCGAAACCGTGGTGCTTCGGAAGCCCTGCTTCGAAGCGTCAATGCGATAATGGCCCGGCTTCAACTGCGCAAGGAGGTAGTCGCCACTCGAGTCCGTCGTCGCAGAGCGTAAAGTAAGACCCGTCCCCACTTGCGTCAGCGTGACGTTTGCTCCCGGGATCACGGCTCCCGTGGTGTCCTTCACTGTGCCCAGAATATCGCCCGTGATGGCTTGCGAGTAGGCTATGTGCGTTTGGCCCATCCAGACAAACAGAGCGCTCGCGAGCCCCCATCCGCATATTGCGTTGCGTTTCATCATTTGACTCCCAACAGCCTCCCTGACCTCAACTGGTGGCGCAGCATATAGCCCTCCCAAGTTTGCTGTCAAGAAATTCCACTTCCCTCACTTCCCTCGAGAAAAGCCCGACAGTACCCGTATGCCGCGTTATTGTGCCCGACGCCGGCCGCGACTCGACTCCGCTTTCTCCGTGCGGCGCTTCAGGTTTTTGGTGACACCGCCAACGCCGGCACCGGTCTCGGCGAGAATGCCGCTCGTGACGGGGGCCAGCGGCGTGGTCGGCCACTATCTGCACGGTCACCTGGGAAATTCGGTGAGTATGTATCTGGATGAACTCCAGGGGAAGAAAGGATCAACGAAGAAGAGGAGAGCTTCAAGGACCTCGTAAGACGTCCCGACGAGATGAGTATGTTTCGCAGAGTCGCACGGACGACGCTGCGTTTAAGGGTCCGAGGAGAAATATGGAAGGAAGAGAGCTGTTCAAATTCGTCGCGCTGACGGCGCTATCACCCAAGGTGGACGTGCTCCAGGCCGCGGTGGCGTGCCACATGGACGCTGCCCCAGCGAAACCACACCTGGCCCATTACCCGAGGGGCCGTAAAGCCCCTTCCTTTAGGGTGGGGATATAAGGCCCCTTAGACCGGCAAGGTTCTTTAATTTAGGGTTCTTTGGGTTCTTTCCCAAAGCTTGACAGACAAAGGGAGTTGCAATAAGGTAGACGAAGAAAAAGCGAACACGAAGCTTTACCCTTAATTGTGGTACGTAACCCCACCAACAGAACAAACGAAGAAACTGCTGGACCGGAGAGTACAAGAATGACCACCCCAGTAGAAGGAACCAAGACGATTAAGTACGCGGAAGCGGAGCAGCTTCAGAGAGTTCCGACAACGGCGCTCCAATTCACAGTTGGAGGGCAGCGGGGCGGGTAGCGCACAACGAGGTGGACATGATTGTCCTCTCCGTCCCGAGGCACCCACTGCCAGGAGGAGGGTCTTAATTTTTTTGGTCCAAGCATGTTGCGAAAGCAAGGCTATAAATTCGAGGCCCAGCCGAACGGCGAACAACTTCGCAACCTGCGGAGATTCGTGGGTGCCTGCCGTTTCGTCTACAACAAGGCGTTGGCGCTCAACAAAGATCGGTACGAGGAGAAGGCGAAGCGCCTGGGCTACGCTGGCCTTTGTGCTCTGTTGCCGAGGTGGAAAACCGAGTTTGCGTGGCTCTCTGATGTACCGGCGCAAGCGTTGCAGCAATCGCTGAAAGATTTGGAACGCGGGTTCAGCAACTTCTTCGAGAAGCGCGCGGAGTTTCCTGCTTTTCACAAGAAGGGTCGGAAAGACTCGTTTCGTATCCCCCAAGGCTTCCAGGTGGACAACCCCAACGGGCGCATCCAACTGCCCAAAATTGGCTGGATGCGCTACCGTAAATCACGGGAAATCGTCGGCACGCCGAAGCACGTGACCGTCAGCCTGGTGCATGGCAAAGCCTTCCTCTCCATTCAGACCGAGCGGGAAGTCGCGACGCCCATGCACCCGTCCAAGTCGTCGGTTGGTTTGGATTGGGGCATCAAGAGGTTCTACACCCTGTCGAACGGCGAGTATGAAGAACCATTGTCACCGCTCCAACAGTTCGCTGTGAAAGTGGCGAAGTTGCAGCGTGTTCTCGCCCGCAAGAAGAAGTTCTCGAAGAACTGGAAGAAGGCCAAGTTTAAAGTCGCGAAGTTGCACAACCAAATTGCCAACATCAGAAAGGATTTTGTACACAAGTCGTCGAAGGACCTGAGCAAAAACCACGCCGTGGTGTTCATCGAGGACTTGTCCATCCGGAACATGTCGAAGTCAGCGAGGGGCAGTCACTATAAGGGAGTGGAGGATGTCAAAAAGGAAGAAACAAAACCTTCTTTACCGCTTCTTATGAAGGTTTGCGCCAAATCACGAGCCCATCGCAACTCGGCACGCCACTGACGCAAGCTATGCGCAATGGGGACTTCTCGTCGCTATGCACGGGCGGTTTTAACTCTTCCGGTGTATGTACGGATGCTCAGGCCAGCCATCAAATCCATAACCCCACCACTCTGGCCCCCTACCCAAACAACCTGATCCCTTCCAATCAGTTGTCGCTGGTCGCGCAGTCGCTGTTGGTGTATTATCCGCTGCCGAATGTCGGCACGAACACGTTCTCCGGTCCCGTCGCGTCGAACATCTCAACCAACCAGGCACTGGAACGCATTGACCAGAACGTCGGAGATAAAATTCGCCTCTTCCTCCGTTACGATTGGCAAAACACCAATATTTTTGGCGGCAACATCACTCCCACCAGCGGAAGCTACGGCCCAGCAAACAACCGGAATCTTGCCATCGGGTACACGCACATCCTCACGCAAAACCTAATCAACGATTTTCGGTTTGGCCGTAATCACCTGATGACCAACAATTTGAACTATTGGACCGTGAATGGCCTGCTGGACGCCGGGACCAAGCTCGGCATTCCCAATTTTACGGGCGATACAACCTTTCATAATCCAGGCATTCCAGATATTACGATCAGCGGGTTTATGGGCTTGGGAAATGCCGGAAGTAACTGGTATCAAGACGATACGACGTGGCACGGATACGATCAGGTGAGTTATCGCCACGGCTCACACAATTTCATGGCGGGCATTGAAATTCGCAAGCTGATCACCGGCAGAGCAGCGGCAAACAGTCCTCGGGGTCTCTTCAACTTTACCGGCTCGCGAAGCGGAAATGCGGCAGCAGACTTCATGCTCGGGACTCCGCAAAATGAGGTCACCCCTATCCAGGAATTCAAGGGCGTTGTCGCCGAATGGCGCGATGGATTCTTTTTTCTCGACAACTGGCAGGCCAATTCCAAGCTTACGTTGAACTATGGCTTGCGCTACGAACTGCCGACTGTTCCGTACAGCGTGAACGGCAATGCCAGAATTCTAAATCCCCAGCAAACAGCGCTTATTCCTGCCACTGTTCCTACACCGGGCTTCTCTTTTATCAATCCGATTCATAATGACTGGGCGCCGCGCCTCGGCTTCGCGTACCGCGTCACCTCTAGGAATGTGGTTCGCGGCGGCGGCGGCATTTATTACAATCCGAATCAGACCAACAGCTTTACGTTGGCTACTACCAATCCTCCGTTTGGCATAACCACCACGTTCAACAATTCTGCGGCCACACCTCTTTCTTTTGGCAATCCAACGCCCGGAACGGGGGCCACGCCGACAACCTATCTGAGCGCTTTTACCGAGAACCCGGACCTTTCGACCCCGAGAATGTATCAGTGGAATTTGGGCGTCGAGCGGGAGTTATGGAAGAATGCGGGATTTGAATTGCAGTATCTCGGCTCGCACTCGTTGCATCTTGATCGAAGCTACTTTAACAATACGCCCGCTCCGGGACCGGGCAGTGTAAATCCGCGCCGTCCGAATCAGAACTGGGGGCAGATTCGCACCATCCAAAACGATTTAATCGCCAACTATCACGGCCTCACTGCCATCCTTCGTCAACGCATGCAGCACAACCTTCAGGTGTTGGCGAGCTACACCTGGTCGCATACGCTCGACGTTGCCACCGATTCCAACGGAGGTGGCGCCGCCATGAACGACTACAAATGGTGGCTCGACTATGGCAACGCCAACTGGGACATCCGCCACAGGTTCGTTACCAGCTTCATCTACGACCTTCCGGCGCTTCGCAGCGGCAACCCAGTTTTGCGGTGGACGCTCGAAAATTGGCAAGCCAACGGAATTTTTACGGCCCAAACGGGCATGCCCTTCAACGTGATCATCGCGCCCGATCAAGCGAATATCGGTCGTCCCAATCAACGGCCGAATATCGTAGGAACACCAAGCGCCAATTGCGGGTCAGGCCATCTCATAGGTTGCATTAATTCAGCCGCGTTTGCTTTGCCTGCGCCATTCACATTTGGCAATGCGGGACGCAATCTTCTTTATGGACCGGGACTTGTCAACGCCGATTTTTCGATCTTCAAAGACTTCCCGATCAAGGAGCGGGCTAAATTCCAGTTCCGCACCGAAATGTTCAATATCTTTAACCATCCGAACTTCGCAAATCCAGGCAATCCTGCAGTCTGGAGCACTGCTTCCTTTGGCAACATAACCTCGACAACCACTAATAATCGCGATATTCAGTTCGGCGCAAAGCTTGTTTTCTAGGAGGCCAATGCAAAAACTAATCGTGGTGTTTGGAATCGTCGCACTGTTTGTGTTCTTTCTGCTCCAAGCGGGAACGAACGCACAGGCGCCGTCCGGAACAAACGCGGTTGTGCCGCGTTACGACTTGCTCCTGAAAGGAGGCCATCTCATTGACCCCGCGAACGGGCTGGACGCAAAGATGGATGTTGCTGTTTCCCTGGGCCGGATCGCGGCAGTGGAAAAGGACATTCCTGCCAGCCAGGCCGGGAAGGTCGTGGATGTCTCCGGTCTCTATGTGACTCCAGGTCTCATCGACATCCACTACCACATCGGGCACGGCGGCGCACCGCTGAATTGGTTCGCCCCCGATTCTCCGGATCACGAAGTTCCCGTCATTACCGTGCTCACCACCGATCCGCGCGGCCAACTTGTTCCGCTTGGAGTCCCAGCGAACCTGGCCTTGCAGTCCGGCGTAACCACCATCGTCGACGCCGGGACCGCCGGCGCGGACACCTTTCTCCAGGAAAAAGAAGAGGTCATCGATCACGCCAAGGTGCGCGTGCTAGCGTTTCTGAACATCGTCGCTGATGGAATGAATGGCGGATTGGAACAGAGCGTCGACCAAATGGATGTAAAGCGCTGCACCGATACCATTCTCAGGTACTCCGATATTATCGTCGGCGTAAAAACGGCTCATTACTGGACTCAGAGACCTTTGGACGAGCTGCATCCCACCTGGGCGGCTGTGGACCGGGCCATTGCCTGCGCGGAAGCTGCGAAAGTTCCGGTGATGTACGATTTCTGGCCGCGCCCAGAACGAAGTTACGCCGACCTCATTCTCCAGAAAGCGCGCCCTGGTGACATCCATACTCATGTGTTCGCGCAGCAATTCCCCATCATTGTGGATGGGAAGATCAATCCCATAATGCAACAAGCGCGAAATCGTGGCGTGATTTTCGATGTGGGCCATGGAGCCGGAAGTTTTTGGTTTCGCAATGCCGTCCCTGCTGTGAAACAAGGATTTATTCCGGACTCCATGTCCACCGATTTGCACACCGGCGATGTCACGGTTCTCAGCATGACCAATGTCATGTCTAAATTCCTCAGCATGGGCGTGCCACTGAGCGACTTGATCCGGCGTTCGACGGTGAATCCTGCACGCGAAATTCACCGGCCTGAACTTGGAACTCTGTCAGTCGGCAAGGAGGCGGACATCGCTGTTCTGGAAGAATTGCACGGTCACTTCGGCTACATTGACTGCGGTTACGCCAAGATGGAAGGCACCTCGCAGATCGTGGCGCGAATGACGATTCGCGCAGGGCGAATACTCTATGATCCCTCGGGCCTCAGCATGGTCCAGTGGGAAAAAGCTCGTCCCCAATATTTCAACATTCCCATGCTACAAGGTTCACTTCCGGCGACGGCCGACAATTACCCCAGAAATTAAGGAAGGAGGAACGGTGGAATCAATCAGCCGTCGAAAACTTTTGCGCAGTGGGAGTCAAGCTATCGCTGGCGGCGCGTGCATGGGTGTGTTGCCGATGAACGCTGCTGCATCTGCCTCCGCATCTCCGGCAACTTCCGTGGATTACTACCAGAAACTCGGTGTGACTCCGTTCATTAATGCCGCCGGCACCTACACGATTCTATCTGCTTCAATTCTCCCGGATCAGGTGCAAGCGGCCATCGCCTTGGCAGCACAGAAACCCGTGCATCTGATGGAGCTCCACAAGGCCGCCGGCGAGTACTTGGCCAGGCGTTTGCGCTGCGAGGGCGCATTGGTTACTTCGGGGGCTGCGGCTGCAATCAAGCTGGCGACCGCCGCGTGCATCACTCGTGGGAACAAAAATGCCGTCGTCAGTATTCCAACGGAAATGCAGGGTTTGAAAAACGAGGTGATCGTCCAAAAGGCGCATCACTACGACTACGATCACGCCATCCGTGACTGCGGTGCGCGCTTTGTCGACGTGGAAACGCTCGATGAATGCGAACGTGCCTTCACCGAGCGCACGGTAATGACCCAGTTCTTCAATGCCGCTGAGGGCGGGCATATCAGCCGGGAGGATTGGATCCGCGTCGCTCACAAACATGGAGTGCCGTGCTTCAACGATGCTGCCGCCGACGTGCCGCCCATTTCAAACCTGTGGAACTATACGGCCATGGGCTTTGATCTGGTGGCGTTTTCTGGCGGAAAGGGTATCCGTGGACCGCAATGTACCGGGTTGCTTCTGGGAAAAAAAGATTTGATCGACGCGGCGCAACTTAACAATTCCCCGTACTCCAACACGGTTGGTCGCGGAATGAAAGTCGGAAAGGAAGAAATCATCGGCCTGGTTGCCGCTGTTGACTGGTTCCTGGAGCAGGACGATGCTGCGATGGAGGCCGAATTTCGCAAGCGCGCCGCGGTAATCGCCGAGCGCGTCCAAAACGTGCTCAGCGTCGAAGCAAAAATTTTTATTCCGCCTGTTGCCAATCATGTTCCGCACCTGCTGATTACTTATGACCTGAACCGCATCAAGCTGACCGCCACCGAGGTGATGCAAAAAATGCGCGAAGGGACTCCGCGCATTGAGCTGAACCCCTCGACAGGTGGAGGCCCCGCCAGCGCCGGCCTGCCCGGCGGCAGCAATGTAATCGTTGTGGGAGTTTGGATGCTCCAACCGGGTGAAGATGACATTGTGGGACGTCGCCTGCACGAGGTCCTGGCACAAAACACTCGTTGAAATTAACTCACTTTTTCTGACAGTCTCATTTACTGGCGACAGTTTTCTGCGTTTTCTTCAGCGGCTAGTTCGAATCTAGCCCGGGGAGCCAACCCCTTGTTTAATCAATTAGTTAGCGACCACTCTTTGGCGAGCGTAGTAAAAACGTAGTAGCTGTCTTGGGGTTTTCAAGAAGCAAGCCGACAAAAACCGCTCAAAACCCCAATGTTTCTGCGAATGCGCTCTGCTGAAATGCTCAACCCTTCGGTTCGTAACCGAATGCTCGGGCATTTTTTCAACCGATTGATGCACCGCGATTTGGATTGCTTCCGGCACAATCGCGGATCGCACCGCGCCGAATCTCCGGTAAACACTAGCCGACTTGAACCAAGCCGCCCGGCGGCGGACGCTACGCGTGAGGTAGTGGGGCGTTGGTTGCTCGACGGTTTTGATGTAAGTGTGGGTCACAGGAGGTATCCCCGTGACCCATCTACGAAAAATGATGTTGGAGGAACTCCAACGTCGCAATTACGCCGAGACTACCATAGATTCATACATCCGTGCAGTCGAAGATTTTTCCCGATACTTCAACAGTTCCCCGGATCGTTTAGGCCCTCGACACATTCGTGAATATCAAGCCGCGTTATTTCAGAAGCGGAAGTTCTCGCCGAACACGGTGGCACAACACCTGGCGGCTCTACGCTTTTTCTACGTCAAGACACTCAAGAAAGCCTGGAGCATCACGGAAACACCCTACCCGAAGAAGGCCGTTCACCTGCCAACGATCCTCAGTCAGGAGGAAGTGGCGCGACTCATCGACGCAGCTCTGACTCCTTATCATCGCACTCTGTTGATGACGCTCTACGCCACCGGAGTACGACGCGCTGAATTGACACACCTGAAAATCAGCGACGTGGACAGCCAACGCATGGTGATTCACGTCCAAGGCGGTAAAGGTCGCAAAGACCGCGACGTCTTGC
>Ga0209154_1002182_pt1 | contig 11043 bp, 10 predicted proteins | sample GraSoiAngelo_121_FD_185878 | JGI IMG/M metagenome (GOLD analysis project Ga0209154, IMG submission 185878) | Grasslands soil microbial communities from the Angelo Coastal Reserve, California, USA - 14_0919_12_20cm (SPAdes) (version 2) | ecosystem: Environmental > Terrestrial > Soil > Grasslands ... | reverse complement strand
GTGTTTCCTCCCACCGTTCGGGATCGAAACCGAGTTCGTAACAACCTCCTACACGTGGCAAATCGTTGGGGCCCATTCCGGGAAGGATCGTTTTGTTCCGGCTCTGTAACAAGGTGCAAATAGTTGACAAACGTGTTCGCTTTTCTGTCAACACTTGTGCCCATGCGCTAGAAACGCCTATGTACCTCAAGCGCTCGGGGATCGAAAACAAGCGTGAGCCTAGTCCCGAGATAGCTCTTCGCCGCTACCAGGCTCTGGTGGATACAGCCGGCGTGCTCGCCCATCACGTGGGGGTTGATGAGCTGTTCCATCAGCTGGCGCAAGGTCTGCGCGGTACTGTTTCGGGGGTGCCTCACGAGGCCACGGCCGTGACGGCATCCCCATGCCGCCTGAATTTGCTGAAGAGCGAGCTCCTGCTGAAATTTCTGGTGCGTCACGGTGAAGCGGGTCTGCGCGCCGCACGCGCTGTAAGCTAAGGAATACCAGGATGCCTGCCAGGACATCCAGGAAATCCTGCTGGCCCCCTCATCGGCAGGCAGCGAGCCAACTCCTGCTGTCCTGGCGGGCAATCACAACGGCGACCCAGTCGTGTGTGTCCGATCCGTTCTCACTAACTCTAACCCATGAAGAAATAGCCCAAATGATCGGATCCTCGCGTGAAACGGTGACGCGAATATTCAGTGATCTGAAGAGAAAACAGCTGATCAGTTTGGAAGGCTCGACTCTGATAATCCGGAATCGGCCGGGGTTGGAAGAATTAGCGTCCTAACCGGCTTCCAGAGCCGAAGCAGTGGCGAATCGGCGGTACCGGTTCCCCGGCAGTCACCGCTACAGGCCAAACAACTCCCGCAGCCTCTTGGTCTGGGCGCGGCTGACCGGGATCTCCGTCTGTTTTCTGTCATCCATGCGCAACTGGTAGGAACTCTTGAACCAGGGGACGACTTCCCGAATACGATTGATATTGACCAGGTAAGAACGGTGGGCCCGCCAGAATAGGTTGGAATCGAGCGAAGCCAGCAGTTCCTCTAACGTCCGGCAATTGGATTGGCCTTCCAGGCCAGCGCCGCCGGCGGTGACCACCGAAATCACCCCGTCCTCGATCGAGGCGTAGCAGATATCCTTTTGATCCACCAGAAACAAACGCCCCGCCGCCTTCAGCAGTATCTTGGCGGCTGGAATTTTCTGCGACTCCAGCATGCGCACAAGCGTGTCCAGCTTGTCCGAAGACGTCCCAGCGGTTTCAAGTTTCTCCCGCGCCCTCTGAACGGATTGCGCCACCCGTTTCTTATCGAACGGTTTTAGCAGGTAATCAACCGCGTTCACTTCAAAGGCTTTGACCGCGTACTGATCAAAGGCGGTGGCAAAAACTATCTTGGGTAGAGGCACCTTCTTGTCGAGCAGCTTCTTTATAACGCCGAAGCCATCCAACCCCGGCATCTGGACATCCAGGAAAACCAGGTCCGGATTATGTTCGCGGATGAGATTGACCGCTTCCAGCCCATTCTTGCCCTGCGCCACCACGTCAACGTCGCCAACGTGTTTCAGCAGAAACGCGAGTTCGTCACGGGCCAATTGCTCGTCATCCACGATCACGGCGGATAAGGACATGGGCCTCCAAATGTGGGATCGCTTCTTAGAAAAGTATAGCGGGCGCTTTGAACGAGGGTCAACGCGAGCAGCAGAATGTTAGCCATCCACCGGCTCCCCTCCGCATTGAGGAAATGGAGTCATTCCTGAGGCTTGCCCGCCGGGACGTGGGCCTCGTCCAGAGTCTCGTTCCGGGACTCTGCGGAATTACTTTGTGGCGACGTCGCCGTAGTACTGGCATCAGAGCCGCCTTGGGCTGGGTACAGGTCGCTCTGGAACGATTCGGCAACCAGTTTCTCGAATTCCTCCATGCTGGGCAGTTCGGTGACATCTTTCAGACCAAAGCGCAGCAGAAATTCCTTGGTGGTTTTGTACAAGATCGGCCTGCCAACGACTGCCTTACGGCCTGCGGTCGTGATGAGCTTGCGGTCGAGTAGTGTGGCGATGACACCGCTGGAGTCCACCCCGCGGATTTCGCTGATCTCAGGAACCGTGACAGGTTGCTTGTAAGCGATGACGGCCAGCGTCTCCAGCGCCGGGAGTGAGAGACGGATCGGCGGTTTCAGGCTCTTGGCGAAGGCGCGAACCACATCGTGTTGCTCCGGTTTGGTCGCCATGCGATAGCCGCCTGCGACTTGGCGAATTTCGATACCGTGATCGGTGGAAGCGTACTCTCCCACAAGTTCTTCCACAGAGGCGCGGATCTGGGATCTTAGCTCGGTCTCGTCTCCCGGCTCCGGGGGAATCAGTTGAACGATTTGATCCAGCGTGACCGGATTTTCTGCCGCGTAAATGATGGCTTCGAGCTTCGCCTTTAGACTCATTGGGTAATTGTGTCGTCCTTGTGGTGCTTCCACATTATTCTTGCCCGGCTACTAACTTTTCTATCTCCAGTCATCCCGTACCGCCGCTTGTTCGTTCATGATCTCATCGAAATGAGTGTGCTTGCGAACGACAATTTCACCGAACAGGCGATCTTGACGCACCTGGATGGCCTGCAGGCGAACCAGTTCGAGCAGGGCGAGAAACATGCAAACCAGGGCATTGCGCGAGTTGACATTGCGCAAAAGTTGCATGAGCCGAACCGGCCTCTCTTCCAGGGCTAACCGCCTCCGCAAATAGTCAATCATCTGGCCGACCGTCACCGCCTCCTCGTCAACCTGAATGATCGGACGACTCCTGGCCCGATCCAAAACTTTCTGAAAGGTCTTAACCAGGTCGATTACGTCAGCGGCCATTTCCGGTTCCGTGCCCTCGGCGTCCTTGAATTCTTTAAGCGCCGGATTCGACCATACTGCTTCTTCGATCTGCTGCTTCTGCAGCAGCATTTGCGCCGCCGATTTGAACTTCTCGTGCTCAAGCAGGCGGTTGACCAGCTCGGAGCGCGGATCTTCCTGTTCCTCGGCTGGCGCGTCAGGATCACGGGGTAACAGCATCTTTGACTTGATGTGAATGAGAACAGAGGCCATGTAGATAAAGTCAGCCGCCACATTCACATCCAGTTCCCGCAATTTGCTTACGTAAGCCAGGTATTGCGCCGTGATCTTGGCAACGGGGATGTCGTAGATATTGATATCCTGCTTTCGAATTAGATCGAGAAGCAGATCGAGAGGCCCTTCGTAGACATCGCTGACCGAGACCGCGAACGGAGAGTCGCTCTCCGCAGCCTTGGCCGCCTGAGGAGGCGGGGGAACCTCCGGGGCAGGAGTTAGGATGCCGGGCATCTCAGAGCTAGTTTTTCCTTCGTCGGTCATGCCTACACGGATGACATTTCGTTATTTCGCACCCTGGGCGTTGTACCCCTCATAGTTCTGGGTGATGCCCATGGCCTCGCGCACTTCGTTCATAGTGGCAGCGGCCACTTTACGGGCACGGGCCGAGCCTGCCTCCAGAATATCCCAGGCCAGCTTGGGATTGTCCTCGTATTTTTTCCGGCGCTCCTGCATAGGATTCAAGATGTTAACTAGGGCATCGGCGGCCCAACTCTTGCACTCGATGCAGCCAATGCTCGCGGAGCGGCAACCTACGTTGACTTTTTCGATGGTGGCGCGGTCGCTGAAGATCTTGTGAAGGTCCCCTACCGGACAAACATCGGGATTGCCGGGATCCGAGCGGCGGACACGCGCGGGATCCGTAACCATAGTCTTCAGCTTTTGCCGTATCACCGGCTCGGGGTCGGTAAGCATGATGGTGTTGCCATACGACTTCGACATCTTCCGTCCATCGGTTCCGGGCAGCTTGGCGGCTGGAGTAAGCAAGGGCTGGGGTTCGGGAAATACCGGCTTGTGCTTCCCATAAAACAGGTTGAAACGGCGTCCAATCTCGCGAGTAAGTTCGACGTGCGGGACCTGGTCCTCGCCTACGGGTACAAAATCGCCCTTGTAGATGAGAATGTCCGCAGCCTGGAGCACCGGATAGCCGAGGAAACCGTAGGTGCCCAGATCCTTCTCCGTAATATTCTCGCGCTGTTCTTTGTAGGTAGGAACGCGCTCCAGCCAGCCCAGCGGCGTGATCATGGAGAACAGCAGGTGCAATTCAGCATGTTGCGGCACGTGTGACTGGATGAACATGGTGCAGCGCCCGGGATCGAGTCCAGCGGCCAACCAGTCGAGGAGCACCTCGACCGAGTTCTCCTTAATGCGCGACGTGTCCGCGTAATCGGTGGTCAGTGCATGCCAATCAGCGACGAAGAAGAAGCATTCGTACTGGTCCTGCATGCGCACCCAGTTGTCAAGCGCACCAACGTAGTTGCCGAGGTGCAGTTTGCCCGTGGAGCGCATCCCGCTCAGCACGCGTTTACGGTGGGTGGAACGTGAGGTCGTCATCTGAGAAAGTAAATGAAAAAAGCCATAAAAGGGGAGATCAGCCTGCCCAACAAACCCGGCCCAAAATAAACTAAAGCCAAAAGACCGAAGAACCCGACGCGGTCGTATACGGCCAGTGCCGGACCCGACAGGGCATGGCGCAGAACGTGACTGCCGTCGAGCGGCGGTATCGGAATCAGGTTAAACACCGCCAGCACAACATTGATCAGCAGCAAGTTATAAAGCAGCAAGCTCAGTGGCACCAGCAGTGAACTGCCACTCAGGAGCACGACTCCGTAAGTTGTCTCCCGAACGATCTCCCTTCCCGTTGGAGATGTGATTGAGATCAACAGCAGGAGGCCCAAGGCGACAAACGCTGCCAGAAAATTGCTCACTGGGCCTGCCACGGAAGTAAGGACGTCATCCAAAACTGGATTCCTGAAGTTACGAGGATTCACCGGAGTCGGCTTCGCCCAGCCCAACACAGGCATGTGCGCAAATAAAGCAATTGCGGGCAGCAAAATCGTGCCAATTGGATCGATGTGCTTGATGGGATTGAGAGTAATGCGCCCCAGCATGTTGGCCGTGGGATCGCCGCGCCGATTCGCCATCCAGGCGTGCGCCGACTCGTGAATGCTGATGGCGAACAGGAACACGATCGCCTGGAATACGAAGTTGACCGTCTGCAGGGTCATGCGCAATTGATTTCGATACTATCACGCAAATTGCGGATTCTCTGTGCTTTGCAGGTCGCGTCCCTGGCCGCGGAGCGCGAAAACCACCGGGCCCAGTCACAAAGTTGTGGAGCGGGTTCCATCCCACTCGGGCCTGGGTTTCCGACTCAAAACAAAATGCCTTCTTGGCCGCGAGCAGCGTTGGATGTCTTGTCTTCGAGTTGACTTATTTCTCGCCGCGTTGCTGAATTGAGCATACAATTTACGCAATATTGGGGTGTGTCATGAACTGCCGCATTTTCGCTTCCCCTCTCCTGGTAGTGGTTCTCACCATGGGTTTGGCCGCGCAGAGCAAGCCCGGAGGAAGCGGTCCGGGGCGAACGCCCGGGAGTAGCAGCACGAATACCCGGACTCCCAGCCCGAATGTTCCCGCCACTACTACCACCCCCTCTCCGCTCGATACACGCGGTCCGACATTCTTGTCCGGAAAGGTGGTAGTGGACGACGGCACGCCATTGACGGATGCGGCGCTCATACAGAGCATTTGCAGGGGGCGGATACGCGCCGAGGGCTACACCGACCGCAAGGGTGCTTTCAGCGTCGACCTGAGCAACAACGCCAGGCAAATGGTAGTGACGGCGGAGGAAAATGATGCCGGATTCCCGGCTGCTCTCGCTGCGCCTCGTTCCGGACCCAATGCAGGCATGGCGCACCGGGATATGCGTGATTGCGATCTCCAGGCTGTCCTGCCGGGCTTCACCTCGCAATCTGTTGAGCTAGCCAGCAAAGTCAATGAATTTGGGAACGCGGATGTCGGCGTCATCGTGCTGCACCGAATGAAACAAGTCGAAGGTTTCACGATCAGCGCCACCAGTGCTCTGGCTCCCGGGAAAGCGGCCAAGCAATACGAGAAGGGCCGAGACGACGAGAAAAAAGGAAAGTGGAGCGCAGCTCAGGCAGAATTCAGCAAAGCAGTAGAAGTCTATCCGAAATACGCGGTGGCTTGGCTGGAACTTGGCCGCACCCAGCTACAGATGAACGATCCCGCTGCAGCCAAGGCTTCCTTTCAGCAATCGCTGGCTGCGGACCCAAAGTTCATCAGTCCCGGTGAGGAGCTGGCGCAATTAGCGCTGAAAGAAAAACAGTGGAAAGAGCTGGCGGACCGCACTGAACAGCTATTGAAGCTGAATCCGATGAGCTTTCCCCAGTACTACTACTACAGTGCGCTCGCTGATTACTTCCTGCAGAGTTTTGATCAGGCAGAAAAGACCGCCGCCCAGGGCCTCTCGATCGATCCGCAGCACCGGGTTCCCAAACTGGAGTACCTGCTCGGCATGGTCCTGGCTCAGAAACATGACTACGCGGCTGCTGCCGTCCACGTTCGAAATTACATTCAGCTCCTGCCCAATGCTGACGATGTCGCTACTGCCCAGAAGCAGCTCGCAGAACTGGATCGGCTCTCCGCCAGCGCGGCAGATCAGAAAAAATAGGGACACTCAAGGCCCGCCTTGGAATTGATTATCCCTTCTCGCAGGCCTAGCGTAGCTCCTCAGGCGCGATAGGTTTCACCTTGACCGGCTTGGCCGGCACGCCCGCCACCACGTGATAGGGCTCCACATTCTTCGATGCGACTCCCATCGAGCCCACCAGCCCATGCTCCGCCACGTGCACTCCGCTCAGCACCGTGGCGTGATAGGTGATGCGAGCCCGCGGACCAATTTCGGTTTTTTGATTGGTGACGATCATGCCGTCGTTCAGATCGTGGGCATGCGAATAGACGTTCGCATAATCGGAGATCGAGCTTCCTTCGTGAATGATGATCTCACCCCGATCGTCGAGCAGCACGTATTTGTGAATCACGCAGTTGTCTTTGACTGTCAGGTTGTAGCCGTAGGAGACTTCCACGCCGTGAAAAATCTTGACGTTCTTGCCGCAGTACTTGAACACATGACGAGCCAGCATGGCGCGAACGCGATATCCGAGCCAGTGGTTCAGCCCGACAGGCGAGCGGTCGTACATCATCCAGAACCAGATCAGCGGCTTGCGTTCCGCGTATTTAGCGGCGTCCGCGTCGCCGTAGTATTCAGGCTCGAGAGTCGCGTTGCGGGGATCGAAAGAGTGCACTTGGACTTGTGCGGCCATGGGCGCGCCCGGGTCCGGCGGCACGTAGGGCCGGCCGAGATACAACTGGTGCAGCGTATCGCGAACCACCACGCTGCGGTGCTCGGGATCACGATTCATGAATTCCCGGTCGAGGGAATCGATCCACGCCAGGAAAGTCTCTTCGGCCGCCCGCGTGGGAGACAGGTTGCGGTATTCGTATCGCGGCATAGCGCGCCTCGTTGCTGGCTAGCAAATAGGCTAAAACATAGCATATTGAGCCGAGGGCGGCGGCCGATGCGGCTCCATCGTGAGCATGCTTTATAATTCGCGCGCCTCATGAAAGCGAAAAGAAGAAATACGCCGCACCCCAAGCCGGTGGATGCACTGGTCTACCCGCGCTTTTCAGGCGTGCCCACCTTCATGCGCCTGCCGTACGTTCCGCAGGCCGACGAGCTCGACATCGCGCTTATCGGGATTCCGTTCGATGGGGGCACCACTTACCGGCCCGGTCCGCGCTTCGGGCCGCGGAATATTCGCGTGCAATCCGCCATGATTCGCCCGTGGAACCCGGTGTTGAAGGTCAATCCTTTTGAAAGGTGGAGGATCGGCGATTTTGGGGACTTGTCGATAAACCCGCTTTCGATTGAGGACACCTATAAGCGAATCACCGACCAATTAACGACTGTCTTGCAGAGCGGAACGAAGACGGTTTGCGTAGGCGGGGATCATTCGATTCTGCTGCCGATTCTTAGGGCGATCCATAAGCAATTTGGGCCAGTAGCCTTTGTGCAACTCGATGCGCACGGGGATACCTGGGGCGGATACTTCGGCAGCCCGCACTCGCATGGCACACCGGTGAAGTACGCAGTGGAAGAAGGATTGATTGCCGACGGTTTCGCCCTTCAGGTCGGATTGCGTGGGCAGGTCTATGGAGAAGGCGACTTCGACTTTGCCCGAGAGCATGGGATCAAGATCATTACTTCCGAACAGTTCCATTGTGATGGATTGGGCCCGGTTCAGCGGCATCTGAAAAAGTTTGGCAAGCGCCCTACGTACGTGACGCTGGACATTGATGTAATCGATCCTGCATTTGCGCCCGGCACGGGCACTCCGCAGGTGGGCGGCTTGAGCAGCGCACAGGCCCTGGAACTGGTGCGCAGCTTGCGGGGCTTGAACCTGGTGGGAAGCGATCTGGTAGAGGTTTCTCCGCCTTACGACAGCCAGGAGATCACGTCATTGCTGGCGGCTAATCTGCTATTTGAGATGCTTTGCTTGTTCTGACAAAACTGTACGCAAGTTTGTCATCCTGAGCGGCTTTGAGCCGCGAAGGATCGATGCAACTGCCTGATGGCGAAATACATGGATTCTTCGCTTCGCTCAGAAGGACAAGGCTCGTGACATGATCCGACTCGCCCGTGCGCTTCGCGTCACCGACTACTTCACCCTGGGGTGGGGCACGATGGTGGGTGTCGGCTGGCTGGTCGTCATGGATGACTGGCTCTCCCGGGGCGGGCCGCTGGGCGCCATTCTTGGCTTCGCGGTCGGAGGAGCTTTGCTACTGCCCATTGGTTACGTTTACGGGCAATTAGTGATGTCCATGCCGGATGCGGCAGGCGAGATTGCTTACACCGCGAAAGTCTTTTCGCAGTTCGTCAGCTTCGCCACCGGCTGGATGATGGTTCTCGCTTATTTCATCGTGTGTCCGTGGGAGGCCGTGGCGGTAGGACGGATTGCAAGTTACATCTTCCCGGCACTCGACTCGATCGAGCTTTATCGAGTGGCGGGAAAGCCTGTGTATCTGCCCCATCTCGTCATCGGTCTCGGGCTCACGGCGCTGCTCACTGTGCTGAACTACCGTGGTATTCGTCTGAGCGCCACTTTTCAGAACTGGACAGCATTCGGAACGTTGGCCCTGTTTGTGGTCTTTGTGTCATTCGGTGCGGCGCATGGTTCGCCGAAGAACTTCTCTCCGCTATTCGGCAGCAACAGCGTTATCGTTTCAATATTTCTCGTAATGCAGATCGTGCCCTACTTCATGACCGGCTTTGAATCCGTCGCCAAGGCGGCTGAGGAAGCCAGCCCGGAATTTCGCGCCGGCGGGTTCTTCAAGGCGATCATGATGGCCATTGTCGTGGGTATCCTCTTCTACACAGTCGTGATCGCCGCGGTCGCCTATGCCGCTCCCTGGAAGACGCTTACATCTGAGAAGTTCATGACCGCAGTTGCCTTTCAGCGCGCAGTCGGCTCGCGCTGGATTGTGAACGTGATTCTAGCGGCGGCGCTTCTATCCCTATTTAAGGTGTTCAACGGAAATTTTGTGGCCGCCAGCCGGCTGGTCTTCGCTCTCGGCCGACGCGGTCTGGTGGATCGCCGATTTGCCACGGTCCATCCGCTGAATCACACGCCTTCGACCTCTGTCATTTGGGTTGGACTAGCGACTGCTACGTGCATGTTTCTTGGACAGGCTATCCTGGTGCCAGTTTCAGAAGTGGGTTCGGTTGCTTCGGCTATCGGGTGGACTGCGGCCTGCGCGGCGTACTATGCCATGCGCCCGGCCCGCAACCAGCAGCTGGTGGCAGCGCTTGGAGCATTCTTGGGGCTGATGATGATCTTAATGAAGATCGTTCCCGCCTTGCCCGGTCATTTCAGCGGATATGAATGGTTAGCTCTCGCAATTTGGGGGGCTGTAGGTTTGGGATTGAACTGGCGGGAAAAACTAGTCTCTCTCCAGAAAGTGGCGAATACAGATTAGGAATGAAGTTTAGAACCAATATGACTCTCAAAAAATCGGCGTTGATTCTTCTGTTTGCACTTGCTTCCGTGCCGGCAAGCCCGGCGCAGTCGCTCGACATCGTCATTACTAACGGGCATATCGTGGACGGCACGGGTTCTCCCTGGTACTCGGGTGACATCGGAATCCGGGAGGGTCGGATTGTGGCCATCGGCAATCTCGCTGAAGCTCCGCGCAAGCGCACGATTGATGCCAAAGGCGAAGTAGTGGCGCCCGGTTTCATTGACATGCTCGGCCAATCCGAACTGACGATCCTGGTCGATCCACGGCTGCCGTCCAAAATTTTTCAGGGAATCGTTACCGAAATCACCGGCGAAGGCGGATCGGCAGCACCACTCAACGATGCGATTATTGCGGCAGATCGCTCCGGCTACGAGCACGTTCACATCACTCCGGACTGGAAAACGCTGGGCGAGTATTTCGCTCGCCTCGAAAAGCGCGGGATGGGCATCAATCTGGCCAGCTACGTGGGTGCAACCCAAGTCCGTCGCATGGTGCTGGGCGATGATAACAAGCAACCCACACCGCGACAGCTCGAACAGATGAAAGCATTGGTGAGAGACGCGATGCGAGATGGCGCGGTGGGGGTCTCGACCTCGCTGGAATATGCGCCCGCTCCGTATGCCAAGACCGACGAACTGATCGCCTTGGCGTCGGAGGCGTCAAAGTTTGGAGGTATTTACGCCACGCATATGAGGAACGAGAGCGATTCGGTGCTCTCGGCGATTGATGAGGCTCTGCGCATCGGGCGCGAGGCCCATCTCCCGGTGGAGATATGGCACATCAAGGTGGCCGGGAAGAAAAACTGGGGACGCATGCCGGAGGTAGTTGCCAAGATCAGTCAGGCGAGAGCTCAGGGCATCGACGTCACCGCAGACACTTATGCCTATACCGCATGGTTCAACAGCTTCTCAGCTTTCATCCCGCCCTGGGCCCACGACGGCGGTGATGCCAGGCTAATCGAACGTTTGAACGATCCCGCAACCCGCGAGCGCATCCGCAAAGACATGCTTACGCCCTCGGAAGATTGGGATAACGAATGGCAGGAGATCCCTGGGCCTGAGGCTGTGATGATTTGCGTAGT
>Ga0209154_1002176_pt1 | contig 11062 bp, 12 predicted proteins | sample GraSoiAngelo_121_FD_185878 | JGI IMG/M metagenome (GOLD analysis project Ga0209154, IMG submission 185878) | Grasslands soil microbial communities from the Angelo Coastal Reserve, California, USA - 14_0919_12_20cm (SPAdes) (version 2) | ecosystem: Environmental > Terrestrial > Soil > Grasslands ... | reverse complement strand
CGCGCTACCTGAACGGCGAGTTGCGCATCCCCGTTCCCACCTTCCGCCACAAGCCGAACGGCAAGTTTTTGCGCATCTACGGCGCCCGCGCCCACAACCTGCAAAACATCGACCTGATGATCCCGCTGGGAGTGACCGTTGCCATCACCGGAGTCTCCGGCTCCGGCAAGTCCACGCTGCTGTACGACGTTCTGCATAAAGCGTTGCAAGCCAAAAGAGTGGGGGGCAACTACAAAGATGCCTGCGAACGCATTGAAGGAGACGCGCATCTAACCGAAGTGGTGATCGTGGACCAATCGCCGATCGGCCGAACACCCCGCTCGAACCCCGCTACTTACCTGAAAGCCTTCGACGCCATCCGCGAAGTCTTTGCCTCGACCCCGGAGGCCAGAAAGCGCGGCTATCACGCAGGGGCTTTCTCGTTCAACATCCCCGGCGGGCGGTGTGAGGCGTGCCAGGGAGACGGCACGGTCACCGTCGAGATGCAGTTCCTGGCTGATGTGGAGCTTATCTGTGAGGAGTGCCGTGGAACGCGCTTCAAGAGCAGCGTGCTCGAAGTGCGCTATCGCGACCGGAACATCCACGAGGTGCTTCAGCTCACGGTGCGCGAGGCCCTGGCGTTTTTCTCGAGCGCGCCCCGGGTCACCGCGAAGCTGAAGATCCTCGACGAGGTCGGATTGGGCTATCTGCGGCTGGGGCAGTCGGCCACGACTCTTTCCGGGGGAGAAGCGCAACGTCTGAAACTTGCGGCCCATCTAATCCGCCCAGCCAATGCAGGCGTCCTTTACATTTTCGACGAGCCGACCACCGGGCTGCATTTCGACGACATCCAAAAGTTACTCACTGCCTTCCGCAAGCTGCTTGAGGGTGGCGCCTCGCTGCTGATCATCGAGCATAACTTGGACGTCATCAAAACCGCCGACTGGGTAATTGACCTGGGCCCGGAAGGGGGCGAGCAGGGCGGGCGGGTGGTGGCCACCGGAACGCCGGAGCAGGTGGCTCGCAATCCGCATTCTTACACGGGCAGATTCCTGGCGCGCGTGCTGAACAATCATTCGGGTGGGCAGGGGAATTCGCGAGGGGATTCCCATCCGAATACACGGCCAATCCCATCGCGATGAAGCATCGGGGAAAACGAACCGCTTACCTGATTGTAGGCGTCACTCTCGCTGCCTGCTCCCTCGCTGCCGCTCAAAGCTCGCAAAAGGCCCCGAAGCCGGCGCCAGCGAAGGCTGCGCCGGCCAAACCCACGCAGCCGGTCACGGACCAGCGCCCTGATCCAATCACCACGCTGCTTCAGGATGCCGCCGCCGCTATGGAGAGGAAGGAGTATGCGGCCGCCATTCCGCCACTCCAGAGCTACCTCGCGCAACGCCCCGAGGATGCCACGGCGCAGTTTCAATTGGGCTACGCGTATTCGGAACTGCAACGCTGGGAGGAAGCGATCCTCGCGTACGGCAGAGCAATCGCTCTCGACCCGAAACTTGGCGCCGCGCATCTGAACCTTGGACTGGTGTTGCTCGACCGGGAGCCCGCTGCCGCGGTCGAGCGCTTTCGCCGGGCGGCGGAGCTGATGCCGGAGCAAGCCCGCCCGCGATTCCTTCTGGCGGTGGCTCTGGAACGTACCGGCAAGCTAGCAGGCGCGATCGAAGAATATCAGGCGGCCGAGCGCCTGGACGCCAAGGAGTACGAAATTCGTTTCGCCTTGGGCCGCGCCTTACTCCGCGCCAATCGCGCGACCCAGGCAGAGGCCGAGTTCCGCGAAGCGCTGGCGCTCCGCGGCGACGCCGCTCCCGCGCGACTGGGGCTGGCGGAAAGCTTGCGGGCCCAGAACAAGCTGGAGGCCGCGGCGGCGGAATTCGCCGCTTACTTGCAGCTTCAACCGCAAGATCGCGAAAGCCGCTTGCGACGCGCTACGGTTTTGACGGACCTCGGCCATTACGAGCAGGCGCTTGAGGAACTCGACCGCAGCGACGGCGAAGCGGCAGCTTCGCTGGAAAGCTACAAGCTGCGCGCGGAAATTCGCCTCCAGCAAAAGCAATGGGCGCAGGCCGGCGAAATGCTGCAGAAAGCGCTCGAGCTGGCGCCGCGGGACGCCGAATTGCACGCGCGATTGGGCCGCGTGTGCCTCGAGAAGAGGGATTTCCCTGCCGCCGAGCGCGAACTGCGGCAGGCCTTGCAGCTCGATCGCAACTGGACCGACGCATTGCGCGACCTGGTGGCGGTGTACTATCTCGGCGAGCGCTATCAGGCCACGCTCCAGATACTCGACGAGCTCGACCGGCGTGAAACGCCCGGCGCAGGTTCTTGGTTCATCCGCGCCACCTGCTACGATAAACTGGGGAGGAAGGCGGAGGCGGTGGCCGCATACGAAAAGTTTCTGGGCCTGGACCAGGGTCACAGCGAAAACCAAGGGTTTCAAGCGCGGCAGCGCATCCGCATTCTGGCGCGCGAGCTGGAGCATAAGAAGAGATAGGATGGCTGTGCTCGGTCCCACTTCGCGCTGGTTGATTCTAGCGGCGGGGCTCTGCGGGCTGCTGTGCGCCGCGGCGCGGGCGGAGGACCGCATTGCGGTGCTCCTATCCCAGTTCACCCAGGAGACAGACCCCGTTCGCAAAGCGAAAGCCCTGCCCAAGCTCGGCGACGCGCAATTCGAGCTGATGCGCAAGGAAACTGCTGCGGGCAACTACGCCCAGGCGTTACACATCGCGCAGGAATATCGCGACGAAGTCCGCACCGCCACCACCGCGCTCAAGTCGAGCGGAGTGGATGCGGAACGCCATCCCAACGGCTTCAAGCAGGTCCAGATTCACCTGCGCAAGAGCCTGCGCGAAATCGACCAGGCGATTCTCGCCGCGGCGGAAGAGCAGCGCGAGGGTCTCGAGGCCGTTCACAAGGATCTCGTCAGCCTGGAAAAGGAGCTGATCGACATGCTCTTCCCGCGGCAACCGGGAAAGAATCCGGAAAAGGACAAACCGAAAGAGTGAGGTCCCATGCGAGCAAAGACCAAAGGATGCGCTTTGCTGGTGGCGGCTTTTCTGCTCGCCGGCACCGGTGCTGCCGGCAGCCCGCAAAAGAAGGATTATCTGAGCGGAATCGAAGCCGATAAGATTCGCGACGCGGAAGGCCCCTCGAAGCGAATCAAACTGTTCCTTGAGTTTGCCGGCGACCGGCTCAAGAAGCTCCAGTACGAGCTGGCCCGGCCGTCCGCGGACCAACGCCGGCCCGAGCGGCTCAACGGCCTGCTGAACGCCTACGCTGGCTGCCTGGACGATGCCGCGGAGTTGATCGAACTCGGCCGCGAGAAACAGCAAGATGTTCACGCCGGCATCAAGGAAATGCAGGCCAAGGCGAAAGAATTCCTCACTTATCTCCAGGAAGTCTCCACCAACGGCCCGGAGCGGGATTCCTACAAAGAGACCCTGGACGACGCGATCGAGGCGACAAAAGACGCGCTCGCGGAGGCCTCCAAAGCCGCCAAAGAAGTCGCGCCACCGCCGGTGCGGAGAAAGAATTGAAGCCGCGCACGACACGGGGAACCGCCCTGCCTGGGGGAGCGCGAGTCTTCCACCGGATGTACACTCGCCTCGGCTGCCAGGGGCGACCGCCGCACTTCGTTGTCGAACTCTATCCCTACGCTAACCTGGCACACACGATCCGGCTGCGCGAAGACGTAGCCCACGTGCGCCTGTCAGATGTGTTGCGGGAGGCGCCCCTGGAAGTGCTCGAAGCCGCGGCTACCATCCTGCTCGCGCGGCTCTACCACCGGCGGCCGCCTCGCGACCAACTCGAGGCCTATCGCAACTTCGCGCTGGCGCGGGGCACACGCCGCCGCGTGCTGCGGGTGCGCCGCAAAAGAGCACGGCGTGGCGCGACAGGAGAGCGCGGGAAATTCCATGATCTTGCGCACCTGTTTGCGCGATTGAATCGGCAGTATTTTTCCGGGCGATTGCACCGGCCGCTCCTGGGCTGGAGCACGCGAGCGTGGCGCGCGCAACTCGGCTGCTTCGACCCGGGCCTCGATCAAATCCTCATCAATCCGCGCCTGGACCGCGCCGAGGTGCCGGCGTTTGTGGTGGAATATGTCCTGTTCCACGAAATGCTGCACGTGAAGCATCCCCTCCGGGCGGCGAGTTGCGGCTTGCAGGCGCATTCGGCGGAGTTCCGTCGCGAGGAGAAGCGCTTTTTGGAATGCGAGCGGGCGCGGCGGTTTCTCATGCGACTCAGGTAGACGTGAACCTTGCGGCGGGAAACCACCCCGACAGGTCGTGGGCGCTACCGGCGGTGCGCCGCAGCACGCTCCAGTGCACGGTTGAGCTGGGCGATGCGCTTGCGAACTTTTCCCGCGTCTTCGGCTGACGGCAAAATCTCCAGATACTTCTGATAGGCCTTCACCGCCTCGGCCTTCGCTCCCTTTTTCTCGTAGGCTTCTCCCAGCAAGAGATGGGGCCGGGCAAAATTGGGTTTGGACCGCGCGGCGTCCTCGAACCGTTCGATGGCCGCGTCGTAATTCCCTTTCTTCATATAAAACATGCCGATTTCGAGGCTCTTGTGGGCGCGGTAAGGGTCAAAGATCGGTTCCTGCTTGGCGGGTTCCCCCGCCGCTTGGCGCTCGGGGGGTGGAGGAGGGTGCTGCTGAGCCTGTGCCGAGAATGCTGCCGGCCAGGCCAGCAAGATGAGCGCGTTCATTGCAGACGTTTGCAATTTCACTGTTGACTCACCAAAGCTGCATCCCTTCCCCAGGGGACCTGTCTCGGTGGGATTCGCTTTGCTATGATGAGAGTTGCCCCAGTGCGTGTCGCACCGCACCGGACAATTCTACTCGCGCGATGGAACTGGAGCAAAAAGTCGCCAGCCTGCCCTCTGAAACCGGCGTCTATCTGTTCAAGGACGCGCTGGGCACGATTCTGTACGTCGGCAAAGCGAGGTCCCTGCGCAGCCGGGTAAAGTCCTACTTCCTGGAATCGAAGTGGATAGACGCAAAGACCGGCTCGCTGGTGCGGGAGATCGCCGACCTCGATTACATCGTGGTGGACAACGAAAAAGAGGCGCTGGCCCTCGAGAACAGCCTGATCAAGCAGCACAAGCCCAAGTTCAACGTGCTGCTGCGCGACGACAAGACCTATCCCTATATCCGCTACACGGCGTTTGAGAAGTATCCGCGCGTGTATGTGACGCGGCGGCTGAAGAAAGACGGCTCGCTCTATTTCGGCCCGTATTTCCCGCACAGCCTGGCGCATCGGATCGTGCATTTCATCCACAAGCGCTTCCTGGTGCCTTCCTGCACCGTGGACCTGACCCGCGCGCACCCGCGGCCCTGCCTGCAATATTACATCAAGCGGTGCCTGGGCCCCTGCGTCCCTGGCCTGACCACCGACGAGCGCTATGCCGAAGCTGCCCGCGACGCGCGGATGTTTCTGGAAGGCCGGCGCGGCGACTTGCTGAAGAGTCTCGAAAAAAGAATGCAAAAGGCGTCCGACGAAGAACGCTTCGAGCAGGCCGCAGCGTATCGCGACCTGATTCGCACGCTGGAAGAAATCGAGGAGAGGCAAAAGATCGCCGCCGCGCAGGGTGATGATACGGACGTGCTGGCCTGGTACGCGGAGCCGCCGCAAGTGGCCGTCAACCTGTTTCACCTGCGCGGCGGGCGCGTCGTAGACCGCCGCGATTTCTACTGGGAGGAGCTCGACGAGTTCGACCCCGCCGAATTCCTTCCCTCCCTGCTCAAGCAGCTCTATCTGGATGCGGCCTACCTGCCTCGGGCGATCCACGTGCCGATAGATTTTGAAGATCGCGCGCTGCTGGAAGAAACCTTGACCGAGCGCGCAGGTCGCAGAGTGGAGATTCTGACGCCACAACGCGGAACCAAGCGCGCGTTCCTCGACCTGGTGGAAAAAAATGCCAAGCACTCCTTCGAGCAGAGGTTCCGCGTTCTAAAACCGACTTCCAAGGCAATCGCTGAAGCGCTGCAAAACACCTTGAACCTGGCCGAGACACCCAAGCGAATCGAAAGCTTCGATATCTCGCACATCCAGGGATCGGACACGGTCGCGTCCATGGTGGTGTGGGAAGACGGGCGGATGAAGAAGGGCGACTACCGCAAGTTCATCATTCGCGGGGAACACGGCAACGACGACTTTGCCAGCATGCGCGAAGCGCTCGAGCGGCGATACCGCCGCCTGCAGGAAGAGCGCAGGCCGCTGCCGAGTCTGATCCTGATCGACGGCGGCATCGGGCAACTGCACGCGGCCGCTGCGGCGCTCGAAAAACTCGAGATCATCAATCAGCCGCTTACCAGCATCGCGAAAAAAGAGGAAGTAATCTATGCCTTTGGGCAGGAGGACGAGCCGATCGTGCTCGAGCGCCACTCGCCCATCCTGCACTTGATCCAGCAGATCCGCGACGAAACCCACCGGTTTGCGGTCACCTTTCACCGCCAGCGCCGCTCGAGCCGCACGTTGCACTCGGCGCTGGTGGATATCCCCGGGATAGGCGAGCGCACCGCCGAGAAGCTGCTGCGGCGGTTCGGCAGCCTCGCCCGCCTGCGCGAGGCCAGCCTCGAGGAGCTTTCCCGCGTAGTCACGCGGCCCCAAGCCCAGCACATCGTCCAACACCTGCGCAGCCAAACTCCGACCTGAGCTCGGATTCGATCGACGCGGCCGGATAAACGAGCTGAGGAGCCAGGGGCGATATCGTTACACGCCTGTCGCGGGATTCCTTGCAAGCAATCGGCGGGTATGCTAGCTTGGCAATGGAGGTAAGCTAAGCTATGGGCGATAACTTCGGATCGAAAGTGACTTACTTCGTCGTTGGGCTGGGCCTCGGCGCGCTGGTCGGCATCCTGTTCGCGCCGAAGTCGGGCGAGGAAACCCGCGAATTTCTGGTGGAGAAGGCTGACGAGGGAAGCAAATACGCGCAGAGGAAAGCGCGGGAACTGAAAGAGCGCGCCGAAGACTTGATCGAGAAGAGCAAAGAAGTCGCCGCCCGGCAGAAGGAATCGATCACCGCGGCGGTTGCTGGCTTTGCAGGGAGGTAAGGTATGGGCGAGAACGGCGGATCGAAAGTGAGTTACCTCATCGTGGGGCTGGGCCTCGGCGCGCTGGTCGGCATCCTGTTCGCGCCGAAGTCGGGCGAGGAAACCCGCGAATTTCTGGCGGAGAAGACTGGCGAGGGAAGCAAATACGCGCAGAGGAAAGCGCGGGAACTGAAAGAGCGCGCCGAAGACTTGGTCGAGAAGAGCAAAGAAGTCGCCACGCGGCAGAAGGAATCGATCACCGCGGCGGTTGCTAGCTTGGCAGGGAGGTAAGGTATGGGCGAGAACGGCGGATCGAAAGTGAGTTACTTCATCGTGGGGCTGGGCCTCGGCGCGCTGGTCGGCATCCTGTTCGCGCCGAAGTCGGGCGAGGAAACCCGCGAATTTCTGGTGGAGAAGGCTGACGAGGGAAGCAAATACGCGCAGAGGAAAGCGCGGGAACTGAAAGAGCGCGCCGAAGACTTGATCGAGAAGAGCAAGGAAGTCGCCGCCCGTCAGAAGGAATCGATCACCGCGGCGGTTGATGCGGGCCGAGAAGCCTACCAGCGGGAAAAGGCGGAAAAGGCGAAGGCATAGTAATAGTAAAGGAGGCGGCTCGATGGAGCACTGGCTTCCTTTCTTTGTAGCGGTCACCGCGCTGGCGGTGGTGCTGCAAACGGCGATACTTGTGGGGATGTATCTACAGGTTCGCCAGTTGAGCGAACGCCTGACGCGCATGGCCACCGATCTAGAAGCGCGCGCGCACCCCATTCTGTCTCGGCTGCAAGTTCTGCTGGAGGATATCCAGCCGCGAATCAGCAGCCTTGTCGCCGATACCACTGAGATCGTGCACCTAGCTCGCGGGCAGGCGCAGAAAGTGGACCGGGTGTTCTCTGAGGCAGCGGACCGGCTGCGGCTGCAAGTAATCCGCGTCGATCAGATTCTGACCGGAGCACTCGAGGCAATCGAGCAGGCCGGCGCCCAGATCCGCAGGACGATCTGGAGTCCGCTGAACCAGGCCTCTGCGTTCATCAAGGGCGTCAAGACCGGACTGTACGTCCTCCGCTCGCAAAACCGCCCGAGGGGCCGCAGCGTCGAACACCAGGACGAGGAGCTTTTCATCTAAGGCCAAGGAATCGAGGGTGGAATCCACCGGATTCCACCCTTTTTTGTGTCCGCGAGGTTCATGTCCCCATCCACCAGGGACGGAGCGCAATGGGAATGTCGCGCAACGCTCTGCTGGTTTTCGCCAAATTACCAGAGCCGGGCCGCGTGAAGACACGCCTGCTGGCTGCCCTCACTCCGCAGCAGGCTGCGGATATTCATGGGGCCTGTCTGGAGGATACAGCTCGCCAAGTCGCCCGTGTGCCGGGTTGCCGGCCATGGCTGCACGTTGCCGCGCCTCGCGACGGCGCGCAGCAGCTCGCTACCACATTGCAGTTGGACCGCCGATGGCGGATTGGCGTGCAGCGCGGGCGCGGCCTGGACGAGCGATTTCACCTGGCGTTTGAGGGACTTTTCCGCGAAGGCTACGAAAAGGTAGTGATCGTGGGCACCGACACACCATGGATGGGCAGCGAACGAATCACCCGCGCGGTGGAGTTGCTCAACGCCGCGGACGTTGTGCTGGGCCCCAGTGCGGACGGGGGCTACTATCTGATCGGGTCGCGCCGGGTGGTGCCGCAGATGTTTCGCGCCATTGCCTGGGGTACCTCGCAGGTTTTCGGGATGACCATCGGCGCGCTCAAAAAAGCGCGCGCCAGTTATTGCCTGCTGCCGCGCGACTTCGATCTGGACCGGCCGGAAGATCTCGAGCGCGCGGGTGACCTTCTGCGCCGCAGCCCGCACCGCGCCCCGGCACTGGCACGATTACTCGCTAATCTGCGCGATAGCAGACTGAAGTACGCAGTCACCGGTCTATGAAGCAGCTTCCAGTCTCCTGAGTCAGAAGTTCTAGAACAACAGACAGTGGAGTCAGGGGGTCGGAGCTTCAGCTCCGACTTGTTGCCGATGCCAAGATTATGGGCTTCAGCCCCTGAAGCTTCAGGGCTCAAGAGCCCCTCGCTCGACCAGCATCTGTTGTCGGACCTAAAGGTCCAACCCCCATTAAGTTGGAACGGCACTAGCAGATCCAGCCGCCGCCGAGGACGCGCTGGCCGGAATAAAACACGGCGGCCTGGCCGGGCGTAACGGCCCGCTGAGGGACGTCGAAGCACACGCGCGCGGTGCGGGCGTCGAGGCTTTCGATGGTGGCGGCGGCCGGCTCGTGACGGTGACGAATCCTCACCATAACTGCAGTGGGCTGCTCCAGAGAGCCGACTGAAATCCAGTTGATCTCGCAGACGTTGCAGACGGCAGTGCGGAGTTCGTCGTCTTCGCCGACGATCACGCGGTTGTTCGCGCGGTCGAGCCCTACCACGTAGAGCGGGCGCCCGGCGGCCACGCCCAGACCGCGCCGCTGGCCCACCGTATAGCGGTGGAGGCCCTGATGCCGGCCGACCACCTCTCCGTTGGTGGCTACAATCTCGCCGTCCTCTTCGGGCAGCGTACTTCCCTGCTCCTCGAGATACGCTTGGATGAAACGGACGTAGTTGCCCGAGGGTACGAAGCAAATCTCCTGGCTCTCAGGCTTTTCGGCGACCGGGAGTGCGGCGCGCCGGGCAATGGCGCGCACCTCCTCCTTGGTCAACTCGCCGAGCGGGAAGACGGTGCGAGCCATCTGCTCCTGAGTCAGGCCGAAGAGGAAATAGGACTGGTCCTTGGCGGCGTCGCGAGCACGCAGCAACTCGTAGCGGCTGGTCGCAGGATTCTGCTGGATGCGGGCGTAATGCCCAGTGGCCAGGCGGTCAGCGCCAATCTGCCGCGCCATCACCAGCAATTGGTCAAACTTGACGTGGTTATTGCACAGCGTGCACGGAATCGGCGTGCGCCCGGCCAGGTATTCGTTGACGAACGGGCGAACAACAGTTTCCTCAAACTTGTTCTCGAAGTTGACGACGTAGTGCGGGAAGCCCAGGTGCTGGGCCACACGCCGGGCGTCGTACACATCGTCGAGCGAGCAGCAGCGGTGGTGCACCGGACCGTCGCCATGCATCTGCGGCAGGCGCCGCTGGTTCCAGAGCTGCATGGTTAGGCCAACGATAGGCTGCCCTGCCTCGCGCAAGATCGCCGCGACGGTTGAGCTATCCACGCCGCCGCTCATGGCCACGGCGGTGACTGCCGAGTTGTTCTTCTCCAAGCTCATCCTGCGAGAAATGGTGTCATCCCGAGCCCGCCGCGCGGCGGCCGAGGGATCTCTCTGAGAGATTCCTCACTGCGTTCGGAATGACAGCAATATCAGGTTCGCTTCGCAGCGGCCTTCGGGCCGCATACCAAAGCGCCGGCCAGAGGCCGGCTTTACAGGGTTGTAGCACCACCGTCTCGGTGGCGGTGTGCCTGATTTGTTTCATTGGGCAGCGACTGGCTTTTTGTAGACGGGCGAAAGCTCGCGCAGGTGCTCGACCACACCGGGGACTGTTGCCAGGGCGAACTCGACGTCTTCGTCCGAGGTGTCGCGGCCGAGGCTAAAGCGCAAGCTGGCGCGCGCATCTTCCGGCGCGAGGCCGATAGCGGTCAGCACGTGGGACGGCTCGATGGCACCCGAAGAGCACGCCGCGCCGGTCGAGCAGGCCAGGCCCTTCAGATCAAGCGCAATCACCAGCGCCTCCCCCTCCACAAACGGAAACGTGATGTTAGCCGTGTTCGGCGTGCGATGGTCACGACTCCCGTTCACCCACGCCTGCGGCACCTGTTCGAGCAGGGCTTGCTCGAGCCGATCGCGCTGCGCCGCAACGCGGGTGGCGCCGTCAGACAACTCCTCCCTTGCGAGCTCGGCGGCCTTGCCCAGGCCCACGATGCCAGCCACGTTTTCGGTGCCTGGGCGGCGGTCGCGTTCATGATGACCGCCATAAAGCAGCGGTTCGAGCCGGGTGCCCTTGCGGATGTAAAGCGCACCGACGCCCTTCGGCGCATAGAGCTTATGGCCAGAGATGGAAAGCAAGTCCACACCAA
>Ga0209154_1002175_pt1 | contig 11065 bp, 16 predicted proteins | sample GraSoiAngelo_121_FD_185878 | JGI IMG/M metagenome (GOLD analysis project Ga0209154, IMG submission 185878) | Grasslands soil microbial communities from the Angelo Coastal Reserve, California, USA - 14_0919_12_20cm (SPAdes) (version 2) | ecosystem: Environmental > Terrestrial > Soil > Grasslands ... | reverse complement strand
GCGGCGAAAGGAAACATTTGAAAGCGGCTGATGTGGTTGACGTAGCCCATCTCTTCGCAAATCGTGCCATCGCGGTCGAGAAAGACGGCGCGCCGGAGGGCGCCGGCGTCAGACACGGGCGGCGCTCCTGCCGCTCGACTGGGCGAGCCACGGGCGCGCCGCCGAATAAACGGCGTCCACGGCGATGCGCGTCATACAACGATGGTCTACCGGACACTGTCGGAGAAAACAAGGACTGCAGGAAACCGGCTGGCGCACCAGGGTGAAATGCGGCGTGACCGGCTGTGTGCCGCCTGGGTCGGTGGGGCCAAAGATGCCCACGACAGGCAGGCCCGCCGCGGCGGCCACATGCATTGCGCCGGAGTCGTTCCCGATGAACAGATGGCACGAATGGAATAGTGCGGGCAAATCGCCGATCGAGGTCTCTCCCACCAGTGTGACAGGGTGGCGCCGCATGCCGCCGGTAATGCGTTCCGCGACTCCGCGTTCCGCGGCTGTGCCGAAAAGTATCACATCGGCGTCGAACTCAGCAATGAAGCGGTCGGCGAGCGCCGCAAATCGTTCGGGCGGCCAGCACTTGGCCGAGCCGTAAGCCGCGCCGGGGCCGAGCGCGATACGCAACGCGCCTCTGCGCGCCCCCGCGCGGCGGAGAGCAGTTTCGGCGCGCTCGCCCGCCGCCGAGTCCACTCGCAACTCGATGCGCTCGACATTCTCCAGGCGCTCAAGCCAGCCAACGCGGCGAAGGAGTTCGAGGTAATAGTAAGTCTCGTGCGCAGGCACCTCCCCACGCCGCGGAGCAAGTATCGCGCGAGTGAGCAGAAAGCCCCGAGCATCGCGCGCATAGCCGATGCGTTCGGCAATCGCGGCGCGCCAAGCAAGCCACGCCGCCTCAAAGGCGTTTTGAAGCAGCACCGCGACGTCAAAGCGTTCCCGGCGCAATTCGGCCGCCAGCCGCTCCCGCCCGACCACGCCGCGATGGCGGCCCGCGTGATCAAACGCGATCAGGCGGTCCGCATAGCCCTGGCCGCGATACAGCTCGACCACCCATGGCCGCCCAAGGATTGCGATTTCAGCCTGGGGCCAGCGGCTGCGAAGGGCTGCAATCGCCGGGATGGACATCACCGCATCGCCCACCCAGTTCGTCGCGCGGACGAGGATTTTCATCGCGCCACCCTGGCCCGCTTGGTCTGGACCACTTCGCTCACGGCTTGCCAAAACTGCTCGCCCTCCGCAATGCGCAGATCAATACGGCAGAAGAAAACGGGAATGCGCCGGAATTGAACGCCGTCGAGATTCCATACGTCTTTCTCGGTACACAGGAGAGCTGTGGCCCCAGTGGCCTGCGCTCGTCTTTCCAGGTCATCCGCATCGCCCTGCGAATAGTGGTGGTGGTCACGGTAATCTGCTGTGCCGACGATCTGCATCCCCCATCGCTGCAAGTCATCATAAAACGCAGCGGGATTTCCAATCCCGCAAAAGGCAAAAAACTTCTCGGCCCGCCAGGGGAGAGACGGCCCGCCGGGAAGACTCTCGAGGTTTGCGCAGACGCTATCCAATTGCGTTTGAGCATGGAAAACAGGGGCTGTGGTGTAACGCCGTATAACCGTCTCAACGGCCGGCGCATGCTCGCTGCGCGTGACAACGACGATGTCCGCGCGCGACAACGACGACTTTGGCTCCCGAAGGCGGCCGGCGGGCAGCAGGAAGCCGCCGCCGAAGGGGTCCGTGGCGTCGATCAACACAATGTCCGCGTCCCGCGCGAGGCGCAGGTGCTGGAAGCCATCGTCGAGCACAAACCACTCTACGCCGTGTCGCTCAAGCATCAAACCCTTCGTGTAGCGGTCGGCCCCGATTCCGAATCTCGCCTTCCGGCGGAGTCGCTCGCGCAGCATGGCGGCCTCATCACTCTCCAGTTTGCCGCGCTCCCCGGCTGGGCGAGCGCCGCGATAACCGCGGGTCAGGATGCCAACAGGCTTGCCTTCCGCGATGAGTCGCTCGGCGATCCATAACACCATCGGTGTCTTGCCGGTGCCGCCGACGGTGAGGTTGCCGACGCTGATCACGACACCCCGCAGGCGCCGCTGCTTGAACACCCCGCGGCGATAGCACCACCCGCGCAGGCGCACAATCACCTCGAAGACAAGCGACGCCGGCCACAGAAGCCAGCTCATCCCGGCCGGGAGCCTCACGCGCGGCCCCGCCCTGCAAGCTCCGCCAACGTGCTCTGCGCGCCCGCGAGAAAAGCGGCGATGTGTTCGAGCGAGCGCTCTGTGGCGCCGCGATTGCGTTCCACCAGAGCGCGCGCGGCGGCGCCCATCTGCTCGCGCCGAGTCTTGTCCTGGATCAGCTCGATCCAGGCCACGCCAAGGTCCTCGGGGCTGTGCACTTGGATGCCGGCTCCGGCTTCCAGAAACATCGCAGCCATTTCGCGAAAATTCTCCATCGAAGATCCAAACAGCGGCGGCTTGCCGAATGCAGCGGGCTCCAAGATGTTATGCCCGCCCGCAGGCACCAGCGATCCGCCCACAAAGACCGTGTCCGCAAGTCGGTAGAGTCCGGCAAGCTCGCCGACGCTATCGAGGAGAATAACGCTTACATCCTCATCGAGGGAGCTGCTGACTGCGCCATCGAGCGAAATCCGGCTGCGCCGCAGAAGTTTGCGGTGCGACTCTTCAATCAGACGCGCTGCGACGTCGAAGCGTTCGGGCTTGCGGGGCGCAAGCACAAGCAAAGCCCGGCGCCACTGGCCCTGGGAAATCCCAAAGGCGATCAGAACCAGCGACTCTTCGCCCTCCGTGACGCTGCCAGCCACGATCACCGGGCCGCGGTCCTGACGCCGCAACTCGCCCTCGAGCCAGGTCACAATCGGAGAAGAGCTAGCCGGCGCGAGATCGTATTTCAGATTGCCGGCCACCACCACGCGCTCTGCCGGCGCGCCCAACTCGCGCAGCCGCCGGGCGTCCTCCTCGCTCTGCATCAGAAACAGACTGCTGTCTGCCAGCACGCGCGCCAGAAATCCTCGGAGCACGCCTCTAAAGAACCGCAACGCACGTTGGTAGCGACGGAAGGACCGCTCAGAGATGCGCCCGTTGACGAACACCACCGGCACGCTGGCGCGGCGGGCCTCGCGCAGAAAGTTCGGCCAGATCTCCGTCTCCAGGATAACAACCAGGGAAGGTCGGACCGCCCGCAGCGCGCGGCGCACGGGAATGCCCCAGTCGAGCGGGAAATAGAATACCGCGTCGGCGAAGTCCATGCGCTCGCGCGCCAGGCGCTGCCCGGTGGCTGTTGTGGTCGAGACCACCAGACGCCGCCCGGGAAAGCGCTCCTTCAGCCGGCGCGCCAGCGGCAGCGCCGCCAGCGCTTCCCCCACCGAGACGGCGTGAATCCAGATTGCTCCCGCTGCGTTCGCATCGCGCGCGTGAAGCGAAGCGGGCAGCCAGCCCAGCCGCTCAGGGATGCTGTGCAGATATTTGCCGCGCCGCAATCCCTGGATGATGAAGTACGGCAGAAGAAGCAGCATCGCTGCCGCCGTAAGAAAGCTATAGAGAAAATACATTCGGCTAGTGGCTCCTGACGCCACTCCTCCACTCAGCGGCCCCTGCAAGATTCACGGCAGGCCGCGAGCAAACCCGGTATTATAGTGGCTCTCGGCGCGAGGGGACACCAGGCAAGTAGGATTGTGGCAGAGCATTTTCTCCTCTGAACGGTATGCTACGACGGCTTCTGACCGCGGCTCTCTTCGGGTTTGCTGGAGTGGGGGCAGGACTGGCTCAGGTGGATCCAGCTTCCCTGCCCTCTCGCGATGCGCACGAAGGCCTCTTGATCGCCGCCGATCCGTACACTGACCCCACACAGTACAAAGCGCGCTTCGGCAAAAAGACCCCCTACGAGGTCGGCATCTTGGCGATGGATGTGTACTTCCGCAATGATACCGACAAGCCTATTCGAATAGACCTGGAAAGCATTCGGCTGCTGCTCGCTCCGCCCGACGTGGAGCGCCAGCGATTCAGAGCCCTTTCTGTCGAAGATGTCGCCGACCGCATTCTGCACAAAGGAGGACCGAACCCCACTACCCCGCGGCGTCCCATCTCCATACCGGGCCGCGGACCGAACAAGAGCCGCAACAAGGAGTTAAATGAACTGGTGATGGCGCTCCGCCCGGGCGCCTTTGAGATGGATATCCTGCCGCCGCGCTCGTCCGTGCATGGCTTCTTTTTCTTCGATGTGAATCACCGCTACGACTGGCTTCCCTACGCGAAGTTCTACGTGCCCGACCTGAAATTCATGGACACCAAGCAAGCGCTCCTCTTCTTTGAGGTGGATCTCTCCACCGCGCGCCCCCGCTGAATCGCGGGACTGCGCGCAAGCGAGCTGTTCGAGAGGTTTACGTCACCCCAGCGACACGAAAACAGCCTAGGTGTTATGCTTTTATTCAGTGATAACCTCTGACATGACAGTTGCTTACACGAATCGGCGCCGACAGCAAACAGGAGGATAGGGGGGCGCGCCCGGTACTACGGTACTAGATGTTTGAGGCTTTACAAACACTCCGTCACGGTACAACATGAACAGCGGGAGGCGCGTCCAATGCCATTGCAGGTGGAATTGGGCCCCAAGTCCAAAAGCGAGATGATTGGAGAGTTCTGCCGGGACTTGGCAGTTTTGATTTTGGTGTTTGTGCCATTGGAGCTGTATCGTAACAGCACAGTGCCTCAATGGGTGATTCAAGTTTCCATTTTCGGGAGCATCGGGCTGCTGCTGTCGGGTATGACGATTGAGAGGTTAAGGAGATGAATATGCATGCTATGGGAGCATTGCTGTGGGTACTTGGCTACGGCGTGGCTGTGGCATGCGTGGGTCTGGTTCTGGCTGTGCAGGAGCGCAGAAAGCATCGTGCTTCGGAGCAGAAGGTTAACGAGGTATTCGAGGCGCTTCAGCACGCTAAGCACGCCCGGCTAACAACGGATACCGGACAGGAACTTGAGGTGTTTCTGGCGGCAAAGAGGGCTGCGCGTTAGGGGGTCTCCTTTCCGTAGCTCAACTGGGATAGGGCAAAGTTTCCTCAACTCTAGGTTGGCGGTTCAAGTCCGCCCGGCCCTGCCAGCCACCACTACACGCCAAGTCGCATCATTCCTTGCACAGCGGCCATCCGGATGTCATCCGCTCGCCACCAGTGCGCCCACCGCAAAGCTGGCGAAAAAGACGGCCCATCTCGATACCGGGCCGGGGACCGAACAAGAGCCGCAACAAGGAGTTAAATGAACTGGTGATGGCGCTCCGCCCGGGCGCCTTTGAGATGGATATCCTGCCGCCACGCTCGTCCGCATGGCTTCTTTTTCTTCGATGTGAATCACCGCTACGACTGGCTCCCCTACGCGAAGTTCTACGTGCCTGACCTGAAATTCATGGACACTAAGCAGCCGCTCCTCTTCTTTGAGGTGGATCTCTCCATCGCGCGCCCCCGCTGAATGGTGGGACTACCCCGCAAGCGAACTGTTCGGCGGGGTTCTTGCTTAGGGAGCGGGGCAGAGCCCGTGACTGACTGCCTTGACGGGCTCAGCCGTTCCACGCTATAAAAATGTCTGCCATTTTCGGTGGCCTCGCTTCAGCACACGGGCCGCCTTTCCGGAGTTTGTGCCGAGTCCCCTCAGCTTCGGGAGTGAGCCCGACCGAGGCGGTATCGTCTAGGGGTTAGGACGCCAGATTCTCAATCGAGCAGCACCCCCGTCAATCGCTGATTCTTAAGGCACTTAGGGTAGGCTACGTTAGGCTAAATTAGGCTGTTTTTTGGCCCGTTAATAAAAAGTCAGTGAAAAACTGACAGGACGGGCCGCACCCTGTAACCTCTGACCAGAGGCCAGGTTCAGCGATAAGGGCCGAGTTCCTGAAGCACTTTGATTAGGTCAGGGATTGCCGACCCTGCCACCTCGACCTTCTTCTCTGGGTTCTCTGCATACCGGATCGTGACCTTCGTACCGTCCTCGGATTTCTCCACTTCATAGATTGGCTTGCTTCCCGCAGCAATCGTGAAGGTTCTGGCCCTACTGTCGGCAGTAATCGTGTACGTTCCGTTTGTTGGCATCGCTTCTTCTCCCCCGCGTCTTTTCAACGAGCACGCCATTATACGCAAGCAAATCCTGGACTGCACGCGGAGCAAGAGTTTCCTAAACTCTAGGTTGGTGGTTCGAGTCCGCCTGCTCCCACAGTACAATTTACCGCTTGCGCGGCACGGCGTCACGGCCCTGCCCGTAGCCAGCCCCGGTGCGATTCAGCGCGTTGAATCAGGACGACGGTCGGGGATGGCCACGGTACTGCTAGAGCAATCGGGATTGGTGCAGGAGTTTGGTTTTTGGCTTCCGTCCTTCTCGAAGATTATGTCCAAAGGGTGACCGCATTGTGGGCATAGTAGATTTTCTACCATCGCCTTCCTCCTCCGTGATATTCAGTCTGGAACGTCCCTAAACTTCACATCATGTGGCTGTCAAATTACGAGTTTTCCCGTCGGCGGAGAACAGCGCCGCCGACAACGAGCATCGCCCCAAGGGAAGCCTCTAGTCGCGCTTCCAGGCGGTAGTTTGGCCCCACTGAGCTGCGGCCACGCCATCCTGCGTGGTAGGGGTCTAAGGATGGGTCTTTTGAAATGGAAGGGTCAAAGTTCAGCAGGCCAAAAACAAACATGCCGACGCCGACAACGATAAAGACTACGGCGAGTTTTCCTAGCTTTGTCATTGCAAGGACTGAGTGAGGAGCGGCATTATACGCCGATTACTAGACAAAGAGCCCAACGAAGCCTAGGCCGCGCTCAAATTCCCGACCCGAGGCGTGCCCGGCTTCCCGCGCCACCGCTGAGCCCGGTAAACAGCGGCGTTGCAGCCGCTCCAACCGAGACAACCATTACAAACATTACAGCACGGAGGCCGAGGACTACACACTACGGAGGTTTAGCGCTCTTTCTTCTCCGTCCTCTCGTCAGCTCTTGTCTCAGCACTCTCTATGGTCGCTGCTGCAGCGGCAGCTTTTGAACTCGGGAACCACGGGTGCTCCGCAAACTTCAGGCCGGAGTCGGCAACAGTAAAACCCGAGGGGGGCGGTGACAGTGCAATGCCCCCTGGACTGACGCGCACTCCAGGGGGCGACGCCTGCGGCGCAATTAGGGTGCTTTGAGCCCAGAGCTGGTAAAGGTCCTTCTGCTTCTGTTCTCTTGTATACAGCAGAATCTCACCAAGCGCCGTCTGGAGGTTGGATAGTCCGATACTCATGGTCTTAAAGGCAGCGAGAATCTGCTCATCGCGACCGGCGTTGACCTCTAAGGACGCGACAATCTGACCGAGCTGCACTGGGGTTAGAACAGCTTCGCCCCCCTCAATGGCCTGCACATACTCGTGCAGCTTGCTCCCCGCCTCCTCGATGCTGTCCGGATTTGTGAGGTCGTACGGGACAACTCTCATCTCCTGCACATCAAAAGGTAGGTCTTCTCCGGCCGCGATGAGGTGTACAGCCGGTTTTTGGGTGGCGTGCCGAATGGCAAGCTCATAATAGACATTAGGATTGCGTCCGGTGAGATCAGCAACCACCAGATCCGCTTCGAATACACGCTGAACGATCTGAACCGTGATCACCCCCGGGCGAGTAATCTCATCAGCCCGTTCAACTGCGTAATCGGGCTCGAGTGCCTTCCTAATTATGTATTTCAGTACTTGGTCTGATTTCTTCCTCGTCTCGCTGTCCGGGGCACCGATTGGCGCGATCACAAAACACGATTTCGGTGGCATCAGGGCGCTACCTTCCGCCCCTTGCAAGGCCAGCGACGCTTACAACACATAGAAGGCAGAGCAAAGCGACTATAGCCTGCCTCGCGCCCTTCTGCCTTGCCTCGAACTTAGCCCGGTTTTCCAGTTTAGTTTTGATGAAAGAGTAGATTCGAGGAACAACAATTGTTCCGACGCCGGTTCCGATGCCGATCAAGTCATGGACATTTATGAACATTCTTGAATGCACCGCGGTCTAGCTTCTCTGCGGTTTTGCCGTGATCGCGATGTTTCCTCCGGCCCGCATTCTACCACAGGCACCCCCGACCCCCGGCCGATAGTCATTTCCCGCTCTTTGCGGGGACAAGCCCTTGCTGAACTATCTTGCGCTTTGTCTTTGCCTGCCTGTGTTTCCCCATTACTTCTTTGGCATTGTCCTCCCGCCGAGGGTTCGGTGACGCTCGGCACATGAAAAACCTAACTGACCTCCAAAAGATGGTGCTGGAAATCTTGCACGACCATGGACACCGTCGCCAGGGCGACCTGCGGCATCAGCTCGGGTGCAGCAGGGACGAACTGCACGCCGCGCTGACCGGGTTGCTGCAAGACGGGTTCATCGGCAAGGAATCGTACGGCAGGGTTACATACTTTTACTTGAAAGCAAGGAGAGCATGGTGATGACACTCAGACAGGCAGTACAGGAAGCGGCAAAGGTGATGCGCAAACATCCATCCTTGGCGGGGGTCCTCAAACCGTTGATCCACCAAGGGCGGATGACGTTGAAGTACCGCGACGCTCAGTTGCTGAAGGCGGCTAGCAAGCGAGCGGGCAAGGGAAGGTAACGCCCAGCACAACCCGAATTGAGGAAGCCCGGTGAGGTAAGCCGGGCTTTTTCATTTCCGACCGCTGGCCCACCAGGTGGAGACTTTGGGGTAAAATAGACGGTTGCCCAGCCTCAAACGTGATGGGACGAACAGCGAAGGAGGAAACAGTGCCGACGTTAGAGCTGGACAGTAAGCGGCGGTCGCGGTGTTGCGGGTATCGGGCTCAAATTGTCCGGAGCCGACCGGGCGGCTTTCTCAGCCAGGGTTGTCTTAAATGCGGAAATTCCGATTATATCAGTGGGCAGCACCTTCCGGACCTACGCCACGTCCAATGCAGCAGGACGACCAGTCTGAAGGTCAAAAAACTAGACGGCCAGAACTATTTTTACCAGTGTGATCAGTGCAAGGCATCGTGGAAAGTGGCGGACATAGTTCCTGCTTGGTGGGAGCGGTTCCCATACCGGCCCCTTCCTGTCGACAGCGACTTCGTGTAGGGAAGGGAAGGTAGCTCAGAAGGAAGCGGGGCACGGGTCAGACCCAGAAGTTTCCGGCCATCGCAACTCTTGCGGTTCCGACGAACTAGCCGATGGAACTTACGGCGGGCTTTGTTCTCACGGGTGCTGTCATAGCACTCCAAAGTTCACACGCGTGTCTTGCCGACGCGATCTTCCTGTACCGAAATGGCAGGTGTGCGTCGGCCTGCATACTTGGGACTATCGCAGGTGAGCACCTTGGCCAGTTCCATTGGTTGATCAGGAAATGGGAAGGTATGGCGCAGCACCCCGGCTCCGCAGAATGCGGTGAATTCGCGGAGGGCTTAAGAAGAGATCACGAGATGATGTTCAGGGATGGGCTGGTGTCGCTGCAGTACAACGTCCCTCAAAGTCTAGCTCAGCTAACCCAGCAACTCGCTAGCCTGAAGCCTGAAGACCCTGGGTTCGCTGACGTTGCCAATAAGTTGCGGCTCGCGTACAAGAAAATCTGGAACCGAGCACCGGCAAAATTCTACGAGCTCAGGACTACAGCCCAGTACGTCACTCCTACCGAAGGTTGCAGGTCGTGGAGCTCCCCTCAGGACCTTTCTTCGGACCAAGTTCATGACCTCTTGCTCAATGTCGGGAACTGCTACCGTATGATTCTCATGTTCGGTTTAACAGATTATCCAGATGTCGTGAGGATGGCGGAGCAGCTTGGAATCAAAGCTGAATTGGAGGACTACAAGAACACGTGGCCTCCTCCTGAAGCGGATAAGTTCAAAGCATGAGCACTGCAGTGCGCGACCAGCGCGGGCGGCCCTTCGATTTACGGTAGAGTTGTTCGTTGAATGGATAGCATCTCTTGTGATAAGAGAAGGCTAGGGATGGGGTTTGTGCTACCCCGCGTAGTAGAGTCCGCGCGGAAAGACTGTCCTCGTGAGCCGCGCGGCTGACCCTAAAGAAGTGGAGTGGCACGATGCAAACGCCGCCAGATTACCTCACAAAATTCTTGGCGGCATGGGGCGCACTTCTTGCAACGTTCGGTCTGGGCTGGACCCTTTACCGGGATTTGCTTGACCGTGCTAGGCTTCAAATTTCCGCGCGCGTTCGAAGGATTGGCGTTTCCACCGATGGTAAGTATTACGCTGTTGCCCCGCATCTGAAGGTGGAAGCTTCCGAAAAACTTTTTGTGGTCATGAACGTGGTCAACGTAGGGCGGCGACCAGTCATGTGGGTAGGCTGGGGAGGCAAATACCACAGGCGCGAAGCCGAGGGCAGTGCGTTCTTCATCGTCGGCCAGAATCTGCCGAAAATGCTGCAAGAAGGCGAATCACATAGCGAATTGACAGAGCTAGAAGCCAACCTTAAACCCGCCAGCGAGAACGTGCGGAGGTTGTACGTGTGGGACCCGTCAGGCAGGGAGTGGGCACTGTCAAGAAAGCAACTCAGACAACTGAAGAAAGAGGCCCGCGAAGCAAAAACGCGATCTCTCAATCCTGGCGCATAGGCGATGAATGCACGCTAGTCCAGCATCGGAGGTAGGAAAAAACAACATGGCTACCGGCGGTGTGAAGCCCACTGCACTTTCGAGGCTGATGTCGGTCATCGACTATTTCCTCGATGATAGAGGATCTCGGCGCAGAAAGCATTATCAAGACTTCCTCAGCGAGCTCCGCAACAGCAAGACAAAGGTAAACGATTGGGAAGGGGTTATTAAACACTTGGATGCAGGCAAGGCTTACGGGAAAGGCGCCATTTTCCCAGGGGCACGTGAGCTGTATGCGACGCTTTCGGGACCAGAGAAGGCACAACTCAAGGCACGCTACATTGCGAAGCTGAGCGTCATTGATCAAGAGTTTCCAGAGCTCAAGCTCGAGTTTCCAGAACAATTCGGTTAGGGCAGCCGCCCGGTTGGTCTTGAGTATGTCGGACCGAACTTACCTCTTCATCGACGGCTTCTTTTTCTTCGATGTAGAATCACCGCTACGACTGGCTCCCCTACGCGAAGTTCTAC
>Ga0209154_1002174_pt1 | contig 11068 bp, 12 predicted proteins | sample GraSoiAngelo_121_FD_185878 | JGI IMG/M metagenome (GOLD analysis project Ga0209154, IMG submission 185878) | Grasslands soil microbial communities from the Angelo Coastal Reserve, California, USA - 14_0919_12_20cm (SPAdes) (version 2) | ecosystem: Environmental > Terrestrial > Soil > Grasslands ... | reverse complement strand
CAGAGAATGCCCAATTATTGCTTGGAATGCGGCGGAAACCTAAGCTATGATTCCGCAATCAAGCAATACGCGTGCAAGAGTTGCGGCCTAACCTTCACCCAGCAAGACCTTCTACAAGGACGGGAGAAGATGCTCCAGAGCCAGGAGACAGTGGACGAGGAGAAGAAACGGCGCCAGAAAGACTATCTCAAATGGTGGCTCAGCTCAGACAAAAAGACAAAGTAGACAATTTCTTCCCCAATTAACGTTCGAGCACGACGAATGATACACGCAAAGTTGTACGATAAGGCATGAGTTCGAGTTCTGAAGAACGGGCTATATTAGACGCTGCAAGGGAGATCTGTGCGCAACTGAAAATTTCGAGGAGATTCGATCCTCAAACGTTGGTGTGGACATCCAATGGCTTGTCCGACGAGTGCGAGTTTACACCGGGTGTCAGGAGGACCGGGTTAGTTCTTCCGGTGCAGCTCCGCGGAAAAATTACCGCGGAGGAATGGAGGTCAATCATTGTAGCAAGCTTGATGAGGTTTAAAGACGGCCGAAGATTTCTGCAGATGTTCATTAGATCATTCGCGCCTCTGATAAGCATTGCAGGCATAGGGTTTCTCGCGTATCTCCTTCTTGGAGCATCACTTGCACCTTTAGCCTTCCCGGTGGCTATTTTCGCTTCACTTCTCATGCTCCGAAGTTACTCCCATTGGATGAAGCGAGAGGCCTTGAAGCTCGACGGTAAGACTTGGCGAATTGTTGGCAGGGATTTGTTCTTGCGCGTCCTAAACAAGATTGACACCATGGAATTGAAGGATATTGAAATGCTAAAGCAGAGACGCGGCTTTACCGCGAGAGTTTTGTTGGGCGGAAAGCCAAGCATAACCGAAAGAATTGGGTTCCTCGAGGCGCTTTCTGAGTAGCGATCTCCGTTGTTTGCCCGTTAGCAGGTAGCTAGTGACCGTAAGGGGAGTAGTAACCCAGTTCGGTTGTGGGTCGCAAGCCCCGCCGAATGCATTAAATGTGTTTTCTACCATCCAATCGACCGCTAGCCATACCCCAATGAAGACCAACGCGGCACCAGCCAACGAAACGTCAGACTTAGCGGCAACTTGGTTCATCATGTCCCAACCTGAGATAATCGCCCCCAGTGCAACTATGATGTCCGCAATTTCTTCCCCAATTAACGTTCCAGCCCTCGTTCTTGTGAACACGAAGCTTCAAGACAGTTTTTCCGGTTCGTACTTTTCATTGAAGCACAGGGTTTATTCCCGAAGTGGATTACACCTCTTCTGAACAAATCCTGACCCTCTCCAAGAGCGAAAACATCCTCGAAGACATACTCGAAAAGTGGAGGCGTGGGTCCACTGGGCCTCTGCCTCAGTTGACTACTCTCCAGCTTCTCAACGCTCTGGTTCTCGTTGAAAGAGAAGGGCCTGTGGGACGGAGAGCCCTGTCCGAAACCCTCCAGCTAAACGACGGGGTAGTTCGCGGACTGTTGGAAAGGCTGGCAGCAAGCAAAATGGCCTTGGTAACTGTGAAAGGTGTCCAGCTTTCTAAGATGGGAAAGGAGAGCCTCCGGAAGCTTCTTCGTCAGCTATCAATCAAGAAGATTATTTCGCTAGAGCAATCTGACCTAGTCCCCACAAACTCTGCTATGGGAGTCCTCGCCACAAAATTGTACAGGCCAGGGATGACTGGGATTGTTCAGAGGGATGAAGCGATCAAGGCTGGAGCCGAAGGCTCAATCACAGTTGCAGTTCTAGGCAGGAAGCTTGTGATTCCGCCTGACAACAAGAGTATCGCTGAACTGGCTCCAAAGGAGTATGCCAGACTTAGGAACGAGTTGGGACCTACTGACAAGGATCTTATCATAATCGGCTTTGGAAAGGATCCGGGACGCGCACTTGCAGGTGCACTTGCAGCGGTCCTCTCGCTTCAAAAAGCCTAGACTAGGCAGGATGACTTAGCATACTTCGTCTTCGGTAGTAAACCTGGGCCTGAACTGGCACTAGTATCAGCCGAAGGCGCCGCCAAAGTAATCTCGCAGGCCAAGGTCCGACCGGGAAAGGATGGGTTTCCTCGCACATACTTTGCGGTCTTCGTTGATGACACTGACATGGAATACGAATAACTGAGGGCGAAAGGAGTACATTTCGTCAAGCCGCCTAAAACCTTCCCATGGGGTCAACGAATGGCTTACTTCGAAGACGCGGAAGGCAAGCTTTGGGAAATCTCGCACTTTCTCAAAAAGTAGCCCACATTTTCGCTCTGATACAATCGTTTCGCTGATGGACTGCCGCTGACCCACTCAAGCAAGTGGCTATCGTATCGTTTTCCGCTTTCGGGCTTTTCAGCAACTTGTTCGGGATCTGGCGGCGTCTATACACGGCGTAGAGATTCACAATCGCGACTTCAATGGCGATTAATGGCATCACGAAACCGTTGACAGCAGCTCCTAACGGGAGAGAGGCTAGGGTGTTGGAGTGACCGGTTGGGGATTGTTCTCGGGTGGCTTATCGAATAAGATTATGTCTGAATGTTTCCGTGGCCGCTCGTACCGCTGCCGGCTCCTTCGTCCGACCAGTGCAAGAGCGACTCCAGCCACTAGCAATCCGATGCCGGTTCCGAGGAAGACTGGGTTCATCCCGTCCACCTGGTAGGATATCTGAATAGTCTGCTGGGCGGTGTTCAAATCATGTTCTAGAACGAGATAATAGGACCCAGGACCGACAATGTTTGCAGAGAAACCTCCGCTTGTCCCTGTGGTCAAGAAGAGACTGCTAGTCGATAGTCCAGCCTTGAAGTTCTGGAATTGACCGTCATTCATAACGTTAACAACGACACCGTTACCGGATGAGTCCGAGAATGTTCCGGAAATGTGTCCCAGCTTGGTAATGCTGAGGTCAATATGGAGGAAGTAGTTGCCATCGGGAATTGTTACAGAATGGGAATTCGAGAATGGAAGCGGGGGATAGATAACGTAGACTCCTGCGATGAGAAGAATACCTGCGATTGCTAGGATGACCTGGAAACTCTTCATTTCGTGTATGCCGAGCCGATCACTGTCTCATACCGTGGCGGGCTGAGCGCCTGCTTGTACACATCCAAGACCTTGCTCATGTAATCGTAGTGGATCTGTTTCCGGCCGACGCCTTCCTGCTTTCGCTGTTTGAAGTGCTCGCTAGGTGGAGACAGGAGGGTTTTCAGTTTCTTCGATTTACCTTTCTCGTGTTGGTACTCAATTCGCATCCTGTAGACCGGGTTCAGAAACGCCTTCTTCAAACGGAAAGACTGCAACGACTCGTGCGGAACGACAATGTTCTTTGGGTTTATCGCAAAGTTGTCGATGCTTTCGTTTGCATAGTCGAATGTTTTTCTTGTCGCGGCGGCCTGTGCAATCGCAGCGCCAACCATGCCTCCTACTGCGCCTGCAAGTCCTGCCTTCGAACTCTTTTCTAGGATGAAGATAGACCGCTTGTCTGTTATGAGGAGGGCATACTCGCTTGGTCCCATCCTCGAGGCGACCACAATTTTCGGGATTAGACCGATTTTCTTCTCTGACGACGACATTTTGGGTTTCCGTTAGGGAGCCTATATTCTATACTAGCTTATTTCCATATCTGAAGCCAGCATACCCCAACTTCACGATTGCTAGTGAACAAGCTAGACATACCCCGCTCGCTATCCAACGAGAATGTCGCTCCATCTGATGGGCATCGCGTTTAGGAGAACCTGGAACTGACAGAAAGGCGGAAGTTGTCGAGGAAGCCCACGGCCGAGATCATCTCGATCGGCAACGAACTTCTCATCGGACACACGCTGGACACTAACTCCCACTGGATTGCAAAACACCTTACCAGGTTGGGGTGGACCCTCGAGAGAGTCACACAACTACGCGACTCGCTGGATTCAATCAAGTCAGGTGTGCGAGGATCTCTCGAGAGGAACCCTGATGTCCTGATCACAATTGGCGGCTTGGGTCCAACCCATGACGACATGACGTTGGCTGGAATATCACGAGCCATCGACAAACCAATGAGACTGAACAAGGAAGCGTTGCAACTAGTGAAAGATCACTACCGAAGACTCGAAAGCAAACCCAAACTCACCAAGTATCGGACCAAGATGGCCACTCTTCCACAGGGTTCCGTCCCCCTGCCGAACCCGGTTGGCACAGCTCCCGGAGTAAAGATGCAACAGTCAAGCATAACCCTGTTCTCTCTACCGGGTGTGCCTTCCGAAATGAAGGCGATATTCCGCGCCAGCATCATTCCCTACCTAGAATCATTCCATACGACGCGCCCCAAGGAGGTAGAGATCAGGATTACCGGGATCATTGAGTCGGCGCTCGCACCAATCCTTGACGAGGCGCGCAAGACCTATCCAAAATTATACTTTAAGTCTCATCCTAGAGGGAGAGAAACCGGAATCAGGCTTCTGATCCTGCTCCACATCTACAATACCGAACCTGGAGCAGAGAAGGAAATCTCTGAGGCGTCAGCTCGCATAATGCTTCAGTTGGCTGGAATCCGAGCCCGATCAAGTCTCATCATGAAGAAATGATCTTCAATTCCGCTGGAAAGTCTCTACATTTTGAAGTTCGAGTATGTCCTTGTATCGCCTAAAGTGCGCGGGTGCCTTGCATGTCTAGCTGTGGACGGCCTTTCGGTGACTAGTCCTTGCAGACCTTCTCCTTCATTTCAACGAAAGACCTGAGCTGGTCAACTGCCGTCCAGAATTCGGAAGCTCTCCTGTCGCGCCAAGAGTGCAGTAATTCAATGAGAAGATCTTCCTCAATTAGTCCGAGTAGCTCGCAAAGTTCCTTTCTTCTTTCTTCGCGCGTACTCTACAGCCCCTTTGAGCATGACCCTTGCTATCGAAGCCCTCTCTTGGGGAGTTAGCTTCAGGAATTCCTGCTTCAACTTCTCCAAAGCGTCTCCTGCCAATGTTGTTCCGTCGATAGAATGGGCATGGCCGATTATCATGATTTCCTCAAACAGCGGGTGATTCCGAAAGCTTACTCGGTGGCGACTTCTACGAGGTCTTCTGGTTGTCTATTGTTAGTCTGGGATAGGTTTATGATTCCGCCCGTCAGACTCTGGGCTCCGACTCCGTTCTTCGCTAATACCTCGGCTACGCGCAAAGATGTTCCTCCTGCCATGCAGACTAGGAGTGTCTTTGACTTGTCTTTCGGCAGAAGAGCGTTGATTCCGGCTGGAATCTTCTCGGTTGTTATCAGTGACTGAACGTCTCGCGCGGTGGCAATCTTCACCTTGTCCTTGTCACAGCCCAACGCGTCCGCGACCAGCTTGATCCCTTCCTCTCTCGGAACAAACATCGCGTGGGTCCAGAGAACCTCTCCATAGCTTGGCTGTTTGGAGTTCGCTTCTTGCACGTTGACCTCGAGTGGGTCTGAGGTCTCAACTGATACCTCAAGATCGGCTAGGTATTTTTGCAGTCCATCAGCGATCATTACTACGAAATTGTTCCCCGCCCCGTAGTTGATCATCTGCAAGGCTGAGTAGAGGGCTAGTGCACCACTCTCGCCTATGCCATAGCCTCTGCCCGCAAAGAATCTCAAGAGCCCTCTAGCCGCCTCGAAATCCACCTCGTGCTCGCCGCCGTACAGCTCGGGCTGGTAGAATCTCAGACCGACAGCCTTGTCTCTCGTCCTTATCCCCGCAACATCCTGGTTGGCCAGCGGGAACACTACATGCACGGACTTTTGTCCGTACTTGGCTTGTGCATACTTCGCAAGCCCTGCTGAGGTTCCTCCTGTTCCAAAGGCAGTGATTATTCTGAAGTCTCCGAGCGAGTAGCCGTGAGCTTTGAGCTGCTGGTCGATCTCTGGCGCGGTGGTTGTCTCATGGGACCGAACGTTTAGCTTGTTATCATACTGTTCTGGACAGAATCCATCGTAGATTTTGGCGAGTAGTTTAGCAAGGCTGATCACATCCTGTTTTGCGAGCAGGGCTTCCACGTCGCCCCGAGCGTTGTCGAAGACTGACGTGTCAAGGCCGAGTTGTGCGAGCTGTTCTCGGGCATTCGCTGCGGCGGCTTTTGCGACCACAAGATTCTGGTCTATCTTGAGTCCTGGTGCCGGGCATATGTCGACATCCAGGTCCACCGATCGCACTCCTTCATTCTTGAGTTCCTCCAAGACTCCTCCCTGTAGTCTCCTCGAGACGAGAACGACGACTTCGAGCCCGAGGTCTCTTAGCATGCCGAGGGCTAAGCCGAAGTTGCCGGAGGTTGCTTCGAAGATCTTCTGGCCAGATCTAAGTTTCCCCGTCACTATGGCCTCCCTGATTATCTCGACCGCAGGTCGTACCTTGACGGAGCCGCCGAAGATTTGAGAGTCCAGTTTACCGAAGACTCTGACCGACTTCGAGTCAATTCTGATTCCATACTCCGACCTGGCGCACTCGGATAGGGTGTCCGTTAGGTCAACTAAGGGAGTTGGATTCGCAATTACTCCAGTCTTGCCTCCTCCAGCGACATGAGGGGTCCGACTCAGGATCTCCGCATCGAATTTTCCAAGGAGATCTTTGTCGATTTGCTGTGAGAAGGAACTATGCTCCAACGATTGTCCAAAGCGTTAGGGACAGGGCTTTATATAACGTATGTCATATCGCGACCCCATGACCGGGACTTACAAAGCGCCAGACATCCCAACCACCCAGATTACGGGTGAGATCGTCCGCGACGAGCTCCTGAGATGCTTTGAGAGCGCAAACAAGGAATTCTTTACTCTGCTAAATCAGCCCGTTACCGATGAGATGTTGAAGACACAGGTCAAACAGTTCGTCGAAGAAGTATTCCAGAGCTGCGGGGTCAGCTACACAGAACCAACCAAGACGGGAATCTTGACAGCAATCAACCAGTGCAAGAGCAACGCCGAGAAGATGATGGGACCCAAAGGAGCGGACATAATCAACCACCACTATACCGAGATGATGAAGCTAGTCGACAGACTTCCTGAGAAGGAAGCCTACGTCCCAGTTACGCGAATAACCTGATTAAATAATACCGGCTCTCGCCACCGTGGACGAAAAGCGCTTTGACGGTTGCGAAGGATCCTGGTTGGATGGTAAATCCAGCGCTTTTCATCATCGTAGTCGGACTCACTGTTCTTTTCGTTGCGGCGATTCTCTACCAGATCCTTGGCGTTCGCTAGTAGCGATTCAGGTTCTGTAAGGTCTTCGTTTGAGAAGGAATAATCTTCCAACTGCAAGAATTCGGTTGATTCTCTTTCACTCTTCCCTCATGTTTTTTGTCCCACACGAGAATGCAAAGGCGACCCTGAGAACGTCTCTCCTCCTCCTAACTCGTCGCTGAAGTATCCATTCCACTGCCCGGAAGAGTTAGTATCCAAATATTGCAGCGCAGCAAGCGTTTGCTGCCAGGCGGATACTCAGAACTGACTTGATCGGTTAGTATGAATCCGAGCTTTTTACAGATGGCATTAGATTGACGATTCTCAACCGAAGGAAATGCGAAGACGAATTTATGACTGTCAAGCTTGGTAGTCAAGTCTATAACCAGTCTAGTCCCCGCAGTCGCGATTCCACGCCCTTGAAATTCGGGTAGCACGAACCATCCCATCTCCCACCCAGTCTTGCCTTTCCATTCGCTTTCCCAATATCCAACATTACCAGCCGGGGCATTAAAAGGGCCTGTCAAAATCGTGAACTGGCATCCAGCGTGCGGGTCCGCAGACATCGCAAGGAATTTGTTGTGACGCTTCCGGATTTGTTCTATACTTTCCGGCCCGTTCAAATGCACCATTTGACTTGGGTTTCCGAGTGTCCTCTCCAACAGCCAGAGGTCTCCTTCAGCATACGGTCGGATTGAAACATCGATGTCAGCGTTCATCGTTGCCCTATGCAGGTAGCGTCTTGCTGAATTTTCGCTATTAAGGGGCTTTGCTATGTCGGGAGGGAAAGACGATCTTTGAGCATCCTCAGTCCCTTTTTGCTCTCCAGCCGAGGCCGAGCTAAGGAACCTTCACCTTCCAGTTCTAGGACCGGGTCTTCGAGAGGCTTCATGGTCGATGAACCACGAAAGGTTGGCGACTTCGGGACAGACGGATGGTGGAACTCGACGTGCCTGGCCAAGTCAAGCAATCCGATGACATAGGAAGGAGCGTGGTGGATAACTTCGAGACTGCCATCCAGCGTCAGGAGAAACGATAGAGGGGTATTCATCGCCTTCAACTTCGGGAGAGGGGCGCACGACGAGGTCGCATGAGGTAAGAACGAGATGGATCTGGACATCAGACCGAAGACCGTTGCTAGGATTCTGAACGAGACCTGACCAACAACCGAGATTTTACACTCTCAAGCAGAATGCCTCTCAACGGAAGACTTTACGGAACCGTGATTCATAACTAATTAGTAATCCCGGTATATTCTGATTCTAACCCTTGGAACAGGCGACAGCGCAGCTCCATACGCCTCGCTCAGTGAGACTCGAGCGGATTGTCGACGAGACTCCATCCATCCGCTCGTTCTGGTTTAGTGACGTAAGCCTGCACAAGGCTCATCCTGGACAGTTCGCCATGGTCTGGGTCCCAGGCGTCGACGAGGTGCCAATGAGCGTCCTCGCTATCCATGGCAAGAACGAAGCGGGGGTTGTTATCAAGAAAGGTGGGCCGGTCAGTACGGCTCTCTGGGAGAAAAAGCCGGGCGACTTGTTCTGGGTCCGGGGACCCTATGGACATCCCTACAGCGTTGGGCACCACCACAAGCTCTTGGTTGTCGGGGGCGGAACCGGCCTCGTCCCACTGCTGTCTCTCCTGGTTCATTTTCGTGGCCGTGACGTCACTCTCATCACGGGAGCGCGGACCGCCAGCGAACTCCTCTTCAAAGACTGGCTGATAGCCGACAGTAAAGAACACCATTTCAAGCTAGTTTTCGCAACCGACGACGGAACGTACGGAGAGAAGAACCAGGTCCCTAAAGTCGCCGAAACAGTTCTTAGAGACGGACAATTTGACGCCATCTACACTTGTGGCCCCGAGCCGATGATGAAGAAGATCTATGACCTCGCAATGGAAACGCGTTGTCACATCCAGGTAAGCCTGGAAAGGGTGTTCAAGTGTGGTGTCGGAATATGCGCGGCTTGCGTAATCGGGCCCTACTTGGTATGCCACGACGGACCTGTATTCTCAGAAGCGGAACTTAGTGGCATGCCTGAATTCGGACACATGAGGCGCGATCTCTCGGGCAAGAGGGTTCCGCTGAACGCAGGCCATTGATTGAGACTTGGTCTAGTTCATAGCTCCGGAGAAACGAAGCGTTAATTAGAACGGTCAGCATTTTTCATCAACATAGCAAAGGGAGATAGAAACTTACGCCTACTCATGGCTCGCTAACAAAAGCAGGAAAAGTCAGGCAGCAGACTCCGAAGATCGTAGCTCTAGACAAACCAGGGCTTTCGCCGCGCGAGCGGGTCCGTAGGAATGCGCAGAAGAGATTTGTTCTGGGCAGAAAACCGGGCCAGAACTACATCAGGGTCTAAGCATCAGGCGGTCCGATTTTTCCATTCTGAAGCAAGCATACTGTAGCTGACAGTATCAACAAAGTGATCGTATAACCACTCCCTTTGCCGAGAGATTCCTTCCTGCCCAAACCCAAGCCTCTCAGCCACCATACGACATTTCCTGTTTTCGAGAGCGCAAGAAATCTCCACCCGATTGAGGCCCAGTTCATTGAATGCCAGGTCAATCAATGCGCTACACGATCTTGTCATGATTCCTCTTCCCTGGAATGATTTGCCTAGCCAGAATCCGATCAAAGCCGCGCGGTTGCTCCAGTCAATGTAGTCGAAGGTCAGGACTCCAGCAAGGATTTGTCCTGCCCAGATACCCATGACGAGGACTTTCTCCGCACTATTTTCTTCCCTATTTCGCTTGATGAACTGGGTCGCAGCTGTTACTGATTTGTAATCGTCAACGAAAGGCAGCCATTCTCTGAGATGAGCCCTGTTCGAGTCCACGAGCTTGAACAGATCGAGTGCATGCCTCGGTTCAAGCAAATCGATCCGCACGTCTCGAACAATCTGAAGTGGAAACAACCCCTTAGACACTATATGACGGGAAGAATCTCGTCTGGCCTCAGTCTGTTTACGAGGTTCGTCGAGTCTAGGCAACGAGCATCTGTACGACTCTGACCAACTTAATAGCCTAGATTTGAGGCGACGTCCGACTGACTTAACTCACTGGGTTGGTCTAGGTCTCATTGTCGCTGACGGTCGATCTTTTACTCGGTATCCAATCACTCCTAATCTTCCTGTTCGCCGGCTACGAGTATCGTACCTTGATGCACTTCCCGACGCTTCCTACGCAGATTGGGACCGGTAGTGACATCCCTCGGGTTTCCATAATTCTGCCAGTCAGAAATCAAGCTAGAACCGTCGGAGATTGCGTCAGGTCCTTGGTGGGGCTCGAATACCCCAACAAAGAAATTATCGTTGTAGATGGTGGTTCAACTGATGGAACCCGGGACCAGATTCAACAATTCGATCATGATATGACGCTAGTTGACGAGGAGCCTCTGCCAGTAGGCTGGGTGGGAAAGAACTGGGCATGCCATCTTGGCTACAAGAAATCGCGAGGAGAGTTGCTTCTATTCACGGATGGCGATTCGGTTCATGCAACGGACAGCTTGGCGAGATCCGTCAACTACCTTCAGTCTGAGAACGCGGATCTTGTTACGCTTGCGCCTGGAACCATACTGAGGAGCTTTTGGGAGAGGCTCCTGCAGCCGCCAATCTTTCTTCTGATCATGATTCTAGTAGGTGGAAAATTGGTAAATGATGACAATCGGCAGAATGCTATTGGAAATGGGCAGTACATGCTCTTTCGTCGAGAGGCTTACGACAAGATTGGGGGACATCATGCGGTTCGTGACAAGATTATTGAGGATTATTCCCTGGGCAGATTGTTGAAGAGGGCAGGGATGCGGCTGCGGTTCGTAACTGCCCCCGATGCCCTTGGAGTCAGAATGTACGCCAGTCTGGGCGAGATCTGGCGCGGCTGGAGGAAGAACTTCTACACCGTATCCGAAAAACACAT
>Ga0209154_1002172_pt1 | contig 11084 bp, 7 predicted proteins | sample GraSoiAngelo_121_FD_185878 | JGI IMG/M metagenome (GOLD analysis project Ga0209154, IMG submission 185878) | Grasslands soil microbial communities from the Angelo Coastal Reserve, California, USA - 14_0919_12_20cm (SPAdes) (version 2) | ecosystem: Environmental > Terrestrial > Soil > Grasslands ... | reverse complement strand
GCGCCGCTGGTGCTCGCGGCGAGCTTCGGGCAACTCGGCCTGTCGGTACTCGACAGCACGGACCCGGCCGCGGTGCTGGCCGTGGCGCGCGCACCCGACTTCGACCGCACGCTGTTCGTGATCTCGAGCAAATCGGGGAGCACGGTCGAGACGCTCTCGTTCTATCGGTATCTGGCGACGCGCGCGGAGCCGGGGCGATTCGTGGCGATCACCGACCCCGGGAGCCCGCTCGAGGCCTTGGCACGCGAGCGTCGCTTCCGTGCGGTGTTTCCGCATCCCCCGGACGTGGGGGGACGGTATGCCGCGCTGACGGTCGTGGGGATGCTGCCCGCCGCGCTCTCCGGGCTCCACGGTCGCGTCCTGCTCGAGCGGGCGCTCGCGGTGGACCCGGCGGCAGCGCGGGCGCTGGGCGCGCGTGTCGCCGCGGCGGCGCTCGCCGGGCGGGACAAGCTGGTGCTGCGGCCGCCGCCGGCGGTGGCGCGGCTCGCGGACTGGATCGAGCAGCTGGTCGCCGAGAGCACGGGGAAGGGCGGACGGGGCATCATTCCCGTGGTCGACGACCCCGTCGCCGCGGCGTATCCCGATGGCGAGATCGTCACCGACTTCTCGGCCGACCCGCTCAGCCTGGGTGCGACGTTCGTCACCTGGGAGTATGCGACATGGGAGTTGTGCGTCCGCCTGGGTGTGAACGCGTTCGATCAGCCGGACGTGGAGGAGGCGAAGGCGCTGGCGCGCGCCGAGCTCGAGGGGAGAGACGCTGGCCCCGTTGGGACGCAGCATGCCGCGCCCCTACCCACCGTGACGCCTGAGGCCCTGCGCCGGAGCGCCCGGCCGGGCGACTATCTCGCGATCCTTGCCTACCTGCCCCCCACACCCGACGTCACCGCCAAGCTACAGGCGGTGCGTGCCGCCTGGGGGCGCGCCCTCGGTTGCGTCACCACGCTCGGCTTCGGCCCGCGCTACCTCCACTCCACCGGCCAGCTCCACAAGGGTGGCCCGAATAGCGGACTGTTCTTGGCGATCACGACGGACGACGCCGAGGATGCCGAGATACCCGAGACGGGGTTCACGTTCGGGCGGCTCAAGCGCGCGCAGGCGCGGGGCGACATCCGTGCGTTGCTCGCCCGGGGACGGCGCGTGGCGCACGTGCACCTGCGCCGCCCTGACGACGTCAGCGGGCTCGCGACCCTATAGGCTCAGCCAGTAGTTGAATTTCACGAGCAGCACATTGGTGGGCCGGTCGAGGAACAGCTCACGGCCCAGGTCGCGGCCCACGTCGAAGCTGGCGTCGTAGGGGAAAGACTTCGAGCGCGAGTGCGTCCAGGCCAAGAAGACGGTCGAGCCCGGGCGATACTCCCAGCGCCACACCGCCTTGACGCTGAGCGAGCGCTGGCGGAAGTCGGGATTGTACAGGGCGAACCGCCGCGCCGGCCCCGGCCCGTCGGGGTCGACGCGGAAGCACTCCGTCGGGCCGGTGTTGCAGACAGAGTCGGCAGGCGCCCCGGGCGTGATGGTGGAGCCGTTATCTCGGCCGTACGTGTTGAAGGCGAACGTCTGGGGGGCCTGCAGCTCTTTGAAGCCGCGATAGGCGCCGGTGAAAACGAACGGCTGCGCGTACAGCTGGAAGCTCAGGGTGGGCGAGAACGTGGAGTTCAGGCGCAGCGTCGCGCTGATCTGGTGCTCGATCAGCTGGGCGAACACGTAGCGCGCGCTGTCGGTCGCCGTCGCGGGGACGTGTGTGAAGACGTATTGGGCCGCGACGCGACCGGTGAAGTAGTCGGGCGCGAGGCTCAACGACACCGCCGTGCCGCGGCGCAGCGTGAGTTTTGGCAGGAACTCGAACGACCATCCGCCCGCGCTGTCCCGGCCGTAGGCGGTGAACACGTAACCGCTCATGCGCTTGCGGTCGTCGGTGTAGGCTTCGACGCTGCCTTGCCAGCCGGGCGGTGTGCGCGCGAGCGGTCCCCCGCGCGTGAGGCGATCGTCGATCACTCCGGCCGTGTAGCTCAGGTTCACGGCCGCCGTCCAGAAGTTGCGAAACTGCCCGAACGCGTACGCGGCGACCTTGCGCTCGATCAGGTCACGGTCGTAGTTCCAGCCGTTATCGAGCGAGAGGGCCAGGGTGTGCTGGAGGAAGACCTTGTCGGGGCGGGTCCAGCGCCGCTGCCCGGCGATGGCCGTCGAGATCCGGTCCACTCGCTCCTGGAATCCCAGGTCGTTCACTTCGAAGCCGGGCGAGACGAACTCGCCGGCGACGCTCCAGCGCCACGGGCCGCCGATCTTGCTGACAAACGCGTCCCCGGTGACGCCCGCGAGCGACGTGCGGCGCGGGTCGTAGCGGAAGCTCGCGGCGTCGGGCCGCTGGTAGTAGCGGCTCGACGACTGCTGGACGTCCTGCAGGGCGAGGGTGTCTCCGCGCAGGTAGGACGCGCCGAGGCTCGCCGCCACGGCGTAGGTGTTGTGGTGCCAGCGGTGGAACAGGTCCACGCCGCCCGCGTACGCCGCGGCCGGCATGCCGGCCAGGGCGGGCGTGTCGAGATTGCGATTGACTGCCGTGGCGATCACGCCCACCGTGGTATTGCCATGGCGCAGGTCGCGCTTCAGCCGCCCCACGAAGTAATTCGTGAACGGCTCCACCTCGTCGCGGTGCGAGGGACCGGTAGCGTCGGCCGCGGTGGCCCACTCGCGTGCGGTCATGGCGTCGAGCACGCCGACGGACCACCCGTTGGCCCGTTTGCCGCTGAGTTTGGCCGCGCCGAGAATGGTGCTGCTCTGCGGCATGTCGACGAAGTCGTTGGGCGAGGTGGTCGATCCTTCGGGGGACCGGCCGATACGGCGCGAGTAGAAGTACTGGGGTCGGTCGGCGAGCTTGGCGAGACCCGCGCCCGCGCCGGCGAACCCGAAGATGTCTCCCCCCTCCACGAAAAACGGCCGCCGCTCCTCGAGCTGCACCTCGAAGGCGGTGAGGTTGACGATGGCCGGATCGAGCTCGACCTGCCCGAAATCGGGGTTGACCGTCGCGTCGAGCGTGAGGTTCGAGCTGACGCCGTACTTGAGATCGGCGCCCATGCCGCCGAAGTAGCCGCTCCCGTGGTCGAAGGGGTTGCCCGACTCGGGCGTGTCGTAACGGCTGCGGGCGAGGGCGTAGGGCAGCACCTCCACGTGGCGCGACGGCGGGATGTTCTGGACCCCGACCAGATCGGCGAAGTGCGAGGCGACGCCGCTCTCGGTCTTCGGGACGAAGGGGAACAGCGCGAGCTCGTTCTTGCGCTCGATCCAGCGCTCGAAGCGCACGCCCCACACCTGAACCGGCGCCTCGGAGAAGCGCAATTGGGAGAACGGAATCTCCATTTCCACCGTCCACCCGAGCGAATCGACCGAGGTGGCGACGCGCCAGACCGGATCCCAGGACGGGTCGTCGTAGCCCCCGTCGTCGCCGAGCAGCATGTCCCGCTTCACGCCGGCGGCGTTGACCGCGAACTCGAACGCCGTCCGGCGGTCGTGGTAGCTGTCGAGCAGCACGCGGAACTCGTCGCTGTGCGTCGAGACATCGCGGCGGCCCAGCCGGGCGATGATCCCTCGAGGCGCGGAGTCGAACAGCCGCGCGCCGACGTACAGCGCTTCGCCGTCGTACAGGATGCGCACGTCGGTGGTCTCGGACGGGGGCGCCCCTTCGTCGGGGTCGCGCTGGGTCAGCTGGGTGATCGGGGTCGCCGACGCCCAGGCCGGCTCGTCCAGCCGCCCGTCGATCGTCAGCCGGGCGGGGGCGGGTACGCGGACCGCCGTGACGAGGGCCGGGCGTTCTCCGGCGGGGTGGAGCAGGGCGGAGTCCATCGTGGCGGACTGGAGCAGCAGGACGGCGAGCGCAGGGATCATGGGGCCACCGGGTCCGTGGTCAGCGTGACGTTCAACACGTGTTCGAGGATGCGGTTCGCGTCGAAGTGGGTCTCGGCGATGGCGCGCGCCGCGCGGCACTGGCGCTCGTAGTCGCGATTGATCGCGTCGAGCGCCGCGGCGGCGTCGTCGAGCGAGGTGAAGCGGAACATGCCGTCGCCGTTCGGCAGGAAAGCACTCGGGCCCGTGTGCTGCACGACGACCGGCTTGCCGCTCGCCAGGTAGCAGAGCGTCCGATCGCTGACCCAGGCGTTCTGGAACTCCATGCACGAAGCCTTGGCGCAGCTGAACTCGCCGCGCGAGCGCTGCACGTAGGAGCGGTACGCGTCGGGGCTGCCGGCGACCGCGGTCGAGTGGCGCACACGCCAGCCGCTCTCCGTGAGACGGGTGAGATCCGCCGCGTCGCGCTCGTCCGTGTAGAGGGCGAGCTCGAGCGGCTGGCGTGTGCGCCGCGGCAGCTCGGCGAACTCGAGGAACGCGACCCGCTTGGTGTTCTCACGCAGCACGGTCTTGCCGTTTTCGGTGACCTTGAGCCAATCGGTCGTCGACCAGCTCGAGACGGTCGTGAACGCCTCGGCGTGGGGATCGTATGTGAAGGGCCAGAGATCGAGACACACCGGAGGCCGGATGCGGTGCCACTGCAGGCCGCAGTCGGAGAACCGCGCCGAGGGCGTGCCCACCGTTTCGCCGGTGGTGAGGTAGCCGTCGTGGGCCGGAACGCTGAGCTGACCCGTGCTGATCCAGAACTGGAGCAACCCCGGGTCGATGTCGACCAGTGCCGTGCGCCGGGCGCAGGCGAGCAATCGCGGGTCGATCGCGTAGTGGAAGTTCAGCAACAGGTCCGCCTGCCGCAGCACACGCTCCGCATCGGACCATGTGCCGCCGACGAAGCGAAAGGCGTCGGGGCCTACGGCCGGTCCACGATCGCGGGCGTAGAGGAGCGCCTTCCCTTCGAGACCGAACCGCCGCAGCCGCTCGAAGAAGGCCGAGAGCAGACGCGTCTCCGCGGCGGGATCGTCCGGGGGACGGAACTGCTCCAGCCAGTACACGTCGCACCCCAGGCGGCGCAGCCCCTGGGCGTACTGCATGTACACCCAGAAGTGGCCGCCGCCGTCCGGGAAATTCGCGACCTTGTAGACCGAGATCACGACGATCACGCTGCGCCCTCCGAGACGGAGAGCGCGGCCACGGCCGCGGGCAGGTCTCGAAAGCCCGCCAGACGAATGCCCCGTTCCTCGAGCGCCGGGCGCACGCGCGGGTCGCACAGCGTGCGCAGCTCGGCTTCACGCTCGACGGTGTAGCTCGAGGCGAGTCCCTCGTCCACGTAGCCGGGATGACAGGTCAGCTCGGTCACACCGGGGCCGAGCTCCGCGTCCAGCAGCCGGAGCAGTCCTTCGAAGGTGACTTGCTCCAGATGGGTCTCGCCGCCCCACTGTCCGTAGAATTTCGGGAGGTGGCGGACGTCGGAGTAGCCGCGCAGCGGCATGCCCACACGCCGGGCCCACGCCCGCACGTGCGGCTGGATGCGCGGGTTGCGGTGGACGTCGTGATGGGAGTCTGCGTGCGTCGGCGGCGCACCGACCAAGTGCACGAAGCGGTCGAGCTGACGCTGCAGCTCCGCGGGCACGTCCTCCCGGGAGTCGGGGTCGAGCTCGAGATGCAGCCCGACGCTCAAGGCGGGGCATTCGCGGCTGAGGGCGGCCGCCTCCACCGCCGCCGGCCGGTGCACCATCAGGCTCGTGCTCGTGAGGATCCCCTCGCGATGCGCTTGCACGATCCCCCGGGTGATCCCGTGGGTGATGCCGAAGTCGTCGGCGGTGACCACGAGCAGCTTCACGGGGGCGGTCATGCGGCAAAGGGCGGCCGTAGCGCCCGGAACCAGGGTTCGAAATCCATGAGCTCGCCGATGCCCCACTCGGCGCCGTCGTGCAGCAGCGCCATCGCCGCCCAGACCACGCAGTGGGCGTAGCGCGCGCACTCCGCCGTGTGAAACAGCAGGTTCAGCGTGTCGTGGTCGGCAAGGCGCCAGCCCCGCCGCTCGACTGCCTCACGGTAGCGCCGCAGAATGGCCGGCCGCTCCTCGGGCGCGGACTGATAGAGGAAGGTGGAAACGTCGTAGCTCGCCGGGCCCACGCCGACGTGATCCCAGTCGATGAGCCGGGCGCGCGGCCCCGCGGACGACATCGACACGAACACGTTCTTCGGCCAGAGGTCGCCGTGCAGCAGTGTGTCCGGCCCTCCCGCCTGTTCCAGGAGACGCACGCGCCGCGGCGCATCGTCGCGCAGGGCGTAGAGGCACTGCAGCAGGCGCTCCCGCGCACCGGCGAACGCCGCGGGCACATCACGGGGAGGGGTCGCGAGCGCTTCGAGCGCCGCGACGGCGTCGCGCAGGTTCGACATGAAGAAGTGCACGCCGTGGTCGCGTGCGCGCCAGCGGACCTCGGGAACCAGCGGATGCCGCGCCGCTCGCACATGCAGCTCCGCCATGAAGTCCACCGCCGCGTCGAGGCGCCACGACAGGCGGTCCGCGGCGAGGTTGCCGTCGCCCAAATCCTCGTACACGTGCCACACCCAGCTGCCCTCGCGCTCCGCTACGGCCGCGAGCAGCTGCGGACAGCCATCGGCGAGCTCGAGGGCCGGCAGCCAGCGCTCGACCACCAGGCGGTCCGTTTGGGCCACGGCCGGCGGGTGGCGCTTGAGCACGAGGTCACGGCCCGGGGCGCTTCCGATTCTCACGCGGTACACGGCCGGCTTCAGGCGCTCGACGTCCAGCCGCTCTCCCGGTCGGGCGGCGTTGCTCACCAATTCCTCGAGGGCTGCGCACAGCTCCGCCGCGCCCGGCTCCTGCCATGGCTCGAGCGCGCGCTCGAGGCGCTCGCGCACACCCGCTGCGTCGCGCGTGGTCATGCGAGCGCGCGCTCCAGCACCCGTGTCACCACGCGGCACCCGTCGAAGTGCTCCTCGGCGAGGTTGCGCGCGAGGCGACACTGGTTCTCGTAGTCGGCCTCGATCGCCGCCAAGGCGCGCACCGCTTCGTCCATCGACCGGAACCGGAACAGTCCCGCCGCGTCGGGCAGCCGGCTGGGCCCGGTGTGCTGCACCACCGCCGGCTTTCCACTGGCCAGGTAGCAGATCGTCCGGTCGCTGGTCCAGCTGTTCACGAACTGGACGCAATACGGTTTCACGCAGCTGAATTCGCCCCGCGACGCCTGGATGTAGGCGCGGTACGCTTCCGGCGTCGCGCTGACGTCCCATGCCTCGCGCACGCCCCAGCCCAGGGCCCCGAGCCGCTCGCGCCACTCCGCGTAGTGCTGGCCCAGGCACACCGCCAGCTCGAGGTGTGCGGGCGTCCGCGACGGCAGGTCGGCGTACTCGAGGTAGGCCGTCCGCTTGTCGTTGGAGAAGGTGGTGCCCGCGAACTCGAAGGTCCCGCCCCACCAGTGCGTGATGGTCGTGTAGCGCGACGCGGCGTCGGCGCGCACCACCGGCCACTCGGCGAGGAACACGGGAGGCGGCGTGTAGTGCCAGCGCAGCCCGCAGTCGGGAAAGCGCGCGGCCGGCGTGCCCACCGTCTCGCCGATGGTGAAGTAAACGTCGTGGGGCGCCACGCAGATGTCGCCTGTCGTCATCCACACCTGGAACAGGCCGGGATCGGTGTCGACGAAGGCGGAGCGGCGGAAGCGTCGCACCACCGACCCGGGCAGCGCGTGCGACAGGTTCAGCAGCAGGTCGGCGTCGGCCGCGACGTCCAGGTCCAGGCCGGCGGCCGCCAGGTCGTCGGGGAGAGGCCCGCCGTCGATCGAGTAGAGCGCGAGCGCATCGGCGAACCCGTAGCGTCCGAGATGTGCCTTCAAGGTGGCGACGCACTCGCGCACGTTGCGGCCGCGCCAGCGACGGCGGCGCGCCACCGATGCGTCGCCCGCTTCGTCGTCCACGCCTTCGAGCCAGATCACCCGGCATCCGCTGGCGCGCAAGGCCAGGGCCCAGTTCAGGTACACCCAGAGGTGCCCGCCGCCCTGGGGGTAGCCGATCGTGTTCGCGGGCGCGACGCAGACCGTGAGACTCACGCGGCACCCCCGAGCGGATCCGGCAGCGGCGGGCGCAGCGTCTCGAACCAGTCCTCGATGTCCACCAGGCCGCTGCGGCCCCACTCGGCGCCATCGTTCAACACCGCCATCGCGGGCCAGACCACGCAGCTCACCCCGCGCGCGGTCTCGGCCGTGTGGAACAGCAGATTCAGGTCGCGATCCGCCGCCAACCGCTGGCCGGACCGCTCCACGGCCGCGCGATAGCGGCGCAGCAGCCAGGGCCGCTCGTCGGGCGACGACTGGTAGAGGAATGTCGACAGGTCGTAGCTCGCGGGGCCCACGCCGACGTGGTCCCAATCGACCAGCCGGGCCCGCGGGCCGTCGTCGGCCACGGCGACGAAGACGTTTTTCGGCCAGAGATCGCCGTGCAGCAGCGTATCGGGCCCTCCGGCCTCGTCCATGAGGCGGACCTGCCGAGGCGCTTCTTCGAGCAGCCGGTGCAATCGCTCGAGCAGACGCCGGTGCGCTTGCGCGAACCTCGCCGGGGTGCGCATGGTCGCGAGCGCCTCGAGCGCGGCGATGCCATCGCGCAGGTTCGACATCAACGACCGCGCGCCATGGTCGCGGCCGTACCAGCGGATCTCCGGCAGGAGGGCGTGGCCGTCGCCTCGGGTGTGGAGCTGCGCGATGAGATCGACCGCCGCCTCCAGGCGGGGCCGCTCCCGGTGATCGGCGAGCGTCTCGCCGCGGAGGTCCTCGTAGACGTGCCACACCCAGCGCCCTTCGCGCTGCGCCGCGGCGCCGAGCAGCCGCGGGCAGCGGTCGCCGAGACCGAGCGCCGGCAGCCAGCGCTCCACGACGAGGCGGTCGGTGTGCGCGATGGCCGGCGTGTGGCGTTTGACCACGAGCGTGCGGCCGGATGCACCGTCCACTCGGAGCCTGTACACGCCCTTTTGCAGGCGCTCGAGATGGATCGTGTCTCCCGACGCCGCGGGGCCGTCCAGCATGCGCTCCAGGGCGTCGCACAGCTCGGCCGCCCCCGGCTCCCGCCGCTCGTCGAGCGAACGAGCGAGTCGCTCGCGCAGCGTGCCGGTCTCACGCAGGCGGCTCGCCATCACGCTTGAGCTCCGACCATCGCCGGCCCGAATCTGCCGGCGGCGCGCGCCGCCGCGAGCAGGTACGAGGCGAGCCGCTGCGGCGCGTCCGGGACGCCTCCGCACCCCGGGATGCTGCACATGTCCACGACGTACGGCTTCCCGTTGCTCTCGATGATGTCGACGCTGTAGAGATCGATGCCGAAGGCCCCGCCGCAGCGCTGCGCGATGTCGCGCAGCTCCTCCGACGGCGTGAATGGCTCCCCGTGTTTCTCGTCCTCGGTCCTCGCCGGAAAGACCTTCTTGACACCGAACAGCCGGCCGCCGATCGCGTAGATCTTCCGGTCCCGGCCCTGGGGCGCGTGGTAGCGCTGGGCGAAGATCGGCTCCCTGCCGACCGGTACAGCCGCGAGGTCGGCGACGCCGCGCACGACCCGGACTCCGACGCCTTCCGAGCCCTGATACGGCTTGACGATGATTGGGCCTTCGTCGAGGAGCGGCGCGAGCTGCGCGGCCTGCGACGCGACGTAGCTGGCGGGCGTGGGCACCCCGGCCAGTTGCAGGATTCTGGACGTCACGATCTTGTCGCGGAGCGTCATGCTCACCGGATACGGATTCACGATGGCGGCGCCCTGCGCGTGCAGCGCCGCGGCGATGCTCAAGGCGAGGGAGCTGGTCTTCTTCAAGACGTACAGATCGTGGTCCACCCGCACGTCCGAGAGGTCGGCCAGCTGCTTCCCGGGGTCGATGACGTCGACGATGGCCCCGGCATCCGCCAACGCTTGCATCACCGCGGGCACATGGCTGGTGCGCTGACCAATGCGGACCGTCGCCAGGAAGCCGATCCGGAGTCGCCTCATGTCGCGCCCACCTCGCGCCACGGGGGCGCTGCCGGCCGCGCCCAGTCGAGCCGGTCGAGAGCGGCGTCCAGCTCGGCGGCGTACAGCCGCATGTCGCGGAGAGACGCATGCGCCCAATCGTTCGCCAGGTCGTCCGCGATCCAGGACATGGCGGAGATGGTCCGGAACACCGTCCCGCAATAGGCCAGCCGCAGGCACGCCTCGCTGCTCATGTCCGGCCAGCGCTCCCGCCCGGCGGACCAGTAGGTCGGAATGTCGGGGTTGGCGGACAACTGTCCGGACGGCACGGTGAGCTGCTGAGCCAGGTCGACGGCGGGGACGCCCCAGCCGGCGTCCTCCCAGTCGAAGACGGTGATGGTGGCGTCCCCGGGCACGCCTCGCAGGCGCATGTTCCTGCCGTTGAAGTCACCGTGCACCAGCGTCCGCGGCGCCGCGTGACAGAGGTCTTCCAGCAGCTGCCAGCGCGCGGCCAGATCTTCGAGCCGGGCCAGGAGCTCCTCGAGAAAGGCCACGTCCTCCGGCGACAGGACGGGGTTGTCGAGATGGCGCCGAAACGTTTCGCGCAGCGTGTGCATCCGCTCCAGGTATCGGGCGGGTCCGCCGTCGGGGAGGCGCCCTCCGGCGGCCGCGCCAGCCGCCGCGCCATGCAGTAATCCGAGCCAGCGGCCGGCGCGGGCACGGTGGTCGGGGAGGAGGTTCGAGTAGTCGGGACCGCTGGCTTCTTCCATGAAGAGCCAGCTGGAGGCGGCGTCGGGCGCGTCGACGAAACCGTAGTAGCGCAGCGACGGGATCGTGAGGCGGGCGAGAATGTCTTCGTAGACCGTGCGCTCGACGAGGGCGACGGCCCGGGGACACCGTTTGGCGATCACTGGCGAGCCGCCCTGACCGACGCCCTCGAGCCGGTACACACTGCTCTTCCGCTTCCGGACCCGCAGCGGCGTGATCGACACCGGCTCGGCATGCGGATACAGCTCGCACCAGGCGCGCACGGCCGGATGGCTCTTGAGGTTCGACCGGCGCTCGCCTACAGCCGCCGGCGCGACGGGCGGCTGCGCGCTCGTGACGGACCCGATGGTATCGCTGACGACCCGGCCGCTCTCGAGCACGAGGAGCCCGGCGCACCGCTCCAGCGTGCTGGGCCGATGAGAGATCACCAGTACTGTGCGGCCGCGCATCAGGTGCCGCATCGCGCCGAGAATCGTCGCCTC
>Ga0209154_1002169_pt1 | contig 11090 bp, 12 predicted proteins | sample GraSoiAngelo_121_FD_185878 | JGI IMG/M metagenome (GOLD analysis project Ga0209154, IMG submission 185878) | Grasslands soil microbial communities from the Angelo Coastal Reserve, California, USA - 14_0919_12_20cm (SPAdes) (version 2) | ecosystem: Environmental > Terrestrial > Soil > Grasslands ... | reverse complement strand
GTCCTCCACGCGGACAAGATCGCGGGCGTGGGCGCCCGCGCGACACACTACTCGCTACGCGCTTCCTGCGGTACGACCTGCAGCTCCAGCTTCTCCGTCCAGCGCAGCACGGTAAGAGAGCTGCTCAATCCCACGTGCGCGTCGGTGAGCAAGCGATGCAGATCGTCCACGCCGGCGACTGGCTTGCCGTCAAGAGCGACGATCACATCGCCTTCGCGCAACCCGGCTCGTTGCGCCGGGCTGCCGGGCGTAACTGCTGATACGATCACGCCGCTTTCCTGGGGAAGATTGTAGAAACGCACCAAGCGCCGATGCAGCGGAGCCGTCTGTGCTTCCACCCCGATATAGGCACGGCGAATGCGGCCGTCACGCAGCAGCCGTCCTGCTACGAATTTCGCCGTGTTGATGCCGATGGCAAAGCACAATCCCTGCGCGCCCATGATGGTTGCCGTGTTCACGCCGACGACGCGTCCGTCAGAGGACACCAGTGGTCCGCCGGAGTTTCCCGGATTCAACGATGCATCCGTCTGAATGACATCGTCGATTAATCGTCCGGAGGACGAGCGCAGTGAGCGTCCCAGCGCGCTCACCACACCGGCGGTCACCGTGTACTGGAATCCGTAGGGATTCCCGATCGCAATCGCCAATTGTCCGACCCGCAGCTTCTGCGAATCTCCGAGCGGGGCTGCCACGATCTGCGGCGCATCGATTCGAATCACTGCCAGATCGGTTGCTGGATCGTCGCCGATGGTGTGAGCAGGGAAGCGGTGGCCATCAGAAAACGAAACCTGAATGCGCGTCGCTCCGTGTACAACATGACTGTTGGTAAGAATTAATCCGTCGGGCGTGAAAACAAATCCAGAGCCGCCGCCCTGGCGCTCGTGGGGCTCGCCGGAGCGGCTTCTGCCGGCCTGCGCGACATCGATCTTCACTACAGAAGGACTGATCTTTTCGGAGGCGCTAATCACGGCGTTCGAGTACGCATCCAGCAGCACCGATTCGCCGGGTGCATCCGGAACGGACACTTGCACAGCAGGTTCAGAATAGTTTGAGGCCGGAGTCAGAAACGTATCTTCCCGATTCATAGCTGGTAGATGAACTCGGAAGCCTCTCCGATTCAGGAGCCGGAAGGCTTCGGACGCATCCGAGTCGCGTCGCTAGGAATAATGCAAGCTTGAGAAGAGTCGGCCAGTGCTGTTTCCAGCGTCTTGCCGATCGCGGCGAGTTCGTTCGTGCTTAGCAGCTTCTGCATGCGCTCGAATAAATCGCGCTCTTCTTTGCGGATGTGGGCAGAAAGTCTGGCGGCAAAGCGACTCAGATCGTCTGATGTGAGCTGGCGAGTTGCCGCGCAAGCGAAAACCTGGCGCAACGCCTCGTGCTCATCCAGAAGTTCCTCGACCAGTGAACGCAGTTCAGGGCGGCTTGCCGCAGCGGGGAAGAGTTCGCGCTCCTCCGCGTCGAAGTGCGTCCCAATCTCCTGCTCAAAAATTTGCTGGATCTCCGCTTGCCAAGCTTCGGCATCGACTTGGCCCGACTGGACCGCCCGATCCAAACGCACACACAGCGCCAGCGCGTGCTGGTGCTGGCGCGACAGCGGAATCAGGTTCTTATCGCGAAGCATGGCAAACGGGTTAGGAAATCAACCGGCGCCGATCGTTGCTCGTCAGATCATCGGAGCGCCGATCATTGGACCGCCAAATCATCCGCGGCGGGCGCCTCTTCGTTCTCGAAATCCGCCGCGCGCAGCGTGAGCCAATCCGTGCGCACACGGTCCCACTCCTGCACCAACAGCCCGTAAGCTTCGAAGAACTCTCGAATGCGGAGCCGATCCCATCCTACGATGTCTTCGAGAATTGGAGCCAGCACGGCCAATGCATTGGTGCTGAGCACGGTCCGCTTGGCCACATGGGCAACATGCTTAGCTTCGGAGACTGCGATGGTGAAGCCGTCTCTCACGTTCACGTGTAGCATGACGTGCACGTCGGAACTGCCGTCACCGGTGTAAACAATTTGATCGGGCCCAACCTGCAGCTTGGCCTGCAAATTATCGAGCACGGCAACTTTGCCATATCCAGCCGTGGCACGAATCACGCTCTCAATCCCACCTTCCGCGTTGTAGCGGAACTCTGTTCCATAAATGTGGTCGGCGGGAAGCATTCCTTCCAGCGCCGACTGAATTACCTCCACCGGAGCCGCCGAAAGAACATAAAAGTCGAATTGGTACCCTTCGATCCCACTCTCAAGAATCTTGGAAAGAAGCTCAATGTTTTCCTTTAGACGAATAATTTTTCCAACTTGATAAAGGTGTTCGCGGCGCACACGGCTGCGAAATTCAGGATCATGAAGCAGCAGATAGGCAAGCTCCGCCCCCTGTTGCACCAAATTCAGCTTGGCCATCCCTTTCGCTTTGCGTTCGAATTCAGCAGTGGGAATGCCAACCAGTTCGCTCAATACATACCCGGAATCATTGAAAGTGAGCGTTTGATCAAAATCACTGGCAAAAAGATAGCGTTTCAAAAGTTTGTCAGCCATATGAAGATTAGATTCACCAGAGTGGCCGAAAGCAAACAAAAAACATTTATAGCGTGGATCACAACTTCCGCACGCTCGCTAGGATCCCTCTGTGTGCTTTACTAAATCATTGGCAGCGTTGAGAATATGGGTTCAACCTCGTAACATGCGGGCTTTTGCTTAGGCTGGATTCGATTGTTAATTTTTTGTTAAGGAGCACTCATGGCGGCGACTGGAGAACTCATTCGTCTAACGAATTATGTTGACGACATCACCAACACCTTGCGGCGCATCAGCGCTTCCATTCCGACGATCGACCCCGAAGAGCGCAAGAGACTTGCCGAGTACATGCGCGGCGCCAGCTCCAATTTCACCGCAGTGCTGAACCACCTGGAAAAGGGAGCCTAGTAGTGCTCGACGTCAAGACGGTTGCCGTCATTGGCGCCGGAACCATGGGGCGAGGCATCGCACATGCCGCAGCACTCGGCGGATATCGCACCATTCTCGAAGACCTTCTTCCCAATGCTCTGCGCAAGGCGGAGGGAGAGATTCGCACTAATCTCGACAAAGCTGTCGAACTGGGTAAGGTTTCGGCGGGAGCGGCGGAAGCGGCATTCTCGCGGCTGGAATACGCAGGATCAGTCGAAGAAGCGGCACGCGAAGCTGATCTGGTCATCGAGGCTGTTCCGGAAGAGATGGAATCGAAGATTGAGATATTCACTCTGCTGGACAAAATCTGCCGCCCAAGCACTATCCTCGCTTCCAATACTTCTTCTCTGAGCATCACCGAAATTGCCAGCGTTACCTATCGCGCGAAGAAGTGCCTGGGGATGCATTTCTTCAATCCCGTACACAAAATGAAGCTGCTGGAAATTGTGCGTGCGCTCGAGACGGATGAAGAAACGTTGACGACCGCGGTCGAAGTAGGCAAGCGCATGGGCAAGGAAGTGGTGGTGATCAAAGAATCTCCTGGCTTCATCACCAGCCGCATCAATGCCATGATCGGCAACGAAGCGTTCTATATGCTCCAGGAAGGGATCGCCTCAGCTGAAGATATCGACAAAGCGCTCAAACTCGGCTTGAACCATCCCATGGGGCCGTTTGAGCTCGTGGATTTGGTAGGGCTGGATACGCGCCTGCATATTCTCGAATATCTGCACAAAACACTCGGAGAGAAATATCGCCCGGCGTCACTCCTGGTGCAGTATGTGAAAGCCGGACGGCTGGGGAGGAAGGCAGGGCGCGGGGTGTATGAATATCCCGACTGCAAAGCTGATGTGATGCAGAACTGAAACGCTCCTGCTTCACACGTTCTTGACGCTCGGCCTGGCGAAGGTCTCTTTCAACGCCGAACCTTTATTTATTTATGTCTTCCTTTGCCTCCAACCGCGCCACCATCCCCTGGAACGCTGACTTGTATTGCGGCGGAGCACCAGTAGCTGCAATTTTCATCTCCTTGACCGCACTCTCGAAGTCGCCCTTAGCGCAGGCCATTCGTGCCACTTCAGAGTGAATGACCCAGTGGTCAGGGTTTCTCTTAATGTTCGTCCTGAAGATCTCAAATGCTTGCGCTTGTTGGCCCTGGCCCTGGAGCTGGCGTCCATAACCGTGAAGCTGAAGGGCGTTCGCCATTCCTATGGCCTGGTTCCGCGTGGCTGCGGCTTCATCCTTCTTTCCCATCCCGTCAAGAATCCTTGATTTGGTGAGCAGGTTATCAAATCGCTCTTCATTCTGGATGGATGCTTCCTCGTATTTGAGGGCATCGTCCATATTGAGTTTGTTGTCGACCAAATACGACGCCGCATCATCGTATCCCCACCATGTGTATTGAGAAAGTCCGCGGAGCTGGTTGTGCAAGCTGGCCTGCACAATCTCATTCGTGTTCACGCCGACCTTGAATGGGACTGCGAGCTTCTCCCACCGTAAGGTAACAGTCGCGGAATCCGGTTTGACATCATCAAAATCGTAAGCCAGTGCTTCATGAAGATCAGCCGGCTGAGGCTTTACGGTGACACGCAGAGCGTCCTCCTTTTCATCGTAAGTGAAGCTGCCCCACGAAGTGGAGTTCTTGGAAAAGACGACAGTCCATTCTTTTTCGCCGGGGAACATGTGCAGGCCATAGGTTCCCTTTGGTAATGGCTTGCCCTCGACGGTGACCGGATCAGTGAACGTGATGGTTGTGTTCTCGTTGGCGCCGGCACGCCAAACCTGTCCGTAGGGGACCAGGCCGCCCCAGATTTTCCTGCTATTCACCAACGGACGATGGTAGTTGAGCGTGATGTCGGTGATGCCAATTCTCTGCGTCACAACCGCGTGCTGGCTTGGGCGTGGCAGATCAAGAATGGTCGATTGCGCATGAGCAAGCGAAATGAGCACGAGTATGGTTTGGAACAACAGCAGAACACGTCCAAAGTGTTTGTGCATGGAAGAAAACCTCCCAATTTGAGTTGCTTATTGATATGCCCGGAATTACGCACTCAGATAAAACGAACGTTTAGACGAGGGCTGAAGCCGCCGGTTAGCACCGCAGAAATAGTTTCACTAACCATCCGCAATCAGCTCTGTCTAAGCCCAAGGGAATCCGAAAATGTGGGGAACCTATTGTCGCCCGCGAACGTACTAAACAATAGGTGTTACTGCGGGTTTGAGACCACCCGCTCATATACTTCGTTCCCTGCTGTCTCCCCGGCAGCAAGGGTAAACTAATATGAGAGTGCTCCTCGATATTATTCGTCAGTCTCTGGCCACGCTGTGGGCGCACAAAATGCGCTCATTCCTAACTATGTTTGGGATTGCCTGGGGCGTCGGCTCGCTTCTGCTGCTGGTCGGACTGGGAGAAGGTTTCCGTAGCGGCCAGAAGCGCCAGTTGGCCACACTAGGACAAGACATTATGTTTGTGTTTCCTGGCCGCATTCCCGCGGTCGAGGGAAGCTTGCAGTCGGGGCAGAAATATCACTTTACTTACGACGATTACATTGCTATTCGCGAGCAGGCGCGCACGTTGCGCGGCGTTTCGCCGGTGATCAATCGTGAGGATATTCGTGCCGTCAGCGATTATGGCTCGACAAACGGTCAGGTGTTTGGTGTGGCGCCCAATTACAACGAGATTCGCACCATTCCGATCGGCAACGGGCGCTGGTTTAATGAGGGGGATAATAATGAGCGGCGGCGCGTGGCCATCGTGGGTTGGGAGCTGCTGAAGAATGTGTTCCCTGGTCGTCCTGCGGTGGGAGCCACGTTGCTGCTGAATGGGATCCGTTTCGATGTGATTGGCGTTCTCGCTAAGGTGGGTCAGGAAGGGAACAACGGCACTAATGGACGTATTTTTGTTCTCGTCGAAACCATGCGGAATTTGTTTCCTTTGAAAGAGAAGAATACTGAGAACGCGATCTCCTTTATTAACTACCGCCCGCTGAACAAGGCCGAGCATTTGCGCTCAAAAGAAGAAGTCCATCAAATCATCGCCCGCCTGCACGGCTTCAATCCCAAGCTGGACGACGTCTTTGAAGATTGGGACACCGTTGAAAATTCACAGAAGGTGGGCAAGATTTTCGACGCCATGGATTATTTTCTCGGCGTAGTTGGCCTGGTAACGCTGGTCCTGGGCGCCATCGGGATCGTGAATATCATGCTTGTCTCTGTGGCTGAGCGCACGAAAGAGATCGGCCTGCGCAAGGCTTTAGGAGCAACCCATCGGAACATCCTTACGCAATTTTTTGTCGAGGGAGCATTTCTCACGTTACTTAGTGGCGGGGTCGGTCTAGCGATTACGGCGGGTTTTGTCGCGCTGCTGGCACAACTCCCACCGATGGAGGGATTCGATACCCCTCGCATCGTGCCATTCTCGGCGGTTGTGGCGATCGTATCGCTGGCTCTTGCCGGTATCGGTGCCGGAGTCTATCCGGCGCGGCAAGCGGCTCTGCTGGAACCGGTCGAGGCTTTAAGGCAGGAGTAACCGTGATCCGCGATTTGGGAATCCAGGCATACAGCGCGCTGCGCCACAACAAACGCCGTAGCATTCTGACCATGCTGGGTATGGCCTGGGGCATCGCGACCGTCGTGCTGCTGCTCGCCTACGGCGCTGGATTCGAGAGCGGTTTGTGGATTGCCTTCCGCTCGTTCGGAACGAATCTTATTTTCCTTTTCCCTGGACGCACGTCGCTTCAGGCGGGCGGCACCAAAGCGGGCAACGAGGTTAAGCTCAGCGTCAAAGACCTCGATTACGTCCGCGCCGAGGTTCCGTTGCTCAAGCGGCTTTCGCCTGAGGTTTTCAAGCAGTGCAACGTGGCCTATGGAACGCGCAGCTCCACTTACGGCGTGAGCGGAGTCTACGCCAACTACCCGAAAATGCGCCGGATGGATTTCGAAGAAGGAACTCCCTTTAGCGAGGCGGATGATTTTACCCACACGCGCGTGGCTTTCATCGGCGCGGACGTAAAAAAGAAATTATTTTCCGGTCAGAACGCGATTGCGGAAAAAATCCGGGTTGACGGCATCTCCTATCAGATCATCGGCGTGCTTAAGCATGTCATCAACAATAATGACGACAACCTGAATGGCCACGTCTACGTTCCATTCAGCGCAATGAGCGATCTGAAGGACACGTATTATCTGAATACGATTGTGATGGAATACGAAGGCGACCACGCCAAAGTTGTGAAGGCCCTGCGAAACTCGATGGCATTCCATCACAGCTTCGATCCGAAAGACCAACGCGCCGTTTTCGTGTTCGACGTTTTCGCCGACCTGCTCGATCTGCGTGTGATCACGACGGGAATCAAAATTCTTCTAGGATTCATTGGGCTGCTCACGCTGGGGATCGGCGGAGTCGGCCTGATGAATATCATGCTCGTGTCAGTAACCCAGCGCACCCGCGAGATTGGCGTGGAGAAAGCCTTGGGCGCACACCGCTGGCATATTCTGTTTCAGTTTCTGGCGGAAGCCCTCGCGATTACGGCGTTGGGCGGTCTGCTCGGTGTGGCGTTCGCGTATCTCGTGTCGTGGGCAGTTCCCTCGCTCACCTTGTGGAGCGCTTTCCAGGAGAACGCCAGCGAAGGCGATATTCACCTGAAGATCGATGCCGCGACTCTGCTCTGGTCGACAGCGATTCTGAGCTTTGTCGGCATCGTCAGCGGCATGCTACCCGCCATCAAAGCCGCACGACTGGACCCGATTGAGGCGCTAAGGTACGAGTAGATCTAGGGCCATGATCGGCTTTGTGTTGTTGCAGCCCTGGCCGAGCCGAAGTCTCTGGAAATCTCGTCGGGCAGCCCAAGCCTTGTTTCGTTGCTCGGAGGGCCCGTTCCCACGAAGTCTGACAATGCCACCCAGTTCTCGTCGTTATCGGCCGTACAGTTATTGCCAGGGTCAATGCAGATGTCCACCGCGTAGGTTGGATGAACTTCCCATATCGCCCTCCGCTTGGGACCGGGCCCTTTCCCTCCTACGCATGGACGATGGGCGGCATCGAAGAACAACTGCCCAGTGAAGCGGAACAAATGGGCGTTATTGCTGTTCAAGTTGTCTGGGGTCCAGACGTCAGGCCGAAAGTGAGGGCTGATTTCCGCGGTAACGCTTTCGCATTCCTGCGCTGGAGTGGGCTTTTGCCCGGGTGAAACCGGGTTTTTGCCGTCAACGTTTTGCCCGAGAACAATGTGAATATCGTTGTTCTCGATGCCCGTTAGTTTGCAGTTTACGGTCTCGCCTTTGCTCACGTTGGAATAGTGGGCATTCATGACGAATGCCGCCAGCCGCACTACCGATCCTTCGCCGACGCGCGCCTGAGTGGGTATTTGAAGAATATTTTGTAAAGGCGTGCGGTCGTCCGGAAGCTGCGAGTCTGATCCGAATGAAACTCCCGCGTTTTCAGCTGCTTGCTGAAGCTGCGAGAAGTTGTCGAAGGTCAACTTGACGGGAGTACTTGAGGCACAGAAATTGTTCTTGGCTTCATTTTGTGCCGCCTGCGCATCGGAAGTTGAGCTACCTGCCGCATCGCAGGAAGAGTCAATCTGGTGCTCTTGCTTGATCGCATCGAACGGCAAGGTGCAGGCGGAGCCGACTGGGGCCGCGGCAAAGTGCTTGACATGTGTAGGCTTTCGGGGCCGACGGGCCGCTTCGGGAGTGAACAGTCCGATAGCCAGCGGGACCAGTGTTGCTGCCCCGACGAGAGGATGGATGCCTTTTCGTTTCGCCATTTGCTTTCGTCCTTTCTCTTAGGACTAATCTCCTTCGGGGGGTCGGCCACCGGGCGCTCCGCCCGCGCGGGCTTCGGCACCACCGCCGCCGTTGCCAGACTTGCCGGCGCCATGTTGGATAGCCTTGCTCACGGCATAGGAACTGGCGCTGATGCCAAGCAAGGCTAGGACACCGTTCGGAACGTCGGGCAACACTGGCAGGTGGTCATAACTACCTTTGGCTTGCAGTATCTTGATGTTGGCAATGACCACGAGGAAGAAACTCAACGCGATCACGAAGATGAAAATCAGCAATTGGAAGCGGGACATGCTAGCGCCAGAACCATCTTTTTCACTCAGCAGGTGGGAGAGATCGATCCTGCTTGTGAGAATGAGCCAAATGACCACAAATCCAAGGATCGCGACAAGTCCGCAAATAACGTATCCTGCTAGCGACTCTAGAAAAACCAAAGCGGAAGAGTAGTTGGACATCACATTCTCCTTTCAGGAGTCAGAATCTTTGCCATATAGGGCATGAAACTTGCTACCCAGGTAGATCACTTGGCTACTGCCAAACAGCAGAAGCCAGTTTTGAGGTATGTCGGGAAATTTTTGAGAGTTGTCCACAACTTGCGAGAGATATTGCACTGCGGTCACGATGGTCGCAATCAGAAGCTGTACGCGTCCCGTGCTTTTGAAACGGGTACCACCCGAGGTGGTTCCTTCAAGAAGGCCCCGAGCATTGATTGCACCGGTGAGGATCTGAATGACAACAATGCCAAACAACGCAAACAGGAAGATAAGGGCTTCCCAGACGATAAGCTGCGTAACCTCCGGCATACATTTCCTTCTGGGGATTCAACTCGGGCATGGCCTTCTAATCAAGGCCCCCGGAGGTTGAACCAGCCAATAGCTTTCCAGAACGCAATCCAGAAAACCCAACTGCGAATGAGGCCTTACAAGTACGCGTGTACTAAACACGAAATGTATGCTTTCTTGAATACCCGTCGATCAGGGCCCGGAAAGAAGGATGCCACTATACCTCTGACCCTGCCCTTGTCAAGATCAAATACAATCTTGTTCGTGAATCAGAACAAGCAGGCTCGCCTGGACCGGGTGCTGGCTCAGTTGCGGCTCTATGAGCATCCCTTACTGGAGTTTTCGGCGCGTAGCAAAGGCGATGGGGTAGAAGTCATTATTCAGTTCAAAGATTCTGCGGTCCCTGTGCATACTTATTATTTCGAACTTCATCCCCGCGACCTCGATCATCCACAATTTGAATGGACCTTCCAGCGTCAACTCTACGACGCTCTGCACGATTATCTGATCGAAATGTTCATCCGCACGCCGCAGGACCGGGCGGAGCGCCAGCGGAAGGGGCTGTGACCCTGCGCGAGAAAATCGAGCAGGAAATCCACGAGCGCGGGCCGATTCCGTTCTCGCGCTACATGGAGCTTTGTCTCTATGATCCCGAGCTGGGCTATTACTCGCGAGATGTGGAACGGTTCGGCAAGGCCGGAGACTTCTATACGTCCAGCGATGTCCATGCCGTTTTCGGACGCCTGCTGGCCCGGCAGTTTGAGGAGATCTGGCGTGTACTAGGTTCGCCCGAGCGTATTGAGGTTCTGGAACTTGGCCCCGGACGTGGGCTGTTTGCGCGCGACGTGTTGGATTGGTCGGAGAAGAAGTTTCCTGAGTTTTTTCAGGCGCTGCACTATTCGCTTGTAGAAAGATCGGCGGCGCTGCGGGAGCGGCTGCAAACCACCTTGAGCAGGCATTTCGAGTCAGGCAAGACTTCGCTCCTTCAGCGGCTAAAGCCGCCCGGGTGTCCAGGTCTAATCGGCACGGCTAAAGCCGTGCCCTCCCACGATGACCCTACCGTTCAGATAAGACTCTCGGAAAGGTCCGGGAAGGGCACGAATTTAGTCCTCCCACAACGGATGGGAGAGGGCACGACTCCAGCGGTGCCGCAACGGACTCGGGAGGGCACGACTTTAGTCGTGCCTCAAGGCAGCGATCTGCAGAGGGCTTTAGCCCCGGACGCCCCAATCATCATCTTCGCTAATGAGTTCTTCGATGCATTGCCCGTCGAAGTCTTCAGTCCGCAAGGCGAACTGCGCGTCGCTATGCACGATGATCGCTTTCTCGAAACCTGGGCGGCAGCATCATCCCAAGAGCTGGAATTTCTCGATCGCCATAGTGTTCATCCCGAAAACGGAGAAAGAGTTGAGGTCCCGCTGCGGGCGCAAAGCTACATGTCAGAAATTGCGGCGGCATTGAAGTGCGGAATCATCATCGTCATCGACTACGGCTTCGCGCGCGAGGAGCAGCTCACGGGGCGGCATCGGGGCACAGTGACGGCTTTCCGTCAGCATTCCGTCAGCGCAAATCCGTATGAAGCGCCTG
>Ga0209154_1002168_pt1 | contig 11093 bp, 19 predicted proteins | sample GraSoiAngelo_121_FD_185878 | JGI IMG/M metagenome (GOLD analysis project Ga0209154, IMG submission 185878) | Grasslands soil microbial communities from the Angelo Coastal Reserve, California, USA - 14_0919_12_20cm (SPAdes) (version 2) | ecosystem: Environmental > Terrestrial > Soil > Grasslands ... | reverse complement strand
CTGTCTACTCTCTCGTGTTTGTATTTGCCTATTCGGGTTTCTCACCTATGAGTGAATGTTACCACTACTAGTGGGAAATATGATTAGTAATCTCTCTGTCTACTCTCTCGTGTTTGTATTTGCCTATTCGGGTTTCTCACCTATGAGTGAATGTTACCACTACTAGTGGGAAATATGATTAGTAATCTCTACTTACTTGATAATGAGTAGCTACTCGGATATGAGTTATCCAATAATGAGTAAGTGATTAGCGTGTACTCAGTTATGAGTAAGTGTCGTGTGATAATAGGTGTCGTCTATGATAGTGTCTGTAAGCGTCTTTGGGCTCTTAGGGTTCTTGTTACCTGGGTTATGGTAGGCTTGGTTGGATAGGTTTATGTGCGTCTATGTGTTAGTATGTTCTTGGTTAGTATGTCAGAGAATGAGACAGTAGTCAGAGAGTCTAAGCCTAGTTTGTCCGTGTCCGTTGATACGGCTAGGGTTAGAGTTGGAGACGTATTCTATGAGTCTTGGGGCTATGATCAGACCCAGAACGATTTCGTCCAAGTTGTCAGCATCAGTCCGACAGGTAAGAGTGTGATTGTGCGTATGATGGCAGCTCGACAGGTTACGCCTAACACGGTCGCGCCTACTGTCCAGCACGGCCAGCCATTCCGAATGCTGGTTGATAAGGGCTATCATGGAGAAGCAAGTATCAAGGGATCGTATCCTTTCTGCTGGTCACAGGTCGAAGATGATCCTAAGACTTGGAGTAGACGCTTAGGCTATTTCAGCAAGTACACCGACCCGGTCTACGAGACCCCGGCAGGATTCGGTCACTAGCCATGCATCCGGGAATCCTGTATCTAGACTGCTTCCACTGTGGAGCAGAAAACCCTAGGCAGAGAGAGCATTGTATCAGGTGTGGTAGAGAGCTGAGAAAGTAATGGTGACTTTCAAAGTCACACTAGTCCTAGACTCTGACAGCATAGCAGCAGAGGACAGAATGGCTAGGGCTGTTGAGAACGCTATCCTAGACCGGTTCGAATGGGTCAGTGTGAAAAGCGTTAATGCCCAGATTGTAACGGAGGACGAAACGGCTTGAACGGTCTACGCCTGTTATGGAGCAAGGTCTACAGTATCCCAGCATCATGCTATCCGCCTGTCACGCCCCAAGTATGCCCTACAGACGAGCCTTCAGGCCGTGGCCTCCCTCTCGGACATCGAAACATACCAGCCACTAGGGCTTTGGGAGAGCAGAGGACTAGGCGGATAGGCCTATCAGCACCGCGAAAAGCGAGAATAACGCTAAGTCAGGGACCGTGCGAAGCAGAGAAGAATCTTCGAATCTTGACAGGCCTAGAACGAGCCTACGGATCAGAGAAAGCCAAGAGTGTCTTAGAACAGGCTATCAGCATATTCCATGTTGCGAATCCCCATGCAGAGAACAATCCCGAGCTTTACGAGCTCTTCGAGAACGGGCAGGTAGACCAAGCACTAGAAATGTTCGGGGCTAGCCCGTGGGTCATTGGGAGAGTCAAAGCATGAGGAAAAAGAACGAGAAGGGCACACTACCAAGAAAGAATCCCATGTCACAAGCCGAATTTCTCGAATATCTCAGAGAGATTCTTAGCTACGCGGCAAAGCCGAACGAGAAAGTTGAGGTAGAAATGTTCGAGAGAAACTATGGAACCTTCCCAACACGGATTATGGACCCGAAAACATTCAAGGCCTATCTTCAGAAGATGAACAAGTTCACTATCCGCTTCAGTGTGCTAATCGGCAAGCCGAGGAAACAGAAATGATGAAGGACGATAATCGGCCGAGCTTCGACTGCCAGAACAATCCTGAGTGTCACCGGCCCTACCTGCTGGGGGGAGAGTTCCGAGGACTTGTATGTTTGAAGCACTATCGACTTGCACAGGAATTGTTTCCTGACTGGCAGAACCCTAGACTATCCGAGGACATGCTGACAACTAGGACAGTGAACGATAGGTGAAACGTAACAAGTTCATACTGTCACTCAGCATGGACGTTCTCGAAATGGTAGAGTTGGAAGCCAGCAGGCTAGGCATAACACGGCAGGCTATGGTCAGGAACATTCTTGGCGAATGGGCGAAGACGCATGGTAAGGCTCAGGCTCAGGAGAGCTGGATACGACGATGACAGACAAGATGGACTATAGAGACCATCCAATACCAGCAACGCAAACCCCAAGAGAGATTCTGGAAGCAGAATCGGACAGAATCATCGACAACCTACTCGTCGAGATTCCCATTGTTCAGGGTCTCTTACAGGACGAGATCGATAGGATCGACCGACAGCTTAAACGTTGGAGGGGACGACTCGGATTCTGGCGCTTCCTCTGGGACGATATTCGAGGCAGGGCTAAATGACTGACTTGGACGAGATCGTAGAGGGTTTCAAGTTGAACATTGACCGCGTGACGACAGAGAGGCTTACAGAGGTCCTAGGAATGGTTGCGACAGAGATTAACAGGCGAATCCCAGCGTCCGAGAATGTGTCTAGGGCTAGGCTGAACGAGATATTGGACAAGATAGTGGAGGAATACGAGGCTTATCCTAAGACTCCGGCAATAGGCAGTGAGAGCATGGTTTTCATAGCTACAGCTAAAGCGTTCAGGAATCGGGTTCGAGAGGAGATACAGAAAGTAGTATGACAAGCAACGAGTTCGAAACAGACTGTAAATTCGGCCCTCACAAGATAAAAATGGTTCAGGAGAACGGGAAATGGTATCCGCGTAACATAGACGGGACAACACATGCTTGCCGGAGTGCGCCGAGGCTAGACCAGCCTGAGATAGTACCAACCAACCAGATTCAGCCTAGCCTACCTATTGAGATCGTTGAGCCTATGGACATTGACAGATTGGCGGAGGCTTTCAAAAAGTTCGAAGACTTCAAAACACGACTATTGACAGAGGATGATAGTGTCAAGATAGGCAACAAGCTCTTCCTGAAAAAGAGTGCATGGCGCAAGTGGGCCCTAGCTTGCAGTGTCAGCGACGAGATACGATCAGAAGAACGAGTACCAGCAGAAGGCAAGGATGCTAAGGACAGCTTCATGTACCGTATAACCGTCAGGGCTTACCATATCCCGACAGGTCGAAGTAGCACAGGGGTCGCGGTTGCCAGCTCTAGCGAGAAGACGAAATGGGCACATGAGGAGCATGATGTGTTCAGCCTATGCCACACAAGGGCAAAGTCTCGGGCGATTTCGGACCTAGTGGGGGGCGGAGAGGTTTCGGCGGAAGAACTTTCAGCCAACGGAGACAACTAAATTGATAGAGCTAATATTGGGAATCCTGATAGGGGGAACAGTCATAACAGCACTCTGGATCATGGACTTGAAACATATCTACAGGAAGAATGAGAAGACGAGCTGGGAAAAGTGGAATCGGGCACAGGCTTTAACCTTGCGACATGCTAACCCGCCTGTGCCGTCCACTCCCAAAAGAGAACAAGCATGAAAACAGTCTGTAGAAGAAACCCGCTGATGGAGTCGCATGAGCATATCCGTAAAGATGGCTCTCTGGTCTGTGTAGGCTATCAGCCGTGGACACGATGGGAACGATTTGTTAGATGGCTAAGGAGACGATAGCTGTTTGAAAACCGTAATCAAACTAATCTGTCCTCAATGTGACAGACTAACGCAAGAACTGCCGGACAAAACTGAGGCTATCTTCATGTACAATACTGTGATGTCAGAACAGGCTTCCATTTTCTGCAGACAATGTGGCTACGACCTAACGAGTCTCTGCAGAGAAGTATGGAACAAGACTACGGTTTCTACCGAACAATCCGCGGAGAAGAAATGACTCGAGGAATCGTTACTCTGTGCGGTTCAGTGAGGTTCAAAGATGAATTTGTCCAAGCTAACCGCGAACTTACTCTGGCCGGATGGATCGTTCTGGCGCCAGGAGTATTCGAACATGATTGGTTACACAAACCGGAAAACAACGCAGAACTTCGCAAAGATGGATTAGACAAGCTCCACTGTGAGAAAATCGACCTTTCCGACTCGATTCTGGTTCTCAACAAGGACGGGTATGTCGGGAAGTCCACTCAGAGAGAATACGAATACGCTATTGATCACGACAAGATAGTGTTCTGGCTCAACCCACCGGAGTTTGAAAGTGGAGGAATCGGACGCTCTTACAAGGAAATGATTATCGATGCGAAGCCCGAGGAGAAACCATGACAAGACCCAATGAAGTAATCGTTAGAGTCCTATCAGGTGGACGGGTAACACTGCCCGAGGAGATGCGAAAACTGGCGAAGGTCGAAATCGGAGACTACATGATTGTCAAACAGTTCTATGGCGACTTCACATTGACAGTTGCCAAAGTCGAGCCTCGTAAGACGAAGGTCAAGATGGCAAAACCAGAATGAAAGAATGTCCGAAGTGCGGGGAATTGGATGATCCCCATTGGCGACCCAGAATCTTCGATTTCGAGGTAGACTTCTGTCATCTCTCCGATCTCGAGACTTTCATGCCTGACTTGGCTGCTCAGCTCAAGGAATCTAAACCGAAAGTGACGCTAGAACAGGGAGCCTATGTCTACAAGAGAACTGGAACAAATTACATCTGGAGAATGTGGAGGCCTCTATTCAATGTGAGAGGATGGGCGCCCAAGAAGTATTACGATTCTGCGGGATCCGCGCGCTCAGCTAGTCACAAGTCAGCTTTCTACTCTGCTCGAATCAAGAAGATTGTTAGAGAGAAGAATCATCATGCTCAGAGCAAGCTGCCGATTTTGGCATACAAACCCGAACGATGAAAGTCTTAGACCTGTTCTGCGGCCGAGGAGGATGGAGCAAGCCCTTCGTCGAGGACGGTGATGAGGTATGGGGTATCGACATCAAGGACTATGGTTACCCTAGCAAGCTGATACTTTCAGACATTCGGGAGTTGGACGGTTACGGGTTCAGCGACGTGGACTTGATAATTGGTTCTCCGCCATGCACTTTCTACTCTATAGGGTTCCAGTTCCAAGTCAACAAAGGTAAGAAGCGGGATATCGAGACAGCTAACAAGCTGGTCGGCGAGTTCGAGAGGTTTGTTAGGGAAGCGCAGCCGAAATTCTGGGCTATGGAAAACGTTACAAACATGGAACGGTACTATCCTACTGTCCTTGGCAGGGCTCCCTCTTGGCACTTCATGATTAGTGCTGGAGGGAGACGCTCTCTATGGTCGAACATCTCTCTACCTCTGAACCCAGACTATCAATTCCATCGAAAACTATACCTCCGATACGGAGGAAAATCGAGTGATCAGAGAGCGGAGATTCCATATCCTATCGCTCGGTTTGTTGCCGATTCGGTTAAGGGGAAGGTTTTCTGGTGGAAAATCGTCTGAATAGTTACAGGCATATCTACCGTTCTAATCCCTAGTTCAAGCACTTTGAGGGTATGGCTGAATGGAAGCAGAGAATGGCCGTCCCTGTTTCTGCGATGGAGATTCGGATTGCGGCCAAGTTGAACAGAGACAATATTCGCTATCTGACGCAGGAACCGTTGTTTGTAAGTTCAGCAGATTTCTACTTTCCAACCGTTCCCAAACCCCTCGTCGTGTTCCTGGATGGGCCACCCCACCTCGAGGACAGTCAGATAAGGAAGGACGATATTTTCAGGACAGCCATCAGGAGACAAGGCTATGTCGTTTTAGAGTTGCCATATCAGGGCGATTCAGAGGCGAGTTGCCAGAAGCTGTACGAGGCGATACTTTCAGAACTAAGAAGGATGGGGCATGCCGTAGCATAAACCATATTAATCCTATTCATAGTCTTAGTAGAGACTTGAAATGTTCAAGATGTGGATATGAGTGGAAGCCGAGAACGAAGAACCCCAAAGAATGCCCAGAGTGCAAAGCAAGACTAGGGAGAGGAAAAGTTGCCTAAACTAATCAACGTAGAGATTAGCGGAATTTCGCCTCTCTTACAGCATAAGTTTCCTGACCATGAAGAGGTCAGCAAGAAAGGAAACTCGAAACGGGTTGCCGCGCAGGACTATACTGAGGAAGAGCATGACCATCTCTATCTGAACAAGGAGAAACAGGTCTATCAGCCCTCAAGCCATATTGAGGGAGCCATGATCAAGGCCGCGTCTGAGTTCTTCATCAAGGGTCATAAGGGCAAACGATACACGGATCGCGTGAAAGCCTTTGTCGATGTCGTGCCACTAGAAATCATTCACAAGAATCAGGACTGGCATGTTGATACTCGCTCAGTAGTCATACAGCGAAGCCGGGTCAATCGTAGACGGCCATGCTTCGCCAAGTGGGGTCTAGAGTTCCAGATCAGTATCAGAGACGCAGATGCGATACAGCCCGAGACTCTGCATGAGATTCTTGAATATGCTGGCCACTATGTCGGCATAGGCGATTATCGTCCCAAGTTCGGCCAGTTTGAGGTTACTCGCTGGCAAGTCCAATAGTTCATAATGGCAAGGCATGGTCGAGCCAGCCAAGGTTCGCCACTGTTGAGTTTGGTTTGCTTTGGTCCGGTTAGCTTCGGTGAGCTAGGCTTCGCTCTGGTAGTGTTCGGTAAGGCGCGGTCTGGCGAGATATGGTCTAGCAATGTCGGCTCTGCTCAGGCTGGCTTTGGCGAGGCGTGGTGAGGAACGGCCAGATTCTGGTGGGGTAAGGTCAGGCTGAGTTCGGCCCGATGCGGTATGGTCGGATAAGACGCGGTGGGGCTAGGTCAGCCGTTGGTCTGCTGAGGTTTAGTCCGGCTAGGTTCGGTGGGGTATGGCATGGGCTCCTATTCGGGAGACTCGGACAAGACCTGTGACAGTCTCTACCAGAGCATTAGGCAAGAATTGTTGAGAATGGGTCACTCTTACGAGTAACTGTCAGTGATTGGTGTAAATGTGGGGTCTAGTATGGCAGTTTTTAAATCATATAATTCTCTAGAGAATATTGCGTTCTCTCCCATTTGTAATAGGACGTTTGCAAGTTTGAACTGGTCTAGGGGCTGGCTGTTGCGGAAGTCGTTCGACACTGCTAGTTCTGTGAGGAATCCTGACTGGCTGAAACGGTGAGTGACACTAGTACATCGCAGATATGTGTTTGAGAGGTTGGCTGAGGGAATGTTGAACTGGACCTGCTGCTCAGGAACAATGTCTGCCAATAGTGGAGCTACGACTGTTCCACGGATAATCGGCTTCCGTAAACGCTCAAGTTCGGCCTGTGCAAAGTTCTTGATAGCCAACTCGTCCTTCGAGATCGGATCATAGAAGAACATCTCGCTCATGTCAGGATATGCTCCATTAGCCAAGGAGCGATTGTCGTAGGCCAGTCGGTAGCGGCCGCCGATGATTCGGAATCCGTCTAGATACATCTGAACATGGCTAGTGTTGACTGTACCACCGTCAAAAGTGGCGAAGAAGGCTACGCCATTGATGAGACTCCAGACGGGTCCTCCTATGGTCGTGCTCTTCCAAGGTGGATCGCCTGAAGTTGGCTGTGGAACGATGTTTGGCGCGGGGGCGGATAGGAACAGGTTGCCCGCGTTAGGCCCAATAGGAACTAGGACGTGATACCAGAAGTCCTGCGTCAAGTTGCTAGCGTTCAGAATCGCGTTGTAGAACGGTGGGTTGGCCAGTTGGCTTGTCAGATTATACTCGAAATAGTTGTTGTTGTCCTTGAAGAAGATGAGCGAGTAGTAGCCTGTGGCCGCAGGATTACCGAATGGCTGGCCGGTAACATGGACTCTGAAGTGGCACTCTATCAGGGGTGGGCTCCACTGGCTGCCGAACTTGGTAAAGTCTATTGCGCCTAACCCTATCTGCGTGGGTGTTGTAAAATTGATGTTCATGTTGCCTGCGACATCGCTGAATCCTCCGCTGCCATTGTTCTGTAGATCAAGTTGGTTCGACTTGGCCCCTATCGCCACGGGACTAGCTACACTGTGCAGAGTCGCTGTTGTCTCAGCCCTAGGAGTCGCGTTTGTCGCTCCGCCGCCGAAGCCTCCAATATTCCAAGCTGCCTGTATTGCAGTATCATTCGCGTACTCTGTCAAACCATCCACCTGTCCTGGAATCTGAGCAATCCCATAGTAGTGGACTCGGTTGGCTAGGCTCTTACTGTCATTGGTCAGCTTGCTAGTGACAAGGTTCGAGCCTACAGCTATCTTTGTTCCGTAGAGTGCGGGGAAAGGGTCCGTGGTCCAGTTGGCTGAGCCTGAAGAAGCTCCTAGAGGGACAAGGTGAAGGTTCTCAGCCGGATCCACGAAGAAGACTGCAGAATTGTTCTGGGCTACTGTCTGGTCCCCTATCTCCCTTAACACGTTATACGCATGGTTCATGTTGGTGACATAGAGGGGAAAGGCTGAGCCTAGATTCTGGATATAGCTGGATGTGAACTGGTACGGGCGCAGAACTGAGACGCCGTTTTTGGTAGAGGGATTAACCCAGTTCATAATCACATCGTTGAAAATAGTCTGGGGCGTAGCATTATTGTAGATCTGTAGGACTTTCGAGCGTAATAGGCCGAGCCCCCAGCCTCGGCTGTGAATCGTAATCTGGTCACTAGGCATGGTCGGCTCCTGAAGCTCAACATAGCCACCGTAGACATGATAGAGGGTTGAGCCTTGTCCAAGATAGATGTGAAGATGATCGCCGAAGCCGATACTGTTGCTTCCAGTAACGAACTTGCCCTGCCAGTTGTTCAGTTCCAGCTCGGCATGATCCGCACCTAGCCCTGTCCGTGTGACTGAACCTTTAATCAGGTCCTTCTGGCTTAGCTGGATAGGCGTCTTCGCACAACCGTAAGCATAGTCGCACTGGATATTGCCCGCGACTGACTGGTTCAGGAATGTGATAAGCGACAATGTATGGCCTGACGGCATTGCGAAGGAGAAGGTCTGAAACTTGGTAGTTAGTGTAGCAGTGAAGGTTGCGAATGTCGTGGGGTCGCCGACTTTGATGTCTATAGTTCCAGGGTTCACAGCCTTCATCCTGACGACCAAGTAGGGATAGGCTGTTGTGCTGAAGCTGATGCCAATACCAATATTCCCTAGTGCGACATATGCCGACGAAGAAGTGCCTGAAAACGTGAGAACATCACCGTCACTACTGGCCGAGGCTCCAAACTGCGCGCTAGCATCGGTATGGGACGGGGTGGGGTCGTTATCCGCTGACAGGACTCCTATCGGCTTGAAGTTGTTGTCTCGGTAGCCTACTCCGCGAAGTAGTTCTGCCAGAAACTGTACCATTTATGGAGTCCGAGTCCGTAGATCAATATCTATGGCTCTCTGGTTCCACTCCGCGTTCCAGACTTTGGAACCTTCGCTCTGCCCATAGATTTTCAGCAATGTCAGTTCTCGTATCCTGTCAGAATAGTCCTGTGGCCGCGTAATCTGGGAGACTGTTGGTAGTACGACTCCGCCTAGTTCAGGATGAGCAAACTGTTGAAGAACTCCGATAGCGATTAGGACTCCGAAGACGGCGGCGACTTCGGGTCCTAGCTCCATCGCGCTTGTGCCTAGGGCGAGCATTGAGGTTCCCATTGAGCCAGCCATTTCAGGGCTAGTTCCGCCACCTGCTGTTGCCATGCCTGCTTCCCGTCCGACGAACTGGCTACGGCGCACTGTTCTGACTATTCGTAGCATTGACGACATTTAGCCGAGTCTCCGGTTGAACGATTCGATATAGGCTACGGCTAGGGCTTTAGCAACACTCTCGGGAACCCTTTCCATGACTAGCGTGTTGAAGAACTTGGCTATTGTCCGCGCTTCAGTCTCAGGGTCAAGAATGTCAGGCAAGGGCTCGGCACTCATGGTACAAAATCCTCAACCACTTCTATTTCACCCTCGAACTCCAAGTCTACCATGTCCTCGTCGCCGTCAATGTTCCCGTCAAGCCTCGAGGCAATAGCATTGTCTATTGATTCGTTCAGTTCGACTTCGGCCTCGGCCGCTGGTTCGCGGAGATATGGGCTTGGAGCCATCCTGCTAGTCCCATCCTCGACATAGATAGCGTAGCCTGTGTCAGCTTGGAACGTTACCATTAGTAACTCGTCATCCACTGTTCCGCTTATAGAATCTCGCAGTCGCCCAGTTCTGACTGGGACTATGCTTTTCGACTCGGTGACAGTGTTCACACTCGCGTTCTCCAGTATCTCATGGATGTCTCCTTGGAGATCCGTCACAGACTCATCAGGCAGGTCCTCCATATCTTCCAGCTCCACTGTTACGCCTATGGTTACGATTAGGGGGCCGCCTCTGGCTATGGCCATGGCGATGGCCTGTGCCCATGCTGAGGCGACTGACTGCATTGCTCCATGAACCTCTCGCATAGCTCTGGCCGCCCGTTTCTCGAAGACGCGTTCTATACCGTGAAGCCCGTGTTCTGCATGGCGTAGTTCTCTGACTGGCGCGATTATGCCGAAGTATCCGCGTTTCTTCTTCTCCCGCTTCTTCCTCTCATGCCCGTGCAATCGTGGCCGACGATAACTCATCTAGTAGGTGACTCCTGTCAGACTGTTAGCCGTGGTCTCTGGGCCAACATCCATCTGTTTTAGCTGTAGAGCGTAATTGTGATAATTCACTCGTCCAGGAACCTGCTGAGGCAGGAAGGCTTTCGGCAGATACTTGCCCTGTATCTCGTCTGATGAGAACCACTGCCATGTCGGATTCCCGTCAGCCTGTATCGTCCCAGTCTCCAGGGTTATCCCTAGCATGATTTGCCACCATTGATCGGCCGTGTAAGTGTTTGTCCAGCCTGACTGGCCACTAGTAGTATTGACTAGTCCGCCTGCTACTGTTACCTCAGGTGACATTGAGCCTAGGTCCTGTACTTGGCCTCCTTCGCGCTGGATTATCGGTATCTCGACAATGTTCCTCTGCTTCCTGAACCCTATAGGCTGTATCACCGTGGGCAGAGTCAACAGCTCCTTGAAGCTCATCACAAAGTCTACTTGGTAGTTGACATTGAATGTTCCGTTCTGGCTGACAGTAGACTGGACGACGACTCCTATCCTGTCAATAGTCTTGCCTGTGGGGAGAGCAGGAGAAGTGTAGACGGTCATGGCAGTTGTCGGCGCAGTGGCTATGACCGTCCGGCTAGTTGACGAGTCAGTGAAGTGGGCGTAGA
>Ga0209154_1002167_pt1 | contig 11101 bp, 8 predicted proteins | sample GraSoiAngelo_121_FD_185878 | JGI IMG/M metagenome (GOLD analysis project Ga0209154, IMG submission 185878) | Grasslands soil microbial communities from the Angelo Coastal Reserve, California, USA - 14_0919_12_20cm (SPAdes) (version 2) | ecosystem: Environmental > Terrestrial > Soil > Grasslands ... | reverse complement strand
CCGTTCAACTTCGTCACTTCGATCCCGAAGGCGTCGGGCCGGCCGTGATACGAGCGGAACAACAGGTGCTCGTACAGGTGGGCCAGCCCCTGCTCGGCGGAGTCCTGCGTGAAGGCTCCGTTGCGCACCGCGACGAGCAGAGTGGTGAGCGGGACGGCGTGGTTCTCGACGACGATCATGTCGAGTCCGTTGTCGAGCTGCGAGCGATGGATGAAGCGGGACAGCGCGGTCTGGTCTTGGGCGGAGGCCGGCCACGGGCTCGTGAGGGCGGCCAGCGCCAGCCCGAGGACGCGGATCGACGCGGGACCTGGCTTCATTCCGCGGGCGCCGCCGGCAGCGACTCCTCCAGCACGACGACGCAGCTCCCTTTGTCCGAGGAGCACGTGACAACCCCGCGCCGCAGCACCTTGACCTGGGTGGAATCGGGGAGGATGAGCGGGTAGCGCGCCGTGCGCAGGGCGCCGTCGAGCACGCGTAACCGATCGCTGCCGGCGGCGTACTTGATCTCCTCCACCCTCGGCCCCGGCCCGAACAGCAGCGTGACCGAGCCCTGCAGATCGTCCTTGACGGTGGCGCCCAGCTTGACACTCCGCAGCTGGACCAGGTCGTTTCGCGCGCGCTCGACCAGGGCGTCGATCCGGCCGTCGCCGCCCAGCAGCTTGGCGAGGCGCAGGCGCGTTTCGGAAGGGGGCCGGCGCGTCGCTAAGGCCAGGGCGTAGGTATGAGTCGCATCCTCCTTGCGCCCCAGCCGCTCCTCGATCTGCGCCAGGTGGTCGCCCTCCTCGCCGTAGAAGTTGAGGAGCCATGCCGCGCGGACATAACGCTCCGCCTCGGGCAGGTTCCCTTGGCGGAAGTAGACCCACCCCAGCGTATCCCAGAACGCTCCGAGGCTGGTGACCGCGGCCGCATCTTTGAGTCCGAGGTGGTCGAGACTCAGGTTACGAAGGCCGGCGGTCGTCGCATCGACCGCCGAGCGGGCATACTGCTGTGCGGTGTCGAGGTGCACGCCCTCCACGGCGTACGCGTATGCGACGTTGTTCCACATGGCGGGGATGGGCGCGAGCTCGATCGCACGGTTGAACTCAGCCTGCGCCTTATCCGCGTGGTGGGTCGCCAGGTACGCCTTGCCGAGGTCCACGTGCAGCTGAGGATTGTCGGCGCTGATCGTGATCGCCTGCTCGAGCTCCGGCACGGCCGCCGAGTCGCGGTGCTGCTCGGCGTACAACCGCCCGAGATTCGCGTGGGCGAAGTGGTCGAGCGGGCTGATCTTGATCTGCTGCTGGAATGCGTCCGCCGCCTCCTGGTATTTGCGCTCGCGCCAGTACGCCAGGCCCAGGTTGTTGAAGGCGTACTGATCGTACGGGTTCAAGTCGGCCTGCCGCTTGAAGGCCGCGATCGCCGAGTCGGGCATGCCCATGTTGAGGAAGACTCGGCCCATGTTGTTCCAGGCCCACTGGTGCCGCGGTTCCAGCTGGACGACGCGTCGAAACAGCCGCAGCGCCGTACGAAAATCGCCGTTGTTGAGCGCCGTGAGGGCGCTGCTGTGCAGCTCGTCGGCCGTGGCGGACGCCGGTACCGTGGAATCGGCGTCGGACACGGTGCGCTCGAGGGCGATTTCCTGGTGCTCGTCCTCGCGGATGACGCGCATGAATGCCGTCAGGTCACGCCGCTCGGTCCGGGACAGGACGGGCCCGCTCACACGGAGCGTGCGCTCCACTGTGATGGTGTCACCGTGCACCCCGTAACTCGAGCGATACTCGCCGTAGGGTCGCGCCAGCGCGACCGGGACGGGAGGTCGAACGGTGACGCCCGCGGGAAGCGCGAGCCGGAGCCGCAGGGCATACTCCTGGTCGGGCACGGGATCGTGGCGGGCCGCCGTATCCGCCGTGTCCACTGGGAAGTCCACGATCGGGAGCGGAGCCGCAACGTGCGCCCGCTTGTTCGACCAGGCCGTGTAGCCGGCCTTCGTGAGGTCGAAGCTGAACTGGAACGGGAGGCGGGTCGCCGTGGGATCGCTTGCTTGCACCGCGGTCACGTCGCCGTCCAGGTCTTGGGCGGACGCCATGGCCGATGCCAACGTCTGCCACTGCGCCGCGGGAGTCACGCGAAACCCCATGCGCAGCAGCACCTCGGCGTCACCCCGCACGAGGTAGCGCACGCCGACCTTCAAGGTGCCGAGGTCCGACACCTGGCCATGCACGTCCACGTCCACACGGGTGGCGAACGGCGGCTCGGCCGGAGTCGAACGGAGCCCCGGAGCCGCGTCCGCCGGAATCACCAGCGCTTGTTTGCCGCGCAGGCCGTACAGCAGCAGCCCGAAGGGCGCTACGCCGGGCGTCGTGTCGACCCAGATCGAGTCGGCTCCGTCGGGGATCACGCTGATCACGTGGTCGAATTGCGCGGGGGACGGGACGTCGCGATCGACGTCGGCGTCCGATGAGATGAGAGCGGGGAACGCACGCAAGCCCACGGCGGCGAGGAGGCTCGCGAGCAGCGTGTGCTTGTCCTTGCAGTCGCCGTACCCGTTGGCCAGCACCTCCGTCGCGGCGTGCGGTTGATAGCGCCCCACGCCGAACGAGAGGCTGACGTAGCGATACTCTTTGGACACAAAGTCGTACAGCGCCGTCAGTGTGTCGTGCCGCGTCCGGCTGTCGCGGACGAGCTCCTGCGCTTTCGCCCGGAGCTCCGGGCTCACCGCCTCGCGCGCCCGCGCCAGGTCGCCGTACCAGCGCCCCACGTCTTCCCACGTGCGAAATGTGCTCACTTGCACCGAGTGTATCTTTGGCGCCCACGCGTCCTCGGCCGTACGCCGCCGCCGTGGCTTTTCCGAGGGCACTTCGAGGCTCGCGTGCTTCCAGCGGTATATCCGTCGGTCGCCCGAGTCCGATACTTGAGGATCGACCCCCGGTGCCGATTTCACCTTCACGTAGGTGTTGCGCGGTACGTCCAGGTCGAAGCGCTCGTCCAAGACCACTGCCTGGGTGGCGAAGTCCTCCTGATACCAGAAGTGCCCGGCCGAGAGGGGCGTGTGCCGCAACCACACGGCATGCAGCTCGAGCGTGTCGCCCGGACGGAGCGACGGGACGGTGAGGATCTTGTTGCGGAGATCCGAATACACCGGCGCCACCCGGGCCACGGGGGCCGTGGCGTCTTGGACCGCCTCCGGTCCCGCCGTCACGGTGGCGCCGCCGGTCTTGTGAACGACGACCGAATCGATGTCCAGCGTCTCTTCCGCGGAGTTGTACGGGTAGGTGATTTCGCCCAGGGCCTGGACGCCGGCCTCCGTCTGGACTCGTACGCGCACGTGGAGATCGCGGCGCCCGGTGCCGTCCGGCTCGAACCGGGCGTGCTTGTACAGGCGCTCGGTGACCAGGGGTTGCTGCGTGTAGTCGACGGTCGTGGGTTGCTGGGCCGGGAGCAAAGCGGCGGCGGCTACCAGGGCTGCAGCGAGGGCCATCGATCCGCCCGACCTCGCGAGGAGATAGGGTCTAAGGAGAGAGGCGCTGGCGATCCGCTGTCGAGGCGACGCACCTGCCGTGCCTCCAGAATCCGAGCGTGGCGAATTGCTACGTGTGGCGCCGACGCTACACTACCCGAACACCTCCAGCGCCACCTCCACCCGACCGAACGGCGCGCTCACCTGCACCCCTTGGACGCTGCCCTTCACCTGCTGGAACATCTCGCGCGCGATCTTCACCCCCTCCGCCAGGGCGGCTTCTTTCCCTTTGTCCTGCGCCCGCCGCATGCGCTCCAGCACCTCGGCCGGCACCACCACGCCGGGGACCTCGTTGGCGAGGAACTCGGCGTTGCGCAGGCTCACGAGTGGCCAGATCCCCGCCACGATCGGGATGCGGTAGGCGTCCACCCGCTTCAGGAAGCTCTCCAGCTGGCGCACGTCGAACACCGGTTGCGTGACGGCGAACTCTGCGCCGGCATCCACCTTCCAGTGGAACCGGGAGAGCTCACGGTCCAGCTCCACGGCGCCGGGGTTCACGCCGACGCCGATCGCCCAGCTGGTGGGGACGCCGATCGGGTTGTTGCCGGGGTCGAGTCCGTGGTTGAGCCGATACACCAGGTTCGTGAGGCCGATCGAGTCGATGTCGAAGACGGCCGTGGCCTCGGGGTAGGGGCCCATCTTGGGCGGATCGCCGGTGATGATAAGGATGTTGCGCAGCCCAGCCGCGTGCGCGCCCAGGATGTCCGACAACATGCCGAGCAGGTTGCGATCGCGGCAGCAGTAGTGGATGACGGTCTCGATCCCCACTTCCTTCTGAATCAGGATGGCCGACGGGAGCACGCCCATGCGACTCTGGGCCCGCGGACCGTCGGGAACGTTCACCGCGTCCACGCCCGCCGCCTTCAGGGCGCGGCATTGCTCCAGCATGGGCGTGGGGTCCACGCCTTTGGGCGGTACGATTTCCACGCTCGTGACCAGCTTGCCCGCGGCCAGCTTGGCACCCCAGTGCGAGCGCCTGGCCAATGGCACCTCCTCCACCCCGGCCGGCGGCGCGACCGTCTCGCGCGAGTGCACCACCGGCTGGTGCCGGGGCACGACGCTCGCCACGTAGTCGCGGATCTTCTTGATGTGCTCGGGGGTCGTGCCGCAGCACCCGCCCACGATCCGGGCCCCGGCTTCGATCATGCGACGGGCGTAGCTCGCCATGTACTCGGGGCTGGCGAGGTAGATCTTGCGGTCACCCACGTCCTTGGGGAGGCCGGCGTTGGGTACAGCGGAGATGGGTCGATCGGTCGCCTTCACGAGCTTCTCGACTGCCTCGAGCACGCCCGCCGGCCCGACCGAGCAGTTCACCCCGATCACGTCGGCGCCCCACTCGGCGAGCTGCTGGGCAAACGTCTCCGGTGCGGTGCCGTAATGCGTCAGGCCGTCGTCGCCGATCGTCATCTGCGCGATGACCGGGAGATCGGACAGGCTCTGCACCGCGCGCAGCGCGGCGTGCAGCTCCTCGACGTCGGAAAACGTCTCGAGAATGAACCCGTCTACTCCGCCGGCCAGCAGGCCCTTCACCTGGCGCGAAAAATGAGCGCACGCCTCGTCGCGTGCCAGCGCACCGAAGGGCTCGATCCGCACGCCGAGCGGCCCGATCGCACCCACGACGCTGGCGCGTCCTGCCGCGGCGGCGTGAGCCAGGCGTGCCGCCGCCTGGTTGATCTGCTCGGTCTCGTCGGCCAGGCCGAAACTCTTGAGCTTGAGGGGGTTCGCCCCGAAGGTGTTGGTCTCGAGGATTTCCGCGCCGGCGCGCACGTACGCCTCGTGTACCTCCTGCACCAGCTTCGGGTGCTTCAGGTTCAGCTCGTCGTAGCAGACATTGAGGAGGAAGCCCTTGGAATACAGCATGGTGCCCATCGCCCCGTCGAGGACGTGGACCTTGCCGTCGTTCAAGAGATCGCTGAGGGTGACTGTCATCCTGGCGTTTTAGCGAATTGTTTAACGTGGCTGCAATAGGCCGCAAATCACCACGTACTCAAGGCTACGTACGGAATCTAGATCAACAACCTCGTGCCGCAAGCCGTATGTTAACTCCACCCGCCATCGGAGCCGAAGACTCGTGTCGCTCGCGGCCCTGCATCCCCAAGTCGTGCACTTCGTGATCGCCCTGCTGTTCGCGGGCGTGCTCGCGCGCTGTGTGTCCCTGACGGGGCGGGCTCCATTCACCGGCCCCGCCGCCGCGGTGCTGCTGCTCGTAGGGACCGGCGCCGCCGTGCTCGCCGTGCAGTCGGGGACGGCGGCGCACGGGCCGGTGGAGCGCGTGCCGGGGGTGCGCGCCGCGGTGATGCGGCACGAGGAGTGGGGTGAGCGCACGCGCAACATCTTCCTGGTCGTGGCCGCGCTCGAGATCGCCGCGCTCGTGCCGGCGGTCGGTCGCTGGCGCAAGGGGGTGCTGGCGGCGTCGGCCCTCGTGGGGCTCGGGGGGACGGTCTCGCTGTACCAAGCGGCGGACTTGGGCGGCGACCTGGTGTACGCGTACGCCGGCGGGGTGGGCATCCGCTCGGGCGATCCGGCCGACGTGGGGCGCTTGCTGGTGGCGGGGCTGTACCATCAAGCGATGCTGGAGCGGAAGGGCGGTAAGCCGGCGGACGCGGCACAGCTCATCGGGCAGCTCGCCCAGCGCTACCCCGACGATACGAGCGTGCGGCTGCTGGTGGTCGAGTCGCTGCTGGTCGACAAGCACGACGGCAAGGCGGCGCTCGCAGCGCTCCAGTGGTTTCCCGCGGCCCCGGACAGTCGCTTCCTGCGATTCCGGGTCGGGCTGCTGCGCGCGGACGCCCTGGCCGCGACCGGCATGGCGGACTCGGCCAAGGCTCAGCTGCAGGCCATGGCCCGCGAGTTCTCGAACAATCGGGCGATCGAGGATCGACTGGGCAAGCTCAAGTAGCTTTCGGCATGTCTGACCTGCTGGCGGCACGCTCGCAGATGGGCGTCTCGCTCGCCTTTCATATCGTGTTCGCGGTGGTGGGCATCGCCATGCCCGTGATGATGGTCGTGGCGGAGCGGCGCTGGCAGGTGACGGGGCACGCGATTTATCGGGACCTCGCGCAGCGCTGGGCGCGGGGCACCGCGATTCTCTTCGCCGTCGGCGCCGTCTCGGGAACGGTGCTGTCGTTCGAGCTGGGGCTGTTGTGGCCCGGCTTCATGGGGCTGGCCGGGTCGATCATCGGCATGCCGTTCTCCCTCGAAGGATTCGCGTTCTTCACCGAGGCGATCTTCCTGGGCGTCTACCTGTACGGGTGGGACCGCATCTCGCCGCGGGCGCACCTCGGCGCGGGCGTGGCGGTGGCGCTGAGCGGCGCGGCCTCGGGGATCTTCGTCGTGCTGGCGAACGCGTGGATGAACGCGCCGACGGGCTTTGAGCTCGTCGGCGGTCGCGCCGTGAACGTCGACCCGGTCGCGGCGATGGCCAGCCCGGCCGCGTTCCCGCAGGCCCTCCACATGACCCTCGCGGCCTACGCCGCCACCGGGTTCGCGGTGGCGGGAATCCACGCGTTGCTCCTGCTCAAGGACCCGGCGAACGCGTTCCACCGGCGCGCCCTGGAGATCGCGCTGCTCGTCGGCGCGCCCGCCGCCGTGCTACAACCGATCTCCGGTGACATAGCGGCCCGGCACCTCGCACGGCATCAGCCGGTGAAGCTCGCGGCGGCGGAGGCACTGTTTCGCACGCAGCAGGGCGCGCCGCTCTCGTTGGGAGGCTGGCCGGACGTGGCGCGACGGGAGAACCGCTTCGCCCTCGAGATCCCGCGCGGGCTGTCACTGCTCGCCTTCCACGACCCCAATGCGCGGGTGCAGGGGCTCGACGCGGTGCCCCAGGACCAATGGCCCAGCGTGCCCGCCGTGCACCTCTCCTTCGAGCTGATGGTGGCGCTCGGCACGTACCTGGCCGTGGTCGCCGTCTGGGCCGGATGGCTGGCCTGGCGCCGGCGCGACCTGGCGCAGCAGCGCTGGTTGATGCGGGCGATCGCGCTCGCCACGCCGATGGGGTTCATCGCCGTCGAAGCGGGATGGATGGTGACGGAGCTGGGTCGTCAGCCGTGGGTGATCTACGGCGTCTTGCGGACGCGCGATGCGGTGACGCCGATGCCGGGCCTGATCGTGCCGTTCTTGACCTTCACGCTACTGTATTGCTTCCTCGGCGTGATCGTGTGCTGGCTCCTGTATCGGCAGATACTGCGCAGCCCCGAGATCCCGGAGTGGCGTGGTTTTTACATGCCGGGAAGCGGGAAACGGGAAACGGGAAACGAGACTGCCTGACGTGACGCTCGCCGATCTGCTCGCCGGAATCATTTTCGTCGCGCTCAACATGTACGCGCTGCTCGGCGGCGCCGATTTCGGCGGGGGCGTGTGGGCCCTCTTGGCATCCGGCCCGCGCAAGCAACACCAGCGTGAGCTCGTCGCACACGCGATCGGCCCCGTGTGGGAGGCGAATCACGTCTGGCTGATCCTCGCCGTGGTACTGCTGTTCACCTGCTTCCCGCCCGCGTTCGCGCGGCTCGGCACGCTGCTGCACATCCCCCTCTCGCTCGTCCTGATCGGCATCGTGTTGCGCGGCTCGGCGTTCACGTTCTGGCGGTACGGCGGTGCGGAGGACGAAGAGCTGCGCCACTGGGGCGTGACCTTCGCGATCGCCAGTCTGATCACGCCGCTTCTCCTCGGCACCACCGTCGGGGCGATCGCGGCGGGAGCGGTGGGGGACGGGGGACGAGGGATGGGGGACGGGTTCGTCGCAACCTACGTCCGGCCGTGGCTCAATCCGTTCACGCTGTCGGTCGGGCTGTTCGCCGTGGTGGCCTTCGCGTTTCTCGCGGCGGTCTATCTGACGCTCGAGGCGGAGGACCGCGAGCTGCGGGCGGACTTCCGGGCCCGGGCGCTCGGGACTGGGGTGGCGTTGTTCGGTGCGGCGGCCCTGGCGCTGCTCCTGTCAGGCCGATATGCGCCGCTGGTGCGCAACGGACTGATCTTCGCGCGGTGGGCCATCCCGCTGCATGGGCTCACCGCCGCCGCCGCGATCACCGCGCTCTCGGCTCTGGCACGGGGCGCGTGGCGCGTAGCCCGCATTGTTGCCGCGATTCAGGTCTCGCTCATCCTCTGGGGGTGGGGATTGAGTCAGTATCCCTTCCTGCTTCCCCCGGACTTGACCATCGCGGACGCCGCCGCGCCCGCCGCGACGCTGCGGCTCGCCCTCGGAGCCGTCGCGCTGGGTGCGCTGGTCTTGTTACCGTCGCTCGTCTACCTGTTTCGGATCTTCAAGCACGGTCATCCGTCATCCGCTATCCCTCATCCGTAAACGCCCGTCAGGCGCCACGGATAACAGACAACGCGCGACCGATCAATCGAACACCCGCCGCGCTACCCACCAGGCGGCGAGCCCTCCCGCAACGAAACCGAGGATCATTCCCCAGGCACCGAATAGCTTGCTCCCCAGGGCACTGACGACGGTCGCGACCACGAGGTTGACCAGTGTCTTGAGCAGTTTCATCGCGTTCCCTCAAGCAGTATGTCACAGCCCCACGATAGCCAGCAGCACCTGCTTCAGCACCCAGACCGCGAGCCAGGCGGCGAGGGGGCCCCAATCGAGCGTGCCGCCCGGCGGGAGCAGACGGCGGATCGGCTCGACCACCCAGTCGGTGAGCACGTAGGCCGGCCGCAGCCATCGCGTGTAGCGATGATAGCCGAACCAGCTGGCCACCACGCGCACCACCAGCGCCACGAACACGATGTTGTACGCGGCGACGATGAGAAACCCCAGCGCGACGCGCGGGCCGCCCGCGAACGCGGCGCCGGCGCCGTACAGCTCGCCCGTCAGCCATTTCAGCAGCGACAACAGGACGACGCCTCCGGCCGCGACGCCCACGACCAGCCACCATCCCGCGTGTACGGGGTTCCCTCCCGCCCGTACGAGTCGCCGCTCGACGGGTCGGATGAGCGGTTCGCTGGCCGCGCGCAGGGCGCGCCCCAGGGCCCCGAACGGCGACACCCGCTGGGTACGCACCAGCCACGAGGCGAGCGCGACGACGAGACTCACGCCGAACACGCCGATCACGGCGTAACGCGCGACGGCCTGGATCTCCGGCATGTCAGGGCACGAACACGTCGACGGCGTCCGTCTGCGCGAACCCCGCTGTGGGTCCGCCGCCGATTACGTAGACGCGTCCGCCGAGCGCGGCGGCGGCGAGTCCGTGACGGGCGAGCGGCAGCGGCGGCGCGGTGCTCCAGCGGTCCGTTGCGGCGTCGTACACCTCGTGGTTCGCGAACACGCCGCGGCGGCTTTCGCCGCCGACCGTGTGCACGGTCCCGTCGAGCGCCGCCGCCGCGAGCCCGCCGCGCCGGCTCGGCATCGCGGCCCGCGTCGTCCACCGGTCGGCCGCGGGATCGTAGGCTTCCACGACGTCGTAGTTGCGGTCGGAGTCGAGCGGCCGGCCCCCGATCGCGTACACCAGACCGTTCACGGCTGCCGCGGCGAGGTGGTCGCGGGGCGTCGGGATCGCCGCGCCGTCGCGCCAGCGGTCGACTGCCGGATCGTAGATCGCCGCCGCCTGCACCAGACGGCGGTTGCGACCCCAGCCGCCGACGACGATCAGCTTGCCGCTCACGGCCGCGGCCCCGGACGCGCCGCGCGGCGCCGGGAGCGGCGCCCGCGGCTCCCAGCGGTTCGCGTCCTCGCGATAAAGCCAGAGCGTGTTTTCGGGAACGAAGGTCGCACCCGTGAGGCCGCCGACGGCGTACAGCGTGTCGCCCACCACGGCGAGGGGCATGTGGTGGCGCGGGGCCGGTAGGTCGGCGATCCGCTCCCAGCGATTGGCGGCGGGATCGTAGCGGAACGCGGCGGCGCTCGCGCGATTGGCCCCGTCGATGCCGCCGGCGACGTAGATGCGGCCGTGGAGCACGGCGGCGGAGAGCTCCTGCATCGGCTGGGGCAATGGCGCGACGCGGGACCAGGTACCGTCGATCTGGAAGACAGTGGTGCTGACGAGGAGCAGGAGGGTCGGGTAGGTCGACCTCGCCCTCACTCCGTGACGGTCCACGTCCCCTCGCGGCGCAGCAGCGCCCCGAGGTCGGCGGGCTCGCCCGAGAAGCCCGCCGCCCGCGCCTGCGCGTACACTTCCGCTTCGTAGGAGGCCGCGGGGTTGCAATACAGCACACCGAGCGCCACGGGAAACGCTGGGGGCTCGAGCGCCACGAGCAGCTGCGCCAGGGCGCGGTTGGTCTCGTCGTGCACCAGGATGTCGCCGGGCGGCACGCCGCCCTCGCCCACCGGCACCACTTCGAGCGCGACCGTTCCGGGCTTGAGGCGCAGCCCGCGGTCGCGCTTCGATCCGAACAGCAGGGGCTTGCCGTGCTCCACGTGGAGCTGCGCGTCGCTCGCCACGTCTTTCGACGTGAATTGATCGAACACCCCGTCGTTGAAGACGACGCAGTTCTGGAACACCTCGACGAACGATGCCCCGCGATGCGCGTGCGCGCGCTTCAGCACCGCCACGACGTCGGCTTGCTGGGTGTCCACGGCCCGGGCGACGAAGCGCGCGCCGGCGCCGAGGGCGAACGCGCACGGCGACACGGGGGCCTCGATCGAGCCCTGCGGCGTGGAGG
>Ga0209154_1002148_pt1 | contig 11159 bp, 8 predicted proteins | sample GraSoiAngelo_121_FD_185878 | JGI IMG/M metagenome (GOLD analysis project Ga0209154, IMG submission 185878) | Grasslands soil microbial communities from the Angelo Coastal Reserve, California, USA - 14_0919_12_20cm (SPAdes) (version 2) | ecosystem: Environmental > Terrestrial > Soil > Grasslands ... | reverse complement strand
CGTCCCGCGGATACCCGAGTCGCTCCTGAGTCGTGGTCGTGGAGGTGGGCGCCTGGCCGAGGGCGCGCGCCGCTACGAGCGACGCCAGCACCACCCAACGGGCGCAGCAATGGAGGTGCGTCGCAGTTCTCAACACATGAAAAAGATCGTCGTCCGAGCTGGGGTCGGCCAGACCCGACCCGCCCGGGGCCCCTTGCGAGGTTTCCATTCGAGGCGTATTTCCTAACTCCGTTGCCCTGCAGCAATGGACTGTCTGCGCCGTAGGAGGGCAGGCGTATGGCACTGGGCCGTCACCTGGTTGCACAGCACATCGGTAGTTCACGATGGGCCGTCGCATTTTTTATCCTCCTTCTTTTCTCCTCCCCGACTTCTGTTGATGCGCTCACTTCACAGAGATGCACCGGGACCGTGAAGGCCCGGAACGCAGTGCTGATTACGGATCGCGAGCTGATCACCAAGCAGGGCCTCACGGCCATGCGACGACCCGCAGGATGAGGGCGCCCCCATGAACGACATGCTCCAGCGTCAGCGTTGGTTCGGGACCAGGCATCTCCACTTCCTCAGCGCGGTGGGGATGAGTGTGCTGTTCACCTTGACCGTGTGCGGAACGGCACTGGGCCAGGAGCCAGCGGCGCAAATCGAGGTCTCCGGCAAAGTCACCACGCCGGAGGGTCATCCCATTTCCGGCGTGGCGGTCCGCGTCCGTGGGAGCGCGACCAGTACCGCCACCGATGCGCAGGGGAGCTATACGATCTCGGCTCCGGGGGATGGGGTCCTGACGTTCAACCTCATCGGGTTCCGCGGTACCGCGCAGGGCATCGCCGGACGTACCACGGTCAATGTCGCGCTGGACCGGGCCATCGCCGTGTTGCCAGAGGTGGTCGTCACCGGTTACACGGCACAGCGGCGGTCCGACATCACGGGCGCGGTCGGCACTGTCGATGTCGAGGCCCTCCAGAAGCAGACCACGACCAGTGTGCTGCAGCGGCTGGATGGCAGCGTGTCCGGTGTCACGGTCGATGCCAGCGGCTCGCCCGGCTCGCGTACCACGGTCCGGATCCGGGGCATCACCTCGTTCCAGAACAACGATCCGCTGTACATCATCGACGGTACGCCGGTGCAGGACTCCTACCTCAACTGGCTGAGTCCCGACGACATCGGAGAAATCCAGGTCCTGAAAGACGCGTCGGCCGCGTCGATTTACGGGTCGCGGGCCAGCAACGGCGTCGTGATCATCGAGACGCGGAAGGGAAAGCCGGGACCGCGGAAAATGGAGCTGGATGTCAGAACCGGCGTCGCGACGCCGTTCCGTGGTTACGACGATTTTCTGATGACCGACGCGCTGGAGTACTACCAAGTCGTGAAGCGGAGTTATCGCAATGCAACGTGCGCACTCTGCCTGGGCGGACGGGACACGATCCCCGATGCGGTGAAGGCCATCTACGGTGTTAATCGCACCGGCGACAACCCATCGATTCCGGCGTACATCTTTCCGAACAACGGTCACACGCAGACCACGGATACGCTCAACCTGAGTTCGTACGCGTGGCCAGGGCCTGCCAACGGAGGGTCGACCTTGATCATGCCCGGCAGCGCCGGGACGAATTGGTGGAAGGCCGTGTTCAGTCCCGCCCAGGTGACGGACGCCAACCTGCGCGTGGCGGGCGGGGGGGCGGACAACGCCTACAACGCGTCTTTCAATTTCTTGAATCAGGAGGGAACGGCGGCCTTTAACCGGCTGCAGCGCGGCACCCTGCGCGTCAACACCGCGTTCAACGTGGATAAGTTCGTCGTGGGCGGGAACGTCGCGCTGTCGCGCGAGCAGTCCTTCGGCGGGATTTCCAACGATGACTTCGGCGAAGACAACATTCTCGGCAAGAATATCCTGATGCAGCCGGTCGTCCCGGTCTACGACATCGGCGGGCACTTCGCCTCCGGCAAGTCCGTCAGCCTGGGGAACAACAGCAATCCGCTCGGCTACGCCTCGAACCGCCAGTTCGATCGCAACACCAACGACCGGATGTTCGGCAGTGTCTACGGCGGCCTGGACGTCACGAAGAGCTTGTCGCTCAAGACCAGGCTCGGGTTCAACCTCTCGCAGGAGGTGTTCCGCGGATACAATCCGATCACGCCGGAGAACTCCGAGCCAGGTAGGGCCAATTCCATCGACGAGACCAATCAGCAGACCACCGACTGGACGTGGAGCAACACGCTGAACTTTTCCCGGACGTTCGACCGCCACAACCTCGCCGTGTTGGTAGGCCAAGAGGCGAACGAAATCACCGGACGGTTTCTGTTCGGGCACATCGGTAACCTCCTGGATACCGACCCGAGCAGCCGATACATCAAAGATGCGCTCGCCGACCCGGCCACCAAGAACGACAGCAGTGCGGGCACCAATTCGCGCTTGCTTTCGTTCTTCGGCAAGGCGGACTACAACTACGACGGGAAGTACTTCCTGAGCCTCACGGTCCGGCGGGACGGGTCGTCCACATTCAGCCCGGGTCATCAGTGGGGCACCTTCCCGGCGTTCAACGTGGGTTGGCGGTTCTCTCAGGAGCCGTTCATGGCCGGGAAATTCCTGACGAACGCCATGCTGCGGTTCGGGTGGGGGGTCACCGGAAACCAGAACGTCCCACTTCGCCTCGCTAGCACGTTTGGGGGCAACGTGGGCGACGTCTTCTACGATATCGGCAACACCGGGACGACGGTCGTGAAGGGATACCGACTGACATCGATCGGCAACCCGGACTTGAAGTGGGAGGAGAACAAGTCCGTGAACGTGGGCGTGGACCTCGCCGCGTTCGACGGCAGGGGTACGCTCTCGCTGGACGTGTACCAGCGTCAGACGGATAACCTGCTGTTCCCCGCCTCCATCCCGGCCACCGAGGGAAGAGGGAATCCTCCCATCGTCAACATCGGCTCGATGAGAAACCGCGGCATCGATTTCTCCATCGGCTACCGGGGCACGCTGGGCGAGCAGACCTCGTACAGCGTGAACTTCAACGGCAGTCACTACAAGAACACGATCATCCGCCTCGACACGCCTGACGAACCACGTCATCAACCAGGTCGGCTCCCCGATCGGGTCGTTCTATGGCTACCAGGCGGACGGGTACTTCAACAGCACGGCGGAGATCGCGGCGCTCGACGCAGCGGCCCAGGCCGCCGCGGGAGGAGATACCAGCGTCCGGTATCAGGCGGGCGAAGCGCCCGGTCGCCTCAAGTTCCGCGATATGAACAGCGACGGTAAGGTCACGCCGGCCGACTTCACGATCATCGGGAGTCCCCATCCGGATTTCACCGCGGGCCTGGATTTCTCCCTGCGGCGGGGCGCCTGGGACCTGAGCTTCACGGTGTTCGGCACGTTCGGGAACCAGATCTTCGATGACCAGAAGGACTTCTATATCTTCCGCGACTTCTCGACGAACGTCCGCAACGACCTGCTGACCAATTCCTGGTGCATGACGGGGGACGACGGGTGCACCCACCCGGCTGACCCGAACGCGAAGTATCCGAGAATCGACCAAAACGACGCCTTCAGCCGGCAGGTCAGCAGCTATTACGTCGAGAGCGGCTCCTACGTCAGGCTGCGCAACCTACAGATCGGGTACACGTTGCCCCCGGCGTTCATTCGCTGGGTCCCGCTGGCGCGCATCTATGTGCAGGCGGAAAACCTCTTCACCATCACCGGCTACAACGGCCTCGATCCGTCGCTGCCGACAGCAGGTGGCGCGACGGGGACGGGATTGTCAGGCGAAGACATCAGGGATCAATATCGGGGTGTCGACCGCGGGTCGTACCCCACCAGTCGCATTTTCACCGTCGGCATCACCACGAACTTCTAGGGGATCGCCTCTTTTCGGGAAGGGAACACGATGAACACGCTCAATCGTCACAGACTGCTCGTCGGGACAGGGTTCCTGATTCTCTTCGGGGGCGTCACCTACAGTTGCAAGGATTTCCTGAACGCCCTGCCCCAGGGGGTGCTGAATCAGGCGACGCTCACGAACGCGGCCGGGGTCGAGGGCAGCCTCATCGCCGCGTACCGGGCGCTCGACTGCACCAACTCGACCAATGCCGACTGGGGATGCGCCGCGAGCGACTGGGCGTTCGGCAGCGTCCCCAGCGACGAGGCCTACAAGGGATCCGAGGCGTCGGACCAGCCCGGCGTCACCGACCTCGAGCTCTACAACTGGACCACCGGTTCGGCCGACGACTACTTGAACACCAAGTGGACCGCCGTTTATGAAGGCGTCTTCCGTAGCAACGCGACATTACGGCTGCTGCACCGCGTGCAGGCGGAGAAGCCGACAGAGATCGACACTGCCACCGCCCACCGCATCGAGGGTGAGGCCAAGTTCCTCCGGGCCCACTATATGTTCGAAGGCATGCGGATGTGGGGGGCGGTTCCGTATTACTACGAAAACGACACTACGGATTTCAAGAAGACCAACGTCGGAGTGAACGACACGACGCTTATCCTCGCGGACTTGGACTCGGCCATCGCGTTGCTGGTGGCGACGCCCCGCAACGGCGAAAAGGGACGAGCCACCAAGTGGACGGCGACTGCCTACAAGGGCCGGGTGCAGGTCTACGCCCACGACTACGCCGGCGCGGTAACGACCCTGCAGTCGGTCGTGGCGAGTGGCGTGTATGACCTGGAAACGAGCTTCGATCACGTCTGGACCGGCTTCCACCAGTTTGCCGACGGCCTGGAGACCATCCTGGCCTACCAGGCCTCCGCTAATGACGGCGAGCCGGACGGCAACAACGCGAACTGGGGCGAGCGCCTGAACTTCCCGCACTCGGACAGCCCGTTTGGGTGCTGCGGCTTCCACCAGCCGTCACAAAACATGCTCAATTCATTCCTGGTGGACGCCAACGGCCTGCCAAAGGCGGTGACGGACCCGACGTGGAACGCGAGAAACGCCTTCTACGTGGCGTCGATCAACGATACCCTCGACCCGCGGGTGGATTGGTCGGTGGGCCGGGACAGCGTGCCGTACAAGGACTGGGGACTCCATCTGCCGAAGTGGATCCGGGCCCCCGGCTACGGCGGTCCGTACAGCCCCAAGAAGAACGTCCATGAGCATTCCAGCGGCGCCGAGAGCAAGGTGGGTTGGGCGACGGGGCAATTGAACTCGGTGCACATCCACATCTACCGGTATGCGGATCTGCTGTTGCTCTTGGCCGAGGCGGACGTGGAAACAAACAACCTTGTAGCGGCCACGGCGCTGGTGAATCAGGTCAGGGCGCGGGCCGGCCAGACCGCGCAGGGGTGTGGGAGTGGGGTGAATGCAGCTGCCCAGGCGATCCTGGTAGCTAAGTATCCGGGATGCGCGACGGATCCTCGCATGGTGGTGCCCATCAATGATCCGGTGATCAAGTGGGCCACCTACAAGGTCGGGCTGTACCCGACGTTCCCCGATCAGACCTACGGGCGCAATGCCGTGCGAGTCGAGCGCAAGATCGAGCTGGCGATGGAAGGCCAGCGGTTCTTCGATCTCCGGCGCTGGGGAGCTGCCGATACGACGCTCAACAACTTCTTGGCGGTCGAGAAGACCCGGAGGTCGTTCCTCACGGCGGCTACGCCGTTCGCGGCTCGGTATCATCTGTACCCGATCCCGTCGCTCCAGATCGAGTTGAGCAAGGTCGGAGGGACAAGCACGCTGCAGCAGAATCCGGGGTGGTAACCGGGCGCTTCACCGGCGCCTGATCGCAAACGCCTGCAGGGAATCGCCGTGGTTCGCGACGAGCACGGCTGTCCCTGTAGGCGTTTTGACCAGCGCCAGCCCCGTGACGTCCAGCGGTGCCAGGAAGCCACTCTCGACTGCCGGCACCGGGGTGAAGTGGCCTTGCCCGTCGCCTCTCAGCCACAAGCCGTTGCCGGCATCGGCGCGGGGAGTGTTCGGCTCCGCCTCGTACAGGTTGCCCGCCACGATCAGATCGAGGTTACCGTCACCGTCCACGTCGTCCACCGCGATCCCCTTGATCGGAGAGATTTGCGCGAGATTGGGGAGTGACGACAGGGTGAACGTTCCGTCCCCCCTGTTCTGCAGATAGACGCTGGCGAGGGTATCCGTCTGATAGTGGACCGCCTGCTGCAACTGAGAGGCGCCGAACATCTGCGGAATGGACGCTTCTGAAAACGCCGCGTAACTGGGGAACCTGATGGCGAGGGGATAGATTGCTTGACCTAACTGGGCCAACCCCCACACGGGATACTCCGTCCCGTTGATTTCCTGTGTCAGCACGATGTCCGTGGTTCGGTTCCCCGTGAAATCGGCGGCATAGACCCCGAACCTGCTGCGCTGCGAGCTCGTGTAGGTGTAGTTCAGCCCCAGATTCCCGGCCACGAGGTCGGGGTGGCCGTCGTGGTTCCAGTCCGCGGTCGCGAGGGTGTACCACCACCCGCGCAGCGGGGGCAGGCCCCGCGTTGCCGTCACGTCGCGGAATCCCGTTCCCTCGTTGTGATAGAACTGGAGCGGCATCCATTCGCCGGCCGTGACCAGATCCAACCGGCCGTCGCCGTCGAAATCCATCCACACGGCCGCGGTGATCATGCCTCCGGGATGCACCAGCTCCGGAGCCATCGCTTCCGTGACGTCCGTGAAGTGGCCGCCGTCATTGCGTAACAGATAGCTTCGGGTCGGATTGGGATAGTTTCTGGGTGAGAGCCGGCCTCCCACGAATAGATCCACTTTACCGTCACCGTTGAAATCACCCGCCGCCACCGCTGCCGTACAGGTGTGCATCTCCGGCAGGGCGCGCGGATCCCTCGCAAACCGGCCGCCCCCTTGGTTGATGTAGATGCGGTCCTGCAGCAACTCTGAAGTCGGCGCGAGGGCGTACCCACAGCTCGCCACGTACAGGTCCGGGAGTCCGTCACCGTTGGCATCGAAGAACAGCGCGCCCCAGTCTTCGTACTTCTTGTCCGTCACCCACGGTTGCCCCTGTGTGGATTCGACGAAGCTGCCGTCCTTTTGCTGAATGAACAGCTTGCCCGGGACACCGGCTGCCCCGCCGATGAAGACATCATCCAGGCCGTCGCCGTTGACATCCGCCGCAGCAACGGGAGGGCCCTGCATGGAAACCTCGTAGGGCAAAAGGGGTTGGACGTTGTAATCGGAAGACGTCCGGGTCTGATGCTTGTACTGCAACGCCCGACGGGGATCCACAGGCTGGAACGGCTGCAGCAGGTTGGGGAGGTTGTGGAGGTTGGTGGAGGTTGGGGAGGTTGCTCCCTTTTTCCTGGCGTCTCCCTGTCGCACGGTCAGCATCCGATCGACTGCGAGATCGGTGAGTAACTGATGCCGCCCATCGGGCCAGATCACGTCCAGGCTGTCCACGCGCTTTGCTCGACCGAGCCCGAAGTGCTCTCGGTCGTCCATTGTGGACATGTACCCCCGGTAGGGAGAATGGTAGAGATATTGGTTTTGTCCCCCCGCCGTCAGGATCAGCTTCGCGCCGATCCCCCGTCTGTTGGGGGGCTCCCCGTCGAGCCTGATCTGCAGATAGTGATGCACGTCGTCATCGGGTTGGACGTTCTCGTAGATCGAGGCCGGCGCGTCGATGTGATTGATCACGAGGTCGAGCTTGCCGTCGTTATTGAGATCCGCATAGGCCGCGCCATACGAAAAGCCCCTTCGATCCATGCCCCATTGCTTGGTCATGTCCGTGAACGTCAAGTCACCCTTGTTCCTAAACAGGTAGTTCGAGAAGTCGTAAGCGGGCAGCTCCTTCAGGAGTCTCAGCGCCCGGCGATCGTCTCCGGCCCGGCGCGCCCGGAACACGGCCGTCTGGTAATCGAGATCGTTGACCGCCTTGGGATAGCCGTTGGTGATGAGGATGTCCTTGTACCCATCGTTATCGAAATCGGCGAACAGAGCACTCCAACTCCAGTCCGTGTACGCGATGCCCGCCAGGCGGCCGATCTCGCTGAAGCTGACGTCTCCGTTCTGGGTGAGGCCGTTGCTCAACTGCAGCGAGTTGACGTCGAAGTCTTCGCGGAATCCCCTGGCATGCAGCTCCGCGCGACTGCCGTAGGTGAGGTACCCGCTCATCCGTTTGCGTCGGGCCAGGTTCGGCGGCATCATGTCCACCTGAACAATGTCGGGCCAGCCGTCGTTGTTGAAGTCGGCGACGTCGACCCCCATCCCCGCGAGGCTGGTGTGCTTGAGCCATCGCGCGGCCTTGTCGGTGAACGTGCCATCGCCGTTGTTGATGTAGAGGACATCGTTGGGCGCGACGTCGTTCGAGACGTAGATGTCGGGTCGCCCATCCCCGTTGAAGTCGGCGACGGCCACGCCGAGTCCATAACCGATCTGTCGCAGGATGCCGGCTTGATCGGATACGTTCGTGAACGTTCCGTCGCAGTTGTTCCGATAGAGCTGATTGTAACCGCTGGGGCTCGTGCTCCTAAGACCTGCGGGGTGGAGGGTCGCTTCCGCGCGCGAAAAATCCTTGGGTGAATTGTTGAGCAGAAACAGGTCGAGGCATCCATCCCCGTTGTAATCCAGAAAGACGGCGTGGGTGGTGAAGCCGGTGTCCGCGATCCCGTATTGTGCGGCGGCTTCCGTGAACGTGCGATTGCCGTTGTTGAGAAACAGCAGATTGGCCCGGTCTGCCCCGTTGGACCATTCCGGTCCGGAAACCGAGACATAGATGTCCAGATAGCCGTCGTTATTGATGTCCACCATGGTGGCACCGGTGGCCCAGCGCTTCGTCCCCACGCCCGCCGCCTGCGTGATGTCGTCGAACCGCATGTTGCCTTTGTTCAGGTACAGGCGGCTCGAGACCATGTTGCCGGAAAAGAAGATGTCCGGCAATCCGTCGTTGTCGATGTCACCGATCGCCACGCCCGCCCCGTTGTACACGTAGACGTCCGTTTGCACGTTCTCGGAATCGGTGGTGGTGATGGTATTGGCGAAACGGACTCCGGTTTGATCCGGGGTCAGCAGCCTGAACAACGGGGGAGTTTTTTGCTGCTGACCGCATCCAGCGAACAACACGAGCGAGACGACGAGGGCGCGCAGATATCTACACCGCATCGCCCGTCCCCTCGCCCAGCTGCTCCATGGCGACCCGCAACCGCGCGATCGCCGTCCCTAAGAGCCACCGGTCCACGTCCAGGAGCAGGCCTTGGTCCTGGGCGTAGGTCAGCAAGCCGAGCGCGGCGTGGATCTGGTCGGCGGCGGTTTCCAGCTCGAGTCGCCGCGTGAGCGCGGTACGGCGCCGTTCGCCCTTCCGAAGCTCGACTTCGACGGGTGCCTGTTCGGTCCGGCGATCGGCACCGCTGCGCCGATCCGGCTTCTTGCGGCGATTCTTGCGTTGGGTAGCCATGGGCTCCGAATCTAGCCACCTGCCGGATGGACGCGCGAGCCTCGCGCGCACCCGATTGTGTAGTCGCTGACCTGCCGCCATCTTGAAAGTGTCATGGTCGCAAGCGAGCAGCACCGCAGGGCGGAGCGGCGGCTCCTGCCGCCCCGCCGCACTGAGAGCGAGCGCCGCCTGGGCGAGCGCCGTCTGCAAGTCATCTCACTCGACGAGGAGCGGCGCGACCAGACCGAGCGACGCCGGGCCACCGATCGGCGCCAGCCCACCGGCCGACGCCAACCGGAAGCGCGCGGCGACAAGCTCGTCGTGCTGGTGGTGAGCAGTCAGGAGGACGCCGCACGACAGGTCCGGGAGCTGCTGGAAGGCGCCGACCCGGACCGCTTCGGCGTGGTAGCGGCCGAGCCGCAGGCGTCGCTCGCGCGACTGGCGCGGGGCGGAGTGGACGTCGTGCTGCTCGCCATGTCGCTCTCCGCCCGCCGCGGTTTCGCGACGTTCACCGAGCTGCGGGCGCTGGCACCCGCAATCCCATTCCTCTTTCTCTCCGATTCGGTCGATGAGCGACACGGGCTGGAGGCGGTGCGCGCCGGGGCGCAGGACTTCCTCGTCCAAACCGACCTCGACGGTGAGCACCTCGCCCGCGCGCTCCGCCACGCGATTGAGCGGAACCGGCTCCATACCGCCCTGTTGGACCTCGCTCTCGTGGACGATCTGACGGGCTTGTACAACCGACGGGGCTTCCTGACGCTGGCGACCCGGGACCTCCGCCTGGCGCACCGCGGCAATGAGACCCTGCTGGTCGCGTTCGCCGACTTAGACGACCTGAAAGGCGTGAACGACACCGCGGGCCACGCGGTGGGCGATCGCGCCTTGCGCGACACCGCCGCCCTCCTGCGGCAGACGTTCCGGGACTCGGACCTCGTGGCCCGGATCGGCGGGGACGAATACGCCGTGCTGGTGCGCCACGCGGGACCCGAGAGCGCCGGCGTCCTGGCCGAGCGATTGAAGCGACAGCTGCGCGACTTCAACCGCCGCGCGGGCCGGCCGTATCAGCTCGCGATCAGCCTCGGCTTCGCGGCGCACAAAGCCAGCACCCTGGGCTCCGTGGCCGGCCTGCTCGACCGGGCCGATCGGGCGCTCTATCGGGACAAGCGGCGCAAGCACGACGCAGGCTGACCGAACCCCCATGGCGGTCAAGCGCAAACCTCGTCGCTCCGATCCCCAGCGCGCGCTCCGCGACCATCTCGTCGAGCTGCTCGATGGGGGTCACGCCCATGTCACCTTCGAGGACGCGATCGCGGACTGGCCGCCCGAGCTCCGGAGCGCCAAACCCGCGGGGCAGCCCTTCACCCCCTGGCGTGTGCTCGAACACATCCGCATCTCGCAATGGGACATCGTGGAATTCACGAAGAGCGCGAAACACGTCTCCCCGGAGTGGCCCGCAGGCTACTGGCCCGCGAGCGACGCGCCACCCGACGCCGCCGCCTGGGACAAGAGCGTCGCCCAGGTGAACCGCGATCTCCAGGCCATGCGGCGACTGGTGCGCGACCCTGCGACGGACCTGTTCGCCCGCCTCCCGCATGGCACCGGGCAGACGGTGCTGCGCGAAGCGCTCGTCCTCGCCGACCACAACGCCTATCACCTGGGGCAGCTCGTGTTGATCAGACGCCTGCTCGGCGCCTGGAAGACCACCTAACGCGTCGGCACCTCCACCAGAAACACGTCCGTGCGGCCGGAGCCGTTCATGTCGGACGTGAACATCACGTAGCGGCCGTCCGACGACTGCCGCACGAACGACGCAAGCGCGTAATTGGCGGCCTCCG
>Ga0209154_1002135_pt1 | contig 11190 bp, 8 predicted proteins | sample GraSoiAngelo_121_FD_185878 | JGI IMG/M metagenome (GOLD analysis project Ga0209154, IMG submission 185878) | Grasslands soil microbial communities from the Angelo Coastal Reserve, California, USA - 14_0919_12_20cm (SPAdes) (version 2) | ecosystem: Environmental > Terrestrial > Soil > Grasslands ... | reverse complement strand
CCACGAGCTGGTCCCGCTCCGCCTGGGTGAGCGCCAGCTCGGCGCCGAACAGGCCGCGCTGCGCGTCGAGCACGTCGAGATAACTCGAGACGCCGTTCTGATACCGGAGGTCGGCGAGCTCGAGCGCGCGCCGCAGCGCGACCACCTGGCGCTCTTGCGCGGCGGTTCGATCCTGAGCCGTGCGCAGTCCCACGAGCGCGTCCTCGACCTCGCGCAGCGCCACCAACACCGTCTGCTCGTAACGCGACCGCTCCTGCGCCGCCCGCGCCCGGGCAATGTTGACCTGCTCGCCGGCCCCCGGCCGGCCCTGATTGAACAGCGGGATCGAGACCCCAGCGAAGGCCTGCCAGATGTTGGTGCCCGACCCGAACCACTTCGAGAACTCGGTGCTCTGGCTGCCGTACTGCCCGGTGATCGTGAACGTCGGCAGGAAGGCGGCCTGCGCCACGCCGATCCGAGCCGTGGCGGCACGGAGCGTCGCTTCGGCGCCTCGCACGTCCGGGCGGTTCGCGAGCAGGCCGGACGGCACGCCGGCCGGGACCGGGATCAGTGCCGCCATTTCCGTGAGCGAGCGGCCCCGCGCGATGGCCCCGGGGTTGCGTCCGACCAGGACGCTCAGGGCGTTTTCCTGCTGCGCTACCTGACGCTCGAAGTCCGCGACGCTCGCCGCCGGACTCGCCACCTCGGCCTCGAACTGTCGCACGTCGAGCTCCGAGATCAGACCCTGGTCGAGCCGGCGGCGCGCGAGCGCGAGCGTTTGCCGCCGCGAGTCGAGGGTGCGGCGCGCGATCGCGAGGTTCAAGTCCGCCGCGCGCAGGTCGAAGTACGCCGTCGTCACGTCGCCGATCAGGGACAATTGCAGCGCGCGCCGGTCTTCCTCCCGAGCCAGGAGATCCGAGCGAGCGGCGCTCGTGCCGCGGCGCAGCCGGCCCCAGAGATCGAGCTCCCAGCTCAGGTCGGCGGTGGCCTTGTACACGTCGAACGTCTGCGCCCCGAAGCTCCCAAAGACGGCGCGGCTGCGGCCGGCCTGACCGTTGGCCGTCAGGTCAGGCAGGAGCGCGCCCCGCGTGGCGCGGTACTGCGCGCGGAATTCGTCGATCACGGCGAGGGCGGTGCGGACGTCACGGTTCTGCCGCAGGCTCGTGTCCACGAGCTGCCGGAGCACGGAATCCTGGATCAGATCGAGCCACCGCAACGTGGCACCCGAGTCCCCGCCCGACCTCGAGGACGTCGTGTCGTACCGGAAGGGCACCCGCGCCGTATCGGTCCCGGCGGGCAGCAGCGTATCGCGGCTGGTGCGTAACGAGTCGTAGAACGCCCGGAGCGAGTCCTCCGACGCCGCGCGCGGCCGCCAGCCGTCCGGCATGCCGACGCCGGACCGGTGATATCCCGGTCCCACCGCGCATGCCCCGGTGAGAGCGGTCAGGGCGATCAGCGCGCCCGCCGCGAGCACGGCGACGCGTCGCATGTCAGTCGCCCTCCACCGCGAGCGGCGCGGCTTGCGGCACGACGGAGCCCTCGCCGCGGCGGAACAGGCCCCGCTCGCTCAGCGTGCGAATCGCCGCGAAGAAGAGCGGGATGAAGAAGACGCCGACCAGCGTCGCCACGAGCATCCCGAAAAAGACGCCCGTGCCGATCGAGTGACGGCTCGCGGCGCCCGCGCCACTCGACGTGAGCAAGGGCGTGACCCCCAGGATGAAGGCGAACGACGTCATCAGGATCGGCCGCAACCGCTCGCGGCCGGCCTCGAGCGCCGCATCGCGAATGGACCGCCCCTGGGCGCGCAGCTCGTTCGCGAACTCGACGATCAGGATCGCGTTCTTCGCCGCGAGTCCGATCACCACGATCAAGCCGATCTGCACGTAGACGTCGTTCGCCATGCCGCGCAGCCACACGCCGAGCAGCGCACCGAGCGTGCCGAACGGCACACCGAGCAGCACCGCGAACGGGATCGACCAGCTCTCGTATTGTGCGGCGAGCACCAGGAACACCATGATCAGCCCGAGTGCGAACACGAGGCTGCCCTGACCGCCCGAAGCGCGCTCCTGATACGATTGGCCGCTGAAGGCGTAGCCCACACCGCGGCCCGCGTACTTGTCCTGAGCCAGCCGCTCCACGGCGGCGAGCATTTCCCCGGAGCTCTTGCCCGGGCCCGCGGCCCCAACCACTAGGGCCGACGTAAAGCCGTTGAACCGCGTGATGACGCTCGGGCCCGCCCGGAATTCGGTCCGAGTCAGGGCCGACACGGGCACCATCTGTTGATTGGGCCCGCGCACATAAAGCCGCCCGATGTCCTCGGGCGTCTGGCGGAACCGGGCCTGCGCCTCGGCCTGCACCCGGTAGGTCTTACCGTACCGGTTGAAGTCGTTGATGTAGAGCGTCGACAGCGACGCTTGCAGCGTCTGGAACAGATCCGTCAGCGAGATTCCCAACGCCTTGACCTTGGCCCGGTCCACGTCCACGAACAGCTGCGGCGTGTTCACGCGGATCGTCGGGTACACGCCGCGCAGCTCGGGCAGCGCGTTGGCGTCGCCCGCGAATTCGCCGGTCAGGCCGGCGAACCGTGTCAGGTCGTTCACGCCCCGATCCTGGAGATTCAGCTCGAGGCCCGCGGTCGTGCCCAGCCCGATGATCTCGGGCATGTTGAACGCGAAGCCGCGCGTCTGCTGCAGCTGAAAGAGATACCCGTTCACGGCGCCGAGCACCGCCGGGAACTGGTCGCGCGGGGCGGTCCGCTCTTCCCACGGCTTCAGCATGACGAACATGATCGCCGCGTTGGTCTGGTTCGCGTTCTGGATGAAGTTGAGTCCGACGAGCGAGACGACGTGATTGATCGGCGGCTGCTGCTTGAGAAAACCCTCCACCTGCTGCACGACCGCTTCGGTGCGCTGACGCGAAGCGTTGTCGGGGAGCTCGATGAGCATGCCGAAGTACCCCTTGTCCTCGCTGGGAATGAACCCGGTCGGCACGGACCGCACGAGGATGAACAGCAGGGCGACCGCCACCGCAAAGGCGGCGAAGAAGGTCCGGGGGCGGTCGATCACGCGACCGGCCGCTCCCAGGTAGTGGTCGGTGACCGAGCGGAAGCCGCGATTGAAGCGATCGAAGACTCGGCTCAGCATCGCCCCGGACTTGCGTCCGGGGTCAGTGGGCTTGAGCAGCACGGCGCACAGCGCCGGGGTGAGGGTCAGCGCTACGATGCCCGACAGCACCACCGAGACCGCGATGGTGATGGCGAACTGCTTGTACATGAGGCCCGTGATGCCTCCCAGGAACGCCACGGGGACGAACACGGAGCACAGCACCAGCACGATGGCGATCAGCGCCCGGCTCACCTGGTGCATTGCCCGGTCGGCGGCGACGGCGGGTGGGACCCCCTCCTGGGCCATGATGCGCTCTACGTTTTCGATCACGACGATCGCGTCGTCGACTACGATGCCGATCGCGAGCACCAGGCCGAACAGCGTCAGCAGGTTGATCGAGAACCCGAGCACCTGCATCCCGAAGAAGGCGCCGATGACCGAAACGGGCACTGCGACGACGGGGATGAGGGTCGCCCGCCAGCTCTGCAGGAAGACGAACACCACCAGCGTCACGAGCAACAGTGCCTCGAACAGCGTCTTCACCACCTCGTGGATCGAAGCGGTGACGTAGGGCGTCGTGTCGAACGCGATCGACCAGTGAACGCCCTGGGGAAAGCTCTTGGCGAGCTCGGTCATCCGTGCGACGACCTCGCGCTTCACTTCGAGGGCATTGGCGCCGGGACGCAGGAATACGGGGGTCAGCGCCGTCGGCGCGCCGTCGAACCGGCCGGCCAGGTCGTAGTTGCGCGCGCCGAGGTGAGCGTCCCCGATGTCCGAGAGGTGCACCAGCGAGCCGTCGGGCCGTCCCCGGACGATGATGCGCTCGAAGTCACTCGCGTCCTTCAGTCGCCCGCTGGTGATCACGGGAATCGTGAGCTGTGTGCCGGGCGGCGCGGGCTCCCGCCCGATGCGGCCGGCCGGGTTCGTGGCGTTCTGCTCCTGGACGGCTGCGGCGACGTCCGACACGGTCAGGCCCAGCTGCGCCATGCGGTCCGGATCGAGGCTCAAGAGCATGGAGAAGTCGAGCTGGCCGAACGTGCTCGCCTCGCCCACGCCGGGAAGCCGCTTGAGCTCGTCGTCGACATAAATCTTGGCGTAATTGTTCAGGTACTCCGTGTTGTAGCGCGGATCGTCGGACGAAAGCGCGAGCACGACGAGGAAGGCCGTCTGGCGCTTCTGCACCGTGATGCCGTTGCGCACCACCTCCTGGGGGAGCTGCGGCTGGGCGCGCGCGATCTGGTTCTGGACATCCACCGCGGCCAGATCGGGATTCCGCGAGACGTCGAAGAACGCCGACAGGTTCATCACGCCATCGCTCGAGTTCGCGGACTTGAAATACAGCAGCCCCTCCATGCCCGACAGCTGCTGCTCGATCGGGGCGGCCACGGCGTCGGCCACGTCCTGCGCCGTCGCACCTGGATACACCGCCTGCACCTGGATCTCGGGCGGCGTGAGGGGCGGATAGCTCTCGACGGCGAGCCGGGAGAGAGAGAACAGCCCGAGCAGCACGATCACGATCGAGATGACGGCCGAGAAAATCGGGCGCCGGATGAACAGGTTGCGGATCTGCGGCGCGTCGCTCACGGGCGGCTCCTGATGCGAAGCTGTGCTGCGGGAGGAGCGATCAACGTGCTGTCCTGGGCCCCGCTCGGGGCGTCGGCCGCCGGCCGGTAAGCCACCGGCCGCGCCGGCTGCCCGGGCGCGACTTTCTGCACGCCGTCGACGACCACGCGATCGCCGACCTGGAGCCCCTGCTCGATGAGCCACGAGCCGGCATCCCAGGAGGTGGCCACGACGTTCCGGGCCGCGACCTTGTCGCTGTCGCCCACGACGTAGACGAACGCCCCGGTCAGCCCCTGCTGCACGGCGCGTTGCGGGATGAGAATCGCGCTCGGGCGCTTGAGGCCGAGCAGGCGGACCCGCACGAACTGCCCGGGGAGCAGGACGTGCTGCGGGTTCTTCAGCTGTGCGCGCAGTTGCAGCGTGCCGGTCGCCGGCTGGAGAGCCAGATCGGCGAAGTTCAGCTCGCCCGCGGCAGGCAAGAGACTGCCGTCCGCCAGCGTCACCCGAACCGCGAGGGCGCGGGGCGCGGGCGGCATGAGCAGCCGGCCGTCCGCGATGTCGCGCCGCAGGGCCAGCAGATCCTCGTCGGAAGGGCTGAAATTCACGTAGATCGGGTCCACCTGCTCGACTGTCGTCAGCAGGTCCCCCGAACCGGTCACGCGCGCCCCCAGCTCCAGCTGCGCTCGTCCCGCGCGCCCCGAGATCTCGGCCCGAACGAACGTGTCCTCGTAGTCTTTCTTGGTCTGGTCGGCCGCGGCCTGTGCCTGGTCCAATCCCTGCTGGGCGTCATCCACGTCCTTCTGCGCGACCGCACGCGCCGCGAGCAGCGGCTTCAGCCGCGCCAGCGTGCGGTCGGCGTTCGCGAGCCGGGCCTGGGCGCTGCGGTACGCGGCCTCGTACGTGGTGGGGTCGATGCGGAACAGCAGCGTTCCCTTCTCCACGTCCGTGCCTTCGGCGTAGGGACGCGCGACGATGATGCCGGTGACTTGCGAGCGAACCTCCACCGAGCGCGAGGCGGCGGCTTGCCCCACGTACTCGTAGCGCGCGGCCACCGTCTCGGGCACCACCGTGAGCACCGATACCTCGGGTGCCGGGGGGCTAGCGGGGGCTACGGGAGGGCGCCGGCGCGCCGCCGCCGCACCAACAAGCACGAGTGCCGCCGCGAGAGCGGCGGTCCAGATGGCTGGTCTGATCAAACGCTTCATCTCTATACCCGTCCGAAGAGGTGGCGATAGTTCACGAATGAACGATTGGTGCGGAAGGTTCCCGCGAGTCCGTGGGGCGAGGCTGGGCTCACCCATTCGGGTGGGAGCCCACCACCCGGTCGGCATCGGAGCTCCTCGGGCATGAGGGGGGGCGTCACGCCGGCCGGCGCCGAAACCGCGCGCCCAGTTCGCCGCTGGCGCCGGCCTCACAGCGCCAGCCCCAGGCCCACGCCGAGCGACGCGACACGATCGCGAAAGAACTCGCCATAGGGCGCGGGACCGGTGTAGGCCCGCACCAGCACGCTCCACCGCCAGCCGCCGTCGGGGCCGGCGAGCGCATCGCCCAGCTCCAGGCCGGTGACGCCGCTCCAGCCCACGTCCCAGCCGCGATCCTGGAACGACTTCGCGTCCAGGGCCGCCACGACGCGACCCGCCGCCAACCGGCCCAGGTGGAGCAGCACGCCGGTTTGGCGATACTCGAGCCCTCCATGCAGCACGCCGGGCTTCAGGTCGGCTGGCGAATGCGTGAAGACGTACTCGCCGCCGCCGTACACGCGCCACGCGGCGAGCCGTTGCGACACGAGCAGCTCCGCGGCTTCGAAGGTCAAGTCGACCCGTTGGGCGTTGGCATGCACCATGTACTCGTCGCCCAGGTGCGAGCTCTGGTGGTACAGCTGGAGCCGCGTCGTCACGCCGGCGTGCCGGTAGGTCAGGGGGATGCCGACCCGATAGTCCGTGTTCATCAGGTCGGCGGTCGGGCGGGCGAGGTTGAACTGGGAGAAGACGGCGGCGGCGATCGCGACCTGCCACGTGCGCGCGTTCACCAACACGATCGTCTGACCGAAACCCACGCTGCCCAGGCGGGGCGCGAGCCGGGGTGAGCGCTCCCACAGGTAGGCGGCGAAAAACTGCGGCTCTTTCGGGTCGGCCAGGAGCGGCAGGAACACCGGTCCGCTTGGGACCCCCGACCTGCCCGGTGTCTGCGCCGCCGCGGGTGCGAAGGCCGCGAGCGTCGCCAGCGTGAACCATCGAGCGGCGACGGCAAAGGGGGCGCGCATGATGCTTCAGTAATGAACTATCTCGCGCCGCAGTTCCCCCCGATCGCCCCCGCGTTCAGTCGTTCTCCTGCGCCTCGGCCTTTCGCAGCTCCTGCACCACGGGATGGGTCCGGAACAACAGAAGGGCGGCGACCGCGGCGCCCGCCAGATTGCCGCCGAGGATCCGCACCCACGCCAGGCGACCCAGGCCAAGGTGTGACAGCAGCACGGTCAGCATCGCGAACCCGAACTCGACGATGAAGAAGCCGAACGCCACGCCCATCACGAGACTCGGCTCGCGCGCAGCGCGGTGTATCGCCCACACGATCGCGATGCCGTACGCCACATTGAGCCCGTAGTGGAGCAGCGTGAACTGGGCGATGCCGCCCAGCACGGCAAACGTGCGGAACGGCTGGCCGACCACGGCGTCGATCCCGGCGAGCCAGAGCCAGATCGTGGTCGCCACGACCAGCCCGAGCCGGGTGCCTTCCCAGAGCGAACTGTGCTTCATGGTGATTTTGGAAGCCCTCGGTCTGGTGCGGAGTTCCCGGAACCGGTTGCCGGCGACGCTGGTTAAGCGCTCAACGGGGTTCTGTCGAGCCAGCGCACCACCCCCGATGGATTACCGAACCCTCACTCGCGAGCCACATGAACGTCACCGAACTGGACCCTGTGCGGGACACACGCCCGGGATCCCTCCTGTTCCAGCTGCTCGGCACCGCTCACTCTGTAACGGCTCGGCTCGCGGAGGCGCTCGCCGAGCTGGGCCTCTCCCCCAGCGGGCTCGACCTGCTCACCGAGCTCGCGCAGGCGCGCGCAGGCCTGCCCCTGGCAGAGCCGGGGGGCGACGATCGGCGGGACCTCGTGGTGATGCTCGAGCGCGACGGATTGGTCCAGAGTCGCACGGATGGCGCGGCGGGCGGGCGCGTCACCATCGCGCTCACGTCGCTCGGCGCAGCGCAGCAGCAGGCAGGTGCCGAACGGCTGGCCGGCGCCAGCCGCGAGCTCGCCAGAGCCCTCGACGGTGTTGACGGCGTCGCCCTCGAGCGCGCCCTTTCGGCGCTGCGGTAATCACGCTTGATTACGGTGCAACACGGAGCATTCTCTCATGACGGCACGCAGCGTCGTGTACGCGCCGGCGGTATTGCTCGCGCTCTGTATCACCCCCACGGGGCCCGGCCCGGATATCGACCCGGCCTGGCTCAGCTTCGACACTCCCGCGAAGACCACGCGCTTCCAGCTCATCGCCGGCCTCACCGGGCTGAACGGCGCGCTCAACTTCAACGGCTTCCGCGACGGTGGCCTCACGCTGGTCGTGCCCTTGGGGTGGCAGACCGAGATCGACTTCCGCAACCACGACGGCATGCTGCCGCACAGCGCGGAGATCATCGCGCCACAGACTCCGCTCCCCGTGCAGCCCGTCAGCCCCGCGATCCCCCGGGCGTTCACGCTCAGGCTTACGGAGGGCCTCGTGTCGGAAGCGACGGATACGATGCGTTTCACGGCGCAACCGGCGGGCGAGTATCTCATCTTTTGTGGCGTGCCGGGGCATGGCGCGGCGGGCATGTGGATTCGTTTGAGCGTGAGCGCCTCCGCCGCCGCGCCGGCGCTCCTGGCCACACCGGCCACGTCTCACTAGTCCACGAGGACTCACCGCCCATCGCCGACTTCCCGCTGCATCTCCAGCTCCAGGACCTGCTCGCGCTGGGCTACTCCCTTGCCAGCCGCCTGGCGTACGTCATGTACATCGGGGTAGCGCTGCGTCGTGCCGACGCGGCACCCGGGACGCCGGCCGGGGGCGCCGCAGGCTACGCACGGTTCCGCCGCCGCGTGGCACTGGTGATGAACCATGACGGCGTCAGTTTCGTGGCAGTCTGTCTTCTCACCCGCGCGACGCTCGACCTCCCGCTGCCGCTCGCCTGCCGCGTCGCGGGCGCCGCGCTCGTGGCCGTCGGCGTGGCGGTCAAGCTGTGGGCGGCCGCCACCCTCGGCGAGGACGGCTACTACTGGCGGGATTTCTTCGACCCCGAGACCCGACCGGCCCCGACCACCGCCGGCCCCTACCGCTGGCTGCGGAACCCCATGTACACCGTGGGCTACCTCCAGACGTACGGGCTGGCCCTGCTCCTGGCGTCGGCACCGGGGCTCGCCGCGGCCGTGTTCTCGCAGGCGGCGATTCTCGCGTTCTACCGGCTGATCGAGCGGCCGCACTACCAGCGGTTGTACGGTGGCGTCGCCCCGACGGCCCGTCGCCGGCTCAGGACCAGCCAGGAGACGGGATGAGCGAGGCCCGGTCGGGCGCGCGGTCGTGATCACCCTGCGAGTGAACGGCACGCTGCACACGGTGGACGTGCCGCTCGACATGCCCGTGCTGTGGGTGCTGCGCGATGTAATCGGTCTCACGGGCACCAAATTCGGCTGCGGCATGGCGCTGTGCGGTGCCTGCACCGTGCACCTCGACGGTCGGCCGATCCGCTCCTGCGTCACACCCGTTTCCGCCGCGACGGGGAAGAGCATCACGACCATCGAGGCCGTTGGCGAGACGCCGAGCGGCAAGCGGGCCCAGCAGGCCTGGCTGGACGTGGAGGTCGTGCAGTGCGGCTACTGCCAGTCGGGTCAGATCATGGCAGCCGCCGCGCTGCTCGCGGCGAAACCGCGCCCGACGGACGCCGACATCGACGCGGCGATGGCGGGAAACATCTGCCGCTGCGGTACGTACTCCCGCATCCGCGCCGCGATCAAGCGCGCGGCGGCAGGCTGACGTGGCCCGCGAGCCGCGTGTGTCGCGCCGGGAGTTCCTGAGCATCGGCGCCACCGTCGGCGGGGGCCTGCTCCTGGGCTTCGAGCTGCCGGCACCGCCTGCCTCCCCGTTCTCGCCCAACGCGTTCATTCGCATCGACCGCGACGGTCGCGTGACGCTGATCATGCACAAGGTCGAAATGGGACAGGGAACCTATACGTCGATGTCGATGCTCCTCGCCGAGGAGCTGGAGGTGGACCTGGGCGACGTGCGGCTGGAGCATGCGCCCGCCGACGACGCCCGGTACGCGGAGCCGCTGTTCGGGGTGCAGGAGACGGGCGGATCCACGTCGGTGCGCGGCAACTGGGAGCCGCTGCGCCGCGCCGGGGCGAGCGCGCGCAGCCTGCTCGTCGCCGCCGCGGCGGCGACTTGGAGCGTCGATCCGGCCTCGTGCCACGCCGCGCGGGGGAGCGTGATTCACGATCCCACGAATCGCAGTCTCGGCTACGGCGCGCTGGTCGACAAGGCGGCGACGCTGCGGGTGCCGAGTCGCGTGCCGCTGAAAGACCCCAAGGACTTCAAGCTGATCGGCACGCCCGCGAAGCGCGTGGACGCTCCCGCCAAGGTCGACGGCACGGCGCAGTTCGGCATCGACGTGCGACTCGCGGGAATGAAGGTCGCCACGGTCGCCGCGTGTCCGGTGTTCGGCGGCAAGCTCGCGAGCGTCGACGACGCGAAGGCCAAAGCCATTCCGGGGGTGCGTCAGATCGTGCGCCTGGAGGACGCGGTGGCGGTGGTCGCCGATCACATGTGGGCCGCCAAGCAGGGCCTCGCGGCCCTCGACATCCGCTGGGACGACGGGCCAAACGCCGGCCTCGCCACCGCGGACATCGTCCGGGCGCTGGCCGAAGCGTCGCAGAAGCCCGGCGTGGTCGCACGCGCCGAGGGCGATGCGGCGGCGGCGTTGGCGGGCGCCGACCGCAAGATCGAGGCGGTGTACGAGCTGCCGTTCCTCGCACACGCCACGCTCGAGCCGGTGAACTGCACCGTGCACGTGCGGCCGGACGGCTGCGACCTGTGGCTGGGCACGCAGGTGCCGACGTTCACCCAGACGGCGGCCGCCAAGCTGACCGGCCTGCCGCGCGGCAAGGTGCGCGTGCACAATCACCTGCTGGGCGGCGGCTTCGGCCGGCGCCTCGAGGTCGACTTCGTCGTCCGGGCGGTGCAGATCGCCAAGCAGGTCAGCGGGCCCGTGAAAGTGGTGTGGACCCGCGAAGAAGATATCCAGCACGACATGTATCGGCCCTATTACTACGACCGGATCGCGGCCGGCCTCGACGCCGGCGGCAAGCCGGTCGCGTGGACGCATCGCGTCACCGGCTCGTCGATCATGGCGCGGGTGGCGAGCGAGCTGTTCCCCAAGAACCTGCGGGTGATCCGGGCGCTGGGCTTGCACCAGCTGATGGCCTCGATCAAGGGCCTCGACACCGACGCCGTGGAGGGCGCGGTGGAGCCGCCCTACGACCTGCCCAACATCCGCGTCGAGTACGTGCGGCAGGAGC
>Ga0209154_1002132_pt1 | contig 11196 bp, 11 predicted proteins | sample GraSoiAngelo_121_FD_185878 | JGI IMG/M metagenome (GOLD analysis project Ga0209154, IMG submission 185878) | Grasslands soil microbial communities from the Angelo Coastal Reserve, California, USA - 14_0919_12_20cm (SPAdes) (version 2) | ecosystem: Environmental > Terrestrial > Soil > Grasslands ... | reverse complement strand
GGAGGAGTTGTCAGTTTCAACCTTGCAGATGTTCACGCACACGACATGGCGTCAATGCTGGACGAGGATGGAATAGCCGTCCGGTCAGGCCATCACTGCGCCCAACCTCTCATGGAGAGGCTCGGAGTCGCCGCAACCACCCGGGCAAGTGTCTACCTGTACAATACTGAAGAGGAGATAGATCGTCTCGTCGGCTCCGTAGAGCGAGCGGGAAGAGTCTTCAAGATTTGAGCTCAGTCTATTCCGAGATCATACTCGATTATTACCGCCATCCAAGGAACAAGGGAACTCTAGATCATCCACAGATTAGCGCCAAGGACTCCAACCCTCTCTGCGGCGACATCATAGAGATGCAATTGGAGCTGGACAAGAACAGCAACGTTAGTGATGTAAGATTCAACGGTCAAGGATGCGCGATCAGTCAAGCCTCGGCGTCCATGCTGACTGAGCTTGTGAAGGGAAGGACGATTGATGACGTGCGAAAGATCTCCAAAGAAGAGATACTCTCCCTGATTGGCGGACAGCTCAGCGCGGTCAGACTGAAGTGCGCTTTGCTTTCATTGAAGGTTCTGAAGACCGGAGTCTACACCTATCTCGGCTCGGCGAGCAACTCTAAAGACGATCTCTCGGAACTCTAAAGCCAATCTGAGCAATTTTCGGTCATTGTTGCCCTGTGAGGCATGTAAGATCCCCGTTACTTAGAATCGGTAGAGTCGGAAGGATTCTTTGTCTGTTCCTTTAGCTGTTCCTGAACACTCTTGAAAAACTCGTTGTTCTCGACCTTCTTCGCTTCTGCATGAATGGCTTCAAGGTCAACCTTCAACACTCTCCGCACCATTCTTCCACGTCTATAGACGATGTACGAAGAGAGGATAGCTAAAGCTGCCACCAACGCGATGACTATTATCCAGAGATAATTGAACATCGAACTCGACGGCGGCGGTTGCTGCTGCGTAGGTGGAAGCACGACTAGCGTTGAGGTCGAACCATATCCTGAATTGCCGTAAGCATCGGTGGCGTTGACTTGTATGAACCATAACCCCACTGGGCTGGTTGAGTTGACGGTGTAACTGCCAACCCACTTGCCGTGGGTCACATCGTAGGATAACTGGAGAGGGCTCCCGATTTGTAAAGAAGAAATGTGTGTCGTGGCTACGACCGTTCCACTGGAGAAGCTGTCCCCACTTGGCGTCACCGCGATAGCATTGATCACAATGATGCTGCCCGTTGTATAGCTGCTGTTGGGCGTGCCGGCTGTAACAGTCAGAATAGCCGAGGAGACGGCGAAGCCTCGGTTCACACTCGATAACGGTCCTATGTTGCCATATCCATCGTTATAACCACCGACATCGATGCTTGCGACCCAGATCCCAGTGCCACCACTGAGCGGGATCTGGTAGGCTGCCTGGAACTGTCCCAGCGAAGTCTTGTACGTCGCTGTTATGTCGTGCTCGGTCACGGCATCAGGCTCGATTACTCTTATCATGGCGGAGCCGGTCCGTGCTTGGGCCGTGCTTGGGTAGGTTGCTGTGAAGCGAAAATTCTCAGTCTCCGACCTTTGTAGCGAGTTCTGGGTTATCGAGAGTTGCGTGATCGTTACGTTAGCTGGATCGATGAGGAATGTCTGAGTGTCGGGGAAGCCTATCTTGGGCGTTCTAGATCCAGTCAGCGTCACTGTATAGTTTCCGCGAGCGACAGAGGGAAGAATACTTGGCCAAGTATAGGCGAGGACACCTATAGAGTTAGCCAGTTTGGTTGTTGGGAAGCCAGGGGCGTTGGCGTTACCCGTCGTGGATCTTATCGAGATGGTGATGTTTTCGGCGCTCTGGTAGCCTTGAGCCATAATTGACACCGGCTGTGTACGCTGGTATTCCATTGCGTCGGTGAGTCCGACTCGGAAGAGGCTAGTCCATGCTTTCGTGTTGGGAGGCGGGCTGGATTGGCTGACTGTGATATTGTACTCTCCAACATGGGTGATGTTAGCGCTCCCGAAATCGCTAGGATAAGTCACGCTTGTTGTGAAGCTCGATGGAACCGAGTTCACCGTCGAAGCAGTGGTCTGAATAGCACCTGTTGGGTCTGTCACCACCCATGAGAATTGATAGTTGACCCCGGAAAGAGGAGTTGTCACATTGAGGACGAAGGTGATGCCGGGGCTGTTTGTCTCCTGGATTCGAACGGCAGACTGCGAAAATGAGTATGTTTCACCAAAAGGGCCAGAAGCGTGGACTGGGAAGCTTGCTAGGGAGATGAATAACGTCGTTATGGTTGCTAAGAAAGCGATCTTTTGCCTGGTTTGGAAAAACGACGCCTCCTAAGACTCTGTCCTTCCATGCATGACTCGAAAGCAGACATCGCTTTCTGCTTCGAGTTTGAAATGGCTGCCAAGTTGACTAAAGGGTCGTGTTACTCGAAACGAGTTCGAAGAGTAAGAAAGTAGAACATGATCCGTTACAAGATATTTTCCGATTGAACTCTATTTCGAGAGAGTAGCTGGCGCGGGTGCCATAGAGGGCAGGGAGGTTCCTCCACGCCCCTTCCGGACTATTGCAAAGGCTCCAACGGCCAAGGCAGCGACGGCGAGTACCAGTGCGTAGAAGCTCGTTGTTGTCACCAGTGGCGGGGGTTGTGGTTGTGTCTGAACGCTCAGGGTGTTTGAAGTGGAGCCCGAGGTTGTTGTCGTTCCAGTCCAGGACGCTGAGACGGTCCAAGTGCCAGCGCTGTTGACAACGTACTGATCTGTGAAGCTGCCAGTGCTGGTCGAATTGACAGTGCGACTGATCGACACCCCGCCGGGTCCCGTGTAGATTATCGTGAGTTTGGCTGTGTTAGCTGGATATAGGTATCCGCTGATCGTGATGGTGTCGCCTACTTGGGCGTTGAAGCTGGAGCTGGAAACGACGATTACGCTCGGCGCTTTGCTGACGGTAAGACTCGTGCTGGCTGTTGAACCACTATGACTATTGTCACCCGACCAGGTGGCCCTAACATTATAGGAACCAGGTCCTGGCGGCGTGAAACTTGCAGCGAACCGCCCCTGAGAGTCGGTTGTGGTGGTCGCGATGATGCTGTAGCTCCCTCCGGTGGTGTTGTATTCCAATAGGACCTGCATCGAGACTAGTGGGCTCGCATCGGTCGTGTTTGCTAGCGTGCCCGAGACAGTGACTGATTGTCCTGCGGAGGCGGGAGATGGATTTGTCGTGAGACTGATAATGCTGTTGACGAAGGCTGCGTCTCTAACCTCGAGGAATCCCTTGCCTACTTGTTGGCCGCCGACTATGATGTCCTGCTTGCCGACCTTGTCGATGTCACCAATTATCACTGCATCCAAGGCTGTAGGTACTGTTGGATACTGATAGGATTGTTGCAGGGAGATTGTGGATCCAATCAATGTCCATGCCCTGATGATTCCATAGTACACGTCCGTGGTTCCTATCGGCATGTTAGTGAATCCTGCCGTTACAATCTCAGTGGTGCCGCTCGCGTCAAAATCGCCTGTCGATACGTGAATCAGTTCGAAGTTGCTCTGGCTCGAGGAGATCCAATTCGTCTCGGAAAGCTGGCTCAGGATGCCTCCCCAGTCGGAGAATATGGTCAGCTCAGCTTTCCAGAAGGGATAGGTAAGGATCTGGCCGCCAACGATTATCTCTTTCTTACCATCCTTTGCGAGGTCCGCGATGGTTACGGATGTTGCAACAGATCCTACACCTGTTGTTACCCAGATCTTGGTCCATTTGAGAAGCGGGTTACCGCTACCTGTCCAGCCCCAGATCCGCATCTCGCTCTGAGTTGCGGTACCGTTGTTGCTCCAGCCCACTGTTACAATATCAGGAGTTCCGATTCCCTCAATGTCCCCTGTTGCGACAGCGAAACCCTGGGACCCCGTTGCTCCAGTCCCCGTAGTGGTCCAGTTGTAGAGGGTGTTCTTCGTGAACGTGTTTCCGTCCCAGGACCAGATTCCCAACTGGGCATTGTTGATTCCACTCGTATTGTAATATCCGAGAGTTACGATCTGGTGGACGCCACTGTAAGACCAGATCGCAAGGCCCCTGGTCTCAAGACGTGATGAGGTGACGGTGAAGTTGAAGAGTTTCTGTCGAGCGAGGCTTGCGCCGTTCCATCGATAGATTCCGATCTGGCTTAGCTGGGGATTGCCGGCTGTTGGTTGGACATTTCCAATTGTCACGGTCTCATTTAGGCCGCTTCCATCGATATCGGCAACGTCAACGCCGGAGAAATAATAGCTGTTTGCATTCCGGAAGGGAGTAAAGACCCACTGTTGATTCGAGTCTAAGACGAGACCGTTGCCAGACTTGTGGTAGACTCGAAGCTGAGTCTGACTGGTACCGTTGTTGAAGCTTCCCGCAGCAACAATCTGGTTTACACCGTTATTCTCGGCCATCGCCATCTTGACACCATCAACAACAGCGTAGCCTTGGCTGAGTATTGAGGGCCAGGTATCAGTAGCCGTTGTGGCTATTCGATAGTTTGCATGAGCTGGCGAGAGGCCGGAAGCGAATACTGGGATGAAGAAGAGGAGGATAACTGGAACTAGGCGATACTTCAATTCGGTTCTGGGCGGGTTACGAAGAAGAATCAACCAAAACGGTTCTGATACTTGCTCAACTCCTATTGAGTAACTAGTCCCAGCTCCTATGATTTTTTGTCTAGATGGATTCTGTTTCTAGGTACGATGATTTGACTTGCATGATTCCCTTCTCACGCTTTAGCTCGCCTTCCAGGCTTGCAATGTCTGGCACCTTCCCTCGGACTAGCAAGGCGCATAGACAGTGTGCGTCGTCGATGTGGGCGTGGAGTGAGGAGAGTATTGATTGTCTGTGATGATGAGACGTTTCCGTGATTGCCTCGTCAGTGCCTTTTGTCTCATGATCGTAGACCATGACGATCGACCCGACAACGTTTCCTTTCTTGACTCCCGATTCGAAATCCGAGATGAAGGCTCGCATAGCTGCCTGCAAAGCTTTGGATCTGTCGGCGTACCCGCTCTGGTGAGAAACCCTGTCAAAGGCCTCAAGGAGTCCCGGAGGGAGGGACATGCTGGTTCTGGTTGTTAAGTCAGTCATTAGTTAGTCATACCTCAACCTGGTATTACTGGGAACATCGAACTCCAAGAAAAGTATTATCAAGATGAAATTTTATATTATCCGAATCCGCCTCGTGAGCCGAATACTTCTGCGAAGCTCAACAATGAGCCATCCAACTCTTCAACGGAGAGGGTCCCACCATTGAGTGAGCATGCACTGGAAACTTCTGGGCTGGGTCTTTCCCGAGGAGAGAAATTCTCGGTGCTCCTAATCTATTCAGCAATCGGCATCGCTACACTCATCGGGTTCGCAGCATCGCTAGTAGTGGGCGCATTATCTGCGCGTTTAGCAGCTTTGGGGATTCTCGCGTACACCTTTGGACTGCGCCACGGCGTCGATGCTGACCACATTGTCGCCATAGACAACACGACACGGAAACTTCTACAAGACGGAGAGCGTCCACTTACTGTAGGCACTTGGTTCTCCCTCGGCCACTCGACGATTGTTGTTGGAGTCATAGTTGCTTTGGTTCTCGCAACCCAATCTGTTGTCAATCAGATACCCGTGCTCCACAATTCTGGAGCAATAATTGGGACTACCGTATCAGGGGTCTTCCTCTTCCTGATAGGATTGATCAACGCGATAATCGTGCTAGGCATCTACCGGACATTCAAGACGATGAAGCAAGGGAATCTGAACGAATCTGAGCTGGAGGGTCTCCTACAAAATCGGGGATTGTTGAACCGATACTTCGGAGGCCTCTTCAAAATCGTCAGGAAGCCGTGGCAGATCTATCCCATCGGAGTCTTGTTCGGGCTCGGCTTCGACACTGCAAGCGAGATCGCCCTGTTCGCAATAACCATCGCGCTCGCAGTCTCGTCACCCATCCCACTCTGGATGGTGTTGCTCCTTCCCTTCCTGTTCACGTGTGGGATGGTCCTCGCCGACACGACTGATGGCATAGCAATGCGAGCGGCCTATGGCTGGGCCTTCCTGAGGCCAATCCGGAAAATCTACTACAACCTGACGGTGACAGTGATTTCAGTTGCAGTAGCCTTTGCAATAGGGGGAGTTGAACTCCTACAAGTCATCGCTAGCGAGCTGAACTTGACCGGTCCATACTGGGACTGGATAGCGAGGCTCGACTTCGAAACCATGGGATTTGGAATAATAGGAATCTTCCTCGTGGCGTGGCTTCTTTCCACGGCCTACTGGAAATTCAGACGGTACGACGAATTGTACAACTAAGATCCGTTCCGATAAGTACTCTATCGAAACTTCCGATTTCTCTGGAGGATCGCTATCGGACTACTTTGAACACGTGGTCCCACGTGTTGAGCGACATTCCAACTCTCGCCCAGAGTGGGACGAAGGCTTCCAGCCACCCAGCGTTTTCGATGCCGCCAATATCTATGGCTCCTTTCCAGCCGAACTCTTTCAGTATCTTCGTCGCTTGCTGTTTTGCGGCCGGATCGTTTCCGCAGATCATCATTTCTACATCCTTGAACTTTGGATCGACCATCTGCGAGTTCGGGACAGTGTTGAAACACTTTACGATCTTTGCGGATGGAAGCTTGCGCTGGACGCGTTGGCCCAGAGAGTCGGTCGGTGAGTATAGCATTCCTGGTGGCGGGCCTTTTGAGAAATCGAGTTGATTGGTCACGTCGATGACGAGCTTTCCGTTGAAGTTCTGTGGCTTAGCGAGGTCTATCGCCGCTTCAACGGCGGAACCATTAGTTGCTAAGACGATGATGTCCCCGAAGGCTGCGGAGTCTGCAAACGTTCCGGTTGATGCACGTCTTCCCACTTGATTGACCCAGGTCTTCAGCTTGTCGCTGTTCGGAGTCCGTGAGGCGATCTTTACTTCGTGTTGACGGTTAACGAATCCTTTTCCTAACGCTCTCCCTACATCGCCACTACCGAGAATGCCAACTTTCATACTAGACATCTGTCCGTGTGGATCGTGTACTAGTACTATTAACAGCTAAGCATTTGCCGAGATGTCACTAACGATTCTACCGAAACTGAAACTCGTCTCTGAGGCTATCAGCAACGAGATCGAAGAGGCGAGGAGGGTCAAGGAACTTTCAATTCAGGAAGAAGTGATCGTCGAACTGGACAATATCAACGCCGTCCTGGAACATGCCAAAGAACAGATCACGAAGATCATGCAATAGTGCTGGACTAGCGTTCTGATGCCCTGTATCCACGCGTCAATCGTTGGACGCGCTTTACCCAGATTCCGCGGCCGCCAGCGGCTTAGTACTGGCTTGCCCAAGTGTTTGCATTGACTATTAATGAGGTGAGAGCCCAGCTGAACAGGTTTGGAAGAGAAACGCCCGCGCGCTCGCCACCGATTCGATTTCTCTGGAGAGACCAGAAAGAGAGGAGCCCAGACAGCGACTGACCAGATTCTAAGAAGCCTGAACCGTCAAGCGCAATCCACGCGGGACATAGGCGAAGATCAAGAGAATCTTGTAGGAGAATCTTCTCAGCTCGACGAGCTGGATCAGCTAGCCGAATCTTCTGGGAGTCTAAGGCTTGGCCGCTGGCTATTCGTTGGAACGTTACTAGCTATCCCGGTTTTTCTCTGGGCATATGGGCTGTTTCCCAGGATCCTCTACGTTGACACTGTCGGCAGCCTGAACAATTTGCTCTCCATGATTCCGAGTGTTGATCTCGTGATTATCGTGACGATTTGGGTGGCCGCTCTGGTCATTGGTCTGTTGGGAAGACGAGCCCGCCACGTATCGAAAACGCGTCTCGGCTAGGAAACTGTTCAGATTAGAACTTTCTTGAGAGCGGTTTGACTTCGACTTTTCTTGGGAATTTTCTGCGGACGTAGCTGGATAGCATAGGACCTTGAAGAATTATGGAAATGAACGCTACTCCGAGCACCATCGAGGTGATCACGTCCCTTGACGGGATCGTGGCGGGTAACGAGGCTACGAGTGCAATGGACAGCGCGCCCCTCATTCCTCCCAGCATTGCGACGTTCTTCCAGGATCTCGGAATCGGTTCTCCGTTGATCTTGGAGGTTCCGAGTAGCGGGTAGACTGATGAGAAGCGTGCGATCGTCACCGCTGTAAATGCGAGTCCGATTGGTAGAAGATCAGCCCGAATTCTGGCTAGGTCTGTGCTGAGTCCGATGTAGAGGAAGGCTAGTGAGTTGGCGATGAAAGATGTGATTCTCCAGAAGTTTCTGACGGTTCGAGTGGTCTGGGGAAGAACCCATGTCCTGACCGTTGAGTTTCCGTAGTAGAGCCCGGCGATCGCGACTGCTACTATTCCTGAAAAGCCTAGAGCGCTTGCGACGGTGAAGGAGCCGTAGACGGTCGTGATTGTTATCATGGTTTCAGACATGGGATCAGTTACAAGTCTTGAGAGAAGGTGAGCGCCTAGCGCGACTAGCAGTCCCACTATTACTCCTCCTCCGAAGATCTCTGCGAAGCTGATCGCCGCCTGGATGAGGGAGAGGCGGGAGACGTCTAGTGACGTGAGAAGTATGGTGAAGATGGTTATTCCGGTGGCGTCGTTGAACACGGCTTCCGTTTCCATCAGTGTCGAGAGTTTTCGGGGAAGCTTTGCTCGTCTGAAGATTTCGAGGACTGTAGCTGTGTCTGTCGGGGCGATGATGCTGGCGAAAAGGAAGGATGGTAGGAGTGGGAGTTGGATTATCTGCCAGAGAAATAGTCCTCCGACAACCGTTGCTATGACAACTCCCACCGTGGCGAGCCGGAGAGCAGGTCTCGCGACAGCTCGAAACTCTTCGAATCGAATGTTCATAGTTGTTTCGAAGAGTAATGGTGGGAGGACAAGTCCGACGAATAGGCCTCCCCCTACCAAGCTGTCGTAGAGCAGGCTAACTCCTAGGATGGAGGAAAGGGATGAGCCTGCTATTGCGACTCCGAAGAGCACGAGAATGATCGTGTAAGGAGCTCGGGCTTTGCTTGAGATTATTGATGCCGTTAGCGAGATTGCGAGAAAGGCCGAGAGTATGATCTCAAGGGACGGCAACGCTCAGACGAACGTTCGATCGAATTGGTAAATGTAGTTGCCTCTAATGCTCAACAAGTTTCTACTGGAGAATCTAGTCAACACGACCGTCCGAAAGCCCACGTCAGCAAGACGGATCTTTACGCCGGTGGAGGAGCAGGCGATCGTTTGAAATCGAAACAGTCCGACATATCATCAGCCTGCGCGTCCCTCTGGCTAAGCGAGGGTAGCCCGAACAAGGATTCGCAGAAACGGACAAGACTGACGTGCGAGTGTAATTGCTTCGAGATGTAGCTGGATCTCGCGAACGGGCTGAGCACAAGACAGCCAACCCGCGAGCCATATCGGAACTGGGTTCCCTTGTAGGATGGCTGCGGCGTCGCAAGTTTCCAAGTCTCGACGTTGGGAGGGTCGACGTGGTCGTACCATCCTCCCCAATCATCCCAGGTAATGAAAATCGCAACTCTCGACCAGAGCCCTCCCTTTACGATAGCGTTTACCTGGTTTACGGTCCACTGCATACCCGTCGTTACGTTGCCCATGGGACCCTTTCCGGGGTCGGGAGGATGTTCGTCAAACTGGCTCGAAGAGTAGAGCCACGACACATTCGGCAGTTTTCCTGTTGCTGCATCCTTTGCGAACTGGTCAGAAGTGAACTTGTTCCTCCCCCCAACACCGCTGAGATATTGAAACGCGTATCCGCCGTAGTTGCCCCAAGTCAGTTTGCGGGCTTCAAGGTTTAGTGGAAGCGACGAGGAGATTCTAGAAGGGTCCCCGGGCTTCGGGTTGTCAATGAAGGGAGAGTCGGCAGCGATGAGCATCAAATGGTTCGGGGTCGAAGGTCCAGCGACATCGGTGAAATACTGGTCGCAGAGCGTGAATTTTCTAGCATAGGCAAAGTAGGCTGGTATGTCAGCCTCGACGAACTGTTCGCGGACAGAAGTCGTCTGACGCGATAGCCAGGCACTGTGACGATGGTCTGGGTCCCGAGGTGGCGGATTGGGCGACCTCGGCATCGTCATTCCATTGGCTCCAGGCAAGGTCCCGAAGTAATTGTCGAAGGAATGATTCTCCTTGACGATAATTACCACTTGGTCGATTTTGCCGGACCCCGGCCCACTCGCCGGCTGCTTCACCGTAACCATGTGAGATTTGAAAGGAATCCGAGAGAATCTATTTTACGCTTGTTCAGTTCTGTTAACTTATCGTCGGATGCCTCTCTGACGTTTATGGCGGGTTCTGGCTCTTATCGGTTCGTTGTTGGCTGTCAAGTCTGTCTGGCAGCACTATGCTCCGACACGGGACGTGTTGGGACTACTGGAAGTGTTCAGGAGGATGGTCAACGAGTCCATACGGATAGGTCTAGCAAACGACGTATCCTCGTTGAGAAAGCTTTCACTCCTCTCCTACGGCCAGCTCGCCCAGTATGATTCTCCCAGCTACTACAAGCTCTGCGCCATATCCAGAGCGGCAGGAATACTAGCGTCAAGGAAAAAGTCTCTCAAGAGAGGATTCCCCACTAGGATCCCATACTCTGTCAGACAGCAGCTCGTATCATGCTACGGTTTCAAGACGAAGAATGGTCGGCTAGAGATTCCGATCGCGAGAGGGAAGCGTCTCAGCATACCCCTGACAAGGCACACGCTAGACCTTATCTCTCAACCCGGAGTCGAGGTGCGCTCTTTCACCCTCACCCAGAACAGGCTCTGCCTCTGCATCGCCCGAGAGGCTGCCGGGATAGAGTGCGCTTCTACGGTTGGAGTGGACCGTAATCTTCGTAACCTCACAGTTGGAAACGACAAGGAGACACGTCACTACGACCTCTGAAAGACTGTGCGTATTGCCAGTACTACGATGCGTATAGTCTCATCTTTCAAACGAGACGATGCGAAGATTAGAAAGGTCATAGCCTCGAAGTATGGAGAGCGCAGAACCGCTAGGACCGGTCATCTCCTCCATGCCACTACGAAGACAGTTGTGGCAGTAGCAGTCCAGCGGAGAGAGGCAATCGTTCTGGAAGATATTCGAGGCATACGTGCTCTCTACCAGAAGGGGAATGGTAAGGGTAGAAGGTATCGTGGTAGGATGAATGGGTGGAGTTTCAGTGAAGCCCAGCGGCAGTTGGAGTACAAGGCTAGATGGGCTGGTCTTCCAA
>Ga0209154_1002131_pt1 | contig 11201 bp, 8 predicted proteins | sample GraSoiAngelo_121_FD_185878 | JGI IMG/M metagenome (GOLD analysis project Ga0209154, IMG submission 185878) | Grasslands soil microbial communities from the Angelo Coastal Reserve, California, USA - 14_0919_12_20cm (SPAdes) (version 2) | ecosystem: Environmental > Terrestrial > Soil > Grasslands ... | reverse complement strand
AGGGTGATGTAGATGTGATCGGCGGCGTGTTCGTCCTGACCGCGGGCGGAGCGCCCCGCCGGCGGGCTTTCCGGGCGTATCCCCACTTCTGCGTTGTCCGCGATGGCATTCTTGGCGGCGAAGACCAGCTCGCGCGTGATGCTGCGGATCTCAACCGGGGTGAGCTGCTTTTTCCCGCAACCGACGGATGAAATCAGGATGACCGCCAGCAGCAGGACGAGAAGAGGGGACAGGAACCGGTACGGGCACGCGAGACGCCCGCAGGACGGCTGCGCCACTGAGGAATTCACCGCTGGCTTTCGAAAAGAGTCTTTCGCGGCTGGAACACGCTGCGTGCCGCAGGAGCGTCGCGGACTCCCACCGCGCACTAGGCGGCCTTGCGGGCCTCGCCCTTCAGAAGCTCAATGGCCTTGCGCAGAACCTGATCCTCCGGAGCAACAGCCCGCGGCGTCGGTTGCTCAGCGGATGGCAAGTGCGGCGGCTCCTCTTCGCCGATGTCGGCCTGTTCTTCCCGGGCGATACGCACTTCCACGGTCGGGGCGACCCCCTCTTCGAGGATCGATTTGTCGGCCGCTGTGTAGTAATTGCCCACCGTCAGCACCAGCGCCGCACCATCGTCAAGGGGGATAAGCTTCTGTTCCGAGGCATTGCCGAACGTGTGTGCGCCAATCAATTCGCCGCGCTTATTGCCGCCGATGCCAGCGGCCAGCACCTCAGCGGCGCCGGCGGTGCTGCCGGAGATCAGCACGGTCATCGGGTATTTCCAGACTACCTTAGCCGGCTCGGCTGTAAATTCTTGCCGGACCACCGTTTGCCCGCGAAGATTAGCGATGGTGCCGGAGTTCAGAAACAGCCGCGCCGTGGCAACCGCTTCAGACACCTCGCCTCGCGCGCAATCCCGCAGGTCCAGCACCAACTTGTGGATTCCCTGCTTATCAAACTGCTGAAGTTTCTCGCGAATCTCATTGGCCTTGCCGGGCTCGAGTGAAGAGAAACGCAGGTAGGCTATATCAGGCACCGGTTTCTCCGAAAGCACCGGCGGCAGCGCCGCTGCCCCGCGAACCAACTCTACCTCCCTTGGCTCGGTACGCCCGCGACCTACCACCGCTACCTTCACCGCTGTGCCTGGGTCGCCGGCCAGCAGGATTTGCGCCTGCCCGAGCGACATCTCGCGCGTGGTGAAACCCGCGATAGCTTCCAGGATGTCGCCGTAACGCAAGCCGGCTTTCTGCGCTGGGCTATCCGGGAGCACTGCAACCACTACGATATAGCCGAAGCGCTTGGAGAGCGTCACGCCGGCCTCACCCTTCGCGCCGTTACGCGATTTCAGCTTAAACTCTGCGTACTCGCGCGGGCTCAGGTAGCTTGACTGAGGGTCGAGCGACTCAAGCAGGCCATGCAACGCGCCCGAGGTCACCAGCGGCAGGTTGGGCTCTTCGACGTAGTCCTGCTGAATATGCTGCAAAACTTCGCTGAAAACGGTCAGCGAATGGTAGGTCTTGTCGTCGCCAGTCTTGCCAAGTACATAGCCCAAACCGACATAGCAAAGGACAATGACCGAGATGGATAAAACGACCAGCTTGGTGACGCGGCTCATTCGTTTTCGCTCACTTTCTTCCCCACGGTTAGTATAGCATACCGGCGACGCCGCATACCTTGCCCTGCTCCCCAAGCGCTGAACTTTGCGCCCCCCGTTCAGCGAGATCTGTCGGGTGAGACAGAGCCCGAGGAATCTGGGCGCGTCCTGCGCGACGTCTCGGACGGCACTCCCCGCGGGGCTTGCCGGACCTTGGCAAGTGCCGTCTTGGCTTTTTGCAACTCGGCTTTTCGACTCATCCGCTTGCCCAACTTCTGATTCAAGAAGCGCTGTTTCATCGGGAATTTCCTGTCTCAAAGCGCGGCAGCAACCACTCTATGATTTGCAGCAACACGCCGGCGGGGGCCCTCGCCTCCCCAATGGTAGAGATGATCCGCCGACGCTCGAAGTTCCCTCATGATTGTTCCATCGTCGCAAAGAGCACCGGTTACATTCCTCCCCGGCTGTGAATCGGGCCGCCCTTGCGCGAACGCTCAATTTCCCGAAATGAATTCCCTCATATCCGGCGCGGTCGCCGCCGCTGCCGGGAAGCTGGTTAGACCAATCGCTTCAGACATAAGTCTGAGCGTGCTTTGATGCTGAAAGCAGGTCGCGGACGTAAAACCCCTTTTTACATTTGGGCCAACCGTCACCCAGGCCACGCTTCCGCCTCCTTGAGACTTGTCGCCCGTCGCTGATTCGTCGAACGTGATGATCAGGAGCCCGCCGTTGGGCGCATTGAAATCGGAACCTCCAATAAGTGGGTCGATCTTAGTCTTGAGCCAATTATCCGCCGCCGCCAGATCACCCCATTATGGCCATTATGGCTGTCGTCGGGCACAATAAAAGAGAAGTCGGGGAGAGTATGGCTGGCCAGGTCGGCCGAGAATTGTGAAAAGGGCACTATTGTTTGCTTGCGCGGGGCTATCGCGCACGTCGGAAAAATAGGAAAAGGGGTTATGGTGCTGAACGTAACCACCGCTGTCCCCGCCGGTATACCCGGCAGACGGAAGGCCTTCTGAATATTCCTTCCAGGTTTTCCCTGCCTGTATGAGGTGGCGGGCGGCATTGTCCTCTGTTACCCTGCCGGAAAAACCATCGTCATTTGTAATGATCTGCCCAGTGGTCAGCATAAAGTAATTCCCAATAGAAGGATGCGTATTGGCATGGTAGCCCTTTGCGAGGGCGTAAGTCGTCGCCAGGCTATTCAAGTAAGGCATATTGGCGTTGCCAATGACACTCGAAAAGTCGTGATTTTCCTCCACCACGATGAAAACATGCTTTACCGGCAGGCCCAGTGCCGGCGAAGGAGATGAAGAAACGGCAGGAGTACAAGGAGTGTTGGCCTGGTCAAAACTGCCGCAATCCACATAAATTAAACTCAGACCGATTGAAAGGAGAATCAGCGCTTGGCCTCTTGAGTGAACCGCCATGGGCATCCGCAGCTTCAAAAAATTCCCCATCTCGGTTCATCCTTGCTCGACCTGAGAAGAGTGTACCGCAAATTCGGATGCGCGCTCTCAGCGATCGGTTGCGAACCGGGCTTACTTCTCTGCCGCCAAGCGTTGCGATTCCGCAATGACTCCGGTCGACCCCTTCTCGATGAGGAATTCCGAATGCGTCACGTAGGTTTGCGAGATGCGATCGTGCCAGGTGAGGTGATCTTCGTCCCACAGCGCCCACAGGAAGCCCAGCAACAACGTGCCACCAGAGACCAGGTAGCCGAAACTCCGCCAGAGTAGTTGCCCAAGCCTGGGCGGGGCGCCGTCAAAGGTCGCCAAGCGCAGCCCGCAAGTCCTCATCCCCGGCGTTGACCCACCGCACAGCGTGAACAGCGCAAAGTACTGTGCGTGAAACAGCACCAGCATCGCCACACACACCGCGGCGTCAACCTTGCGGAAGCCGAAATGCCCGCCCAGCAGCCCAAACAACGCCAGAAACCCGGCGTATGCCAATAGCAGGATCGCGGCGTCTATCCGGCCCGCGCGCCACCGGTCAGCCAATTCCGCCACGGGGAGCAGCGGGGCTTCACCGGGCAGGCCGCGGCGGGGCCACTTGCCGCTGCGATGCGCCTCGGCGCCGGCGAAATCGAATTCCGGCTGCAGGACTGCGATCTCCACCCTCTCTGCCTGGCTATTTCTGTCGCGCCTGGCCGGTGCCGCAGCATGCCCTGACTGTCCCGACGGAGCTTGGCCCACTCGATCCGGTGGCGAAGTGTCGGATGAGCCCGATCCTGTGGCGCCCGCATGTGCAATCAGATATGCGACCTGGGGGATGGACTCCGAGTCCCTTGCACCGTTGCTGCTGTGGTCAGGTTCCGACCCTTCAGTCCCAAAGGGCAGCGCAGGCTGCGAATCACTCGGATGTTCGCGGCGACGTCGCGCGCGGTAGGCTTCGAGCCGGTTGGATACCTCGGTTCGCCAATCCACTCCAATAGCAAGCTTGCCGGCAGCAGGGGCAGAGCGACCGGCTCCGGGCGCACAAGGGATGGCGGTGCCAGGGATTTCCTCAGACGAGGCAAGGGCGGCGCCGCAAAAGCTGCAACGTGTGGCGTGCTCTGCGTTGACAGCGCCGCACTCCAAGCAGGTTTCGATCAACAGTCCGTTTTGCGCTGCAGACGGTTCCGTCCTGAACTCCGGGAGGACGCGAGCATTCTAACAAGCAACCCATTGCCGTCGAGGAGCGGGCTCGGTGTGTGTCACTAATGAAACAACTCGCATCAAGTCTCGAAAACCGCCGTTGAACGCCAAACATTCTGCGTGCGGACGGGCCAGGCGGGTGGGGCAGGGTGCAAGATAAGAAAGTACAGTGAACTCACGCGGCGAACTCCCGCTGGAACCTGCGTTCCCTGAAGCCGTAAGAGCCTGCAACGCAACCCTTTCCCCGCTCGATTCCCACTTCTACGTAGTGCACCTGGCGGGGCGTAGTTCGTTGCGATGGCTGGGTGGGAGTGCTAGGCTAGCGGGCTGTTTTTCGGAAAGGCGCGTTTCCTAACCGCACGGCGCCATGACCATCGAATTGGCGTGGGGACTTTGGGGAGGATTGAACCGATTGCTCTTCTCGTCCGGCCCGGCACTGCCTGTCGTCCGGCGGTTGCTGGTGGTTGTCGTCTCAGGGATTGCCATTGTCAGCGGGATTGCCGCCGCCAAGGCGCAGGTGCGGTTGCCTGCCGAGCGCGGCGTCGTCGAGCTGCAAGCGAAACAGCAGCGCAAGGAAGGCGACGTCTTCATCGCCGAGGGAGATGTGGATATCCACTTCCAGGACCTGCGCCTGCGCGCCGACCGCGTCGAATACAACGACTCCACCTCGGTGGCCATCGCGCGCGGGAATGTCAAATTTGACCTGCATGCGCAGCATCTGGACGCCGAAGAGGCGCGCTACAACGTGCGCGCTGGTTTGGGCACATTCCGGCGCGTGCGCGGCTCGGTCCAGATCGAGCGCCGCCCGAACCCCGCCTTGCTCGTCACGCCGAATCCACTCTACTTCGAGGCGCGGGAAGTGGAGCGCACGGGCGAGCGCACTTACATTATCCGGCACGCCTGGGTGACAGTTTGCGCTCCCGACCGGCCAAAATGGAAGTTCTACGCGCCACGCGCCACGCTCACCCTGGACAAATCCGTTGCGCTGGTCAACGCCAACTTCCGGTTGCTCCGCATCCCGCTGATCTATCTTCCCTACGCCACCGCGCCTGCGGGCCGCAGGCTGCGCCAATCGGGCTTCCTGCTCCCGGACTTCGGCAGCACCTCGCGGAAGGGCTTTGTAGTGGGCGATTCTTACTACTGGGCGCCAGCGGACTGGCTTGACTTCACGCTGGGCGCGCAACTGCTCAGCCGGCGCGGCTGGAGCCAGGTGGGCGATTTCCGCGCGCGGCCTTGGGAAAATGCTCGTCTGGCGGCCAGCTATTATGGCGTGGTGGACCGCGGGCTGCGCACCGGCCCCGGCGGCAGGCGCGTGCCGCAGGGCGGTCACAGATCGCAAATCGAGCTCGACACTCTGCTGCCCTCCGGCTGGCGCGCGGTGGCCGACATCAACCAGTTGACCTCGCTTACTTTCCGCCTGGCCTTCGCAGAAACCTTCGCCGAAGCAGTCAACTCCGAGGTGCGCACGGCTGCCTTTGTGACCAACAATTTCCGCGGCTTCAGCCTGAACTTCGCCGCCCTCAATTATAAAAATTTCCTTAGCGCGCAGCCCGAGACCTCTGTGGTGCTGCGCCGCGCTCCCGGCGCGCGCTTCAGCTCAGTCGAGCAGGCGCCGTGGAAGCGACTGCCCATTTATTTCGGCTTCGACGCCTTCGCCGATGCCGTCCATCGCAGCGAACCTTGCTCACTGCTCCGCCAGGGTCCCTGTGTCGGGGCGGGCGGCGCGTTCCTCAGCGGAAATCGATTCGACACCCCCGATACCGTGCAGCGCACCGAAATTGCCCCTCGAGTTACGGTTCCGCTGCACTGGGGGCCGTGGGTGGGAGTGACGCCTACGTTTGTGGTGCGCACCACGCGTTACGGCTCGCAAATCCTGTCCGGCACCGTGGTGAGCGATTCGCTCCGCCGTACCACTGCGGAGCTTACCGTGGACGTGCGCCCGGCTTCGCTGGCGCGCATCTGGGAGGGCTCCGCGGCCAAGTGGAAGCACTCCATCGAGCCCCAGCTTGTTTATAGGGTCGTGAACGGCGTGAATGGGTTCGGCCGGTTCATCCGTTTCGATGAAAACGACACGCTGACCAACACAAACGAATTGGAGTATGCCATCACCCAACGCCTTTACCGTCGCGCGGGCGAGGGCCCGGCCCAGGAGTTGTTGACCTGGCGAGTTGCCCAGAAGTATTACTTCGACCCTACCTTCGGCGGCGCTATTGTGCGCGGCCAGCGCAACGTCTTCCAAGCGCTCGACTCGGTCACGCCTTTCGCCTTTGCCAGCGGCCCGCGGCGCTTCTCGCCGGTAGTGAGCGACCTGCGCGTCACACCCGGCGGCCGGTACGACGCGGAGTTCCGCATGGACTACGACACGCAGCGGGGAAAGATCAACGCCCTGGGCACCCTGGTGAAGATGCGGGCCTACCGCGAGTTCTCCGTCACCCTGGCTCACTTCTCGGTCCAGACTCGACCCGTGCTGCAGCCCAAGTCCAACCAGATCCGCGCGCTGGTGGGCTACGGAGATCTCAACCGCCACGGCTGGAACGCTGCGTTCGGCTTCAGCTACGACATCCGCCAGCGATTCCTGCAAAACCAGTTGGTCCAGGTGAGCTATAACGGCGCCTGCTGCGGCATCGCCTTCGAGTATCGCCGCCTGGCGCTCGGTCCGGTGCGCAGCGAAAACCAGTTCCGCGTGGCGCTGATCATCGCCAATATTGGCACCTTCGGGAACCTGCGCCGCCAGGAGAAGATTTTCTAGTGTGGTTCCAACTATTTGAGCCGAATGACGAGTTGGGAAGAGAATCCGGCATCAGGCGCTGGCTTGTGAAAAGAAACTAGCTCAGAAAAGTTGGAACGGCACTAGAAGCTGTCTAGCTGTCTCAGCAGTCGCGCCGCGCGACCGGATCTATGAGCCCTGACGAACTCACCTTTGCTTCTATCGAGCAGCTTGCGCCACTGCTGCGCCAGAAGAAGGTCTCACCGGTCGAGCTGGTCGGAACGCTTCTCCGCCGCATCGAGCAGCTCAATCCCAAGCTCAACGCCTTTCTGACCGTCACTGCCGAGCAAGCCCTGGTACAGGCTCGGCAGGCGGAAACCGAGATTTGCGCGCCGCGAGGCCGCGCGCGCTATCGCGGGCCGCTCCACGGCATCCCCATCGCCCTCAAGGACAACATCTGGACGCGCGGGATTCTCACCACCGCGGGCTCGAAGATCCTGGCTGACTTCGTGCCCGAGGAGGACGCCACCGTGGTTTCCTTGCTGCGGAAGGCTGGCGCTATCCTGCTGGGCAAGACCAACCTGCATGAATTCGCTTACGGCGTCACCACCAACAACCCGCATTACGGCCCCACGCGCAATCCCTGGAACACTGAGCGCATCGCCGGCGGGTCGAGCGGCGGTTCGGCGGCTGCCATTGCGTCAGGGATGTGCGTCGCCTCAGTGGGCACGGATACAGGCGGCTCGATCCGCATCCCCGCAGCGCTGTGTGGCATTGTCGGTCTTAAACCGTCGTTTGGCCGCGTAAGCTGCCACGGGGTTATCCCGCTCTGCAAGAGTCTGGACCACGTCGGGGCGCTGGCGCGCACCGTGGCAGACGCCGCCATCATGTTGCGCGCCATTGCCGGGCCCGACCAACGGGATGACACGACCCTTCCAGCACCAATTCCGGATTACGTGCGCGGCCTGCGCCGCCCACCTTTCCCTCCCGGAAGAGCCCCCAAGAAACAGAAGACTTTCCTGCGATTGGGATTGCCGCGCGAGTATTTCTGGGAAAAGCTGGATGACGAAGTGCATCGTTCGGTCGAAGCTGCCGCGCGCGTGTTTGAGCACCTGGGAGCCACAATTGAGGAGGTCCCCCTGCCGCACCTGAGCGAATCGGTCGAGCCCAACACGCAGATCGCTCTGGCGGAGGCGCGAGCATTTCACCAGTCCGCCGGCTGGTTCCCGGCGCGCGCCGCGGATTACGGCGAAGATGTGCGTAAGCGGCTTGAGATGGGAGGCGAGGTCCGGGCGATCGACTATCTTCACGGGGGAGCCGTCCGCAGGCAGGTCTGCGCCGATTTCGAGGCCGTTTTCGCGCGCGTGGACGCCATTTTCGCCCCGACGGCGCCCATTGCTGCGCCTCCCATTGGCGCAAACGTAGTGAAGATCGGCCGCGAGGAAGAGACGGTGCGCAGCGCCCTGTTGCGTCTGAACCGGACCGCTAACTTTGTAGGGTTGCCTGCGCTCTCCCTTCCCTGTGGGTTCACCAAGGATACTCTGCCGGTGGGGCTACAGCTCATTGGTCCCATGTTCGGTGAGGCGAACCTTTTGCGCATCGCTTACGCCTATGAACAAGCCACCGACTGGCACCGCCGGTATCCGCCTGGCCTTTCATGCACTGCCCCGGACTAGCTCTGCGGGTTGGGGCACTCATTCGGGAAAATCCGCCCGGCACTCACGCCATATGTGGGAAAATAGGCTCACCCGCCGAAGCTTGGGAGCGTCTAAATCATCCAATGAAGTGTTCGAAGCTTCGGAGCGGGCACAGGAAAAGGTATGGAAGTTGGAGTACTTGCCGCCTTCATAGCCGGGCTGGTTTCGTTTCTCTCGCCGTGCGTGCTGCCGCTGGTGCCGGGCTACATCTCCATGCTCTCGGGTATTGGCGTGGAGCAGCTTCGGCAGGGCGAGCAACCCCGCGGCAGTCTCCTGGGGTCTTCGGTGGCTTTCGTCGCGGGATTTTCTGTGGTCTTCGTAACCTTCGGAGCATCGGCCAGCGCGGTGGGCCGTTTTCTGGTGCATAACCGGAGCCTGCTGGCACCACTGGCTGGAGCGTTGATTGTTCTGTTTGGCCTGCATCTGGTGGGCTGGCTAAGCAAGATCTCGATCCGGGTGGGGCTGCTGATAGGCGCGCTGCTGGTGGCGGGGGCGCTCACCCTCCGGCTGAACCCAGGTCTTCTGGGGCGCGCGCTTGGGCCCGTGCAACTGGTGTCGGTTTCGCTGATTTTTCTCGCGGGACCGTTTCTGACGCGCTGGCTCAATCGCGACGCCCATTTCCGCAACCTGGGTGGCCAACCCGGCCTAACGAGCGGCTTTCTGATGGGCTTTGCCTTTGCCTTTGGCTGGACGCCCTGCATCGGGCCCATCCTCGCTGGGGTGCTGGCTATCGCCGCCACCAGCGAAACCATTGGCCGGGGCGTCTTCCTTCTGGCCGTATATTCCGCCGGGTTGGCCATCCCGTTTCTGCTGACTGCGCTCGGAATTAGCCGCTTCTTGCGTTTCTACCAGCGTTTTCGCCAATACCTGCACGCCGTTGAGGTCTCCAGCGGCGTGCTGTTGCTCTTGGTCGGCGGGCTGGTTTTCGTCAACCGGCTGACCTGGCTTTCGGGTAAACTGTCGTTTCTGAACCGATTCGCTTGGTAAGCGAACTCTTAGTTCGCCTGGTAAAGGGAGCAGGAATCATGAAGAAGATTTTACTGGTGGGCGCGACCCTGGCCGCACTGGTGGCGCTGACTATTGTAGTTGACCGCATGTCAACGAAGGACGGCAAGCCCTTGGTCAAGGCGGCGGATACCCCGGCGCCCGCGCCGGAAGTAACCTTCAAAGACCTCGACGGCAAAGACGTCACGCTGGCGCAATACAAGGGCAAAGTGGTGCTGGTGAATTTTTGGGCTACGTGGTGCGGGCCCTGCCGGGTCGAAATTCCGTGGCTGATCGAGTTCCAGCAGAAGTACGGCCCTCGCGGCTTCACCGTGCTAGGCGTGGCCATGGACGACGACGGCAAGAAGGCGGTCGAGCCGTGGGTGAAAAAAGAGCGCTTCGAAATCAATGGACAGCCAGCGACCATGAACTATCCGATTCTGCTGGGCAACGATGCCCTGGCTGAGAAGTTTGGCGGGATCATCGGCCTTCCCACCAGCATGCTGATCTCCCGCGACGGCAAGAAGGTGAAGACAATCGTCGGCCTGGTGAACCACGAGGACATGGTGAAAGCCATCGAGAGCCAGCTCTAGTGCCCATCCGCCGTCCCGACGCGACTTTGTTCTGCTCATCCTGGATCATTTTCTGGGGAGTCGTACGCAACGAGTCTGTCAGCCGATGGGCTGGCAGCGGGTTCTTAACCGCCTGAGGACGGTCCCATGCAGATCAAGCTTAAAATCGACGGCCGCGATGCCTCGCCGAACAATGCGGGGAATGCCGTCGAGGATGCAATACTGGCCAAAGTGAAGGAGCAGATGACCCAGAAGCTGAGCAATCTGCGCTGTCCGGATCACAACCAAGCCCCGAAGCCCGAATTCGAAGGTGATTCCCTCAAGAATCTAAGGATCCAGATCCGTGCCTGTTGCGGGTGGATGAGAGAGGAAGCACAGCGCGTGCTCAATCAGAAGTAGGATTCCCAGCATCCCAACTGTGCTGGCAGAACCCTTTGCGCATCCTTCCTCGTTTCGGCAGGCTTCTTCTCCCCCGCTATTTCCGCTGGGGTCGGCGCAATACAGAGTTTCAGTAGCTGACTCCGGACGAATGTACAGCCTCACGTTGCACAGGCACTCCTGTGCCACCACGCTCTGAATCGAATATCGTACTGCAATATCCGCTTTCGCCGCGCAAAGCTCGGTTCGACCGCCCACCTGAGGTTCCGCTCCTGGTCCAAGCCGGGCTTTCGGCTGCTATCGCGCTAGCGAGTTCAATCTGGAGCGCCAATGCGTTGCCGCTTTGGCGCGGCTAGCCGCTAGCGCCAAGAAATACCTGTGGACAAGGGAGAAGGACCGACTTGGGCAGGACCCTACTGAATCATTTAGGAGAAGAACCGGCGGATGCGAGGGCTATAAGGAAGTCTCAAAGGTATTCGCGGGAAGGGCCCTCCAGGAACGCGCGGAGCTTGCGCGAGCGCGAAGGATGCCGCAGCTTCCGCAGCGCCTTGGCCTCAATCTGCCGGATGCGCTCACGAGTGACGGCAAACGACTGGCCCACTTCCTCGAGTGTATGCTCGCTGCCGTCGTCCAGCCCAAAGCGCATCT
>Ga0209154_1002130_pt1 | contig 11201 bp, 8 predicted proteins | sample GraSoiAngelo_121_FD_185878 | JGI IMG/M metagenome (GOLD analysis project Ga0209154, IMG submission 185878) | Grasslands soil microbial communities from the Angelo Coastal Reserve, California, USA - 14_0919_12_20cm (SPAdes) (version 2) | ecosystem: Environmental > Terrestrial > Soil > Grasslands ... | reverse complement strand
AAGCTTCTACCAGGGAGGATTATCCACACTAGGGCTGCCATCAAACACCAAGGCTATTCTTGCCGGAATAGAGATAGGAACAGAAGGATGGGGCGTCACCCTCCCAACAGACTTTTCCGGAATAACAGTCCAAGCGTTCGAGCCCAACTCGCTAGGGGCTGATGTGGACTTCGACGGGTCCGTTACTAATAGCGACGTGGCGTTGGTGCAGTCTTTTGTCGGCGCGTGCCCGACTTCGACGTATGGTACGTACCAGTGGCGAGTCAATTCCAACGCGACCAACCCGTGCATAGACGCGAACGATGTCGCATTAGTACAATCCTTCAACACAACAACAATACCAGGCAGAATAAGCCTTCCCTCACTTCTCTCCGTGATGGCTGGCTCGGACGGTAGTCTATACTCGTCTAGCTACTCAAGGTCTTGGACCACATGGACCCCACTTTTCGGGGCAACCATATCTCCACCCGCTATATGCCCCTCAACTATAGGGAGAGTTGAACTGGTGGTGAGGGGTATAGACAACGGCATCTATCACAGGAGCTACGTCAACGGGACCTGGTCAGCAGGGTGGGACACGGCAGGGGGCTCCACCGCAGATCGACCTGCATGTGCCGTGCTCAGTGGCATCCTGTACGTCGTCGTTAGAGGCTCCGACAACTCCTTGTGGTATGCAACTATGCCTCTATCGACCGAGACATGGACGAACTGGCTCAGTTTAGGTGGGGGCTCATTGTCGGCACCAGTTCTCGTCTCGACACCTACCGCAGCAAGACTTGACCTGGTCGTTCAAGGGGTGGACAACTCCATTTGGCACAAGGAATTCGTCAACGGGGGATGGTTGTCATGGGACAGTGCTGGCGGAACCACGGGCATGGCTCCCGCAGCAGTTAGCGACGGAAGCGTCCTTCACGTTGTGGTTATCGGAACGGATAGCGGGATCTACTATGCACAATTACCTTTCGTCGGGTCGTGGTCGGGCTGGTCCTTCCTCGATGGCTCTTCACCATCGTCGCCGTCATTGGCAGTGGATTCTAGTGGCTTGGTTCACCTTGCCGTTAGAGGTTTCAATAATCTGATTTATCATAAGATCAAAACCGCGGGATCGCCCTGGGGAGCATGGGACAGTCCCGGCGGCTCAACATCAGGAAGGCCTGCGTTGTCGCTTCTCGGGTCTAACCTAGCCATGATAGTGAAGGGAGCGGACAACAGTGGCTATTACAACGTTTTCGCGGGCGCAAGCTGGTCAGGCTGGATAGCCCTCGGAGGGGCGACCAACTTAGACCCCGACTTGTCAAATATTCCATAATCTTGAACATACGATGAATTCGTGATTCAGTAGGGTGAAGGATTTTTCTGATGGATTCGACCACAAGGACCATAATACCGTTAACGCTTCGAAATCAAAGCTGACCCGTTCAACCCGAGTTTTCTTGTATCGTGCTGGCCAATAACAAGAATCCCGGTACACATATTCTTAGCAATGCGTTCTAGAAACTTGAAGGCGCGCCAATTCTCTAGTCCATAGGAGGCAACCACGGCAAACCCATTGTCCAGGAGCATGTCCCCCAAAGAATGTAGGGTGAAGGGACGGATGTGACCGGCGGGCTTCCAAGCATCGACTCTTCTCTTCAATCCAGCGAGTCGATAACCGTAGCTCAGCTTTCTCGTAGACACCTCGGTATTAATCGGTTGAATGCCGAGAGGGACGAGTATCCTGTTTTTCCAGCACACGACATTAAGGGTCGTTATCATTAGTAGTCCATCAGACGAAAGCGAGTCTCTTATGCACTGTAACAAGAAGTCTGTGTCGAAGATATGTTCGATCGTTTCGAACAGAGTGATCACATGAGCTTCCTTGTGGGGAATTGGCTCTGACCCCAATTCGATTTGAAGAAACTCCACGCCTTGTTCTTTGCAGGGTTCTTCGCATCTGGAAGAAGCGTCCGCCCCGAAAGGCTTTACCGACATGCCCGATGCCTTCTCAAGGAAATCGGCGAACTTACGAGTTCCCTTCGCTTCGCCGCAGCCTAGATCTAGATAATTTATGTGCCTTGACGACTCTTTCCATTTGACACTCTTCTCCCTCACCAATGATTGTATCGACCGAATTGATGATACCTCCGAATATCTCGGAGGAGATGACCGATACCTGTCCCGCATGTCCCAGAATTCCTGTAATGAATAGTGACTCCTCCCTTCCGTGTCGGCTCACCACGCCTTCCTCACTCGGCGTATGTACTGGCGAGCCTTGCCACGCAGCCAAGGTGACGCCGCACCCATCAAGAGATATGTGAAGGCGATTGAGAAGAAGAGTACTCCAGTATCGGCTTGAGAATTCTGAATCGATAATTTCACGGTCGCTGTGGGCAGTCCACTTGTCGAGTTTTCCGGATGGAGGATCCAAGCCTCGAAGAACAGGTTAGCCACGGTTTTGTAACTGGGCATAGTAGTCTGAATATGTCTCATATCCGTGAAGAGATATTGGGACACAATCGCGTAGTCAGTCGATTTAGTTGTTATTGTAAGAGTTGAGGATTCGGCACCTTCTTGTTGAATATGAAACGCTGGCTTGTCAATTGTTTGTCGGGAAACAAATAGTCCGATGACGTTACGGGTTAGAACCTCGATGTTGCTGAATTTCGTGATTGATTGTTCTGATGCGAGGGATATGTTGGATGACAGTGAGGTTGAGAATTCCATTACTTCATTTCCGTTCACATAGACAGACATGCGACCGAAAACCCTGCTTATTCCCACTCGTATCGTGTCGCTTGGATTATCCAAAGAAAATTCGCCGTTAGTGGCTTCCAGAGTGGTTAGAGTTTGACCAACGAGGTTTGCGAGTTCCACGACTCCATTCGTATGAAAGATCAGAAAATATTGCCCCGAGCCAGCCGCACCGATCAGTACCCTCGGCCCCAGGAAATCGAATTGCCCTTTGCGAGTCACAGATGCTGTGAAATTGAGTATGAAACTGCTGAACGTTCCAAGGGTGAGATAAGTGGAGTTAAGAGTCCGCTCGTCGAGTTGCCGAGTGAGATTCCATCGATCTGGGTTAGGGACAGTAATAGTGTCGCTCGGGGAGAGGGTTGAAGGGGCTGAAAACACATCGGCGTCGGAGATGCTTGACGTCTTGTTCAAAACAAGCTCGGCCGGGAGACCATTGTGCGTCACAAGTAGTGAGAAGTTTGAGTTTGATGTATTCGTCGATGGTACTATGGCGTTCACACTGTAAACGTGACTGTTAACGAATGACGGAACTGCTATCTGGTTAATCCCTGCTCCTGATGGAAGGAATACAGGTAAACTCTCAAAATTCGTCACTGATATTGCGTATTTCAGGGTGGAAGGATTATCATAGAGAACATATTGCTCGGTTGCATAAGTGACTGGCAGAGAGTCGTTGTTTTGATAGATTGAAAAGTTGCCCAGGTTTTGGCGGGGAACTAAGCTGGCGCCTGATAACTCGTCAAGAACTTTCGTGATGTTCTGGTCTGCCGGTTTCGGAAATATCAACTCTTCATTTGGGTTGTATGCCTTGTTAAGCACGACGTACTTGGCGGAGAGCACTCCGAGAATCTTTGCCCACGGAGGAGTCCCCGACTGTGCCATGTCTGTCAGTTGTTGAGTGACCGGCGACACAAGTTGGAACAGACGAAAGTTTGGGGGAGAGTAAAGTTCTGATTCGTGCGTATAAGGAAGTATCACGCCGCGTGAATCGCTATAGTGGTCTGTCAGATAGTTTGACAGTTGAGCATAGTCACCCCGATAAAGTCCTCCCCAATTCAAGTTGTCGGATATTTGCTGTAGAGGAGTTAGGCCGGCGTAAGAAATAGCCCAAGGGCTATTATAGACTATCATCAAACCAATCAGAAGTCCGACTAGACAGACCTTCGCGGCTCTTTTTCTAAGAAAGCCGATTGATGTTGCCTCAATTTGGCGAAAGACCACGATTACGGTTGTCAATAGCGATAGCAACATCAGGACTCGAAGTTTCCCTGGTGTTTCCCACGTCTGAATTGGCGCACTGAAAAAAAAACTGGCAAGCGTACTATCGTTAGGAAGATTCCTCACGAATTCGATGAGGCCCAAGGAGGCGAAAAAGACCGAGATGCACATCAAAAAGAACAGCCGATTCGGGTCTCGATGGGACTTCTTCACAACGAGTAGGTAAACTGCCCATACCAGAGCAACAAATAGTCCGAAGCCGAAGATGTTAGTGTAGGGGCCAGTGTCATACCAAGAGTTCTGGCCAAGACCTACACCCGAATCTCCGCCTAGACGAACTAGATTAGCAGGAAGAGAGAAGGCATAGGAGTACCTTACGTTTGCAATAAAGTCCGCGAATCGTCCGGTAAAGTAGGTCGAGAGGGGGGAGCCGGAGACATTCACGAGGGACAACGCTAATGGTAGATTTGCTGCAGAGAATACTATCGCGAACAAGACGGTACTTCCTAAGACATTTTTGAGAAAGTAGTTGCTAGAGCGGATTCTGTAGCACCAAATGCCAAGCGTAAGCAACATGAATGATGCCAAGACCATTGCGGAGAGAAAGAACTGTTCGTGTGCTGAAACAGAAAGGGCCAGCATCAGGGATGCAAGCGAAATGTTAAGGGGAATGTTGGTTCGTGCCAGTGAACAAGGGATTTCTCTCAAACCTCGGACGATGAACTTTAGGCTAAGCGGCAAGAAGATCAACGCAAAAGCACTCATGATAGACGCAAAGTAGTAGGGGACCACAGGGTTAACGAGGTAGAGAATAGAAACGGCGATCCGAGAATACTCGTTTGTCAAGAATTCGCCCGCTAGAAAATAGAAAGACAGCATCGTTAGAACGTAGAATCCAAATGGGTACACTATCGTGATGGGTAGTTTCAGTGAGTTAAGAGCGTATACGATTGGAAATAGGAAGCCTATTCTAAACGTGGAAAGAAGTCCGACGTCTCCGAGATAAGACTGTCTAACTATCTGCGGCCCGAGGATGTCTGCGACGCTCGGTTGTGACCAATAGAAGTTGTCACCAATGACCAGAGTGGGAAGAGAGATTATTCTATATGTTAGAAACAGTGAGACACAGAGAAAAATTATAGGGGCCGCAATTCGGCGCAGACACCAAATAATGGCAGTCTTTTGTACGATCGGCTTGCGCATGGTTCCCTGGATGGTTTCTAGTAAGCTCAAGCGATGATTGCCCTGTGCTGCACTTAGTTTGCCTCGTTGTCATTGGCTACGGAAAGTCTCTCAAAAAGTCGTTTTCTACCAACGCTTCGATACAAGTCTGTATAATCATCTATTACATTGTTCCATGAATATTTGACAGCGTGCTTCGCTGAGTTTGAAGAAAGTAGTTGCCGGTCATTCTCATTATGCATCAGACGCACTAAGACGGCGGCCAAGTTCTTACTGTCTCCTGGATGAACCAAGCTTGCAGTGTGACCGTCGGAAAGAATATCGACAAGTCCTCCAGTGGCGCTTGCAACTATGGGTTTTGCCAAAGACATCGCCTCTAAGGCCACAAGTCCGAACGGCTCAATCAACGATGGAATGACGATTATGTCCGCTTCTCTCATTACCGCCAGCTTGGCCGTTGACTCTAGATAACCGGTGAAAATTACGTCGTTTCCTAGTCCCAGTTCTCGAACCAGTTCCGCGAGGGAATTTCCGAATCCACCATCCCTTCCAATTATCAGTAGCTTGACGTGGGGTTCTTCCTTCTTCGCGAGATGAATCGCTTCTATGAGATATTGGAATCCTTTCCTCTCATGAAGAGATCCTACTGAAACCAAGAGACGGTCTTCCTTTTCCAGCTGATACTTCCGATGGAATCCGCCGTTGTCGCTAGTCGGTCCGGAGGGAAGATCTATCCCGTTGGGAATGACGCGGACCCTTCGTGAGTCAATTTCATGACTTAGTGTCTCCCTTCTGACAGAGGACGAAACAGCTATCACCGTAGACGCTGAGATAAGCGTCTGTCTGCCGACTAGAATGGAATACAAGCGGTAAGCGTACTTGAGCAAGCCAGATGACTTTTGCGGCGAACTTGGAAAGCCGTGAACGGTTATGAGAAACTTCCTTCCGCTAATCCTACAGATTGTCGAGGCTGCATCGATGAGGGGATGTCCGAACCCGTGTAGGTGAATGGCATCAAATCCTCCTCTGAGGATTGTTGAAGCCAAGCGATACAAGGCGCGAAGATTCGGTGGCATGCTAGTTCTTAGATACATTCGAGTTCTTGGATAAGGGAGAAGTGGGAGCCAGATGATCTTGATATCCCCATCATTTGATTCGACTATCCTAGTGAAAGCTGACGTTGTGGGGTAGAAGCCAGCGATCACAGTTACACCATATCCCTTTCGAGTGAGATTCTCTGCTATGCCTTGAACCACTACTCCGCCTCCTCCAATATGGTGGGGGGGATATTCGGGCGACACTAGAAGTATTTTCGATCTCCGCAAAGTCGACCACGCATCAATTCATGTTTGTATCGATTGCTAGCAATTACCAAGCTAGGCTCTACTCAGACGTTTTCAACATCGGCGACTTCTCGGTATGTATGAACAGTCTGAAGTGCCACTTGTTGCCACGAGATTTGTCGGGCCAGTTGTATTGAACCGTCTGAGAGTTTGTGTCTCAAATCGGGGCTGTTAGCTAACATTTCAAGAGCCTGTCTCAGCGCCCCAGTATCTCCCGGGCCTATCATGAGCGAATTTGAATAATCCAAATACTCTGAGAACGAATCGACTTTTGTCGCTATCATTGGTAAACCGTGGCCGATGGCTATGCAGAGTGCTCCACTTACGGAAATCCCAGCCGTGTAAGGAAATACTGCAAAGTCTGCCCTGCTGAGGACGTCATGCACCCTTTCCTCCGGAAGATAGCCGAGAAAGTCAACCTTTCTCCCATTGTCTCGTCTCTTACACAGCTCTCGGATTTCCATGTAGTATCCTGAGTCTCGACGATGTTTTCCTCCGATTATCGACAAGTTGAGATTTGTACTTCGAACCTCTGAGAACGCCTTTATCAGAAACTCAAGACCTTTGCTTGGAGTTATATACCCAAAAAAGATCCCCGTCACATTTCTGTCTCGATCGCCTTCTAGGCATCTTTCCGAAGGGTACAGCCACGTTCCATGTCTAATTATTCGTATGCGGTTCTTTGGAACACGGAAGGATTTCTCAAGTAGAGTGCCTTGCCAGCGCGAATGTACAATGATGAGAGATGCAGCGTGAACTAAGAAGAAGGTAACTACAAGGAGGCTGGGTCTCAAAAGCCGAGAGCTGGATGTGAAGAAGTTCTTATGAAAGTCGGAATCTAATTGCTTCTCTGTTAGTACTCCGTGCATGGTAACAATGGGCCTCAGCCCGATAAGTCGAAGGAGTATCAAAAGAAGGGGAAAACCGACGACTGATAATGGCCCACCGTACAGAGAAAATTCGTGCTGAATGTGCACGACTTCGGGACGGATTCGAGTCAGTGTGCGAAAGACCTGGGTGACAAACCGCGGGCCTGAACTCCAAGTTCGAAGCAATCGGATGTGCGAAGGAAGAGGCTTTGTTGGACGAGCGTCTTTGTTACTGATAAGGTAGATCTCGGAATGCGGAAGGGCCCTGGCTATTTCTTCAGCGAGCCCAACAGTGTACAAAGGTATAGCATTCCGGATCGGTGTAAGGCCCGAAATCAGGCATATTCTCGTCTTGCTTTCCTCCCTTCTGACGGTCTTAACCTATAGTGGTAAAATAGTAACGCCATCTCAAAGGCAGATCTTGCGACAAGGCGCATCGAGGTCTTTGAATGGTTACCGTTGTGCACAATCCTCGCTGGAACCTCCATCCAGGAGGCGTTGTCATGAATCATGTTGATGACTAGTTCTGTCTCTCCCACCGGACCATTTACCGAACAGAATGGGATCGCTTTCCAGATCCTATCTGTTTGAAACAGTTTAATGTAGTGAGTATCTGTTAGATTACTTGGAACTCCAAAAAGCGCCCTGACGAGCATGTGATAACCGTTGGAAAGAAACCAGCGCCAAGCGCCATATCCAACCACAACGCTTTGTGGATGGCGCTTTGAGACGGAAACAATGTCAAAATCCTGACTTGCTCTAATCGCTCTGTCGAGGAAGGCAAAGTCTTCGACATCTGCTGGGCAAGTCATAACCACTTTGCCCTCCGCTTTGTTGCAACCCGATCTTATTGATGCGGCAATCCCTTTTCCTTGACAATGCCTAATTACGACCGTATTCAGCATTTCGGCGACAGACGCCGTGTCGTCCGCGGAGCCATCGTCAACGACGATAATTTCGTATAGAATCCCTATCTGATCCAGCGCCTTTCTAAGAAATCCTAATGTTTTGGGAAGTCGACTCGATTCATTCTTCGCCGGAATGACTATTGAAAGGGTAGGGTTCGATCGTGAGCTCGCGGATGGATGATTGGTGTGCTCGATCAAGTCTAGTCCTCGAGCCCGCTGAAAAGATTCCACCCTAACCCATCGTTTGAAAGAGCAGGTCGCGCCTTTAGTCGGTCCGGATGTCTATCGAGGTTAGATTTTCTGTTGCTCAAGAGCACTCAATCTACCCGAGCGACGTAGACCACGAAGTTTCCTTGATGCCTTACGGCTGTAAAGTTAGTAGGCACTATCAGTCCTCTATTCCACCCGCTACCGCTCTCCCACCAGATCAACATAACGGAGGTTAGTCCGGACCCCCGTGCCATTCCGAGGCCCGTGTCCGGTCCTGCAAAGCCGTAATTGATCACGACCAAAGAGGATCGAAGATATGCTCTTGCCCAGCCGTAGATCGCCTGATGGGTGATTAGCCCTGCATCCGGTGCGAGGTTTGCCGCGACGAAATCTAATGCCGATCGCAGATTTGCCATATCAGACATGGGAACCGTATTTTGAATCATAGATGTGGGAAGCAAGTTGGGAAAAGCTGAGTAATACGGCATGGCGTATTCTGCGGGAAGAGCAATGTATGCCGTTGCGAGAATCGAAACAACGAGCACTCCAAACCGAATTTTGTTTGGGTAAGCAAGCCATTGCCATTTCGTTCGTATGTTTGCGTTCGAATGGGGTCGAACCAACCATGCGAATGCGAACGCACACAGTGGAATGTCCATCATCAGAATCCATCGATAGCTCATGACGACAGGCCCTGCATACGGCAGTAGATTTGTCAGCGACAATGCGGTACAGATGATGACCCAATTCCGAAGTTGGGGAATCGGCCGCCTCCAGCCAACAATGATCAACGGAGTTAGGATGAGATAGGCATACGCCAGAAAGCCGAGACTTGACGAGATGGTATCCCGACTCGGGATAATAGGTTGTCTTTGCAGCAGGCTCAGTCCAGAAGCAAAATAATCAGAGTATATCATCGCACTGAATAAAGCCACTCCCGGGGTCGAGAGTAGGACTATGCGGGCGAACCCGCGCGCTCTACCTGCCGACAAGCTCGAGATTGCCTTGATCGTGGTTAAGGATAAGATCACAACTCCGGTCAGTTGATCCGAAGCTACAGCAAGAAGTACCAGTATCGACGCCAGGCAAGTATCTCTTAGATTCAATGATCGACTTAGCAACGGGAGACTGAAGAGGATGAACGCAATTCCCATCACTTCCCGGTACATGTCCCAACCAATCCGGAGCGTAACAAAATAGACTGAAGTCAGAATAGCGACGAAGGACGCGTCCCTAACAACCAGTCCCGCGCTAAGTCGAAGAAACCTGTAAAGTGCAAATATCATCGTTCCATAAAGAATCGGCCCCGCGACCTTGAAGATGTAAATCGGATCTGCTCGTACAAGATCATACAATGGTACAGATATCAGATACAATAGTGGGGCGACACCGACTATGCCCAAGTGGTCAAATCTGCCACGAGACCAGTCCAGAGTGTAGGGAACGTAGTAGGTTATGGTGTCCCATCCGATCGGGTAAGGTCCGACTAGGATTTCTGGGATTGATCTAACACCCAGCGGTATCAGAAACGCTGCCAAGGCGAACCTGTGAGCTTCAATCATCGCACGTAAGACTTGGAGAGACTTCGGAAGTGTCTTCAAACGAGTTGGGATAAGATCCAGCCCCTCAAGAAACTTTGAAGTCGACCTCAACCTAACTAGGGACATTTCCAATCTACCCAAAATACTCTTGATCATGCACAGCGCTCGTCATGATATGAAACGGGTTCTGAGAGCTATATTCTGCTCCTGTATCTAAAGATACCAATCAATGCCGTACGATACACGAGACAAAACCGGTGTATCACTAAATCAGTTGCGTGTTTAAGCAACTAGCGTTGCATCCTCTGAGGCGAAACGAGATCGAAAAGAGGGGAAGTCCAAATGGGTTCAGATTCTTAAGACACAGTCGAGAGAACAGGAACCTGTGAAGTTGTGATTCCCAGAGGCGATAAAGCGGACCACGACGATGTTCCCAGGGATCTTGATGAAAACCAAATTCCACCTCCAGCGCCCAGAACGATGACAAAGAGCTTAGATCCCGCTACGACAGCCGGCGTTGCTGATGTTGTCCCGCCGGGACTGTCCCAGCCCACCCATGATCCTCCCGACGGCTTGGAATTTTGCCATATACCATTGTCGGCCCCCTTACGACTAGGTGAAGTGTTCCCGATGAGTCTATCGCGAGCGACGGGGTTGAGACAGTAGAGCCTCCAGCGACGGCAACTTCCTCTACGTAGTAGTAGGGGGAACAGATGATGGGATATGGTTCAACTCTCAATCATTATCCTTGGGCACATGGTCCGGCTGGTCTTCGATCTGCGGCTCAACCAGCGCCGCTCCATCACTCGCGCAAGATTCCTCGGGAGCACTGCACTTAGTCGTGAGGGGGATGGACAATGGCATATGGCACAACACGAGGGACCTGTCAGGGTCGTGGGCGGGTTGGGATACTCCAGGGGGAACAACGCTGAACCAGCCAGCTATCACAATTCAGGGGTCTACCCTCTTCGTCGTCGTGAGCGGCACTGACAATGGAGTCTGGGCTAACGCATTGTCACTGGGGTCAAATCTCTGGTCAACATGGTCATCGCTAGGGGGCAGCTCTTCAATGATTCCTGCCATCACCATAACTTAGCGCGGTCTTCTAGTTCCAACCCTAAAACACGTGTAACTTGGCGAGGCGCCCGGTTCAGACGTAGGAGGCTAACTTCACGCTTCGTTTCAAGATATTCAAAC
>Ga0209154_1002128_pt1 | contig 11213 bp, 10 predicted proteins | sample GraSoiAngelo_121_FD_185878 | JGI IMG/M metagenome (GOLD analysis project Ga0209154, IMG submission 185878) | Grasslands soil microbial communities from the Angelo Coastal Reserve, California, USA - 14_0919_12_20cm (SPAdes) (version 2) | ecosystem: Environmental > Terrestrial > Soil > Grasslands ... | reverse complement strand
CCGAGATTACCGATGGAGGCAGAAATGTCGCCGCGAAAATCCGGCCGAAGCCAATCCGATGAGTTGGTCGGAAAAGAGGCCTCGCCGCTCAACGTAAACTGATTTGTATTTTGCTTCACGTAGAGCTGTTGAAGTTCGATTTGTCGATTGTAAAGCGCGACGCCGAGCATGATCACGTCGGCGGCGCGCTCACGCCAGGTGAGCCCGGTCAACTCCGTCCACAGCCACGCGGTCGCGCGCATCGGGTTGCGCGGGTTGCCCCGAAAAGTGAACTTGCAAGCACGGACCAAGCCGCCCACGCGATCCGTGAATCCAAGCGCTTCCGACGTTTGCGCGAGAGAAATATCGGTTGCCGATCCCACCACGTTCCAATTTGAGTGACGAGAACGCCACTCATTTGAAATGCTCGCGCGAGTTTTTCCGCCGAACACGTCGGCATCGAACTCGAGTCCGACGCGTTGGTTGCCGAGATGCGAGAAGTCTGCGGTGAGCGATTGAACGTCGAGACCGCGCGTCAGACTGAGGCCGCCGAGGGTCAAGCGGGTTTCCTGCCAGTTGGTTGCGCCGCGCAGTTGCGAAAAAGTTTGGCGAAACCACGGCGATGCGATTGTGACTTCGTCCGCGCTGAAGCGGCCGGCTTCGATTTGACTGGCGGAAAGTGAGACGCTGCGCAACAAAATCACAGTGGGCCCATCTTCAACGCGCAAATCGAAGGGCCCGAGATTGAGGCTGTCCGGAAGCAATTTTTGCAACGTCGCCCAGCCGCTCTCGGTTAGCGTTGTCCCCGTTGCATAGTTGCGGCGCAACTGGGCATGCAATCCCTCAACTGAAAGGGTTCGGATCGCGCGGCCGCCCAGGCGCATTAAAATAGCCTTGAGATTCAAATTCACCGTTGCCTGTGCAGCGCTCACGTCGATATGAAATGCAGCGTCGGGCGCGCTGGTCATGCGGAATCCGCGCACCACCACCGGGCGCAAAAACGGCGCGTCGATCTGGTCGACCTTGACGGTGAGTTTTTGCTCCCGCGCTTTCCACCAAATCCAAAGGCGAAGGCTATGGGAAACAGCAAATGGCGCGAACCAAATCGCGAGGAGGCTCACGAGAAGAATGAGCAGGCTGGCCAGTAAGAGTCGATTCTTCAATGGCATCGATTAAAAGTGACGGGCGATTGGTGCTCACTCGTCGCTCATCGCATATCATTAATCCTTCTTCACCGGGCCTGTGAAAACCAGTCTGAGCGGTTGGGGCGTGTGAATGCGCTCGTTGAGTTGCTGCTGCAACGCGCGTTCGGCTTCCGCCGGCAAATTGCTTTCTGCCGCTTTCTGGCGGGCCAGTTGGGGCAAGATCGACAATTCGCTTTGGAGATCGTTTGCAGAAATCCGATTCCAAAAGCCATTTTCAAACGCGAGCACCTCCACCGCATCCTGCTCAACGCCGAGAAGCTGAGCGTGTGGAAGCTGGACGACGATTTCATTCGGCCGGACATCGACGGCCAAGTCATGGCGCAAATCGAAACCGGCTTTGACCGCGAACGTGCCGTGCAGCTTTACGCGCTTCGAGCTTCCCGCCCAGGTATGCAACAACTCGTGTTCGACTTCCATCCGGCGGGAGAGAATGGCGAGTTCGCTCGTGGGCGTGGTTTGTTCCAGATAAACGCGATTGTTGATCGTGATACGCGGTTGCAAATGCGCGATGTCGATGAAAGCCGCGCGCACGTCCCGGCCCAATTTCTCCAGCCCAGCGGTGCTTTGGGCGGCCGTTCGCGCGGGCCAGCTCTCTACACGCAGGAAAATAATCAGAGTGATTGCCGCGAGGATGAGCACGACCAGCGTTACAGCAATTGGCCAGGCAAATCGGCCGCGCACCGCCGCATTCGAAATTGAATGTTGGACGTTCAGCGTTGGACGTTTCCTCTTTCGCTTCAAAAAAGTACCGCCCCCCACGCCCGATGGGCGTGAAGGGCGGCTGTTCCCCCCAGAACAATCTTGGAAAACTGCGTTGCTAGTAATCGAGCTTACGGGTCGTCGCAACAAAATTTTGCATGAACTTATGCGACGCGGTGCAGGGTTTGCAAAGAAGTTGTCGATCTTTGCTGCTTGCCGCGTTCGCCGCTTAGCGATAGGAAGAGATGAAACGCAACCTAAAGCTTGCGGAAACTCGCTTCGAGCGTTCTAGTTTTGCATGCGTAATCTGGGCGGCGAAACGCCGCGGAGTCTCACCGGTTCATTGCTCGTCGCTCATCCCAATATGCTCGATCCGAATTTTCGGCGCACGGTGCTTTTCATTTCCGCGCACGACCCAAACGACGGCGCGCTGGGTGTAATCATTAATCGCCCGCTCGACAGACAGGTGGCCGATCTGGTGAGCGAGACGGCGCCTGAAGGTCTTGCTGGCGTACCTGTTTTTCTCGGCGGACCAGTCGGGAAAAATCAACTGATGTTTGCGGCGTTCGAATGGCACAAGGGCGAAGGGCTGAAGCTCAATCACAATGTGGGTTTAGAGGAGGCGAGCGAGCGAGCGGGCCAGAATCCTATCTCGATCTGCGCGTTTGTGGGGTACGCGGGCTGGGAGGCGGGACAGCTCGAGGCCGAGATGGAACAAAAAGCCTGGCTGCTGCAAAAGCCCAACCCCTCCGTGCTCAAGCCCGAGCGTTTGCCAAAACTTTGGTTCGACATCATGCGCGGTCTCGGACCTTGGTATAAGCTGCTGGCGGCGGCGCCGGATGATCCGTCACTAAATTAGTGCTTAGTGATTGGTGATTGGTGATCGGTCATACGTCATTAGTAAAGAAGCTTGTCGCGCGCATCAGTCTTTACTTATCACTAATCACCTTTCACTAATCACTTCCTAAGAAATGATCATCGGCGTCCCGAAGGAGATTAAAGAGCAGGAACAGCGCGTCGCGTTGCTGCCTTCGGCCGCGAATCAACTCACTCGCCGGGGACATTCCGTGCTCGTGGAAAAAAACGCCGGCCTCGGCTCCGGTTACTCGGACGAGGAATACATTAAGGCCGGCGCGAAGATGGTCGATGCAACAAAGGAGGTTTTTGCGCGCGCCGATCTGATCGTCAAAGTAAAAGAGCCGCTCCCGGCTGAGTTCCCATTTCTGCGCCAGGGCCAGATTCTTTTCACCTATTTGCATCTTGCTGCCAGCAAAGCGCTCACCGAAGCATTGCTGAAATCGCGTGTGACCGGCGTCGCCTACGAGACGATCCAGATCGAGAACCGTTTGCCGCTGCTCGAACCGATGAGCGAGATCGCTGGTCGCATGTCGGTGGTGATGGGCGCGTATTTCCTTGCAAAACACAATGGCGGCAGCGGCGTGCTGCTGGGCGGCGTGCCTGGCGTTCTGCCGGGCCAAGTGGTGGTGCTAGGCGGCGGAACGTCTGGAATTAATGCCGCTCGCATGGCGACCGGTCTGGGCGCGGACGTGACGATTCTCGACGTCGATGTCGAGCGAATGCGATTTCTCGACCTTACGATGGGAAATACGCGCACGCTTTATTCAAACGAAGCGAACCTGCACGAGCTGATGCCTCCTACCGATCTTCTAATCGGCGCTGTGCTCTTACCGGGCGCGAAGGCCCCGAAATTGATCACGCGCGCGATGTTGAAAAAAATGAAACTCGGCAGCGTGCTGGTCGATATTTCCATTGATCAAGGCGGCTGCGCGGAAACTTCGCGACCGACCACACATCTCAATCCAGTTTATGTCGAAGAAGGCGTCACGCACTACTGCGTGGCGAACATGCCGGCAGCTTACGCGCGCACGGCCACGCAGGCGCTCACCAACATTACTTATCGCTATGTTGAGCTGCTGGCCGATCTCGGCCTCGAAGGTGCATGCAAGAAGCAACCGGCACTGATTGGCGGAATCAACACGCGCGACGGAAAATTGACCTGCCGGGCGGTGGCGGAGGCGCACAGCTTAAAATACGAACCGCCGCTCTAGACTGCGGCCATCGCCGGATTGGTTTTGATCGCGAAATCCCAAAGTCAAAAAGCGTCCTTGCCCCGATTCATGATTTAACACAATATGCCCTTTCCAATCACTACTATGAACAAATACATCTGCATCCTGGCAAGCGCCGCGCTGCTCGCGGCCTGTGAGCAAAAAACTGAAACCGTCACGCCGTCTGCGAGTCCCGCAGCCACAGCCTCACCAGAGGCGACGACCAGTCCAGAGGCGACCGCTAGCGCAATCGAGTCGCCGAGTCCAACTCCGTAAATAATTTACGGAGTTCATCCGTCAAACATCCACCTATGAAGAAATACATCTGCATTTTCGCTGGCGCTGCGTTGCTGGCGGCCTGTGAGCAGAAAGAAACTACTGTCACGAATCCGCCCGCTGAAAAGAAAGAGAGCAACACCACGATCGTAAATCCATCTCCCGCGGAGAAGACGGAGAAAACGGAGACGAACGTCAACGTTAATACTTCGCCCTCGCCTTCTCCGTAATTTGGGCAGCGCTTTTTGCGGAAGTCTTCCTACGGCTCTCGACCCGTGGGAAGACTTTTGCTGTGCGCAAGATATTCGACGATCGGCGGCCAAGCTGGATCGGCCGCTCCGTCGGGCGATGTCATTAAATTGCGGCTTCGCCGCCTAATTTTAGCATCGAGCAGGGACTGCTCGATCCACCATCAGCAGTACGATCGACAATCGACATGCCAGCGAGAAGTCTTTCATTCCCGAAAGCCCGGCGGTTGACGCGTGCGTCGGAGTTCGAGCGCGTGAAACAAAACGGCTGTGCCCAACGCGGGAAGTTGCTAATGCTGGGCGTGCTCGCGATGGAAAATGCCGGCCGGTTTCGCGCCGGATTTGTTACGTCACGCAAACTCGGCGGCGCAGTCGCGCGCAATCGGGTGCGGCGTCGCTTGCGCGAGATCGTACGCAAGCATCAGCATGATCTGCGAGAAGATTTTTGGATTGTGCTCATCGCCCGGCCCGATGCCACGCGCGCCAGTTATCGCGCGTTGGAAGATGAATGGTTGCGTCTGGCAAAGCGCGCTTCTATTCTAGCGCCCTGATGCTCCGCTTGCTCCGTATTTTCATTCGCGTTTATCAATGCACGCTCTCGCCGCTCCTCTCTTTGATAGGCGGGCCCGGCTCCGGTTGTCGATTCGAGCCGACCTGTTCGGCATATTTTTTGGAAGCGGTGGAAGCGCATGGCCTGTCTCGCGGAAGCTGGTTGGGATTGAAGCGACTGGCGCGTTGCCAGCCCTTGGGCAGTTGCGGGCGCGATCCGGTTCCGCCGCGGAAGCGCGACGCTGAATCTCACTCGAGCGGGCATTGCGTTTGTGAATAGCCGCCCCGGCGCCAATTATGGATCGAACCGCATGGATTGCCGTTGCGCTTTGCGTGATCGGACTCGTCCTGTGGGAGGTCTATCTGGCAAAGCAGACGCAGCGGAAGGCTGCGCCTGCAAACGCTCCAGCGCAATTTTCTCCAACTCCAGCGGCCGCCGCTAACGCGTCCGCCTCTCCGCTCGCGACAGCCGCTCCGAGCATCGCACCGAAAGTCGCGGAACCAATCCCGAGCTTCCCCGAGCAAGTTGAAACGCTGCGCAATTCAGACGTTGAACTACGCCTAACGAATCGCGGCGGCGGAATCAAAGAGGCCGTCTTGCTCAATCATGTCGCGGAAAAAGGCGAGCGCGTTGTCTTGAATTCGGCCGAGTGCGCGCCGATCGGCGCGATCACTGAGCAGCCTTCGGCGCCCGCGCTTCCCGAATTCATTGCGTCGCATGAGTCGAATGCCACAGTGCAGTTCGAGCGCACCACGCCCGAGCAAGTTACGATTCGGAAGAAGTTTTTCTTCCCGAAGTCCGCGGAAACAAAAGACAACTTCGTCGCCGAGATGGATGTCGATCTTCAGAATGGTGGCCCAAATCCCTACGTGAACAATGGTTATTTTGTTGCGCTTGGCTCCGCTGCTCCGATTCACCCGAAGGATTATCCTTCTTATACTCGGCTGGTTTGGTGCATCGATGGAAAGGCGAAAGGGATCGACGTCGGATGGTTCGGGGGCGGCGGCGGAATTTTCGGCTTGGGTCAGCGTGCGGCGCAACCTTTTTACCAGGGAAATGTCCCGGGTGCGGAATGGATTGCGGTGAGTAATCAATTTTTCACGACCCTGCTCGCCCCTCTCACCGCCAAGGCGACCAGCGCGTCGGGCCGCCGTTTCGACATCGCGCGCTGGCCGGAACAAAAGGTCTTCGGGCTCGAAGGCGCGCTGGGCATGCCCGGCTTTCAATTACAGCCCGGACAAACTTACCGCGCGCGCTTTGAGCTCTACACCGGGCCGAAGCTCTATCATCGCCTGGCGCAACTCGAGCACAATGAAGCCGAGATCATGGACTTCGGGATGTTCAAGCTGGTCTGTCAGTTTCTCTTGAACTTCATGAACTCGTTGCACGGTGTGCTGGGAAATTATGCCGCCGCCATTCTTGCTCTCACCACCATCATCAAGCTCGTGCTCTGGCCGATTCAAAACAAAGCCAACCGTTCCATGCGGCAGATGTCCGCGCTTTCGCCGAAAATGCAGGAGCTGCGCGACAAATACAAAGATGACCCGACGCGGATGAACCAGGAGGTGATGAAGCTTTACAAGGAGTACGGCATCAATCCCGTTGGTGGCTGTTTGCCGATGGTGATTCAAATCCCGATATTTTTCGGTCTCTTCAAAATGCTCGGCCAAGCCGTGGAATTGCGAAACGCAAAATTCCTCTGGGTGCGCGATCTTTCGCAACCAGACACAGTCGCGCATCTGCCCTTGCTCGGCTGGCCGGTCAACATCATCCCGCTTTGCATGGCCGCGACGCAAATCTGGCTCATGCAGATGACGCCCAAGACCGGCGACGCCACCCAACGCCGGGTCATGATGTTCACGCCCCTCATCTTCTTATTTATCTGCTACAATTTTGCGGCTGCTCTGGCATTGTATTACACGACCCAGAACCTTTTCAGCATCTTGCAATTTTATCAGAACAAAAACCAACCGATGCCTACGCTCGAAAAAGTTGCGCCCGCTGCAAAACGAGCGCGCAAAAACCGATGATGACTCCGAAGGAATTGCTCGACACCATGCTCGGCTATCTCGGTTTCGTCGTGCAAATCGAGGAAACCCGGAGTGAAGGCGGCAGCTTGACCCTGCAAATTTACACCGAAGAAAGCCGGCGTTTGATCGGACGCGACGGCGAAACGCTCGAAGCCATCCAGTTTCTCCTGAATCGGCTGTTGCAGACCAAAGACAAGGAGGCTGCAAAGGTAATCGTCGATTGCGAGCTCTACCGCTCCATGCGCGAAGACCGCATCGTCCAGCGCGTCCGCGAACTGGCGGAACGCGTTCGCATCACTGGCCGCTCACTCCAGCTCGAGCCGATGAACTCCTACGAACGGCGCGTCGTGCACAACGCGTTTAAAGACGATCCGGACGTCGCGACCTGGAGCCCGTCCGATTCCGCGCGCATCAAGCAGATCACATTGCTGAAGCGCCAACCGAAAAAAGAAACCGCACAGAAGGAGTAGTTGTGAGCTGTAGCCACGGCGCTCCGTCGCCGTGTTTTTCAATTGTTACGGCGCGCCTCGACAGAGTGAGGCGGCTACAGCTTATTCGGGTCGAAACCGCGCAGCTTCTTTTTGCTCGCCCGCGCGCACTTCGGGCCGCCAACGAAACTTTTGCAATATTGGATTCGGTTTGTTTTCGACCGCATCGGCAACGAGTTCGCCCAACACCGGCGCGAATTTGAATCCGTGGCCGCAGTCGCCGGTCGCGATGACTAACCCCGGTCTTTCCGGATCGGGCGCGATCCAAAAATGTCCGTCGTGTGTGTCGCAGTACATGCAGATGCGTGTGTGAACAATTGGCACGTCCGCCAGCGCGGGAATCGCGCCCGACAAAAATTCGCGCAGATCCTTTTCTTCTGCGGGCGTCACTGTTCGGTCAGGAGAGTCGGGCGACATCTCCCGGCCGGGACCGTGGTTCGCGATTTTGACGACGCCTTGATTCAGCGGGAAACCGTAATAACCCGTCGTTGAAATGTCGGCCCCGAAAAAGGGAAAACGTTCGGGCGAAAAAAGTTCGGGGTTGCGCGGCTTGAGATGAAATACGGGATGGCCGGTCGCTCGAAGGAATTTTTTCGTAAACGGCAACAGATACGGAGTCCAGGCCCCAACCGCGATAACGACCGCGTCTCCACTAATCCGATCTCGATCTTCGAGGACAACGCCTTTAACACGATCGTTACCTTCATCAAGCGCGGCGAGCTTGACACCTTGACGTAATTCAACGCCGCGCGATTTCGCGCGCTCGGCAAGCATGGCAACGACACGCCCGCTTTCAACGTAGCCGGCGTCCGGATCAAGGAAGCCGTCTTGAAACCGTTCCGCATTAAAGGCGGGAAAACGTTCGCGCAGCTTCGCCGAATCGATGCGCTCGAACTTGTGCCCGCGCCTTTCCAACACCTTGCAGCTCTCATATTCAAAGCCACCGGGTTCCATTGGTTGCCGTCGCAGGAACAAAACGCCCGTCTCGTGATACAATTGGACTCCCAGTTCCTGGTTCCATTTCCGCCAGATCGGGATCGAGCGTTCGGCCAGCACTGTATATTCTTCATCCGCGCCGTAAGCCGCACGAATCGCCTTGCTGATATCGGTGGACGCAGCCAGCGGATGCGGCAGTGGCCCCGGATCAATCAGAAATACTTTGTGACCGCGATTTTTTAACTCAATCGCGGAAGTAACGCCGTTAATGCCTGCACCAACTATGATTACTTTGAGCATCATTGTGAATTGGAAGGATAGCGCGTTTGTAGCCACGGCGCTCTGTCGCCGTGAATGGATTTGGGCGCAGACGCCTCGACAGAGCGAGGAGACTACAAATCGTTGAACTCGAAAATAATCTTGCCGCTGCGTTTGCCTTGCGCAGCGTGCGCGACTGCGGCGTTTACTTCGCTGAGTGGATAAACTTTCTCCACTTTTGCTTTCAACAATCCGCGTTTCGCCATTTTAAAGAGCTGCCGAAACGCTTCCATGCGTTCCTGCATCGTGGCGTTGTCGTACCATTTATTGATCCAGATGCCGCGGAAGCGCAGATCTTTGAAAATAAGCAGGCCATTCGGAATTTTCAGCGGCTGCAAGCTCATTGCGCCGAAAGTTACCATTGTCGATCCGGGGGCGAGGCAATTTGCGAGACGCAGGGCGCTCTCGCCGCCCACCGCATTCAGACCCAAACGAATCGGCGCGCCGCTTGTCGCATTTTTCACTTCGTCGCGAAGAGCCTCGCTATCGACAAGCACGACATCGCCGCCGTCCGCGCGCAATTCAGCGATCAACTCCGCGCGACGAACAACGTTTAGAGTTTTGTAACCGAGATCGTGCGCGATCTGAATCACCGCGCGGCCAGCGGCGGAGTTCGCCGCGTTCTGAATCAACCAATCACCGCGCTTCAACTCGACATAATCGTGCAACAATCGCCATGCAGTCATCGGATTGATTTTCAACATCGCCGCTTGCGCCGGCTCAATTTCCGGCGGCACAGCAACAAGCTCGTCCGCTTTTATCGAGACCGCCTCGCGCCATGTGCCGATGTTGTGCGGTAAAATCACCAGCGCACCAATCGCGACGTTCGTGACTTCTGGGCCAAGATCGACAATTACTCCCGCGCCCTCGAATCCCGGAGTCGCGGGAAGAGCCGGCTGCACCGGATATTTTCCTTCGATTGCATTCAAGTCCGCAGGATTAATCGGCGCAGCGCGCACTTGCACGACTGCTTCACCCGGCCGTGCTTTCGGCCACGGCTGGGTCTCAATGCGCAAGACGTCCGCCGGATTTCCGTGCGTTTCGTAAACGGCTGCGATTATATTTTTGGTCATGTCGCCGGCGCAGCAGCCTACATCGAACGTTACCGCCAGCAATCTGCAAGCTGGCGCCCGCCTCGCTCTCATCGGCATGATCGTCAATGTCGCGTTCGCGATTATCAAAATCATCGCCGGCGTTTTTGGAAATGCTTATGCGCTCATCGCGGACGGAATTGAATCTTCTCTCGATGTTGCCGGCTCGATTGTGATCTGGGGCGGATTACGCTTTGCGGCGCGACCTCCGGACGCCACGCATCCTTACGGTCACGGCAAAGCGGAACCGCTCGCCGCGATTTTTGTCGCGCTCGGTGTTCTCGCCGCCGCGGTTCTGCTCGCGGTGCAGAGCACTCGGACAATTTTTCTGCCGCATCGCGCGCCCGCCCCCTTCACTTTGGCGGTGCTTCTCACGGTCGTCGCCGTAAAGGAAACTCTCTTCCGTTACGTCGTCCGCTTTGGCCGTTCCATCGAAAGCATCGCCGTTGAAGCTGACGCATGGCGTCATCGTGCCGATGTGCTCACGTCCCTGGCTGCGTTTATTGGAATTTCGATTGCTTTGATCGGCGGCGAAAAATGGCGAAGCGCGGATAACTGGGCTGCGATTTTTGTTTGCCTCATCATCGCCACCATCGGCGTGCGTCTGCTCGGGCCCGCGCTGCACGATATTCTTGACACCGCGCCGCGCGGCGAAATTATCGATCTTGTCCGCAAGGCGGCTGCCTCTGTTCCGCGGGTGATCGAGATCGACAAATGTCTCGTGCGCAAAATGGGTTTGGACTTTTATGTCGATCTCCACGTAAAAGTAGACGGCAGTATTTCCGTGCGCGAAGGCCATCACATCGCACATCAAGTGAAAACCGCCGTTCAACAAACCGACCCGCGCATTGCCGATGTGCTTGTTCACATCGAGCCCGCGCGGCCTGCTCGTTAGCCGCGCAATTCTTGCAGAAGCGCGACAATTGCGTCGGTCAACGCCTGGCGGGCCTGCCTGATCCGACTCGTGAAGCGAACAAAACGCCAGACATTGCTGGGATGTTTCAAAAGATATAATGAAAGCTTTGCGATATCAGTTCGCTGTCGTTCGAGGTCGAATAAAAGATGCGGTGGAGCGGGGAACGGTTCGTCCAAACTGTCGCTGATCGCGCGCAAAGAAAGCATTCGAATACCGCGCGCGATGCATGCTCGCGCGATTGTTTCGGTTTCCATGTCTGTCGCGAGCGCACCCTGTGCGCGCGCGATCTCATTTCGTTGCGCAGTTGAATCGACGATCGTTGTCGATGTAAAAAGTTTGGCCGTACGCACGTTTCGGGCGGCGAGAAGGCGCTGTGCGGCGGAAAGTAATTGTCCGTCCGAGAAATTT
>Ga0209154_1002122_pt1 | contig 11242 bp, 14 predicted proteins | sample GraSoiAngelo_121_FD_185878 | JGI IMG/M metagenome (GOLD analysis project Ga0209154, IMG submission 185878) | Grasslands soil microbial communities from the Angelo Coastal Reserve, California, USA - 14_0919_12_20cm (SPAdes) (version 2) | ecosystem: Environmental > Terrestrial > Soil > Grasslands ... | reverse complement strand
CAAGAACCGATGCGAGCGCTGCAAGAGTTAGAAGACCAGAGATGACCTCTGGCGTCGATGGAAACCCTACTCTTCGGATGAAATTGAATGCTCCAACAGTACCACCCACACCCCCAGTGGCATGTTGAGTCACAACGCATCCACTAGGCGCGTCTCATGGCAGACACAATACTCTTCACTGGACCGGGCCCCTGTTGCTCAAGAAGGGTCCCTGTCACAATCGCTGAGGCTCCCGCCTTTGCCAAAGCTCGCGCCTGGTCCGGCGTTCGAATACCTCCGCCCACAATTATTGGAATGTCCAAGTCCGAGGAGACTTTGTGGACCATGCTCGTTTCTACCGGATGTTCCGCTCCACTTCCCGCTTCGAGGTAGACAAACCGCATCCCGAGATATTGGGCGGCAAGAGCGTACGCAGCGGCCAATTCCGGCTTAGAGTACGGGATTCTGTTTGCTCTTCCAACAGAGCTCACAGCGGTTTTCGAGTCTCCCACCACCAAGTATCCCAATGGAATCGGTTCGAGCTTGAACCGCTTGACCGACGGTGCACCTTTCGCTTGGGCACGAATCAGGAAGCGAGGGGTGGAAGAGTTGAGCAGAGACATGAAAAATATTGCATCGGCGAAACGACTAACTCCCGCGGGACCGTTTGGGAAGAGAATGACTGGGAGGTTGGTCAGCTCCTTGATTTTCTTCACAGTTCCGTCGAGTTGATCCACTGTCCTGACAGTAGAACCGCCCACCATGATTGCCGCAGTTCCCCCTCTCTTGAGGTCCTCGAGTGACTTTGATAGGCGTCCTGTGAACTTCTCAGGATCAAAAAGCGATAAGTGAATGCAACCTTGTTCTTTGATCGCCGCAAGCAATGAAGATTCTACTGGTCCCATTGGTCTCGCCTTCTATCCTGTCAAAAGTTGATACGCGACCTTCATCGCAAGAAGTGGGTGTCGGGCCATCAGTCCCACGGCTTTCGTAGGACTGAAACCGTTTGCCATCTCAACCAGATCCTGCCCCTCTAAGAGACCTGTTATGATGTTGAGTTCATGATCGGAGAATCTCTCAAAGGAGTCTAGGGCCCTCAGACTGTTTGAGATGCGTTGCCCCCACAGCTTATCAAATCTATCTCGGTACCGTTGCAGGTTCTCCGCTGACGTGTTCCCATTGAGAGCTGAGATAGCTGCTTCTTCGCCTGCAATCCTTCCAGCTACTAGACCAGTGTGAATCCCAGCTCCGGTGAGAGGTATGACTTGCCCTGCAGCGTCGCCACAAAGCATCATATTGTCGGCAACGTAACTCTCTACTTCTCCACCAACTGGCACTGGGGCAGCAAGTGTCCGTTCGATTCCTGCGGAACCGAATGCTCGCGGGTGTTTCTCGATGAACTTGTCGAGAAGCGCTTTTGCGCCAGCACCTTTCACGCCGATGCCCACGTTCGCATCGCCTTTTCCCTTAGGGAACACCCAGATGTAGCCGGCGGGTGCTTTTTCGTGTCCGACGTAGATTTCGAGTTTTGACTCGTCCTCGACCTCGCAATTGGTCATCGAGTATTGTAAAGCTGTAATCGCTTGGTAGTTCTTCCGCGGAAAGAACCGCCTAGCTAGTATAGAACCCGTTCCGTCGCATCCTATGACAATCTTCGCTCTTACCGAGCTGGGCTCTCCGTCCATCTTGCCCCGGATCTCAATAGAGCCATCTTGTCGCTCGATATCCTCTACTGAGGTCGAATATCTTGCAACTGCGCCTGCCTTTTCAGCCCGGTTGGCGAGGACTCGAAGAAAAGCTGGTTTATCAAGTATGTAGCCTTCGCCCCCAACATTCACTCTCTTCGCTTCATCTGGAGAGTAGAGGAAGGCTCCGGAAATTTCATTGGCTACAAACTCGGGTGACGGCATAACCTCTGCGTCAGTAAGAACGTCTGCCAACACTCCTTCGGCACAAACTTTCTTTCCGGGAGAACCTTCTCGCTCTATCAAGACAGTCCTTGCGTGTGACTCCGCTGATTTCCACGCGGCCATTACTCCTGCCGGACCGGCTCCGATTACGGCTACATCATAGGTTTCCAAAAGTCCATTTTTCCCTAGGATAGTGATTCAGGTTTGGTCTACAGTTGGATCTATCGGCTGTTGAGCAACGAGGCCGGCTTCGATTTCTATAGGTTTCCTTGACGGGCTCGCCAAAGGAGCTTTCGCATCCACATCCACAGCCTTCGTCGTCTGATTTCGCCTTTCCGTCTCCACGTCCACGCGGTGAAGGAACCATAGCGAGTACATAGACAAACCGAATGCAGTGGTCACTATCTTGGTTGCGAAAACCAGGTTGATAGGAACGTTGAGATCGAAAATGGTTGGTATCTTGTCAGGGTTGCACGGGAAAGGTAGACAATTAGTCGTTAGAACTTCCAGAGCCAACCAGACCATGAAGTTGTAGAAAATCTCGTAGAACGAGGCGAAAGCCACGAGGGCGGTACCGAGGAATAACATGTTTCGAACCCTCGGGGAAAGCTTGAGAAAATGATCCTTATTCGACTCGAGGCCCGCAGCCCAGTAAACGAAGCTGAAGTAGGCGAACCATGTTATGGGTTTAGCATAGAAGTAGGGAAAGATCGAGGGATCGGGCCATTCCGACTGGACGAACTGGATCCCTACCTGAGGGTTCGTGGTGGCTTGTAGGCCGTAGAATACGATGAAAGCCAGCGCGGACAAGCCTGCTGACCAGGATAAAACGGACCAGGGTCTTCTGTCGATGAAAGATCTAATTTCAGTCCAGCCCTTGCGGCCCGGCTTCCCCTCCGTCATAGGAAACTCGTTCCTTTGACTGACTATGGAGCCTTTAGGCTTTCGTAGAATAACAAATGGGGGATTGGGGAGAAACACGGTTTCTCCCTTATTCCTAGGCCGTCCTTACTGGACGACTTCGCCTGAAGCGAAGCGGTTCGAAACCCGTGTGATCTTTATCTTGATGTGATCTCCGGGTTTGGTGTTCGGTACGAAGACAACAAGACCTTCAACGCGCGCGATTCCTTCACCGCGGCGACTGATCTCCTTAATGTCGACATCGTATTCTTTGCCTTCTTCGACCGGTTTCGGTCCGAATCTGTTCGCACCGCCACCACCGCCATAGCCTCTCCTTTCATAACCCATAGCATCTTCCACCTCCGTTCATCGTTTCTTCCGTTCGTTCGGTTGCTACGGGAGAAAGCAGCAGTCGTTACTAACGGCTACCGGACGTTCTCCGGCCAGTCAACCTGACAGTAGAAAAGCGGACACTTCAGAATATAAACATGCTTTCGTTGTCGGGGGACAAGAAACGTAATTCTCTCCTAAAATCGAGTTTGTATACCCCAGGCAACAAGCCGGCTCGTTATGTCCGGCGCGGTGCAGATACTTCCCCTAAGTGGACTTCCGCTAATCAAACCAGGCGATGACTTGCCCCGGTTGATAGTTGAAAGCGCTCGCAAAGTTGGATGGGGAATCCGAGAAAAAGACGTACTAGTTGTAGGTCAGAAGGCCGTTTCCAAGGCCGAAGGCAGGCTCGTCAACCTTGGCTCTGTTCACCCGTCAAAGAAGGCCTTGGTCATCGCGAGAGGAACCGGACGGAAACCCGAGTTCGTTCAGATAGTCCTCAACGATTCCAAGAAAGTTGTTAGAGCTGACAAAATGGCTTTGATAGTCACAACGAAACACGGCTGGACGTGTCTCAACGCAGGCGTTGACAAGTCGAACGTGAAAGGGGACCAGAACTATGCATTACTTCCCACGAACCCAGATTCTTCCGCGAGGAAGATCAGAAGCAGAATAAGACACCTCACTGGCAAGAGCATCGGAGTCATAGTAACAGATACTCATAGTCGGCCTTTTAGACTGGGACAGGTCGAGGAGACAATTGGGATCGCGGGCCTTAAACCTCACGCTGACTACAGAGGCCAAAGAGATCTCTTCGGGTATCAACTCAAATTCAAGAACGTAGCATTAGCCGACGAAGTAGCTGGGGCAGCTGAACTCGTCATGGGACAAGGAAGAGAGGCCATTCCGGCGGCGATTGTCCGGGGATTGAAGAGAGTTCGATTCCAGGACCGAGCAAAGAGTTCCGACCTTACTGGACCCGCCCGAGAAGACCTGTTCAGGGGGACATTGTGAAAAGACGGGGCTCGGGTTCAAAACCGAGCAGAACCTCTGACAAGGTCCAAGTGACCTATCCTATCTCCCACTGGGCAAAATTGGAGTCTCTAAGAGATAGGGCTGTCCGCGTCATCAACGCTCTAGCTGGATGGAACCAAACCGCTCTGACACACGGCAGCGTGGCAAGGGGAGACGTCGATGACAAGAGCGATGTCGACGTGCTGATTCCATCCAATGTAAACACGCAACTCGTAGAGGCCGCCCTGGAAAACGCTGGCTTCACCATCTTTTCAAGAGATATCGCCCAAGCTACCCCATCTCATTCTCCTAAAGCTCATCTGCATTTGGACCCTGAGCAGACAACATCGGTCACAGTACCGCTGACCCCTTTCCGTTCGTTAGAGCTGGAGTTCTACTCCTTTGGAGGAACAGTAACGCTCCCGCAACTAGGCCAGAAATTTCGGAGCCCAGGCTGCACCAAGAAACTGCTCCTAATCGAGCCCATCCCCGAGGGCCATTTCGAGTCTCCAGTCGCAGGTCGAGAGAGCGAAGTTGCAAAATTGCTGGGAGTGAGCGTTGCAATAGTCATCGAACGGGTACGAGTCCTGACCCGCAGAGACACAGTCGGAAGAACTGGAATGTACCTTAGAATTCCTGTGCGAGACGGAGAATCGTTCGATGAAGTACTTCAGAACCGTTCTGATTCAGACCCTGCTCTACGACGCACGCTCCGAGGTCGAAGCTGAAAAGGGTAATATGAAACCTGCTTGAGCCGAGCCTAATTCCCCGACACTAAGAGAAGAGCTTCTTGAGTCTACTCGACCCCTACATCCCGTTACTCTTCTACCTCGCCGTTTGGGCTGTCATTTACGCTCTGGCAGTGCTCTTGAAGGCCGACAAGCACGGGATCATAGCCAAGCCCTACTATATCATGCTGAAAACCGTAGTTTTCAACAGCTGGATAGAGAAGATAGGCAGCCGATTTCGGAGAGGCTGGCTCACATTCTTCGACATCGGTGCCGCCATGGGAGTCGGATTCATCGTACTCATCATCTACAGTCTCATAACTAACGCACTCAATTTGTTTGCTCGGAGTTCGCAATCCGGGCCCACGCTCCTAATTGTTCCATTGCCGGGGTTGACAATTGGCTGGGATATTTTCCCCTATATCCTGTTCGCAATCGCTGTGTTACTAATTCCTCACGAGGTTGGTCATGGAATCGCTAGCGTTCTCGACAGAGTTCCTCTGAAATCCTCCGGAGTCTTCATGGCTGTCTTTCTTCCTGGAGGTTTCGTAGAGATCGATGAGGAAAACTTGGCCAAGAGGAAGGCCAGGACAAAGTTGAGGGTTTTCGCTGCAGGTTCCTTCACAAACATAGCCACTTTTGCTCTGGTTCTCATACTTGCGGTCGCCATATTCGTTCCCACATCTTCCGGTGTTCAGATTACCGGGTTCACAAACGGAAGCCCTGCCCAAGCCGCGGGTATTCCCCAGTGGTCGGTAATCACAGCTGTCAATGGAACGCAGATATCACAGACCCACGACCTCGGAAACTTTCTGATAAAAGCAAGCCCCGGTGCCCTTGTCGTTGTGCAGGTGAGCACAGGCCAGACTTACAATGTTGTCACTGGAAAGTCTGAAACCAACTCAAGCAGAGCGTTACTCGGCGTAATGAACCAAGACTATCATCCCATGAGATACCAATTCCTATCGCCTGCTTCTACTTACCAGTTGACCACGGCATTCTTCTGGTTGGGGCTGATTCTTCCTAATGTTGCCCTCGTCAACATGCTACCTCTCTTTCCCTTTGATGGAGATCGCTACCTGGATACGCTGATGGAGGTTTTGGGTGTGAAAAACACAAGGCCACTTCGAATGGTTGCCAGCGTTGTGTCCCTAGGACTTCTTCTTTCAAACATTGTACTCTCCTACATCTTGTTCGGTACGATATTTCCGAGATAGGTCCAATGGATCCCAGATCCTGTACAATTTGCAAACGGAACCCCGGCTATTTTCGAAGAGAATATGAAGGATCGATTCTATGCAAGAGTTGCTTTAGAGATTCGTTAGAACGGAAAGTTCGTCGAACCATCAGTCACTGGGACATGTTCAGCCCCGACGACCATGTTGCGGTAGCAGTTTCAGGGGGAAAAGACAGCTTGACGCTTCTAATGATCCTCCACAAGCTCTGGAAGCGATTTCCCCGCACCCGTATCACCGCGGTCACCGTTGATGAGGGAATTGCAGGATACCGAGAGGAGGCAGTTGACCTTGCGACAAAGAATTGTAAAGATCTCGGGATCGAGCATGAGATCGTCTCGTTCGAAGATCTTTATGGGCACGGACTAGACGACTTTCTGAAGAGCAAGCAGGAGAGGATGACCGCTTGTTCCTACTGCGGTGTTTTTCGCAGAAAGGCCATCAACCTCGCAGCGAAGAAGGTTGGAGCAAACATAATTGCGACAGCCCACAACCTTGATGATATTGTGCAGACCTACATGCTGAACTTGTTCCAAGGCGATGCTGAGCGATTCGTTAGATTCAGCCCTGTTCTGAAGGATCCTCGAGGCCTCTTCCTAACCAGGGTGAAGCCCTTGTGCGAGATTCCTGAGAGAGAGATTGTAATGTATGGCTATGCCGAGGACCTGCAGTTTCAAACCGCCTCGTGTCCTTACATGACTGAAGCTTTGCGGAATGAACTTCGGACTGTTCTGAACAAACTGGAGCTGGCTCATCCAGGAGTGACCTTCTCTGCCTACCGAGCAATGCTCCGACTTCGATCCCTCGCCGAACCAAATCTTGCACCTTCTCATCTGCAGCCTTGCAAGTCCTGCGGAGAGCCAACGACATTCGAAATTTGTGAGGCGTGCAAGATGCAGGGGATAAACTCAGTCATTGCTGAGCTTCCTGCTTAGAGCGGGATTTCTAGAATTGGAAGCAGCTCAGTAAGGACCCGGTATGTAAAACCCCAGACGATCTTTCCTTCGACAACAAAGGACTCCACACTCCAAGGTTGGTTTCTGATTGTAATTTCGCTCATTTTCTTTGTGGAAGGTAGATGTGCTAGGTTCGCCCAGAAAGAGCTGGCAATTTCCGAACCGATACTGATCCTAGGCATTATCCTCAAACCGTAGACCCAGGGCTGAACTCTCATTTCCATCCGTCGCATGGGATGACCGACCGAGAGGCTGCCAAGTTCCACGCCGACTTCTTCAAGCTTGATTCCAACTTCTTCCTCTACCTCCCGATGAAGGGCGGTTCGAGGCGTTTCGACGCCTTGTTTGACTCGACCACCGGGAAGCCCAATCTGTCCCGACCACGGGTCCCGCTCTCTCTCCGCTCTCTGTACTAAGAGCGTCTGCAGCCCTCTTCCAAGCTCGTCCCAGAGAAGAATCGCAACTACAGCTTCCACGTGATCGCCGTCTTTTGATCGATTAATTGACGCGAGTTTGTGCCTGAGATGTAGGAAGTTTGGACTCAGGTCTGGGTTGGGCAAAAGCCTAGCACACTGCGGTTGCTGCTTCGTTCAGTGACGCTAGTGAGGGTTCAGCATAGGCTTGTTTCGCTAGTACGTCTAGAAGGCGATCGGTCGTTCTTCTCGCGGTTTGCCACCGGCCTCTTCAGCAATGATCTGGTATTTTGCCTTGACGAGTTCCATGAAGGGCCCCAGATCCTTCGAAGACTGGAAGGCGAAGCCCGCCCAAGTCCGTTTCCTGATCTCGTCGCGCAAGCGCCAGTCGATCCCCTGGTTCTCGGTGAGACGGAGCCTGGACTTGAAGTCGGTATGGAATGTTGCGCTCATCTCGCCTCCTCTCAGGTGGAGATGGTAGAGTTGGCGGCCTTCGTAGAAGAATGCTGGTGTGGATTCGCTGCTGTGTTTCTCGTATAGAACTTTCATCGAGACCCCCTTAAGCTGTCGCATGCGGGTCCTCAGCGCCTGGAATAGCGACCATGTTTGTGGTGAGACGCGGTCTGCTATCATGGAAAGATCGAGGGTTTCTTTCCGAGGCAAGCTTAGAACGCTTGGTATCGGTATTCTACTAAAAAAGGTTAGATGAAAAATAAGATGATACTCAATTCAACCTCAACTCAATTCATGGGAAATTCGCAGCAGGGAGGAGAAATCGCCCATTTTCAGCCCTGATCCGAAATCCAGGCCCGCGATTTCTGGAACGCGATCTTTCACGCTGATCCCAAGGGGAATACACGGGTATCGAGAAACCTGAGACAAGCCCAGAACACCGCTTCCTCAAGAAAACAAGCCCGAATCGGTTTCAGACAGAAAGAGGATCTGGAAAATAAATTCGTATAACTTTTGCGGGACCCCCGTGTGCGAGAGTGGGACAGTCCGGACAGGACTCCAAAACTAAACCCGACTGAACGACACGTTATCCCGTTGTCACTCGGTGTTTCTTCCTCCACAACAGCGTCCTCTTCATGTCCAACACATACAAGACCCTGTGGAAGGGAATCTGAGTCTCCCCATCCCGCAATAGGAACGATCCCTTTCCCAGCCTAGCTATCTCTGATACTTTGATGATCATCTGATCGTCTGCCGCGCCTCTGTGAACATAGGCCAGCTCGAACTCCGAAGGATCACTTCCCCCACGCATTATCCTTGAAAGGATCGCCTTCAGTGGATGCTCCCGCATAACCAGACAACTGAACCATTAGAAGATGGGTTTTTCGGATTATGTAGCAACAAGGCTAAATTGTCCCGATAGACTGCAACTCGCATCACCCAGACTCGAAATAGTGAGTCGCGATGGATCCAAAGATGCTTCGAAAAGAGGCCATAACATCAGTGCTAATCGCAGACGTCTGGACAGTCTGGACGACCAACGAGGGAATCACCAGCTTCCTCGCCCCGAAAGCAAACATAAAACTCGAAGACCAAGGACCCTACGAGATATTCTTCGACCCCGAGGCACCGTTAGGTTTCAGGGGAACAGAAGGCTGCAAAATACTCGGACTCGAGTCGAAGAAGACCCTGTCCGTAGAATGGAAAGCACCGCCCCAGTTTCCAAACGTGAGAAGGCACAAGACACGCGTCAACATCTATTTCGAGAGAGTTGAAGCCCTGACCAAAGTCCGCATCGAACATTCCGGCTGGGACTGGGGAGAAGAATGGGACGAAGCATACGAGTTCTTTGACCGCGCATGGGACCTAGATCTCGCGAGAATGCAGCAGAGATTCTCCTCGGGACCCATCGACTGGAAGAAACCCTACGTTCCAGCTTGGGTCGGACTACGCGAACAACGAATCCGCGACCACATCCCCGTCGAACCTCACTAGACAGATCACCCAACGTTCCAACCGAATCTCCGACAAGCGCTAGCTTTATAGCAAAACGGCATGAGGTCGAACGATGACCCGATTATGAGCAACGACATCTACATGCCTGGAGCCACAACTGTAGGACTCGTATGCAAAGAAGGAGCCATTCTAGCCTCCGAGCGAAGATACGCGTACGGAACATTCGTCATGAGCAAAGTAGCCAAGAAAGTCTTCAAGATAACAGACAACATCGGAATCGGTTGCGCTGGAATAATAGGAGACATGCAGGTCCTATCCCGCGAAGCGTTAGCCTACATGAACATCTACGAGTACGAGCGAGGAAGAGCCGGAACCGTGAAGAACGCGGCCAAACTCATGGCCAACCTCCTATCCGCGAGACGCCTCTTCCCCTACCTCGCCCAGACCATAATCGCAGGCGTAGACAACGGCTCACCAAGCCTCTTCGTCATGGACCCCATCGGATCCGTGCTCGAAGACAAGTTCGCCGCAGTAGGCACCGGCGCAGAAGTCGCTATGGGAGTCCTGGAATCAGAATACCGGGAAGGATTATCGGTTGACGAAGCACGACCGCTCATCCTGCGAGCCATAAGATCCGCTCTAGCTCGAGATATCTCAAGCGGAGACGGGGTCGATCTACTCGTTATAACCGAAGGTGGGATAAAAGAAGAATCCCACAGTTTGGTTAAGGCAAAATCCGAATAACGAGAACCCTGTTATAATACCGCGAAGCTCAGCGGAGCAGAAGCTCACAACATGCTATCGAAAAAGGACCTGAACGCAATCCAGAAGGATCTCTCCCAATTCGATCGAGCACGGGAGAGAATCCTCGACCTCTCTAGAGCCGCCACGAGAATGGCATCATCCTCGATTCTTGAGATTCACAGAGGAGACCTGAAAACAGCCAACTCGACACTGGAGCAAGCTGAGAAGACACTTCAAGAAATAGAAAAGTTGTCCGCTGATGCTCCAGAGCTTCGGAGCTCCAACGGGGTCATAGTCGCGTTCCAAGAATACGTGGAAGCTGTCACTCTCCGAAAGGTTGCGCGAGGCGAGGGGATAGTATCGATGGCCGAGTCTGGCGCCGATCACAGAAGCTACGTGCTCGGACTGCTGGACGCCGTTGGAGAATTTCGAAGAATGGCACTAAACTCTCTCCGAAAAGGAGACGTTGGAAAGGCTGAGAAGCTTCTAGACGCTATGGAAGGAGTGTACGATGACCTCCAAACCCTAGAACACACTTCGATCGTACCAACATTCAGAGTTAAGATGGACGCAGCGAGACGAATTATCGAGACCACGAGAGGAGACGTGGTCACAGAAGTCAGACGCTTCTCACTCGAACAAGCCCTAGACCGGCTCGGAAAAAAGATAGAAGATCACTGAGTGGTTCTCGACCATTCCTTGAGAAGGCGCGTCTGGAAATGAAACCCTCCCATTTACTGGCGCTCTACAAACTGTCCGAGATGGGCGCCACCGACAAGGAAGTCGTCTGCAGCACATCAGACGTCGCAAAAGGAATTGGAAGTTCTCAACAAACGGCCTCCCGCCGTCTCATCGAGATGGAAAAGCTGGGATTGATCGAGAGAACTCGAAATGGACGAGATCAGAAGGTAAGAATAACCGGAGATGGACTCCGACAGTTATCCGACATGTACCTGAACCTTAAGCGGGTCTTTGAAGCGCCCAAGAAAGACCTCGTCATCGCCGGAACGGTCTTTACAGGTCTCTCTGAAGGCTCATATTATATGAGCCTCGACGGTTACCGGAAACAGTTCATATCGAAACTAGGATTCGACCCCTTTCCTGGCACCCTAAATCTCAGAGTCA
>Ga0209154_1002120_pt1 | contig 11245 bp, 8 predicted proteins | sample GraSoiAngelo_121_FD_185878 | JGI IMG/M metagenome (GOLD analysis project Ga0209154, IMG submission 185878) | Grasslands soil microbial communities from the Angelo Coastal Reserve, California, USA - 14_0919_12_20cm (SPAdes) (version 2) | ecosystem: Environmental > Terrestrial > Soil > Grasslands ... | reverse complement strand
GCGCGTCCTCGAACCGTCCCTTCCGGTCCGCGAGGTCCTTGTCCGCGGACGCGAGCTTCGCGGCGAACTCCTTCCGTTTCGCCTCGAGCGTGCTCGTCTTCACCTCGACGGCCCCGGTCCGGCCGCCCGTGTCCTTGATCGTCTCTTCGAGTCCCAGGATCTCCTTTCGGAGTTCGTCGAGGCGGTTCGCCACCGTCTCGCCCTGGGCCTGCGCCTCGCGCAACTTCTCCGCGATCTTCTCCATCTCGCTCGCGGCCGTGGGTCCGAACTTCACGGTGGACCGCTCCATCTCGCCGCCGACCATGGCGCCGGAAGCCTCGATGAGCTCTCCTTCGATCGTGACGAGCCGGACGCCGCCCATCCACTTGCGCGCCTCGTCGAGGGTCTGGACCACGAGCGTGTCCCCGAAGACGTAGAAGAACGCGTCCCGGTACTTTTCGTCGAAGTGGCAGAGGTCGATCGCGAAGCCGAGGCATTCCTTCGCCACGAGGATCGCCTTGCCCCGCGGTTTCCCGACGAGCATCTTGTTGAGAGGGAGGAACGTCGCGCGGCCGACCTTGCGCTTCTTCAGGTAATCGATGCACTGGGCCGCGACCGTGTCGTCGTCGACGATGATCGCCTGCATCCGCGCGCCCGCGGACGTGACGATCGCCGTCTCGTACTGGGTCTCGACGTGGGCGAGCTGGGCCACGGTCCCGTGGATTCCTTTAATGGAACCCGTCTCGCGGCACTCGAGGATCGCGGAGACGGCGGACGTGTAGCCGCGCTTCATGTTCTCCGCGACGTCGGCCTCCGCCTTGAGTTGCGCATATTGCCGGGTCAGGCTCAAGATCGCGGTCTGAAGCTCGGCCTGCTCTTTCGCGAGGCGGGTCTCCTCGGACCTGCGGCTGTGGAAGTCCTCTTGGAGTTTCTCGAGGCTCTTGCCCGATTCCTTCGTGGACGAGTGCAGCTCCTTGAGCTGCCAGTCCGCATCCTCATGCTCGACCTGGTATTGTTTCCGGGATTCCTCGAGCAGGGCGATCTCGGACTCGAGGCGTGTCATCGCCTCCTTCGTCCGGTCTCCCTCCAGGACGAGGCCCTTGACCTTCTCCTCGACCTGGTCGATCTCGTTGTTCAGCGCGATGATCTGCTTCTGAATGTTCAGCACCTTCGCGTCGCTCTTCGACGCGAGTTCATCGACCTCATGGAGGTCCTTGTCCGCGGACTTGATCTGGCCGTCCAGGTCGCCGACGCGCTTATCGACGTTCTCCCGCTCCCGCGCGAGGGCGTCCGTCTCCTTCTGGACCTTCCCCTTCTCCTTCGTCGCGTCCGCGTTCTCGGTCCGGAGCTGCTTCAGCGTCTCCTTCGAAGTCTCGATCCCGTCCGTGGCTCGGGCCCGCTCGATTCGGAGGCCGTCCAGCTTCTCCTTGAGCTGCTTCGCCTCCTCCCCGCCGCGGTCCGCCATCTCTTGCTCGAGCTCGCTCAACCGTGCGACGGCGGCGTCCAGTCGACCGCGGAGTTCCTGCTTCTGCGTCTCGAGCTTGGCCTTGTCCGCCTCGTGCTTCGCGATCTGCTCTCGCGTCCCGACGATCTGCCGCTCGATCAGTTCGCGGTTCTTGTACGCGAGCTGGGCCTTCGCCGTCGTGAGGCGCTCGTTCAGGTCCCGGTACTTCAGCGCGCCGTCCCGATCCGACTCGAGCTGCTTGATCTGCTTGTCGATCTCGTCGAGGATGATCCGGATCCGCTCGAGGTTCTCCTCGGTCTCCTTGCGTTTCCCTTCCGCCTGATTGATGTCGTCGTCGAACTTCGTGATCCCCGCGATGTTGTCCAGGATCCGCCGGCGCTCCACGGAGGACATGGACACGACCCGTTGGATGTCCCCCTGCTGGACGAGGTTGTAGCCTTCCGCCGAGATCCGCGCGTGTGCGAGGAGGGAGTCGAATTCGGACAGGGAGGACTTCCGGTCGTTGATGTAAAAGTACGAGTTGTAGCCGCCCTCCACGGAGGGGCTCAGGCCGATGTACCGCGTCAGCTTCACCTCGTCCGCCTCGAGGGGAATCTGCCGGTCCGAGTTGTCGAAGATCAGGCTGACCTGGCAGGAGTCGGCGGCGTTCTTGTCCTTCCCGCCGTTCCAGATCAGATCCGTCAGTTTGCCTGCGCGGATCGCCTTCGCGCTCTTCGGGCCGAGGACGAACAGGATGGCGTCCGCGATGTTGCTTTTCCCGGAGCCGTTGGGACCCGTGATGGACGTGTACCCCTGCAGGAAGGGGACCGAGATCTTTCGCCCGAACGACTTGAAATTCTCCATCTGGATCTCTTTCAGGAACAAAGGCGTCACCTGACCGGTGGAGCGTCAGCGCGGGGGCGCGCTGTTGCAACCCATCCCATGTATATCCTTCTAGTGTCTGACGCGAGTCAGACGAGGGATGCGCAAGGAAGTGATGTCTATAAAAGGGTAGCGGGGCGCGAATCGGTATCGGTTTGACAAACGCCCTATTTCCACGCGAACGCCGCGGCCCTCCGTGTCCGAACGCAGTTTTTACGAGCGACTCCGTTATCCCGATGTCTGGTCGAGCCAATGAGGGTCCTCGCCGTTCCCGAGGGTCGCCATGTGTACCTCCGTCTGTTGAAGCAAGCCCTCACCAGGCGAGGCGTCCAGGTCACGGAAGCTCCCTTTCCCTACGTCCGGTGGCCGGGGAACATCGTTCGATTCATCGGCAGAATGATCGAGGGACCTGATCTTTGCCATTTGCATTGGAACATCTTCGACACCGCCCTCGGCGCGAGACTATTCTTCGCGACCCGAGTGCCCAAGGTGTGGACGGTCCACAATCTTGTTCCCCATGCCCCTCTGTTCCGGGAGGACATTTTCACGACCCATTGGTATCTGGACCGTGTGGATGTTGCGGTGTGGCACAGCGAACGGACCATCGGCGAGGCCCGGGATCTCTTTGCCGCCCGCGGCCTGCCGACCACTTGGAAGGCGAACAATCGAATCATCCCGCACATGAGTTTCAATGGAATCTGGCCGGATACGGTTTCCCTCGAAGAGGCCCGGCAAAGGATCGGTGTCCCGCTCGGAGCCCCCGTGGTCGGGCACTTTGCGCCCACCCTCCCTTACAAAGGAACGCGCCTCTTTCTGGAGGCGATCCGCCGGATGGCACGCAAGGATGTCTTTTGCTGCATTTTCGGTGCATGCCACGATCCGCCACTGGCCCGGGAGATCCGCGACGCCGCCGCGGCGAACGCGAACCTTCGAATCCATCTTGTTGAACTCCGAGACGAGGAGTTACAGTACTGGTTCAAAGCCTGCAACGTCGTCGTCCAACCGTACAAGGAAGTAACTACATCGGGCTCCATTTTCTTCCCAATCGCCTTCAAGACGCCGGTTATCGCAACGCCTCTAGGGAACATCCCTGAAGTCATCCAACACGGCGTGACCGGATGGCTCGCCAACGATGCCGAGTCCCTCGTCCGTTGCATCAAGCAAGCTCTCGAGGATCCGACGGCCGCACGGGAGATCGGGGAGCGTGCCCATTCCTTCGTGAATCAAACCGCGAACCTCGACCTCGTGACAAGCGCGTACCTACAAGTCTATGAAGCCGCGCTCGCCCGGCGATGAAGAAGCAGAATGCCGCGCTCGATGTCGTGAATGTGATTTCCACTCATGGTCCTCGCTTCTTCAGCCGAACGAAGAGTTCGTGCCGGAAACCCGTCGGCAGCCGAAGATGCCGCTTCCCGTCGTCTTCAGCCGCTGAGATAATCCCAAACAAGCGCGGGAAATATCGGGTGAGGTGCCAGCGGAACGGGAGCCACCAATCCGAAGTTCGTTTCTGGAGTAGGACGAACAGAGGGCCGCCTTGGAGGCCATTCGGTTGGTTCGTGAAGTAGTCGAACGTGTTGAGGTTGAACGCGTGGAGATGGAACGGGACGTAAAGCGAACGCAGCCCATACGGAACGCGTGCTTGGAGGACTCCATCGGGAGAAAGAACTCGATGGAGCTCACGCATCACGCGATCGAGGTCAGGGACGTGTTCGAGTACATGGCTCGCATGAATGAAATCGAAGGACCCCTCCCGGAACGGAAGATGTTCGGCGCTCGCTCGGATATCGCCGCCGTAGATGTCGACGTTCACAAACTCTGGGAATCGGGATTCCCCGCTTCCGAGGTTAAGTCGCCATGTCAGGGGACCAACTCCGCCGCGCCTGCATCTATTGATCTTTCAATTGGCCAAGTCGACGTGCCTAACGAAGATCACCCACGAACTCGCTGCGACGTCGGAATTGATGGCATGGGATAAGGTTTGTCGCCGGGTCTACTGGCAGCAACGATTCGAAACATCCGGAAGCGATCCTGGCCGGCTTTTTCCGGCAATACTTCGAATGCCGTATTCTCTCCCCGCCCCATGTACCGTCCTTCGTCCGAGGTTGCTCCGAGCGGTTCCACAGGCGCAGTACCGGATGGGCCTCGCGGACATTCCGCCTCCGCGTCCGCATTGCATCATGGGTGAAACGACTCTTGCAGTGACCCCACGGTTCATCATGCCCATCAGTCGAGCGACCCATTCCTAAATACGAAACCATTCATTCAGCAGTCGATGCGGGTCGGCCTGTATTCGGACCACCTCTACCGGAACGGCCAGATCGGCACGGGGTACTCGAAGTACATCTACTACCTCACCCGCGAACTCCGCAACTTGGGCGTCGACGTCGTGCCCTTACACAAGGGCGCCAACCCAAGGGACGTTGACGTACTCCACGATCCTGCCGCGCCCTGGAACGCGCCGCTCCGACCACGCCGCCCCTTGGTCATCACGATCCACGACCTCTTCCCCTCCCTGTTGCCCCAATACTATGGCCTTTGGATCCGGACCTTGTACCTCCAGAAGCTCCGTTGGTTCAGCCATTTTTGCAAACGAATGGTCGTCGACAGCGAGCGCACCCGCGACGTCGTCCAGAAGGTATTTCACCCGCGAGTCCCGATGGACGTCGTACCCCTCGGACTCGAAGACCGGTTCCGGCCGATCGCCGGGGAACCCCCGGAGACGCCGTTCATCGTCCAAGTGGGAATTCACCGGGAGATCAAAGAGCCGAGGCTGACCTTCGAGGCGTTCGAGAGGATTGCGGATCGGATTCCCCACGAGCTCCATTTCGTCGGAGACGCCCGAATCCCATGGTTCCAGACCCTAGATGAGCATCTGCGTGGACGTCCGAATCTTCGGTCCCGCGTGAAGGTGTATTGGCCGGGCGAAGCCGGGATTCCTCAGGTGTACAGTCGCGCGACGCTGGTTGTCCATCCGACGCCCGAGGAGGGATTTGGATTCGTCCCCTTGGAGGCGCTTGGGTGCGGTGCTCACGTCCTCGCGCGTGCACCGGCAGTCCGAGAGGTCCTCGGGCCCATGGGGTGCTACTTCGAGGACGTGGACTCCCTCCCGGGCGCCATGCTTGACTGCTTGAGCCACGGTCCAAAGGGTACCTTGGACGAACGGGTCGCACGGGCCCGTCTCTTCACGTTCCGGAAGACGGCGGAAGGCACGCTGCATGCCTATGAGCGGGCCTTGGCCGGCTGATCGGTTCCGCGGCCTGACGCCCGTAGATGGAGTAGGGCGACCGCCCGGGTCGACTCGACCGAATCCTCGCGCCCGGCGACCTCCTGCGTGGCAGGCCTCCAGGCGGTCCCGCGTTGGACGAAGAAGGATTGTTCCTCGATGGTCCAGCCCTCGGTTATGGTCCGGAGACGTTCGTCATCGTAGGCCCTCTGGATCCGTCCGACCCCTCCGCGCCCGAATGGCACCGTGACAAGGAGGCTCCCTCCCGGTCTCACCAGGGTGCGGAGGTTCCCCATGATCCGCTGGTCATCCGCCGGGTCCGTGCGGTCGTCGTACCACCCGATCCCAACGTGTTCGAGCGTGCTGACCATCACCGCGGCGTCAAAGGAATCGGTCCGGAATGGCGGGGCTCGGAGGTCCGCCTTCACCAGATCGGGTCCGGCCGACCCGAGGAGGATGTCCAGGAGGTCCACCGCAACCGTTCGGTAGCCGAGGGAAACGAGGTAGAGCGGAAGCACGGACCACCGCGATCCGATGTCGAGCACCCGACTCCCGACCGGGAGGTCGAGCGACCGGAGGACGAACGGAATTTCGACGACGCGCTCCGTCACCACGAGCTCCTGGCGGACGGCCGTCGGCCACGCCTTCCGCAGGGCCTCGCGTAGGAACGCGTGCTCGTCGAGGAGCCAGCGGAGCAGAGGCCAGCGATAGCGGTACGCCAGGCGGACCGTCGGAGGGAATTGCACTATGTCCGTGACGGCCCGCTTCCTCGCGTCCATCGTCGCACGTCACCCCTGACGATCGGCCCCGGCCGCGAAGACGGGATGCGACCGCTGCAAGGCCTCCTCCTGCCGTTCTTGGCAGAACCGCGTTTGGAAACATTCCCGTGCCCGTCGTCCCATCTCCTGTCTCCCCGCCCGGTCGCGGAGGAGCGCCTCGACGGCCCGTCGAAGGGCCTCGGGGTCCTCGGGATCCGTCGTGGCACCACAGCCACACAGGTTCGTGATGATCCGTCGCAACTCCGCGAAGTCGCTGCCCACGATCGGGATGCCGAGGCCCATGTAGTCGAACAGCTTCAACGGCACGACGGTCGTCTGGTTCTTCGTTGTGGGGAAATAGAGGGCAAGGCCGACATCGATCGCCGCGGTCTGCCGCAGGTACTCCGGCGTCGGAAGGCGGCCCGTGAACGATACTCGCGAGGACATCCCCCCGGCCTCGACTAGGGCCTTCGTCTCCGCGACCTTCCTCTCTCCTCCCCCGACGATGTAAAGTTTCACGCTCTCCGGGAGAAGGGCGAGCGCATCGAGGACGGTCGGGACCGCCTCGTCCCGGCCGAGGGAGCCTGCGATCCCCACGACGGCGTCGGTTGCCGCGAACCCGGCCGCCGCGCGGATCGCGAGGCGGTCCGCCTCCGAAACCGGCGGCATCTCGGAGAGGGACTTCGCGCCGTAGATGACGGTGACGGCCTTGCCCCATCGCCGATATCGTCGCGCTCGTTCCTCGCCCGCCGCATAGATGTGGTCGACGAACCGAACGAGCCTCCGCTCGAGCAACCCGAAAATGAGGCCTTCGAGGCGGCTGCGCTCGGAGACCATGGCCGGCCAGTCCTCATGTGCATGGTACAGGACCGGGATCCGCAACGCCCTCCCGGCCCGGACGGACGCCCACAACATCTCCAAGTCGTGGCAGATGATCGCGTCGGGTCGAAGGGAACCGATCTCCTCGGCAAACTGCTTCGTGATCCGTCGGAATCCGACCGTGCGCCCAAGGAGACCTCGGGGGGCAGCCACCTTGCGCCGACGGATTCGGAGGCCGTCCCGGACCTCCTCCTCGGGCAAGGGGCTCGCGACGTCCTTGATCCACGAGAAGACGTCGACCTCGCGACCCAAACGCCGCAGGACGCGGGCCTCAAACATCGGCCGCACGATGGGCCACGGCTCGAACAAATCCGTATGGAGGACGATGCATACCCGCACGGGCCGGTGACCCATCGCCGAGCCTTAACCCTTCCTGGGTTGCGAGCCGCCAGACAAGGCGGTTTTCATGTCGTTGCAGTTTCACGAGCGGACGGCGGCCTCGTAGATTGTTTCCATCTGAGGCCCGAGGATTTCCCATCTGAACTTCGAGGAGGCCTTGGCGCGCCCCACGCGGCCCATCGTCGCTGCCTCCGTTGGGTTCTCGATGACTCGTCGGATGGCCCTCGACAGGGCGGCCACATCGGACCACGCAAAGAGCAAGGCATCGACTCCGTCGCTGACGACGTGCGGGACGCCCCCGACCTGTGACGCGACGACAGGAATCCCTTGAGCCCATGCCTCCAGGATCACAATCCCCTGGGTCTCGTAGAAGCTCGGAAGGACGAGACATGTCGCGCCCGCGAGGAGGTCCCGCTTCGTCTCCTCGTCCACCTCTCCCGTGAAGACGACCCGATCCCGGAGCCCGAGGGCGCTTGCTTGAGTCTCCAGGAAGTTCCGCATCCCGCCGTCGGGTCCGACGAAGACGAACGAACCGGGCCAGTCGCCGAGGTCTGCCGCGGCGCGCACCAGATGGTCCGGGGACTTTTCGCGATGCAACCGACCCAGGAAGAGGACATACCGGTCGAGCCGGAACCGAGACCGGGCCCGTTCCGGAGACCCGGGCCGGAACGCCGTGGGGTCGAGTCCGGTCGGCACGACATGAACCCGCTCGAGCGGAAAGCCGCGCGACGCCAACCAGTCTCGGTCGGGGACCGAACCCGAGATGATGGCCGCGGCGCGGCGCAGAGTGGCGCGGCCCTGCAATGAATAGTAGGCTTTCCACTTGAGCGCAGCCGCGAGCGATGGAGGCGGCTGCGATACGCCGTGATGGAGCGAGTACACGAACGGGACGGTCCGATGCAGGCCGCGGGCGGCGCGGTCATTCGTGAGGAATCCGTAGCCGTGCAAGTGCACGATATCGGCCCCGCGGAGGTCGGGCCGGAAGACGGTCGCGTAGTATCCCAGATGGATCAGAGGCCGATATCGGCGGATCGCAATTCCGTCGATCGTCCCGATCGCGGGAAAGGTCTCGCCGCGAATTCCCCGCGAGGAGGTGTGGACGACGACCTCATGGCCTCGGTCCACGAGGTACCGGCCGAGGCCGAGGACGTTCCATTCGACCCCGCCCCTCTCGGGATGGAAGTGCGGCGCGACGTGGTGGACTTTCATCGTCTCCTCGAGCCGGAAGGCCCGCCTCCGGAGGGCCAGATTCGGCGCGGCATGTGGCGCGCGCTTGATAGCCTTTGCCCGCCCGATAGGCTTCGATTCCCTCGGAGAAGGATTTATCCGGGCCCCCATCTTCGCGGGTCAAAATGAAGGCGGTCATCCCCGCGGCAGGGCTAGGTTCTCGCTTCCTCCCGTACACGAAAGCCATGCCGAAGGAAATGATCCCGATCGTCGACAAGCCCGCGATCCAGTTCGTCGTCGAGGAGGCCGTCGCGAGCGGGATGCGGGAGATCCTCATCGTCACGGGTCGCAGCAAGAGGGCGATCGAAGATCACTTCGATGCGAACTTGGAGCTCGACGAGCATGTTGCGAAGTCGAGTCGGCCGGGGGCCCTCGAGGACCTCGAGGCCCTGATGAGGGCCGCGCGGATCATGTACGTCCGGCAGTCGAGCCCGCGGGGCCTCGGCGATGCGGTCTTGCGAGCCGCAGACTTCGTCGCCGACGAGTCGTTTGGCGTGCTCCTCGGAGACGACATCACGGTCGATCCTCCCTGCGCCGAGGTCCTGCGCGCGGTCCATGAAAAGCTCGGTCGTTCCGTGATCGCCTTGCAGGAGGTCCCGCGGGAACAGATCGGGCGGTATGGTATGGCCGTCGGCAAGGAGGTCGAACCTGGCGTGATCCGACTCGACGACCTCGTCGAAAAGCCCTCCCGCGACGAAGCCCGCTCCAATCTCGCGACGATCGGCCGGTATATCCTGACGCCGGAGATCTTCTCCAGCCTCCGGAAGACGGGAGAGGGGAGGGGCGGCGAGATTCAGCTCACGGATGGAATTCGCTCGCTCATGGAGAAGGAAGCGGTGTACGGCGTCCTGTACCGCGGGCGTCGATACGACGTCGGCGACAAGCTCGGCTGGCTCACGGCCAACCTGGAACTCGCGATGGAGCGGGACGATCTTCGGCCGGGGCTCAAGGAATTCGTCGACAAGTTTCGCAAACGGTCTTAGCCGATCCGGTGGAACCGGACGCCGCGCATCTTCTTCGGGTCCAGGATGCGACGTCCGTCGACGACAACCGGCGTCGCCATCGAGGTGACGAAATCCTTTGGGGTCAGGCGGGAGAAGGCCGGCCAGTCCGCCTGGAGGATCGCCCCGTCGGCTCTCGCGAGGGCCTCCTTCGCGCTCCCGACGATCTTCACCTCGGGCACGAGACGCGCGAACGCCGGACCCGCGAGCGGATCATAGCCGACGACGAGGGCCCCCTTCGACAAAAGGGTCCGTGCGATCGGAACCGCCCGGGTTTCCCGCACGTCGTCCGTGTCGCCCTTGAATGCGAGCCCCAGGAGGGCGATGCGTTTCCCGCGGAGGTCTCCGAGTTCCTCTTCGAGCTTCGCGATCGAACGGAGATACTGCACATCGTTCTGCGCGAGGACGCCCTCCAGCAGGAGAGGCTCGACCCCTCGACGTCGGCCCGCCGCGACGAGGGCGCGGACATCCTTTGGGAAACAGGAGCCACCGAAGCCCACGCCGGGGACGAGGAAGCGGGGATTGATCCGTGGATCGAGCCCGAGCCCTTTGTGCACCTCGTCGTAGGAGATGCCGAACGCATCGCACAGATTTGCGAGTTCGTCCGCAAATGCGACCTTGGTGGCGAGGAACGCGTTCGTGGCGTACTTGACCGCCTCCGCCGTCTTCACGTCCGTCGAGAAGATCGGGCATTTCGCGGACCGGTAGAGGCCCTTCAGGATCCGGGCGGTCTCCGGTCCGTCGGCCCCGAGGACGATCCGGTCCGGTCGGAGGGCATCCTCGAGCGCCCGTCCCTCGCGAAGGAATTCGGGATTCACCCCGAGTCGGAACGGAACGTTCGCGGCTTCGAGGATCGGACGGACGAGGCCGTCCGCGGTTCCCGGCAACACGGTGCTCTTGACCACCACGGTACGCCGCTTGCCATCTTGCCAAGCCTCGGCGAGCGATTTCGAAGCGTCGCGGAGGGCGCCGTCGTCCATGCTGCCGTCCGGTCGGGACGGCGTCCCGACGCAGAGGAACACGACGGCCGACGCACCAATCGCCTCCTCCATCGTCTCCACGACCGAGAACCGCTTCTCACGCAGGACCTTCTGTAACGCGGCCTCGATTCCCTTTTCGTAGAAGGGCGGCTTGCCGCGGGCAATCTGTTCGCGCCGTTTCGGGTCGATGTCCACCGCAAGGACTCGGTGGCCCTGGGTCGCGAAAGCGACGCCGGAGCAGAGGCCCACCGGCCCCAGGCCGACGATGGAGATGGTCGTCACGTCGCGTCGAAGCCCCGGCTCTGCGATAAAGATTACGGGTTCACTCATGTTGACGAGGGTCCGCTATGAAGATCGTGGTGCCACGAGCGCGTGATATGTGTCGAGAAGCCGCGGCTCCATCGCCTTCCAGTTGTACCGGCGTTCAAAGGCGGCACGACCGCGGGCCCCCATCGCCCCCGCCTCCGAGGACGAGAGCATCAGGGACTCGAGGGCTTTCTTGAGAGCCTCCCGATCTCCGTATCGGACGACGA
>Ga0209154_1002119_pt1 | contig 11249 bp, 7 predicted proteins | sample GraSoiAngelo_121_FD_185878 | JGI IMG/M metagenome (GOLD analysis project Ga0209154, IMG submission 185878) | Grasslands soil microbial communities from the Angelo Coastal Reserve, California, USA - 14_0919_12_20cm (SPAdes) (version 2) | ecosystem: Environmental > Terrestrial > Soil > Grasslands ... | reverse complement strand
CACACCAAATTCGGCCAGATCGTCTTCCCCCAACCAAGAAGGGTAATCGACGGGCTCCAGATGGAGACCGGTTTCCACTTGTCTCCACAGACGGGTTCTCTCATATCGCTGGTGCACCAATTGGAAACGGGTGTTTCTAAGCACGTGGAATGCCGCCTGCGAATCGCCACTATCAATCAGCCAGCTGGCGCGGCGTTCGGCCAGCCATTCGTCCTCAAGGGCCGAGACGGCATCGAGCCATCGTCCACGCTCAGCGAGAGTCTCCTTTCCCAGCGCTGCGAGAACTTTATCCCGCTCAATCACTACCTGGGGATGAAGCGCGACCGCTTCCGACTCGATTGCCCGAAAGCATTGCGCTGCGGCATGTGCATCCCGCATATGCGTCAGCCAAAGACGTCCGGATAGAGCCCGGGCGCGATCGTCGGCCGACTGCGCCAGAACCTCCAGTGCGGCGCTTGTCTCGCCGCGCCCTGCGAGCCACGCCCCGCGTTGGAACAACCATTTATTTCGCTCGCCGCCTGCTGTGGACACGGCTGCCCAAGAGAGCGCATCGCCTAAGTCAGCGATTCCACTGACGGCCCAGCGGTTGCAATCGAGATCGGGAGCTTTTGGAATTTGATTGATTGCGCCTGTTTTCTGCGCCGAGATAAGAGCGAGCCAATAGCGGACATCCTCACTCCTCGCCCAGCCAAAAAGCGGAACCCTGTCCAAAGCCCTCATTCGAGGTTGCGGCAGAGGGATTTCCCAGATGTCACGCGCCGTATGCGAAGCAATCCAGAATTCAACGTGGTGTCGCAGCTGCCCGGGCCGAAGCAGGTCTTTCACGGATTGATCGACCAGGGGACCGGCCTGGATCTCGAGGCATTGCTCATTATTTAGCGTGTACTGATTCACCCATGCTTCATCGCGCCCGATGCCGTCGCTCCACAGTTTCATCCCGGGTACCGATGACGGATCGGCCACGTGGTAAAGACCTGCGCCCAAACTCGGGGTAAAAACTCCAAAAGCGCGACAATCAGGCTTCCTCCAGAAAAATCCAGTCATCCGACGCACGTCGGCCTGTCGCCGTGGACCGTCTGTCTTCCAGTCAACGGTTCGCAGGTCGCGGCCGTGAGCAAGGACGGGGCCGCTGGGGAAATGGAACTCCGTATCAGGCCGGGCGGGTACGCCTGCATTCGACCAGGACATCCAGGGGTGAGCTTCACGATCAGGATTGAAGAATACGGTCCGTTGAGTTAGGAAGGCATCCTTCTCGCCAAGAGAGTATTCGACGGTCCAGTTCATTCCAAATCGGAGCTCTCTCTCGCCGCAGGAGACATAGATGCGTTCCAGATCTCGCGTTACTTCACAAAGTAGCGGGATAGTTTGAACCGGGCTGTGCGAAATTGGAAAGCTCAGTTCTATGCCGCCTCCGGTAAATGATTGTCGCGGTAAGATGCGCACCGGTCTGATGACACGGGGAAAGAAGAGAGTCTCCACCTCTCCGTCTTTGAGAAAAATGGAACAGACGCGTCCTCCCAGGTCCGGGCAGATCTTCACACGAATGCGGTCGTTCTCGATCGAGACCATACGGTATTTCTTCAGCACCGGTCTCTTGCTGGTTTCGCAGAAACTCTCGTAAGGATAAAAGCCATCAGGGTCGTTCGTTGTGGGAATCGGACCTGCAGGCACAAGCCGATGCGCCAGCAGCAACTCCGTGGTCTCTGCGGATTCAAGCATTGTGGGATCGCGGCCGTTCTTTTTTGATGGTGCGGAAATATATTTCCGCTCTGTCCTGTAAATTATCACGTCGCAATGAGAAATTTGTCACCGGCAACAGAACCGGGTCGGGCATCGTTTGGTCCGGAGAGTCTCGAGGGGTAGCCTTGCTGCGCATGTACGAGAAGTTCACGACCTTCCTCCGCTGGGGAGTCCTCAGCAACAACCTCAGAGATTTCGGGTCAACAAATCCTTGGACAACCTGGAAACTGTTCGTCAGACTCTGGCTAGCGTCAGCGACCGTTTCGCTCAGTTCGAGGCCCAAGCTCTCGATGTCCACCGTCGACTTCCCCCTGTTCCAGCCTTTGGCTCTGCTCATCCCCTCCGCCCACACCAAAATCCCCGGCAGCAAGATCCAGGACACCCGTATGCTGCGTCTCATGCAAGTCCTCCTCCACCGGGGTACTCAACTCGGCGGATGGCGCTCCCGCCCAATCCAGGCTCGTTACACCCAGGGAGCCGTCCTTTCCGCTTCGCTTACCAGCTCAGCCCCGAGAAATACACCCTGACCCAGCTCCGCTATGACCTGCGCAAGCTCAAAGCCCATGGCTTACTCGAGCGCGACGGCCACCGCTACCCCTACGGCCTCACCGACAAGGGTATCCGCGTCGCCCTCATGTTCGTCCTCTTCCACCAGCGCGTCTGTAGCCCACCTAAGCAGATATACAGTACGCCCGCGGCTGCGGGCGCCTCTCCCCAAATCGCTTTGATTTGAGCCAGCTCGAGTGGTGTGGCCGGTGAGCTCAGCCTGCGCCGCGGCACGTCCCACCACCGCGTTCAATTCGCCGGCCTCGGAAAACTGTTGCTCCCGACACTGAAGCGCTACTTCTAATCGCGTATCATGGGGCAGGGATGTCTTAGCCTCTGCCCTACTTCTATGTCCAGGATTCTCGGCATAAGCCCAGGGTGTTTCCTCGTGCTTGCACTCCTGAGCGAGATCTCCCTTGCGCAAAACTCCAAACCCTCCACCGCCGACCCTGCAGCTTCGGCGCAGAAGGGTATTACTCTGGCCGAAAGCGGCCACTGCCGCCAAGCGCTACCAGTCTTGAAGAAATCGGCACTACTTGTAGCCGACAAAAATCTCAAGCTCAAGGCTGGTCTAGCGACTGTGCGCTGCGCCATAACTTCCGACAACCGCGATGCCGCTTTGGCCGCTCTCCAGTGGTTGAACCGTGAGTTCCCGACCAGTCCGGAGGTGCTCTATGTGTCAACCCATGCTTATTCGGATCTGTCCACTCGGGCAGCACAGGAACTGGCCCGCACAGCACCGCATTCCTACCAAGCGCACGAACTGAATGCTGAGGCCCTTGAGATTCAGGGGAAATGGGACCAGGCGCAAAAGGAGTATGAGGCGGTTCTAAAGCAAAATCCGGAAGTGCCGGGAATTCATTTCCGTCTTGGCCGGCTTCTTCTGTCCAAGCCCAATCCAGGGGCGGACGTCGCTGAGCAGGCGAAGAAAGAATTTGTAGAAGAGCTCAGGATTGAGCCGCGTAATGCGGGCGCGGAATATATTCTCGGAGAACTCGCCCGCGAGAACCAACAATGGGACGAAGCTGTCGAGCACCTCTCACGTGCTGCCAAGCTCGATGTCAGCTTCGGCGATGCCTACCTTGGTCTAGGCCAATCCCTGATTTCCATGAAGAAGTTTTCCGCAGCCATTGAGCCGCTGGAAACTGCGGTCAGGCTTGAGCCTCAGAATCCCGCTGCGCATTATAATCTCGCCACCGCTTACAGCCGTACCGGACGCAAGCAGGATGCAGAGAAGGAATTCGCCATTCATCGTCAAATGACGCAGAAAGAACCTCAGGACGCTCCGCAGTGAATGGATGCTTTACCCGCCGTCACTTTCTATGCGGCCTTGTCGGCACCGCCGGCGCTCTGGGATTGCATCAGATTGCCGGCGCTCTCCCCGCTTTCGCCTATCCGTTTGAAGAAGTTCCGCCGACGGTGAGCGGCATCACGTGGAAACATACCGCCGGCAAGTCTCTCGAGAAGTATTTGCCTGAAACCACAGGGCCGGGCTGCGCGTTTCTCGACTACGACAAAGATGGCTGGATGGATATTTACCTAGTGAATAGCGGCAAATGCGATTTCTACAGTCCCAATCCGCCTCTGCGCAATGGTCTCTACCGCAACAACCGTAACGGTACCTTCAGTGATGTAACCGGCAAGGCTGGTGTAGCCGCCGGAGGCTACGGCCAGGGAGTCGCCGTAGGCGATTACGACGGCGATGGATTCCCCGATCTCTACGTTACCCAGTACGGGCACAACATTCTTTATCACAACAACGGAGACGGCACTTTCACTGACGTCACGGAAAAAGCGGGCTTAGCTGCACCCGGCTGGTCCTCCAGCGCCGTGTGGTTCGATTACGACAATGACGGCCGCTTGGACTTGTTCGTCTGTCAGTTCGTCGAGTTCTCCAAGGAGAAGAGTAAGGACTGCCGTTCCGGCGAAGATGCCAAGCGCGGATACTGCATTCCGCACCTTTACAAGCCAACTGCGAGCTGGCTGTTTCACAATAATGGAGATGGGACATTCACCGACGTCGGCAAGCAGGTCGGAATTGCCGGTCCGCGCGGCAAGGCGTGGGGCGCAGTAGCAGCGGACTTCAATAATGACGGCCGCATGGACCTGTTCGTCGCTAATGATACGGTGCGAAACTTCTTGTTCATGAACCGCGGAAATCGATTTGACGAGATTGGCGAACAGGCGGGCGTTGCTTACGGCGCTGACGGGCGACCTCGCTCCGGTATGGGTGTTGATGCGGCCGATTTCAACCAGGACGGCTGGGTGGACCTATTCGTTGCCAACATCGATCATGAAATGTATTCCCTCTACCAGAACAATCACGACGAAACCTTCGACGATGTTGCCCTGCAACACGGCATCGGTCAAGCGACGCGCTTGATGAGCGGCTGGGGACTGAAATTCTTCGATTATGACAACGACGGGAACCTGGATCTGTTTCTCGCCAATGGCAACCCGGACGACCTGATCGAGTCGCTTCATCCCGGGGTCAGTTACCGCGAGCCGGCTTTGCTCTTTCACAATACCGGTACGCGCCTCGAAAACATAAGTGCCACGAGCGGTCCGTTCTTCAGCAAGCCGCTTTCCGCACGCGGCATGGCAATCGGTGATTTTGACAATGATGGCGCAAGCGACGTGCTGATATCCGTAAATGACGACAATCCCGTGCTTCTGCGCAACACAATTGGCGCCCAAAATCACTGGCTGGGAATCACGCTGGTGGGAAGAAAATCGAACCCCGATGGGGTGGGGGCCCGGATTACGTATCAAAGCGGAGATCTCATCCGCACCTTAACGAAGGTCGGCGGCGGTAGTTATCTCTCTTCGCATGATCCGCGTGTTCTGCTGGGATTGAGCAACCGGCAACGGATCGACTGGGTCGAAATACGTTGGCCTAAACCGAGCGGATTGGTTCAACGCGTTACCAATTTGCCTATCGACCGGTACATCACCATCGTTGAAGGAGAACAGAAGTGGAAGTAAAACATGCCTTCGTCGACGATTGATGACGGGGTAAAAGTGCGGATCCGTTTGGGTGCACGCTCAGACTTGTAAGTTCCGACAAGAAACAAGATCACAGAGCACCCTACCGGGCACTGAAACCGGTCCGCGATATTGAAAGTCTCGAGGATGATTTAGAAATTAGGAGTTGCCCGCTCCTTATCCAAAGCCGTCGCCCGCGGTGCTGCGTCCCTCCAAGTGATATTCTTCCCACTGAAGATGAGAAATTAAGTGTTGTAACTATAACTAGGCTGGTGGCAAGCGACGGACCGCTTCGAAAAAAATTCTTCTCTTTGGTTGCTTCGTGTCTTGCGGCCTGTTCTGTTCTAGTATGCCAGCGCTCGAGGTCGAATCTACGTTGAAGTGTTGGCGGCGAAAGGTATTAAGCAAGCTGGAGGGTACTAGGTGAATCTCGATTATTTGGGGACTTCGGAATCGACCAGGGGAGAAATCCGACTTTTGTCGCGAATGCCTTTGCCTTCGAGGATGGTATAGATGAAATCGGCAGGAATATCGTGAAGAGTGTCCGTCTTGCCGCTTGGCCAAGCGATAGCCACCACGCTCATCTTTGCTTCCGCCCCTAATCCAAAATGCAAGCGCAGGTCGTTTTGCGAGAGATAGCTTCCGCCGCTCCGAACCTCGCTAAATTGCACCAGCTTGCCGGAATTCACCGTCACTCGTGCGCCAATACCCAGTCGGTTGCTTTGCGTGCCCACCAGTTTAAATAACACCCGATGGTTGCCGTTCTGGCAGTGATTCAGCAGCAGCGAAGGCGGTTCACCGACGTTCAGCACCACAATATCGAGGCAACCATCATTGCTGATGTCGCCGAACGCGGCACCGCGCCGCGAGGCCAGGGGCATAGCGGTAAGACCAGCCGCAGCCGAGACTTCCTCAAAGGTTCCATCACGTCGGTTGCGGAACAGCAACATCGGCTGGCGATAGTGAGCTTCCCCGGGGAGGGAGTCGACTTGGGGATAAACGTGTCCGTTGGCCACGAAAATGTCCAGCCAACCGGAATTGTCCATATCGAAAAAAGCCGTTCCCCAGCCGACATAAGGATAGGTGGTTTTCGCGATGTGGGAAGTTCCGGTGACGTCGACGAACCCTTGCCGCCCAAGATTGCGATACAGCGTATCCGATTGGTTGACAAAATTGGTGACAATCATGTCGAGACGGCCATCATGATCGTAGTCGCCCCAATCGACACCCATGGATCCCTGCTGCATGCCGTCGACACCTACGGCGATCCCTTGTACCAAACCTTCTTCCTCAAATGTTCCATCACGCCGGTTGTGGTAGAGAAAGTTTGGCCCGGCATCGTTGGCCACGTAAAGATCGGGCCAACCATCGTTGTCGTAGTCTCCCCACACCGCACCCAACCCGTAATAATGATCGGGATCGTCCACCCCGGCTTTTTTGGAAACTTCTTCAAAAGTGCCGTCTCCGCGATTGTGAAATAAGAGATCCGATTCGCCCGCCATTCCCCACGGGCCGCATTGCACCAATAGTCCCCGGTAGCGGCAGAATTTCGCATCACTGCCGGGCGCGGGCAACTTGCTCATATCTACGTGGACGTAGCGGGAGACGAACAGGTCCACGTAACCGTCTCGGTCATAGTCGGCCCATGCCGCGCCGGTGCTGAAGGCGCCTCCCGCCACACCGGCCTTCTCGGTTACATCTTCGAATTTGCAATTGCCGAGATTGCGATAGAGGGCGTTGCCGCCGTAGCCGGTTACGTAAATGTCGGGTAAGCCGTCGTTGTCGTAGTCGGCGACAGCTATACCCATGCCCCAACCTTTGCGGGTTAGGCCTGCCTGCTTGGTGATGTCCGTGAATTTGAGGCGGGCATCCTGGTGGTAGAGCGTGATCATCAGGTCGCCGCCGTTCTCGCGATAGCGATCTACGGTTGAGCCATTGACCGTGAGGATGTCGAGCTTCCCATCATTATCGCAATCAATCAGACCAACACCTCCGCTCATGGACTCGACGATGTAGCGTTTTTCCGGAGAGGAGATATGCGCTACCGAAAGACCCGCCTGGGCAGCCATGTCCTCGAAGTGGGGCACCGCAGGGTGAGGAGGAGTCTTTTGCCCTAAGACCGGAACGATAAGCAGAAAACCCAGGGCTACCAGAGTGGATTTACACATGGGACCGGCGGTGATTATAGCTTTTTGAGCGAATTAGAGAATCGCCGACAAGAAACCTACTCGGGCTCTTTCGTTAACTCCGGGCTAGGTATGTCACCGCTGAGCTCTCTCCCTCTTCTTTCGCGCGCCGCATTCATCATGCGAGTATAGGTGTTGAACTCGGCTTTGGCTCTTTGCCGTTGCCCCATTCGCTGCAGCACCTGTCCCCGCAGATAGTGCACCGTGTAATTGTCCGGACTGATTTTCTCGACCTGATCGAGCGCGCTCAGGGCCTCGGAGTTCTGGCCCCGCTTCTGATAAATTTTCGCCAGCCCCAGCTGAGATGTAACCAGGTGGGGATCCAGGCGCAATGCCTGGTGAAAGTTGATTTCTGCTTCCGCATCCTTTTCCTCGAGTGCATCTACAGTTCCCAACTTGTCATAACTGAACGCGACATCGGGCTCGACCGCAATGTCTTGCCTGAACTCCTGCGCAGCCTGTTCATAATCCTGCTTGTCGAGGTAAGCGAGACCCATGTTGAAATGTAAAAAAGGAAGCTTGGGATCTCCTTTGGCTGCCAGTGCAAATTCGGCAAGAGCTTTATCATCTTCCGTATTATTCAAGTGAGCCTTGCCCATGAGCAGATGAAATTCGGGCGTATCCTGCCCGATTTCGGCGAGGCGCGAGAGCGCACGCTCATCAACTTCCGTGCGGGCGGCCTTGTGCGCCGCAATGCCCAGCACATATAGGTAATTCATATTCAGCGACTGTTCTCCCCAGAGGGGCAAAAGGATTTCCACTGCCTCCGTCCAGCGCTCGTTAAAAAAATAGCAGAGTCCCAACAGATAGCGCGCCTGTGTCGAATTTGGCGCATCGCGAAGCACAGATTCAAAAGGCGCGATCGCCGATCGGAAGTCATTCTGACGGTAATAGACGAGCCCAATGTTCAGCCGAATACCAACAACGGCCGGCGCCAGGCGATCCGCCTTGCCCAGCATTCGCAGCGCCTGATCCCATTGCTTGCGGCGCATGTAGACAACGCCTAAGTTCGCATAAGCCCCGGCAGAGTGTGGATCGATTGCCAGGACTCTCCAGAAGTTCTGTTCCGCCCGGTTGAGATCGCCGTTGCGAAGAGCGGTTTCACCAGTGATGAATAGTTGTTCGGCGGTTGGAGTTGTTTCCGGTGCGCCATAGCCAGCGCGGGTTTGCCAGGTATTGGGCGTTTGAGCGAAGGTCGTCCCGGGCGCCAGGCGGGTGACTATCAGAACTATTAGGCAGAACGAGAGAATCCGACTTCGCAGGAGATCCCCAAGTTGACGCCGCTTAGCCAATGTTGTAGTGTCCGCCAGTAGCAGGATATCAAGCTGCTCCGGTCTTCGAATCCACCGCGAGGGCCCACTACTCATGTTGTCGCCTGCAACCCAAGCGGGCGGAGAGGAGTTGGGTTTGCAAGAGCCTGAGGATTCGCAGCCATCTTGCGATAGACTACCCTCCGTTCCAGACCACGCCACTGGGGGGCCCCTCCGATTGAAATCTTCCATGGTAACCATTAGGGACGTGGCCAAGGCGAGTGGGTTCTCGTCTACAACTGTCTCCATTGTTCTGAATAACGCCCCGCTGGCACGCTACATCCCGCCTATCACCAAAAAGAAAATCGAAACCGCCGCCAAGAAGTTAGGGTACCGCCCCAACTTGTTTGCCCGCTCGCTCCGCAGCAAGCGAAGCCACACGGTCGGAGTCATGGTTTTTGACATGACCGACCCTTACTGCACGCGGATCCTGCGGGGTATCGAAAACTCTCTCTATCAGTCCAATTTCCTGCCTCTCTTGACCGACGTTCACAACGAGCGCAGCCGCTTTGAGCGTTACCTGGAAATGATGTTGGACCGTCGGATCGAGGGCCTCGTGATTCTTGCCAACTGGCTGTTCCTGGACATCAACCTGATCGCCGACCTGGGGAAGAGCAGCATTCCCACCGCCCTGATCGGCTGTGAGCTTCGTACGCATTCGGTCAGCTCGGTGACAGTCGACAACGAGTTAGGCGGACGGGTGGCTATGGAACACCTCTACTCTCTAGGCCACCGGAAGATTGCGTTCATCCGGGGCCCCAAATCGCTTTCTGACAGCTCTCCGCGATGGAAGGCCGTGCATTCTTTTGCCCACTCCAAAGGGCTCGATCTGGACTCGCGCCTGATCCTGGACTTACCGGAATCCCGGGAACCGATTTCGAGCTTTGACGCGGGATACAAATTAACGGAGGAATTAATCAAGCGCCGCCGGTCGTTCACAGCAATCATGGCATTCGATGACATGACAGCCTTTGGAGCGATTCGTGCATTGTCGAAGGCCGAGATCCGTGTACCCGAGCAATGCTCGGTGATCGGATTTGACGACGTAGTGCCAGCGGCCCTTTATACGCCTTCCCTGACCACGGTCCGGCAGCCGATGGAAGCCATGGGCTCGCTCGCAGTGAGTATTGTCGTGGACGGCATCAACTCGGTGCTGGAAAATAGGGAAGTGGCTGCGGTACATCACCAAGTGGCCCCGGAACTGGTTGTGCGCGAGTCGACGCGGAGTTTGTAAAGCCAGTTATCGGTTTTCACAGCAGGATTCCCGTTTTTCATAGATAGCTGCGCCAGCATTTTTTCCTTGACAGCGGAAATCAACTGAGAGCAGTATTCATACGTTTTAATGAAAGCTTTCCATCAATCGAAGCAGCCTAGCATGTAACGCGCTGCCGTGGAAGCTGAGAGGCGCTTGTCCGTAGGGGTGCGGACCGCGTTCAAATCTTGCTTTCGACTTCACTCAGGTCGCCGGTTGCTGGGAAACCGCGATGACGTCATGAACGCCTCCACGGAGGCGAGGGGGTATTCAGCCATGAAGATTCGTTTCATGCGTTGCTTTGTGTTCCTCATGCTAGCGATTCTTCCTCTGAGCGTGTTTGCCCAGACCACTGGTCAGATTACGGGAACGGTGCGCGACAACACGGGTGCGGTAGTAAACGGCGCAAAAGTCACGATTCGTGACACAGCCAAGGGGGTTGACCGCCAGACCACGTCGAATACTGACGGCGAGTACCTGGTCTCAGGCCTTAGTGCCGGTTCCTACGACGTCAGTGTTACGGCTGCGGGATTCAAGACCTTCCAGGCTAAAGGCGTGAAGCTCGACGTTGGTCAGAAGACGCGCGTTGATGTCCCCCTGACGGTGGGTGCGACTAACACCGAAGTCTTGGTAACCGGCCAAAGCGTTGCCCAAGTGGAGACGCAATCCTCGGATCTCTCGGGCATCGTAACGGGGAAAGAAATCACGCAGTTGGAACTGAACGGTCGAAACTTCACGCAACTTGTCACGCTTGTGCCAGGCGTCAGCAACCAGACTGGGCAAGATGAAGGAACGGTTGGGGTGTACGGTAACGTGGGTTTCAGCATGAACGGAGGCCGCCTCGAGTACAACAACTGGGAACTGGACGGCGGCGACAATATGGATAACGGCAGCAACACAACCTTGAATGTCTATCCGAGTTTGGAGGCAATTGGCGAGTTCAAGGTTCTTACTTCCAATTACGGCGCGCAGTATGGCCGGAATGGTTCCGGAACCGTAGAGGTTGAAACCAAGTCAGGGACGAACACTTTTCATGGGAACGTCTACGAGTTCAATCGGAACGATGCCTACAACGCGCGCAATTTCTTCAATCGGGCGCCCGATCCCAAGGCCGGATACAAGAAGAATGACTATGGCTACACGATCGGCGGTCCGGTGTTCATTCCTCATGTTTACAACGCCGACAAGCAGAAGACATTCTTCTTCTGGTCGGAAGAATGGCGAAAAGAT
>Ga0209154_1002115_pt1 | contig 11258 bp, 12 predicted proteins | sample GraSoiAngelo_121_FD_185878 | JGI IMG/M metagenome (GOLD analysis project Ga0209154, IMG submission 185878) | Grasslands soil microbial communities from the Angelo Coastal Reserve, California, USA - 14_0919_12_20cm (SPAdes) (version 2) | ecosystem: Environmental > Terrestrial > Soil > Grasslands ... | reverse complement strand
TTATGCGGCCAGCGCAAAAGTTTTCGCCTCCGGCAAAGGAACATGAATCGCATCAGCATAGATCATCTGTCCGAAGCTGAACTCATAGACTTGAATCATCGCATCGTGCAGCGCCTCAGACTATTAAGTCAAGTGCAGGCCCACAAAGCCATGCTGCAATTCCGGATCGGAGATCGCGTTACGTTCGAGCCTCAGGGTGGACTTCCTGTGTTCGGAATCCTGACTCGCTATAACAAAAAGTCGGTCACCGTCATCACAGACGACGGTCATCGCTGGAACGTGTCTCCGCGCTTCTTGCGACTGGCTGAATCAGGCCATGAAACAGCAAGAACACAGGAAGGCGCCCGTCCGAGCGCCGTGATTCCGTTCAAGCAAAAGTGAGCTAGGTCGCCCGGCAGCGCCTTGGCGGCGTCAGGAGTGAGTGAATTTGCGACTGACACAGCCCCAGCTTGGAGAGCTTGCGGAGGAAAGTGGCGCAGCCTACGCTTGGTCCGCCATTGTCCCCCCTTGAAATCGTATGCCTGATTTATGCATACTGATGCATATGCGTACGACTCTCAACATCAACGATGACCTGCTGAAGCAAGCGGCACGGCTCAGCGGTATCACGGAGAAAACGGCTGTCGTTCACGCCGGACTGGAAGCCCTTATCGCCCGTGAGAGTGCTAAGAGGCTGGCGGCGCTAGGCGGCAGTGAGCCGCGTCTGAGGAAAATCCGGCGACGTCGTCCTCACGTGCCTATCGCCAACCGCTGATGCTCGTTGACACGTCGATCTGGGTGGAGCATTTGTGCCATGGCCAGCTCGGGCTCGTCTCGCTTCTCCATCGTGCCCAAGTCCAGTGCCATCCCTTTGTCATCGGCGAATTGGCATGTGGTTCGATAAGCCGCCGCTCTGAGATCTTGCAGTTGCTCCGGAGATTGCCAACTGTTCCGGTCGTGGACAATGAGGAAGTGATGACATTCGTCGAGCGACATCGCCTCATGGGTCGGGGCGTCGGCTGGGTCGATGTACATCTGCTGGCGTCGGCAAGATTGGAAAATGTACTGCTCTGGACTGCCGACCGGCACCTCGCAACAGTTGCCCGATCACTGGGAGTTTATGGTGAGCCGTGAATAGGCAAAAATGCAGCCAAATATCACGGAAAGCCTTAGACCTGATCTTTGCGGGAACGCATAAATGAAAACTGGCGCGCCCTGAGAGACGGATTTCAGAACGCTGATTGGCCCCGACCCGGCTTCCTTTGTGCAAGTATGACTTGGGCGACCCGCCTTCGGAAAACAAGCTCTCAAGGTCACGAGCGCCGTGAACAACGCGCAGGATGAGAATCTCGCCTTCGCGCGCTTGGTAAAAGATCAGATATTTGGGAAATCCGGCGACGGATATGCGATGCGTGCCGCCAAGCTCTTCTGCGCCGAACTCGCAGGGTGAGCCGACTCCCGGTCGCTTGGGATTTGCAGCAGTGTTGAAGTGACGCCGGCTTCCCAACGTTTCGCCAAACTGCGACCTGCTTTCTCAGCGTACCAATCAGACTGCTCCGCGTCGCTGAAGACAATCCGATGCGCTCTCACGCGCGCCGAGCCCGTTCGCGTAGCGCTGTGACTAGACCTTTCTTGCGGATCTCGGAGATCGAAAGCTCGATCTTTGGCCCTTTCGCCGCCGCGAGCAGTTCCTGTTCGAGATTGGCCATCCGGCGTTCTTTGTCCTGACGGATCAGCTCCCGAATGTATTCACTGGGAGTGCCCCAATCACCCGAAGACACTTGGCCTTCAACATAGGCCTTGAGATTCTCCGGAAGCGAGATGTTCAGTGATGTCATTGCCATGGTTTCATTTTATGACAGAATATGAAGGTAATTGCAAGGTTCGAAAATGCCAGGACGCCCTCAGTTGCAAATGCCTGAAGGGAAGAGAGAAAAGAACTGGCGCGTCCTGAGAGACGATTTCAGAACTTTGGTTCTGGACTGCGTGTCATTCCTGCGGGTATAAAAATGGTGTCCGGGCCGCGGCAAGAACATCTTCCGCACTTCGAGCCTCAACTGCGGCTTCCAATTGAGGCGCCCCAGGGAGCACCCTGAACCTTGCAGGATCGGAACGTTTTACCGGTTCGCCCGTAGCTCCGACTAAACTCCTCGTCAGGAGGAGCACGTGACCTCGCTCAGTAAGAACGCCAGAGTTGCAGGCGCTCTATGGTCTATACGTTAGGCAGAATGGGGCGGAACAGGTGAAATTGCTCAAAATGGTGCTTTCGAACTGCAAGTCGATCAGGATTTTCATTCCAGATGCACCACCAAACTGCACCGAGCTTCTTCGATGGCAGCAATCGCGGCCTCGCGTGTGACGCTGGGATATTGCTCCAAAAACTGGTCCAGAGTCTCGCCGCCTTCCAGATAGTCGATCAAAGCTTTAAAGGGAACACGGGTTCCGCGAAACACCGGTTCACCACTCAGGACAGACGGGTTTTTAACGATGACTTGGCCCACGGGTTCCGCCTTCATTGCTACATCATTTTAGCTGGGCGGGCAATGCGGTTCCAACCTGCTTGGTTCGTCCCCCGCCATCTTCAAGACAGGGGAGCACTTGGAGAGTTCTAGACCGCGAGAAGGGTATGCTTGTAAGCCATTGACAAGAGAGCTGCTACGAAGATGGCGCGCCCTAGGGGACGATTCAGAACTTTTGAAACGTTGGACTTGCCGACAGCAGTGGGGAATCGGGCGCTCCCTGTACTTGACACTTAGAGAATTGTCGGTGCTTTTGGCTTGACTGCACGTAAGAAGCGTGATACACGTAAATTACGTGCACTATAGAGGGCTATGTCGGCTACAGAGGGCTATGTCGGCTACAAAGAGCAACGGAAAGCAAAACGTCACGATTAGTCTCGATAAGCAAACCATTCGAAAGGCGAAGATTATCGCTGCTCGACGCTCGACGTCCATCAGCGGCCTTCTGGCTCATCAGATTGAGATCCTGGTCGGCGACGAAGAGGCTTACGAACGCGCGGAACGGCAAGCATTGACCTTGCTTGATCAAGGGTTTCATTTGGGTACGGTTGTTCGAGTCAGCCGAGATGAACTTCACGAGCGGTAGGACATTCGTCGATACGAATGTTTTGATCTATGCGCACAACCTGGATGCGGGTAGCAAGCATGAGATCGCAAATGCCGTTCTCCGTGAGCTTTGGAGCGAGCGAATCGGAGTTCTTAGCATCCAGGTGCTCCAGGAATTCTATGTCAACGTCACGCGGAAGATTCCGATGCCGCTTTCAAAGAATTCGGCCCGGCTTGTCGTAGACAGCTATGCCATCTGGTGTGTTGAGACCACCCTAGTCGAAATCTCTGCCGCGTTTCGAATCGAGGATGAGGCGCGAATCGGCTTCTGGGATGCCCTAATCATTTCATCAGCTGTCAAGGGCGGCGCGAGCCGGATTCTCTCGGAGGATTTAAACGCCGGCCAGCGGATCGCTGGCATCCTGATTGAGAATCCCTTTGCCAATGTGCACTGAAGGAATGGAGCGAATAGGACGGATGATTGCTCGCGGTGTTTGTTGCGTACAAAGGAGTCTGGCGCGCCCTACTTGCGCAGCTTCGCACCGCCGCGAATCCGCTCAGCCGCGCGTTGCGCATTTGGCATCGTGAAACGATACCACTGGGGCGCGGGTCGGTAAATACGCCAGGAATGAGCGACCCGAAGAGAACTGGCGCGCCCTGAGAGACGATTTCAGAACTCTTTCGTACGTTTCTCACGCCACGTATGTACTCGCCGCGAACCGCGGACTATCGTTGGAGCGGGAGGCCAATAACCAATGCCGTTGGATTGGTCGAAATGCCCGGCCGTAGAAAGTGTGCCTGGAAGACTCAGCGGAGCTTGGGTTTTCCGCGGGACGCGAATTCCTGTGTCGGCCGTTTTCGAAAACTTGGAGGACGGCCTCACTGTCGACGAGCTCGTAGCCTTGTATGACGGCCTGACCCGAGAGCAAGTGAAGGCTGTCTTGGAGTTCACGGCTCAGAGTCTGGCAACCCCGTCTTTTTCCCGCTAATGCGAATTCTCTTCGACCAGGGAACTCCAGTTGCGATTCACGATGCCTTGCAGAGTCATACGGTGCGGACTGCACGGGAGGAGGGTCGGAGCACGCTCTCGAACGGAGAACTCTTGCGCGCTGCGGAAGAGGCGGGTTTCGACCTATTGCTCACCACAGACACTAACCTTCCTCACCAGCAGAGTTTGAAAGGCCGCAAGCTGGCGGGCGTGATTCTTAGCAGGAACCGGTGGGTCCTGATCAAGCCAAGGATGACGGAGATCGTTGCCGTCATCCACTCAGCCATGCCAGGAACCTACTCCGTAGTTGAAATTCCAATCCGCTGATTGGCAATGAACAATTCGTCTGGCGCTGGATTTCCGTGAAATGAAACAGAACTGGCGCGCCCGGAGAGATTCGAACTCCCGACCTATTGCTCCGGAGGCAATCGCTCTATCCAGCTGAGCTACGGGCGCGCTGACAATTTTTAAGTTTACATCCTGGATACGATGCCAGCAACGCCGCACGCGCACACCGCACGTACCGAACGCCCCCGGCTGGTCAGAACCCGCCGCCCCAGACAAGGCTTCCAATCAGAAAGGCCGGGGCGCAAAAGTCTCCCCCAGCCTCTTCTTCAGTAACCCGATTTCTACGTCAGCCGGACCACGCCATTACCAGCGGCCACCGCCACGGCCGCCGCGGTCACGACCGCGGCCACCGCCGCCGCTCCCAGCGCGCTCGGTCTTGGGACGAGCTTCGTTCACGTTCAGCGTGCGCCCCCCCAGTTGCGCGCCGTTCAGCGCAGCGATGGCTTTCTCGCCATCTTCGGTATTCGTCATTTCGACAAAGCCAAAGCCACGAGAACGGCCGGTGTCGCGATCGGTCATGATCGCGACGCGGTCTACTGGTCCATATTGCTCAAACAACTGTCGCAGTTCGTCTTCCCCCGTATTGAAATCCAGATTCCCAACGAAGATATTCTTCAAGCGGTTGCCTCGGTCAGGTGAGCTATTTGAATGTAGTCTGTCTTCGGCGGGTACGCGACCGATTGCGAAGCGGGTGGCGTCTCGTGGTCGGACCGGCGAACAGTTCAAACGCGGCTGAAGTATAGCAGGTTTAGCTCTCCCTGCAGCCAAAACCGTGCATCCTAATGCATCTACGCACCCTTACATTCCCAATTTGGAAATTGTCGCCTTTAACATCGGCCGAGCGGCACAGCTTCTCCACTCCTTCTTTTGTCTGGTTCAATACGCAACACCCTCTCTATACCGTTGCGATTTACAACAGTCGGCAAGCTCAGGCAGACATTGCTGATCCTCGTAATACTCTTCGATCAGGCTGGAGACCGAAAACACGGCGTTCGGTTGCGTAGAATGGCTTGCGTGATGCGCATCAGGCCGGCCGCAACCGCATGGTAGGTGGCGCCCTTCCTCTCAATGAGGCGATAAGCAGCATCGCGGGTCTGGCGAAAGTATCGTCCATGATCTCGGGATCGTGGGCTTGGCCTTGCACCGCGGCGAATTCCTTCAGATGCATGCCAGCGATATGGGCCAGCGACCACACCGGCAGTTCGCTGTCGCCATGTTCGCCGATGATGTAGGCATGCGCTGCGTGCGTCCACGCCGAACTGCTGCGTCAGCAAATAGCGGAAGAGGGCGGTGTCGAGGATCGTGCCCGAACCAATCACCTGATGGGTTAGCGGACCTGACAACCTCCAGGCTGCGTAGGTGAAAGCATCCCCGGGTTCGTCGCAATCAGGAGGATGGTGCTGCGGTTGTGTTTTCACGATCGCGGGGATGGTCTGGCACCAGATCGCCGCGTTCTCGTAGGTCAGGTCCAGCCGCGTTTCTCCTGGCTTCTGGTTGGCGGCCCTAGCAAGCACCACAAGCGATGCCTGGGCGCAGTCCGGGAAGTCGCCGGCTCAGATTTTGGCTGGATGGGAGAGGGGAACGGCATGGTTGAGGTCCATGACTTCGCCCTCGGTTTTGGCTCGCTTCACGTCGATGAGAACGATTTCCGCAGCTAGGCCACTGAGCAGAAGGGCATAGGCGAAGGTGGCGCCTGCGTTGCCGGTCCCCACGACCGCAACGCGTGCGGGAGGAGAAAAGAAGCTTGGTCAATCATTGCCATAAGCCAATGGAATGCACCGGGCATGGGCCCCGAACAAATTAGTACGCACGGGCAAGATCGACCGCGCCACACAATCTCCGCGCCAGATTAGCATTTGTCCACTCTCCAATAACCTTCGCGTTCGTAGCCAAGCTGCAGCAGCCGGTTCCGGGGATCGTGACGCTTCCCACAACTCGGACAGACGAGAAACGCGCGCAGGTGGCTGCCATGCTCGTCATACCGCTCCGTGACCGCGAAAGTAGTTCCACAACTGCACGGGATCAGAAACATCTTGAGATTCTGCTGGGGCTTCTCCGTCATTCCGGGTCTTTTTCGCGCAGTATACATATACAATCTACTCTAGCCATGCCCCTCGACGCAGTGAGAGCGGTGCAAGTCGTTTCCTATTTAGCCGGCGCTATTGCCGCTTTGACGGCAGTATGGGTTTACAAGAGCAACTCTCGCCGGGAACGAGCCCGATGGGCCGAAAGTCTTTATGCGCGTTTTTATGAGCGAGAAGAGTTGAAGCGTGTCCGCGACCTGCTCGATTGCGACGTGGGCGACCCGCAGGTGTCACAACTGGTCACCGCCGAGTCGTCGGTTTGGACGGATTATTTGAACTTCTTCGAATTCGTCGCTTACCTGCAGTCATCTAATCAACTGCACAAAGAGGATGTGGATGCCTTGTTCAGCTATTACCTGGCATGCTTGAAAAGGCATTCGGATGCGGTAGGGTATATTAGAAACAAGGAAAAAGGTTACGAGTACCTGCGAAGGACATTATTGAATGAGTAGCTCCAAGCGCGCCACCAAGGGACGGAAGCGGTACCTGTTTTCTTATGGTACCCTGCTGCCCAGGCATGCTCCTCCCGACATCGCTCCCACCGTACGGCGTTTCCGCCGAGTCGGGCGGGGATTCGTCCGGGGTAAACTCTATGACTTGGGCGAATATCCGGGAGCGATTCTGAGCCGGGGCGGTCCCATGGTGGTGGGTCAGGTGTTCGAACTGCCGGATGATCCCGGCGTGCTGACCCGCCTGGACGATTACGAGGGCTTCGATCCTTCACGCCCGCAAGGCAGCCTGTTTGTAAGAAAGCGATGCCTGGTCCGGCTCCACAACGGGCACAAGCTTGCCTGCTGGATCTATACCTACAATCGTCCGCTGGGAGGGGCGCGTCCGCTAACAGGCGGCAACTATCCCCTAACGCGGAACCACAAGGCGCGTTAGGCGCCGGCTTCTTCTACTACCGCCATAGCGCTTTTCTTTCTCTTGTTGGCCTGCAGAATCTTCTTGCGCAGTCGCAGCGATTTCGGCGTGACTTCCACGAATTCGTCGTCCGCGATGAACTCGATGGCCTGCTCCAGGTTCAACTGGCGGAAAGGAACCAGGCGGATCGCCTCGTCGGCGGTCGAGGCACGCATGTTGGTGAGTTTTTTCTCCCGAACGACATTCACATCCAGATCATTGTCCTTGGCATTTTCGCCGATGACCATGCCTTCGTAGACATCTACGCCGGGTCCCACAAAGAGCTCGCCGCGTTCCTGCAAGTTCCATAAGGCATAGGAAGTTGTCACGCCGGCACGGTCGGCAATCAGCGCTCCTGTCGGGCGATGCGGAATGTCGCCTTGCCATTCGATGTAGCCGTCGAAAAGTGAGTTCATCACGATGGTGCCCCGCGTGTCGGTGAGCAATTGGCTTCGCAGGCCGATCAGTCCGCGGCTGGGCACACGAAACTCCATGCGCACCCGCCCATAGCCGTGGTTATGCATGTTGACCACCTCGGCCTTGCGTGTTCCGAGTTGCTCCATCACCACCCCGACAAATTCCTCGGGGACGTCTACGATCAGTTTCTCGACCGGCTCCATCAGTTTGCCCTCGATGCGCTTGGTCACAATTTCTGGTTTGCCTACCATCAGTTCGTAACCCTCTCGGCGCATCATTTCGATCAGGATGGAAAGCTGCAGCTCGCCACGCCCCATCACTTTGAACGAATCTGTGCTCCCGGTTCCTTCCACGCGAATGGAGACGTTGGTCAGCAATTCTTTGTCCAACCGCTCGCGCAGATTTCGCGAGGTGACGTAGCTTCCTTCCCGGCCTGAAAACGGCGAGGTATTGACGGTGAAGTGCATGGCAATCGTTGGCTCGTCGATCACGATATGCGGAAGCGGCGCCGGATTCTCGGCATTCGTAATGGTTTCGCCGATGGTAATTCCTTCCACACCGGCTACCGCCACGATGTCGCCTAGTTCGGTCTCGGTAATGTCGGTGCGTTTGAGTCCGCCAAAGGAGAATAGTTTCGTGATTTTGGTTTTCTGAACCGAGCCGTCCAGCTTCGCAATGCCGACTTCTTCGCCTGTGCGCAAAGCTCCGTTGAACACGCGCGCAATCGCGATGCGTCCCAGATAATCGCTATAGTCCAAGTTGGCTACCAGGACCTGCAGCGCTCCTGTTGGATCGCCTTTCGGCACCGGTATCGTGTTCACGATGGCATCGAACAGCGGCCGCAGGTCCTCGCCCGCGACCTTTTTATCGCTCGACGCAGTCCCCAGTTTGGCATTGGTGTAGAGCACAGGGAACTCTAGCTGGTTCTCATGAGCATCGAGATCAATAAACAGATCATAGATTTCGTTGAGCACTTCCTGAGGTCTAGCATCGGCGCGATCGATCTTATTAATGACGACAATGGGCGGCAGGTTAGCTTCTAGAGCCTTGCTGAGCACGTAACGAGTCTGGGGCAGGGGACCTTCACTGGCGTCGACCAGCAGCATCACACCATCCACCATCTTCAGTGCACGTTCCACTTCGCCGCCGAAATCGCTGTGGCCCGGCGTGTCCACGATGTTGATCTTCACGTCCTGATGGAAGATGGCCGTGTTCTTGGCCAGGATAGTAATGCCGCGCTCGCGCTCCAGCTCGTTGGAGTCCATCACTCGTTCAACAACTTGCTCGTTCGCACGAAACGTGCCGCTCTGGCGCAGCATAGCGTCCACCAGCGTGGTCTTGCCGTGGTCCACGTGCGCGATGATAGCGATGTTGCGAATACCCGAACTCAAAGTCACTCCGCTCTGGCAATTTGGCTCTATTACCACTTTACTATGTGTTGCGGCTTCTGCGGGATGCTCCAGGGTAGATACGGGGGTTGCCCCGGCCTTGCTGCCCCGTTTCCTAAGACGCGGCAACCCGCGTCTCTACAGTAAGATGCGCGGCGCAATCAGTGAAAAAACGAGGATGGTCGCGATGGATTGATCAGCAAGAGCAGTGGGAGAATACCAGGCGTCGGGTCACTCGACCTTCCCGGCTGCTGCGCTTTTGGCTTCAGCCCAGTGGGGAGACTGATAGACAATCGTGCCACCTACCATGGTCAACATCACCTCGGTCTTGCCAATGTCGCTGGGTTCAATTTTGAAAAGGTCTTGGGAAATGATGATCAGATCGGCTACTCTGCCCGGTTCGATGGAGCCTTCCGTCTTCTCCCGCCTACCCGCGATTGCCGCTCCCAAAGTGTAAGCCTGGATGGCATCTTCCAGGCTGATGCGCTCCTTCGGAACGAATCCTCCCGGCGGATTGCCCTCGTCGGTCTGACGCGTGAGTGCACTCTGTACGCCCGGCCAGGGATTGAGCGTGACCACGGGCCAGTCGCTGCCGAACGCCAACACGCCACCGGCGCTCTCAATGCTGTGCCACGCCCAGGCACGCTGCGCTCGCTCCGGGCCGACATTACGCGCCCAGATGTTGAGCGTGTCGTCGTCGGGATAAGCGTGCAGCGGCTGGAAGCTGGCAATCACCCCTACCCTTCCGAACTGCGGAATGTCTTCCTCCGCAACCGTCTCGATGTGTTCCACACGGTGCCGGGCATCCTGAGTGTGATTGACCTTGGCGGCACTCTCGTAGGAATCCAGTGCCAGCCGCACGGCTCTGTCGCCGATCGCGTGCGTGAAGACCTGAAATCCGCCCCTATCCAGTCGTTCCACCGCTTGCTTGTACTCTGCCGGGTCCCAGAACAGCGCACCGATCTGTTTCGGATCGTCGCTGTAAGGGGTGAGCATAGCCGCGGTGTGCCCCTCGACCACGCCATCAAGAAAGAATTTAACCGCGCCCGCCGCGATCCAGTCGTCGTGATATTTTTGGCGCGCCGCTTCGATTTCTGCCAGTTCTTTGGGAGTCAGCGTGGGCGGGTCCAAGCGATAGGCAAGATACATCCGCACCGTCAGCTCACTGCTTTTCCGCAGTTCATCGAAAAGAGCAGCGTTCTCGAGGTCGCTGCTGCCGATGTTGACCCCGCCCGCGCTGTGAACTCGTACCAGCCCCACCCGATTTGCTTCCCGCAGCCCGGCGCGGAGTGCGCGCAGTTTTTCGTCACGCGTAGGCAGAGGAATGGCGCGACGTATCACCGCGTCCGCCGCATCTTCCTGAATGGCGCCGGTGGGTTCTCCAGTGGCCGGATCGCGAACAATCTTGCCGTTCGGCGGATCAGGCGTTTTGGCCGTTACTCCTGCGATTTGCAGCGCCTTGCGGTTGGCCCACCAGGTGTGACCGTCGAAAGCTTCCAGATAAACCGGACGGTCGGGCAGAATCTTGTCGAGATACTTTTTGTCCGGCAGGCCGGAGGGCGCAAAAACCGGATACTGCCAGCCGCGGCCGAGAACCCAGGGCTCAGCAGAATTCTTGTCGGCGTATTCCTTCACCAGCTTCTGAACCTCGGGGATGGTTTTGGCCTGGCTCAAGTTCACGCGCAGCAGACTTAGCGCTCCATCAAGAAAATGGATATGCGAATCGGTGAAGCCGGGGAGCACGAGGTGGCCCTTGGCATCGAGAACCTTGGTCGTAGCTCCGCGATACTTTTGCAGGTCTTTGGCAGCCCCGACCGCAAGAATCATCCCCTTCTGAATCGCCAGCCCTTCCGCCCAAGGCTGCTTCGAGTTGACCGTATAAATTCGGGCGTTGATTACCAGCGTGTCGGCGGACGGATTCTGCGCGAAAGCAACGGAGGCGAGAAAGGCCGCAGTCAGAGCCAGGAGACAGCCTCTGCGCATGGCGTGGTTCAAGTCTCTTCCTCCCCTCGTGCGCGCTAAAACGTTGGTGGAGTGTTGACCCACAGCACCCAGGTTTCCGCCCGCCCCGGGTTTTTCCAATGAT
>Ga0209154_1002113_pt1 | contig 11265 bp, 10 predicted proteins | sample GraSoiAngelo_121_FD_185878 | JGI IMG/M metagenome (GOLD analysis project Ga0209154, IMG submission 185878) | Grasslands soil microbial communities from the Angelo Coastal Reserve, California, USA - 14_0919_12_20cm (SPAdes) (version 2) | ecosystem: Environmental > Terrestrial > Soil > Grasslands ... | reverse complement strand
GTCCAAGTGGTGGCGGCACAGCTTCTAAGTTATTTTGTTGCGCTCGAGTGCGGCAGCAATCCCGATACGGGTCGCGAAGACCACCCGGCCCACGCCCGCGCACGGAGGCACATCGAGTCTTAGACCTTCGCTTCGTCCTCTGGTTCGCGCACATAATTACGGAAAAAGGTGCTGTTGAAGCAGGGGATTGGCGTGTTGGGAATGAAACCGATGGGCGATCACTTAACTTAATCCTTGAAAGTAACACGGCGACGCCAATCGGGTGGAGCGGCAAAGGAAGATAGGAGCGATCCAAAGTCGGGAAGCACCAAGCGTGGAGGTGATTTCGAAATGCACGAGACACTAGGTTTTATTGGCTTAGGGAACATGGGGCAGCCTATCGCCGCCAATCTCCTGCGCGCGGGCTATAGACTGCGGGTCTATAACCGCACGGCTGCCAAGGCTGGGCCTCTGGTGGCACAAGGCGCCACCTTGGTTTCCCATCCCAGCGAAACCGCTGAGCGGGGAGGAATTGTGCTCACAATGGTCGCTAATGACCAAGCTTTAGAAGAAGTCTGCCTGCGCCCCCCGGCCCTTCCTGAAATGCTGGGCCCGGGTGGCATCCATGTGTCAATGAGCACGATTTCGCCAATGACAGCGCGGAAGTTGGCGGAACAACACGCAAGACACAAAGTGGCTTACCTTGCTGCCCCTGTCTTCGGACGACCCGAAGCCGCTGCGGCGCGAAGGCTGTGGATTTGCCTCTCGGGTCAGCAGTCTGCCAAACAAAGGGTTCAGCCCATCTTGGCTGCGGTCAGCCAAGGAATCTTTGACTTCGGGGAAGATCCGGGCGCGGCCAACGTAGTTAAGTTGTGCGGGAATTTCCTGATCGCTGCTGCGATCGAAGCTCTCGCGGAAGCGCTAACGCTGGCACAGAAATGTGGCCTCGACAGGAAACAAGTCGCCGAAATGCTGGGACAAACACTCTTTGCCTGTCCCGTCTATCAGGGCTATGGCAAGCAGATCGCCGAGAACAGTTATGAGCCACCTGGCTTCCGTCTGTCACTGGGTTTGAAGGATATCGATCTCGTCTTGCAGACAGCGGCGACAGGACCGATGCCAATGCCGTTGGCCAGCTTACTGCGTGATCGCTGGCTGGCAGCTGTCGCAAATGGACGTGAGAACCTGGACTGGTCTGCTGCGGCGTTGGGCGTCGCGGAAGATGCAGGAATAAGAGTCAGGGCCGCCTCATCAGAAGTTTAGATTCCTCGCATTCGTGCTCGCGGCATGCTCCTTGCTTCCCGTGACGAGGCTCAAACCGTTCTAGCGCTGGAGGCGCCTGAAATGGGGGAAAAGCGCATCGTCGCTTTGAAGCTCCGTTCCATCCGCGATGCGAACGGCTGCGACTCGTTTTCGTTCAACGGGCGGAGCCGCCGGTCGTAGAGGTCTTGTACTAGGAGGTTGCCTAGATGAGTTATTTTCGCCCAGCATTGATCGTTTCAGCTTTCGTTGCTTGTTCGCTCATGATCGGCCATTCTGCGCTGACGTTGGCCCTCCGCTCTGGTAGCGAGAAGATGCTGCGCAGCCAAAGTGTGTTTACCGACTACCGCGGACAACGGGCCGGCACCTTTCACAAGATCACGCCCGCGGACCTGCCGCGGCCCTACGCGACCCCATCCGTAGATAACGGGCCCGAGCTGGTACCGAGACCAGCGGGCGCATGGCCTCAGGTGCTGCCGGGATTCAAAGTCGAACTGTACGCCTCACAGCTGGATAACCCAAGGCTGATTCGCACGGCACCCAACGGCGACCTTTTCGTGGCGGAAAGCAAGCCAGGGCGCATCAAGGTATTCCGGGGCATTAGTGAGCACGGAAAGGCCGAAAGAGTGGAGATCTTCGCCACCGGTCTCAAGCAGCCTTTTGGCATTGCTTTCTATCCCCTAGGGGCCAACCCCAAATACGTTTTTTTTGCGAATACCGACTCCGTCGTTCGCTTCCCATACCAAAACGGAGACCTGAAGGCCCGCGGTCCGCGGGAAGTGATTGTGCCCAACCTCCCGGGCGGCGGGTTGCTGCGCGGAGGGGGACACTGGACGCGCGACATTGTGTTTTCTCTGGATGGGAAGAAGATGTACGTCTCGGTCGGATCACAGTCGAACGTCGACGATACCGACAACAATCCCATTGAACATCACCGGGCGGACATCTTGGAGGCGAATCCCGATGGCTCCCGGCTGCGTGTTTACGCGTGGGGTATACGCAATCCAGTTGGTATTGCCGTCCACCCACAAACCGGCGAACTCTGGGCCTCCGTTAATGAGCGCGATGAACTCGGCGACAATCTCCCTCCCGATTACATTACCCACGTTCAGGACGGAGGCTTCTACGGTTGGCCCTGGTACTACATTGGAGGAAACCAGGATCCGCGCCACAAGGGCAAGCATCCGGAACTAAAGGACAAGGTTATCGTGCCCGATGTTCTCGTCGAACCCCACAATGCCTCGCTCGAGATGACATTTTACGACGGCCAGCAGTTCCCACCTGAATATCGGGGAGATATCTTCGCCGCGGAGCATGGCTCGTGGAACAGGGCTGTGCGCACAGGGTACGAGGTAATTCGCGTGCCACTGAAGAACGGTCGAGCAAGCGGAGAATACGAGGACTTTCTCACCGGTTTCGTGACGCCGGAGGGGCAGGTCTGGGGCCGACCCGTTGGAGTCGCCGTCGCTAAGGACGGTTCGTTGATGGTGACGGATGACGGCTCCGATTCCATTTGGCGTGTCAGCTACGCAGGCAAGTAGGTCGATGCGCAGGCTTCTCATGCGCGGATGAGAAAGTGGGCCACCCCGTCGGCAGAAGGTGGGAAAGGGCGCGGCCCGCACCAACCAAGACCTGTGGCGACGTGAAGCAGGAAACGGATGATTCGCGGCGAACGAGACGTAGGATTGCGTCGGAGATAATAAGATGACCAGGAACACTAAGTCGATGTGGCGGCTTGCCTCTCTGCGTCCCATGCGAAAGATTTGCTCTGCGGTCGCAATTGTTCTCCTCATCGGGATACAGGCCTTCGTGCAGTCGGCCTCGCCCGCGCCTGGTGACGTCGAGCGCCGGGTCGAGGCCGTCCTCAGCCGGATGACGCTGGAAGAAAAGATTGACATGCTCGGAGGTGTTGACGATTTTTTTATCCGCGCCCTCCCGCGACTTGGGTTACCGCGCCTGAAGATGGCCGACGGCCCGGTCGGTGTCCGTAATTTCGGACCTGCCACAGCCATGGCGGGCGGAATTGCCTTGGCTGCCACATGGAATCCTGCGCTGGCCGAGCGCGTGGGCACGGAAATCGGCAGGGACGCAAAGGCCAAAGGCGCGCACTTTCTGCTGGGCCCGGGTGTGAACATCTATCGCGCGCCGATGAATGGACGAAATTTCGAATACTTCGGTGAAGATCCATTCCTCGCCTCGCGCATCGCGGTGGGGTATGTCAAAGGCGTGCAGAGCCAAGGCGTCAGCGCGACGATCAAACACTTCATGGGAAATAATTCGGAGTTCGACCGCCACAACACGGACTCGGTTATTGACGAGCGCACCATGCGCGAGATTTATCTCCCCGCGTTCGAGGCGGCGGTCAAGGAAGCGCACGTCGGCGCTGTCATGGACTCGTATAACCTGACCAACGGCGCCCATATGACGCAGAACACGTTTCTCAATTCGGACGTCCTCAAGAAGGAATGGGGCTTTGACGGCATCCTCATGTCCGACTGGGTCGCCACCTACGACGGCGTTGCGGCGGCTAATAGCGGCCTGGACCTGGAGATGCCCTCCGGCGCCTTCATGAACCGGAAGACGCTCCTCCCCGCGATCCAGCAGGGCAAAGTCTCCGTCGCGACGATTGACGACAAGGTCCGGCGCATCCTGCGCAAGGCGGTGGAGTTCGAATGGCTCGTGCGCGACCAGACCGATCTTTCCATCCCGCGGTACAACCAGGAAGGCCGCCAAGTTGCCTTGCAGGGAGCCCGCGAGAGTATGGTGCTGCTGAAGAATGAAGGCAACTTGCTCCCGCTCAACAAGGAGCGAATCAAGTCCGTTCTCATCGTGGGTCCAGACGCGTATCCCGCCGTGCCGGTGGGAGGAGGTAGCGCCCAGGTTCGGCCATTTGCGGCGACCAGCTTCCTCGAGGGCCTGAGCAACTACCTCGGCACAGCGGCTCAGGTCTATTACAAGCGCGGGATGCCCGCGCTGAGCGAAATGGCCGAGGCAACCCATTTTTCGACCGCGGCCGCCAGTGGGCAACCGGGGCTGCATGCAGAGTACTTCGACCACATCGATTTGCAAGTCAGCCCTGTCAGGACCCGCACCGAGCAGCACGTCAACTTTAGGATGACGTCTGGCTCGGTTTTTCCCGAGCAAACGCTTTCGGCGCGCTGGACGGGCTATTACATCCCGCAAAGTTCGGGCTCCTACGACATTTTCGTGGAATCAACGGGAGAAGATGGCGGCTCCTATCGCCTCTACGTGGATGACAAACTCGCCTTCGACAACTGGACGACCTCGAGGGCGCTTGTGAACTGCGTCGGCCTTTCGCTTGAGGCGAGGCCGCACAAGGTCGTGCTCGAGCACCGCGGGCGGTCGATGTGGCTCGGGGCGCGGCTGGCGCTGGGAATTGTGCGCCAGGGAAATATTGTCGATTCCGAAGCCAAAGCGCTTGCCGCGAAAGCGGACGTCGTGGTTGTTGCGGCCGGTTTCGACCCGGAGACCGAGAGTGAGGGCGCGGACCGCACTTTTCGCCTGCCGCCCGGGCAGGACGAGTTCATTCAGGAAATGGTTGCGGCGAACAAGAACACGATTGTGGTTCTCACCGCCGGCGGGAACGTGGACATGAACGCATGGCTCGATCGCGTGCCGGCGCTCGTGCAGGCCTGGTATCCGGGACAGGAGGGCGGAACCGCGCTGGCCGAAATTCTCTTTGGCGACGTGAATCCTTCGGGCCGCCTGCCGGTCACGTTCGAACGCCACTGGGAGGAGAATCCGACGCACGATAGCTACTATGCCGAAGCGGGCACCAACCGCATCGTCTATAAGGAAGGCGTGTTCCTCGGCTATCGCGCCTACCAGCACAACGGAACGAAGCCGCTGTTTCCCTTTGGCTATGGTCTTTCCTATTCGACGTTTTCATATGGCACCCTGTCCATCACACCTGCAACCACCACCGACGGCAAAGTCACCGTGTCTTTTGATGTGACGAACACCGGCAAGCGCGAAGGCGCCGAAGTGGCGCAGGTGTATGTGGGCGACACACATGCCAAGGTTCCGCGGCCCGCGAAGGAATTGAAGGGTTTTGCAAAGCTCCGTCTAAGGCCCGGAGAAACCAAGCGCGTGACGCTGACGCTCGATCGCCGCGCACTTTCCTACTATGATGTGAACTCCAAGCAGTGGCGCGCCGAGCCGGGCGAGTACGACATCCTCGTCGGCCGCTCGGTCGAACAGATCGAACTGCGTGGCAAACTCACTCTGGCAGGGTCGGCGGCGATGGCAGGCGCGGGTAAGCCCTGAGAACGGGGGCCGGGCGGCTACCCACCCTGAGCCGTTGGGGAAACGCTCCCTATCAGCTCGTGAGATCGTCTTCTTGCACAACGCCCTGCTGGATTGGTTTGTGCAGTCTGCGGCACTCAGGCCCGGTTGCCGCCTTGTATTTTGCGATGGTATAGCCTATCCCTGCCCAGTCGTTTTCACCGCGCAGGGGCCTCTCGGCTCGAGAATCGCACAAGTTCAATGAAAGTTTTGGTTGGAGCGACCGAAGAACACCAGTAAAATATTTGCTCTCAACGACTCCGGGGTGGTGCAATTGGCAGCACACCAGACTTTGGATCTGGTTATCCTGGTTCGAGTCCAGGCCCCGGAGCCATTCCTTATTTTCGGATCGACAGTCAGGGCGCAAGCGAGAGCTGCAACGCGTATCAGAGAGGGCGGAGGGCGGGATATAACGGAGCGTCTTGCATCCGCGCTGCGGAAGCACTAGGCTTGCGCTCGCCATGCATCCCATCCAGCCTGAAACCCTTGCCCTGGGGTTCATCTGGTACGCGGTGTTTCTGTTTTCCACGACGTGCCACGAAGCGGCGCATGCGCTCGCCGCCAAGCTCGGCGGCGATCCGACTGCATTTCATGGCGGCCAAGTCACGCTGAATCCGATACCCCACATTCGCCGCGAGCCGCTAGGAACAGTCGTGGCGCCAATCCTGTCCTATTTGTTGGGAGGCTGGATGATCGGCTGGGCCAGCGCGCCTTATGACCCGACCTGGCAGCAGCGCTACCCGCGCCGGGCAGCGTGGATGGCGCTGGCAGGTCCCGCCGCCAATTTCCTGCTGGTGCTGGCGGCGGCCGCAGCGATTCGCATCGGCATGGCACTCGGGCATTTCCGGGCGCCGATCGCAGTCAGCTTTACACGCATCACAGAGTCCACTCAAGCCGTGTCGCCGACGTTTGCCACGACCTTGCTGAGCGTCTTCTTTGTGCTCAACCTACTGCTGGGCACGTTTAACCTGCTGCCGGTCCCGCCGCTCGACGGCAACACCGGTGTCACGCTGATCATGAGCAAACGCGCGGCGCTGAAGTTCCTCGACTGGACCCAGCACAGCGGCTTCGGCCTGCTCGGACTAGTGGTCGCGTGGGTGATATTCGGCAGGATCTTCCACTCCATCTTCAGGCTGGCGTTTCTGGCGCTGTACCCGGAGGTTGCTCTCCGGTAAGCGAGCGTAGGCCGGAGTAGCGGGACGGGCGCACGGACAGACCTCGGTGCGCTCCAAGATTCCCCTAAAGCTTGCCCTCGGTTGACTGCCCTCCTCGTAGGTCCTATCCCACCGTCAACTGATTCAGAAGCGTACAGATGTGCCGAATTGCATCGCCGTGGCGATGTCCCCGCGCTGACGGCACAGTGGTTAAGTCCTTTGTTGCCAGCAGGTTTGCTGGTTTTCTGCTTTGGCAGGTGGCCTGCATGCTCTCCTGCTGGGAGACGAGAAGAATGTCAGCGCACATTTCGCTATCCACCAGCTATCGGATCGAGATCTCCGGTTGGGATGTGGAGCAGAATTTTTTCGTAGAGAGAGCCCACCTGGACTGGAGCGAGGAACAGGGCAAGAAAGTTCAACTCTGCCACCCCTTGCGCAACGGCGCCGTAGTGTTCATCCGCCTGATTGCCCCATCAGCCCCAGGTAATAGTTTTCCTATCGCCTACCAGATCGAGAATGTGGGTCCGGCAAAATCCTCCGGGACGTGGGAGGTTCGATTAGTGCAGTTGCGCCCGCGCTCAGGGGCGAATGGCAATGGCCAGGGGAAGTCCATCAAAGATCAGGAGGAGAAATGATGAGAAAAAGCGAACCGGCAAGCTCCGCGCGAACGGACCGGCTCTGCACCTGGGAAGAGTTCCGCCGGGCGACAGGCACCTGCCCGGTGATTATGGAGGAACTGGACAAGATCAACGGCGGGGTCTATGAGCTTCAGACCGAGTTGGGGGCGCCGTCAGAGGCTTCAAAAGAGGACCTGGATTTTCTGTCCCATCTCGGCCGGAAGGTCAACAATCAACAACCAAACTAACCAAGGGCTGCGCCCTTGATATCGCCTTGAGGCCAACGATTCAAAGGGTTTGACAACAGAACGAGAGCGGAATTCTCGTTTCGTCGTCCATAAAGCTGTTAACCCCCTCGGCAAAAGTCTATCGAAGCTTCGGAAGAGTTCATCTTTGGCACGGACCGGGCGGCCACTCGAACCGATTCGGAACCAAGCGGCCTCCGAGTATTCCTACCTTGGAAATCCCCTCGCCAATCTGGTTCCCCCCCGGCCTCTCCCATAACTTGGCTTGGATCCTGCTAAGTAATTGAACTTGACGGTCTTAATCCGTCACTGTGCGTTTGGGTCCCTAAGGCTTGGCGGAGTGATCCGCTAAGGGGTCGAGTATACCTCCGCTCTGGCATTGTCCTTGCCCGGCAACACGAACATGACCTCTGCAGGCACCAGCGATCCTGCGGTCAGTGCCTCTCGCGACACGCTGACTATTTGCATTCTGGACGACGAAGCTGCTGTACTCGAGATGCTACAGAGTACGGTAGAGCAGATGGGCTATCCAACCCTGACTACCACCGCCCCCGAAGAAGCGCTCGAGCATATTCAAGCGGGCCGCTGCCGCGTGGTGCTGTCTGACATCAAGATGCCCGCCATGGATGGCCTGGCATTTCTCGAGCGGGTGCTGGAGCACGATCCCGGGGTCTACGTCATCCTTATGACCGGATTCTATTCAGTAGATTCGGCCATCGAAGCGGTTAGACGGGGAGCCTACGATTACTTGTGCAAACCGGTGGACCGGGCCCGCTTAAAAAAAAACCTGGACGAGTTGTCCGAACTCTTCAGCCAACGCAGACGCATCCGAGAACTGGAGGAGCGGCTGCTCCCCGACCTGGAGTTCCATGGCATTGTGGGAAAAAGCCCGGCGATGCTGGAGGTGTTTGACCTGGCGCGGAAGGTGGCCAAGCATTACACCAACGTGCTGTTGACTGGGCCGACCGGCACCGGCAAGGAACTGGTAGCTCAGGCCATCCACCAGATGAGCCCAGTGGCGCAGAACCGCTTTGTCGTCTGCAACTGTTCGGCGCTGGTGGATACCCTGCTGGAGAGTCAACTGTTCGGCCACGTCCGCGGAGCATTCACCGGAGCCACCGATACGCGGCCCGGGCTGTTCGAATACGCCAGCGGAGGCACCGTGTTCCTGGACGAAGTCGGAGAGATGTCCCCTTCGATGCAGGCCAAGCTCCTGCGGGTGATCCAGAACCGGGAAATTCAGCGCGTTGGCGCCCCGGAAGTGGGCCATGTCGATGTGCGTCTGATCGCCGCCACCAACCGCGATCTACGCGCCGAAGTCCTCGCCGGCCGATACCGCGAAGACCTCTTCTACCGCCTGAGCAGCATCCAGATCCGCTTGCCTAGCCTCACCGAACGTGTGGGAGACATCCCCATCCTGGTGCAATTCTTCTTGAAGAAGTACAACGGGGCCTACGGCAAGCAGCTCCATGGGCTGACGCGCCGCGCGCAGGCCGTGCTGATGCAACACTCCTGGCCCGGCAACGTGCGTGAGCTCGAAAACGTCATCTCGGGCGCCTGCATCACTGCTGCCAACGACTTCATCGATGTCGACGATTTCCCTAAGCACCTGCAGAAGCCGCTCGGGCGCGCCGGCCCTGGCGGCGAGACCTGGCGTCCGCTACCACTCGAAGAAGTGCGCCGCTTGCACATCCAGCGCGTGCTCGAGATGTGCGAGGGAAACCGCGTGCGTGCCGCGCAAGTACTGGGGATTGGGCGCACCAGCCTGTACCGCTACCTCAAACGCGCGGCCAAGAACAAGGCCGGGGCTACCGCAGCCTAGCAGCACGGCATTCCTCATCCCCTGCCGGCTCCAGCGGTCACTGATCGGCATTCCCCTCATTGCTGGGTGAAGAAAAGGCAAGGGAGCTGGGCGCCAGCACGGACGGGTGGTTCAGGTTCAAACAGAATCCCGCCCGGTGACACCGCGGTCTTGGCGGCCGGAAACAAGTCCAGCGTTTTCAGCGAGCAGTCAAGCCCGGCTTTGGCAGAGAGCTTGCCGGTCTAGCCACCGGGGGTCGGCGCGGAGGAGGAAGCAATGGGAAGTCAGGCGAACTGGAAAGAATTCACCACCGAAGATACTACCAAGGAGCGCCGCAAAGGGAGGCGCGCCCGGCTGGTTTTCCCCATCGAAGTCTCCGGTATCGACGAGGCCGAAGGAATTTTTTGTGAACGCACCTTTACCAACGATATCAGCGAAAGGGGATGCAGTTTTCACGTGAGCCATTCCCTTCAGCGCGGCGATATGGTGGCTATCAAATTGCTCGCTGGCCCGGACCCTCATTCACCGGAAAACAAGCCGCTGCTGTTCCAGATTTGCTGGATCGCCCAGGAGAAACACGGTTGGATGGTGGGCGTGCTCAAGCTTAACGGCGAAAATTTCCCCCGGACAACTAGTCAAAAGATGTGGCGGAGCCGGGCCGGCGCCCTAGAAGCCCATCCAGGGGCCGCGTTCTCCTGTAGTCGGGCTCCGTATCACCCGGACACAGTCCTCCCGTGCAGCGCGCGTCTGCGCGGGTTGCAGTTCCGCCCTAGCGCCGGCTGGAGCCGTATGGCGTGACGGCAGAAGCTGTTGGCACCGAGACGTTGCTGTCCAGCCGCACCAAGAGCGCCGTCTGCGCGGGCAACTCAACTTCTTTGCCCTTCTTGGCCATGATATAGGCAGTACTGCCAACCAGGCCGATGGTGAGGCCGCGCACCACGTGGCTGAAGACCGCGCCCACCGCTGTGCCTCCGGCCGTGCCGATGCCCACCGTGGCGATTTCGCCCTTGATATCCTGCTTGGCTTCCACCACCTGGCCTTCCTCCACCTTTACATCTTTGCGTTTCTTTCCACTGCTCGACTGCGTCGAGGCATCCTGAATCGCCAGAATGCTCATTTGCGCCGGGAGCAGCCGGCTATCCACCTCAATAGATTGGAAAGACAGGTTCATCGCCGCTTGCCCGCGGAATATCGAGAAGCGCTTCGGTCGGATCACGCTGCCCACATGCCCGTGGACGCGCGCGCCCGCCGGCAAGATCAATTGCCCACCCATGTACACAGGTTCAGCGACAACCGCGGTGAACGGATCTCCGTCGCGCGCGACCGAGGTGCTCAGCCCGTTCAGCAGAATTAGGCGGAGTTGCGTGCCCTGGAGAAGTTGGTTGTATTGAGAATACTGAGACTGCGCCGGAAGCGCCGCAGTCAACAACAAACACACCGCGACGCCGAAGCATACTACACCCTTCATGTGTTCCCCCTTGCCCTGCACCTTGGTGCAGGGCCTGCCCCGTGTCGTGGGGCCTGCCCGGGATGAACCCGGAGCGCTCCGCTGGCGCTGCGGAGCCGACAAAGCGTTGCGGTGCCTTGCCGGCCAGGGTGTGGAGGAACGTCACCCGCCGAAAGCATACTCCGCCGCAGAAAACAGCCGCACCGAATTCGCGCCGGAGTGTTCCAAAGAGCAACCACCCGGAGTCTTGAGATGATTCACAGAGGGGCGAGAGGATGCTCTGCCTCCGACGAAGTCTAAGTGCCCGATCTAGCAGTCCGTGGCGGAACTCCTTCTTTTTGAGTGACGGAAGTGATAACGGAGATAGCGGCTCATTCGAGATGGATGAAGCCGCGGAGGCGAAGAATAAAGGTTTATGCTACCGGTGCACATCGGGGAGCGCTTGAGCAGCCAAGAA
>Ga0209154_1002108_pt1 | contig 11287 bp, 10 predicted proteins | sample GraSoiAngelo_121_FD_185878 | JGI IMG/M metagenome (GOLD analysis project Ga0209154, IMG submission 185878) | Grasslands soil microbial communities from the Angelo Coastal Reserve, California, USA - 14_0919_12_20cm (SPAdes) (version 2) | ecosystem: Environmental > Terrestrial > Soil > Grasslands ... | reverse complement strand
CGCAGCATCTTGCCGATGTCGGCGACGTGCGCCTCCTCGGCGGCGATCTGCTCGCGCGCGTACTCCTCGAGCATTATGTTGCGAGCGGCAACCGCCGCGAGGAGCTTGCGGTACTCCTCCAGTCCCTCCTGCTCGTGGGCGAGCGCCTCGCGCAGGATCTCGTCGACGTTGTGCTTGTGCGTTTCCAGCAGCGGTCCGAGCTTGAGCGACGGGTGACCGCCGAGATTGGTGATGTGCTCGCCGGCCTGCACCGCGTGCGCCTGAGCCTCGTCCGCCTGGGCGCGGAGCCACGCCACGATGGGGATGCGGTTGTGGCCGAAGATCATGAAACTGTAGTGAAGGTAGCGCACCAGTCCCGCAAGCTCGAGCTCGAGAATGCGGTTGAGGATAGCGACCACCTTGGGCGTTTCAGCCGTGTCGAGCTCCGAGGCCATGAGAGTCTCCGCTAACGCGCGCCGAGCGAACGTGGCGATGTTAAGCCTTCCGCTGGTATATGGTACATGTACGCAGCGGTCTCCCGGGAGCGCACTGCCATGAGCAGCTTCTACGACATTGCCGTCTCGAGGATCGACGGCGCCGATGACCTGTTGGGAGCGCTGCGCGGCAAGGTGACGCTGGCGGTGAACGTGGCCAGCCGCTGCGGTCTGACTCCGCAGTATGCGGGCCTCGAGCAGCTGCAGAGGGAGCTGCGGGACGAGAACTTCACCGTGGTCGGCTTCCCCTGCAATCAGTTCGCCGCGCAGGAGCCGGGGAGCGAAGCGGAAATCGCCGCCTTCTGCCGCAGCACCTACGACGTGAGCTTCCCCTTGAGCAGCAAGCTGGAGGTAAACGGGCCCGGCCGCCACGCGGTCTACCGCTTCCTCACCGGGGCGGGCACCGGCATTGCGGGCGACATCAGCTGGAACTTCGAGAAGTTCCTCATCGCCCGTGACGGGCGGGTATTGAAGCGTTACCCGCCGGAGACCATCCCTCAGGACCGCGGCCTCATGCAGGACATCGCCGAGTCGCTGTAGCGCGCACACCGCCATGGCCGATTTCGAGTTCGCAATTCTCGGCGCCGGCGCGATGGGCTCGATCATCGGGGCACATCTGGCGCGCGCCGGGCATACGGTCGCGATGTTGGCGCGCGGCGAGCGCGCGCGTCAGCTCGAGGAGCGCGGACTCGCGATCAGGGGGCTCGCCGAGTTCAGCACGCCGGTGCGCACGCTGCGCGATCCGGCGGCCCTCGAGAGCGCCGGCACGCTCATCGTCGCGACCAAGACGCCGGGCACCGCCCAGGCGCTCGAGCCGCTGCGCAGGGCCGAGCTCGGCGTCGCCCTGTCGGTCCAGAATGGGCCGCTGAAGAACGAGATACTCGTGCAGACCTTCGGCCGCGAGCGCGTGCTCGGCGCGCTGGCGGACACCAGCGGCGAGCTGCTCGCCGACGGCACGGTGCTCTTCACACGCAACGTGAACATCATGATCGGCGAGCTCGGCGGCGGGGACAGCGAGCGCGCGCAGGCGCTGGCGCGCACCATCGATCAATCGGGCGTCCGCGCCGCCGCCACTGCGGAGATCGTCTCGCTCGAGTGGTCGAAGTTCTGCGGCTGGGTGGGCCTCACGTCGCTCTCCGTGACGACGCGCGCGCTCACCTGGAAGCTCCTGGCCGATCCCGACTCGGCGCTGATCCTCGCCCGGCTCGTGCGGGAGATGGGCGTGCTCGCGCTCGCCCAGGGTATCCCTCTCAGCGACCGCTCGATCCTGCCGACCGCGACCCTGTGCTCGGGCTCCGAGAGCGAGGCGGTGGCGATCCTCCTCGAGGCGGGGAACGAGTACCGCACCAAGGCGCCGGAGCACCGCCTGTCGGCGCTGCAGGATCTCGAAGCCGGCCGCCCGCTCGAGGTCAACGAGACTCTCGGCTACGCGCACGACAAGGCGCGCGAGCTCGCCCTCGAGCTGCCGCTGCTCGAGTGCTTCCGGCGGCTCATCGCGGCCATCGACCGCGCGCAGCGTGCCGGCGCGCCGGGTGCGCAGTCCCGCGCCTCGCCCGAGCGGGCCTAACTCCCGCCCGAGAGGCCGCGATATTCGAGCAGCGGGCCGATCTCGGGCGCGCGGCCGTAGAAGTTGTGAAACAGCAGCTGCGGATCCTCGGTGCGCCCGCGCGACAGCACCTGCGTGCGCAGGTACTCCCCGTTGGCGCGCGTCAGGCCGCCGTGGGTGTGAAACCACTGCCCGGTGTCGCGCGCCAGCACCTCGCTCCACAGGTACGCGTAATAGCCGGCCGAATAGCCGCTCTCGAAGATGTGCGAGAAGTAGGCCGAGTGATAGCGCGGCGGCACCGGAGCGTAGTCGAGCCCGCTTTCCTTGAGTGCGGCGGCCTCGAACGCCGGCACGTCCGCCGCCGCGGGCGCCTGCGCGGCGCTGATCTGGTACCAGGCCTGGTCGAGGAGCGCCGCGGCCAGGTATTCGGTGGTGGCATAGCCCTGGTTGAACTTCTGCGCCGCCAGCACTTTCTCGAGCAGCTCCGGCGGCATCGGCTCGCCCGTCTGATAGTGGCGGGCGTAGTGCGCCACCACCTCCGGCTCGCGCGCCCACATCTCGTTGTACTGGGAGGGATACTCGACGAAGTCGCGCGGCACCGCGGTGCCGGAGAGCTTCGGGTAGCGCACGCTCGAGAGCATGCCGTGCAGCGCGTGCCCGAACTCGTGGAACATGGTCGTGACCTCGTCGAAGGTGAGCAGCACCGGCTGCCCCGGCTGCGGCTTGGGGATGTTCAGATGGTTCGCCACCACCGGCTTGTGGTGCAGCAGCTGCGACTGGCTCACGTAAGAAGCCATCCACGCGCCACCCTGCTTGTTGTCGCGTGCGAAGTAGTCGGCCAGGAACAGCGCGAGCGGCGCGCCGGCGGCGTCGAAGACCTCGAACACCCTGACGTCCGCCTGGTAGACGGGCAGGTCGCGGCGCTCCTTGAAGGAGAGTCCGTACAGCTGGTGCGCCGCGTAGAACACCCCGTCCTCGAGCACGCGATCGAGCTCGAAGTAAGGCGCGACGCGCGCCTGGTCGAAGTCGTAGCGCGCCTTGCGCACCTGTTGAGAGTAGAACGACCAGTCCCACGGCTGGAGCGCGAAGGACGGCGTGCCGGAGGCGGCGGCCTGCGCGTCGATCAGCTTCTGGATCTCGGCCGCTTCCGCGCGCGCGCGGGCGAGCGCCGACGGCGCCACCTGGCTGATCATGTCGCGCACCGCGGCGGGGTTCCCGGCGGACTCGTCCTCGAGCTGGTAGGCCGCGTGGTTCGGATAGCCGAGGAGCGCGGCGCGCTCGGCGCGCAGCTTCACCAGCTGTGCGATCACGGCGGTGTTGTCGCTCGACCCGCCCCGCGCGCGGCCGATCGACGCCTCGTAGATACGCTGCCGCAGGGCGCGATTCTTCAGCTGCGCGAGCAGCGGCTGATTGGTCGTGTTCTGCAGCGCAATGACCCACTTGCCGCCGAGGCCGCGCGCGGCCGCCGCCTGCGCCGCGGCGCCGATCTGCCCTTCCGACAGTCCGTCGAGGTCCCGGACGTCATCGACCACCACCGCGCCGTCGGCGGTTGCCTTGAGCACGTTGTGCTTGAAGCGCGTGGTGAGCGTGGAGATCTCGGTATTCAGGGCGCGCAGGCGCGTCTGGTCGGCGGGCTCGAGACGTGCGCCGGCGCGCACGAATTCGGTGTGATAGCGCGTGAGCAGCTGCTGCGACTCGGGATCGAGGTGCGCTCGCGCGCGCTTGTCATAGAGCGCTTCGACGCGCGTCCACAGCGCCGGATTGAGATGAATGGCGTCCTCCTGTGCGGTGAGCTTGGGCGCCATCTCGGTATCGATGTCCTGCAACTTCGCGTTCGTGTTGCAGGCATTGAGCCGCCCGAACGTGGCGTCCACCCGGCGCAGCAGCTGCCCGGCGCGCTCGAGTGCGATGAGGGTGTTCTCGAAGGTGGGCGGCTCGCGATTGTGGGCGATGCGCTCGACCTCCTTGAGCTGCTCGCGCATGCCGGCGTGGAAGGCCGGCAGGTAATCGCCGTCGTGGATCCGGTCGAAGGGCGGCAGCTCGTAGGGGAGCGTGCTCGGGCGTGCAAACGGGTTATCGGCCTTCAGAGCGTTGTCGTTCATTGCGGAAGTCCCAGCGGTCGTCGGTGCGGCCCCGTCGCCCGCAACGGCAGCGGACATCGAGAAGACGGCGGCGAGGACGCCCGAGTACACGACTCTCATCGTGGTGCCCTTGAGGTTTGCGCCGCGGCCCCCAGCTTGAGTCCGGGCCAACGGCAGAGCCGAATGGTATCCTTCCCGCCCCATCAATGCGCAGCCCCCCGGCCTGGCCTGCGTTCGAGGCGCGGTCAGCGGGGTAGTTCGCCCACGCCCCACATGAGCATCAGCCAGGACCAGATCGTCAGCATCCATTACACGCTGCGGGACGAGGCAGGGGAGATCATCGACAGTTCCCCTGCGGGCGAGCCTCTGGCGTATCTGCACGGCCACGGCAATCTCGTGCCCGGTCTTGAGCGTGAGCTGGCCGGCCGTAGCGTCGGGGACAAGCTCACCGTGACGCTCTCGCCCGCCGACGGTTATGGCGAGCACGACCCGAAGCTGGTTCAGCAGGTGCCGCGCCGTGCGCTGAAGGGAGTCGGGAACCTCCGGGTAGGAATGCGGCTCTCGGCTTCGAGCGGTCGCAGCGACCGTACCGTCACCGTCACCCGCATCGCGGCCGACCTGGTCACCGTCGATGGCAACCATCCGCTCGCCGGCAAGAAGCTGCACTTCGAAGTCGAAGTGGCCGGGGTGCGGGCCGCGACCGAGACCGAGCTCTCACACGGACACGTGCACGGGCCCGACGGCCACGATCACTGAGCGAGAGCCGCGCTCGGTTCCTCCGCGGCTGCCCGCTGCGCGAACACCTCTTCCATCGCATCGACGCGCCGGAGATAGGCGCGCGGATCGTGATCGCCGCAGCGCTGCCCCTCGCCGAAGTGCAAGCCCTGGCGCGCATAGGCGGCTCCGGCGCCCGCGCCGCACAGATGCACGACCGCGGCCAGATGCCGCTGCTGCACGGCGCTGATGCGGCTGATCCCGGAGCGCGCCAGGATCCCGGTGACCTTCAGGTCAAGATACGCCGCGGTCAGCTCGACGGCATCGGCCGGCAGTACGCGCGAGTAGAGCGCGTTGAACCAACAGGCGTGCCAGTCGTTCCACGCACCCTCGCGCACCACCTCGTGAGCGTGGATGCAGTAGTGGCGCGCCTCGGCAAAGGTGGCGTCGGTGATCTGGTACATGCCGACCGCGCTCGAAGCCGGCCGGTAAACCTCCAAGGGCCTGAGCACCCACGTCCAGCGCCAGTAGGTGCGCACCAGCGGATTGCCCGAGCCCTCGACCTGCGCCAGCGCCGCGAGCAGCTGCGGCGGGATGCTGCGCGTGGCGTAGCGCCGGAAGAGCGGGCCGTACTCCCGCCAGGTCTCCTGCGGAGTCTTATAGAGCGTGCCGCTCACCGGAAAGAACAGCTCCGTGGGCTTGCGGACGACCTGGTAGAGAGCGTTCAGCGACAGCGCCAGGATCGCAGCGAGCGCGACGCCGAGACCGACGCGCAGCGCGAGCGGCGCGCGTTTGAGCCGGCGCAGCCAGCGCCGCCGGAGCGCCCGGGCCGGCCACAGGCGCAGCCGCCGCGCCCGCCGCTTGAAGCGCCTGGCGCCTGCGCCGCAGGAGGCTCGTGAGGCCACCCGCGGCATCATCCGCTCCGCCGTGCAAGCGCAGGCAGCCGTGCACTAACATGCAGCGCACGGACGGGTGAAAAGCGGGGGTTGCACGTGGCGCGCGATGCGGTGGAAGTCGAAACAGGCCGCGATCCGACGGGAGCGGTGATCTGGCTCCATGGCCTCGGCGCCGACGGCCACGACTTCGAGCCGCTGGTGCCGGAGCTCGTGCGGGCGGGCGAGCGCCCGCTGCGCTTCGTGTTTCCGCACGCGCCGATCCGGCCCGTGACGCTCAACGGGGGATTCGCGATGCGCGCCTGGTACGACATCGTCTCGCTCGATCGCCGCGGACCGGAGGACGAGGCCGGGATTCGCGCCTCACAGGCGACGGTCGAGGCGCTGATCCGTCGTGAGAACGAGCGCGGCATCGCAAGCGAGCGCATCGTGCTGGCGGGATTCTCCCAGGGCGGCGCCATGGCTGTGTTCGTCGGGGTCCGCTACCCGGAGAAGCTGGCCGGCATCATGGGCCTGTCGTGTTACATGCTGCGGGCGACGCAGCTCGCGGCCGAGCGGCACGCGGCCAATCGGTCGACCCCCGTGTTTCTCGCGCACGGCAGGGAGGATCCCGTGGTCCTGCCGGCTCTCGGCGAGGAGGCTCGTCGTCTGCTGGAAGGCGCGGGCTACGCAGTCGAATGGCATACCTACAACATGCCACACTCGGTGTGCCCTCAGGAGGTCGCCGACGTCGCCGCCTGGCTGCGCCGCATCGTCTAGGGAGGAGTCGCGCCGCGGCGGCCTCCCCTCAAGGCCGCCGGAGCGCATCCATCAGTGGTCGGCGCTACTGGCGCCTTCGTGCTTTTGCTTGCCGTCCTTGTCGGGCTTCCCGGGCTTGGCACTCTCGGTGTGCGCCGGAGCGCCCTTCGGGGCTGCCGCGTTCTTCGGCGGCACCGCGGTTCCGGCGGCCGCGGGCGTCTTCTGCGCCGCGGGCTTCATCGCCTTGGACGGAGCCTGCATGGGTTGCGCGCTGCCGGCCGGGGTGCCGCCCCGCACGACCCGCGCGTCAGGTCCCTGCATCGGTGCAGCCACGGGGCGCGCCGCCACGGGTTGAGGCCGCGCGCCGGGAGCCGGGGTGTCGCCCCGCACGACCCGCGCGTCAGGTCCCTGCATCGGTGCAGCCACGGGGCGCGCCGCCACGGGTTGAGGCCGCGCGCCGGGAGCCGGGGTGCCCTCGTGCCCGGGCGGCGGTCCCTCGCGCGTCAGCATCGCGCGCCCCTCGGGCCCGTTGGCGGGATGACCCTGAGCGGGCGCCATGGGCGCGTGCCCCGTCACGTACGGCATGACGTGCCGGGCGTTCACGGGCTCCGGCGCCCGTGCCTGGACCACCGCCGGACGCGCCGCGGCCAGATGCGGCGCCGCGGGCACCGTGGAGTTGAAGGCGCGGCCGCTCGCCGTGGCGGCAGGCGGCGCCACGATGGTCACGTTCGTGACGTTGGTCACGTTGGTGACATTCGTGACGTTGCTGATGTTGGTGTTGGTGTTGCGAATGTTGGTGACGTTGGTCGTCACGCGCATGCCCACGGCCACTACCGGCGGCGCGCTCGTCACGACCGCGGGGGCGGTGCCGACGGGGGCCGGGATGATGATGCCGACGCGTGATCCGGGCGGGGCCGGCACGAAGCAGCCCTCGGGACCGATCGGGCGAGGTCCGGCGATCACGCCGACGGCGGGGGTCTCGACGACCAGCCGCAGTCCGGGCGCAGGCGCCACGAAGGCCACACCGGGCGCCGACCAGTATCCGCTGATGAAGATCACCTGACCGCTGCGGTGCTCGTAGTAGGGGTGGACCCAGACGTAGCTCGGGCGCGGCGGCTCCATCCAGTGCCCGTGCGCCCACGCCCAGTTACCCTGCCACACCCAGTAGCCGCCCACCCACACCGAGTATGGGAAGGGCGCGGGCGGGGGGACCTCGACGAGCATCGGAGGCGGCGCCCAGCCGATCGCGATCGGCGCCGGCTCGGCCAGCGGGGGCTCCTCGTAGACGCTCACGACCGCGGGCGCGGGCGCCGGCTCGACTACCGCCGGCTGCATCACCTCACGCGGTGGGGCCTCGATGACGCAGCCCGCGACGAGCAGCGCCAGACAAAACAGGCTGATACGCATGGATCGACTCCTCCCACAAAGCGATCCAACAAGCGATCGGACCGCGTCTTTACATATCCCTGACCCTAGCGATCAAGGATGACAGGAATCGGCGGGTGATTCCGTGGACTGACTCAGGAAAATGCGAGCCGTATGCGCGCTTGGCGCCTTAATGTCCGCGTTCGCGCTGCTCGCGCTCGGCGGCCGTGTGTTGGGCTGCCGGGTGCTGGGCTGCCGGGTGCTGGGCTCCCGGGTGCTGGGCTCCCGGGTGCTGGGCTCCCGGTGGCGGAGCGGCCTGGGGCGCGCGCCCACCACCGGCATGCATCGCGGGTCCGCCCCCGCCCGGCGCAGCGGCGTTGCCGCGGTACTGGCCCTGGTCGCGGTACTGCGGATTCATCGTGGGCCGGGCAGCCTGGTGGACAGGCGGCCTGGGGTCGGCGGGCCGAAGTGCCTGAGGAGGCCGATCGGTGCGCGGGCCGCCACTGCGCTCGGCGAGCGCCGGCCGCTGCGTCTGCCGCGGCCGATCCGTCCTCTGGCCCGCCGGGCTCGCGCCGCGCGCCGCGATCACGCCGTGTCCGGAAAACACGGCCGGCCGTGGAGTAGCGGCGATGGCGGGCCGCCCGCCGTTCACCGAGGCGCGGAGCGAGCTGTCGGAGCGCGCCATCTGCTCGTGCTGCCGCTGCATCGCAGTGACGCCGATATGACGCTCGTGCTCGACCGCCATCTCCGCCGCGGTCGGACGCACCGCCACGCCGCCCGCGCCGCCGTGGAAGCTGACGCGATTCACCCCCGGCTCGTTGACGACCGTGTGGTTGTAGACGTTCGTAATGTTGGTGACGTTGACGTTGGTGACGGAGCGGTTGTAGTAGAACTCGTTTCCGCGCCAGTAGCCGCCCTCAAAGCCGCGGCCGAAATAGCCGAAGCCGTAGTTGATGCCGCCGTAGAAACCGACGTGCGGACCCCAATAGCCCGCGTGCCAGAGATAGAAACCGTCGCCCCAGCCCCAGTATCCCGGCGTCCAGAGGAACCCCACCGCCGGCGCCAACTCCCAGGTTCCGGGCACCCAGTAGTACTCCTCGTCGTCCCACGCCCAGTACCCGGGGATCCAGATGTAGCCGGGCGCCGGACAGGGCGGCTGCACATACACCGGGAGCGCGGGAGGTGCGATGCCGACCGATACGCCGACGAAGACGGCGGCGTTGGACGCCACCGGGAGCGCTGCGAGCGAGAGCGCTGCGATGAGACCGCGGACAGGAAAGCGCATTGGGGGGTCTCCTTGCTCCGAAAACCTTGGCCGACGAATACTGAACCGCGGCTGAATCGAGGGCACCGGCAGGCCGAAATCGGTCCGCCGCGCCGCGTCCTATTTTGTGCAACGCGCCCACGGCGTGAGCGTTGACGCCAAGCGGTCAGTGAGCCAGCACGCCGGAGAACCTCTTCCCCTGGGTTAGTTTCGCGGCGGGGAACTTCGCGTGGATCAGCTGTGCGAGCTGGCTTCCGAGCTCTTTCGTCTGCCGTGACGGTCGCGTCGGTCCGCCGGGGCCGAACTCTCGCAGATCCACGAACAGCATACTCCGCGCCGCATCCGTCGTGATCCAGATTTCGCGCGTCGGACCGCTGGCTGCGTCGTTGAGAACCGCGGCGCATTGATCCGGGCGTTGCAGCGGGCCGTGCCACCTCGGCTCGAGATGGCTCAGCGCGGCGACTTCAGCTGCGAATTCGACACACAGCGTGTCGGGCGGCGGCGCACCGAGCTGCACGTCGTAGAACACCCCGGGAGCCTCGCGCTCGACGAACGCCGAGCACGCCGCCGCCAGGCACCCGATGAGCCACGCGAACCGGACCCCACGACTCCCGATGCCGGACACTCTCCTCGCTCCAGATCAAAACCAACTGTAGTTGAAGCTGATGCTGACCCGCTCGGCGGCGAGCGGGTGGGGCGCAACCTCGTGGCGCAGCCAGCTCTCGAACAGCACCAGCTCTCCCGCGCGCGCCCGCAGCGTCACCCACGGCCGCTGCCCGCGCCCCGCCGCGCCGCCGCGCGGCGGCGAGGCCATGAAGCGCTCGAGCCGCGGATCCTCGAATTTCAGTCCCGGCGCTCCCTGCGGCACCGCGACGTAGTAAGTCCCGCTGATCGTCGACAGCGGATGCAGGTGCAGCCCGTGCACGGCGCCGCGTCCCATGACGTTCACCCAGCAGTCGGTCATGCCGAGGGGGCGCGCGGTGAGATCGAGCTGCAGCGCCCGCGCGAGCTTCGCGACGTGCCGGTCGAGCTCGCGCGCAAGCGTCGCGAAGGTCGGCGACCGGCGGTGCATGCGATGGGCCGAGTTGTAGGAGGTGTAGCCGCCCGGGTAGTTACGCTGCGACCAGCGCCGCCCGGCGGCATCGTCGGCGCGCAGCTGGCGGCATTCGCGCAGCAGCGGTGCGTTCAGGCGCCGCCACCCGGGCAGGCGCGCCTGATAGACCAGTGTCGGAAACAGAAGCTGCACCGCCATGCGTGCGGTGAGTATGCGGGCGGGCGCTCAAGTGGTCTATGATCGAGAATCGCATTCCTCCTCATCGCACGGGTGCGCCCATGGCAGTCTCCACGCTTCCTCCGCGCGGCACCTCCGCAGCCCCGGTCGCCGCGCCCTCCGAGCTCGTGCAACACTGGATCGGCGGCCGGATCGCCGGCGGCGCCGGCACGCGGGCGCTGCCGGTATTCAATCCGGCCACGGGCGCCGTGACGCGCCAGGTCGCCCTCGCCGGCGCCGAGGACGTGCGCGCCGCGGTCGCGAGCGCGCAGGCCGCCTGGCCCGCGTGGGCGGATACCCCGCCGGTGCGACGGGCGCGGATCCTGGCGCGCTTCCTCGAGCTGCTGAACGAGGAGCGCGACGCGCTCGCCGCGCTCATCACGAGTGAGCACGGCAAGGTGTTCTCGGACGCGCAGGGCGAGGTGGCGCGCGGCATCGAGATCCTCGAGTTCGCCTGCGGCATCCCGCAGCTGCTGAAAGGCGATTTCACCGAGCAGGTCTCGGGCGGCATCGACAACTGGACGCTGCGCCAGCCGCTCGGCGTGGTCGCGGGCATCACGCCGTTCAACTTCCCGTGCATGGTGCCCTGCTGGATGTTTCCGCTCGCCATCGCCTGCGGCAACGCCTTCGTGCTCAAGCCGAGTGAGCGCGACCCGTCGGCGTCTCTCGTCATGGCGCGGTTGCTGGCCGAGGCCGGCCTGCCGCCGGGCGTGTTCAGCGTGGTGCAGGGCGACAAGGTGGCGGTGGACGCTTTGCTCAGCGCACCCGAGGTGCGCGCCGTGAGCTTCGTCGGCTCGAGCCCCGTCGCGCACTACATCTACCAGCGCGGCGCCGAAGCCGGCAAGCGTGTGCAGGCGCTCGGCGGCGCCAAGAACCACATGGTGGTCATGCCGGACGCCGATCTCGAACAGGCGCTCGATGCGCTGATCGGAGCCGCCTATGG
>Ga0209154_1002106_pt1 | contig 11291 bp, 11 predicted proteins | sample GraSoiAngelo_121_FD_185878 | JGI IMG/M metagenome (GOLD analysis project Ga0209154, IMG submission 185878) | Grasslands soil microbial communities from the Angelo Coastal Reserve, California, USA - 14_0919_12_20cm (SPAdes) (version 2) | ecosystem: Environmental > Terrestrial > Soil > Grasslands ... | reverse complement strand
CTGGTGCGGGCAGCGCAGCAACAGTGTAAACCGGTGGTCGTCTCGATTTTCGTCAACCCGCAGCAGTTTGGCCCGAACGAAGATTTCTCCAAGTACCCGCGCCGGCTGGAGGCCGATAGCGCGCTGCTCGAAGGCCTGCGCGTCGAGTACCTGTTTGCCCCGCCCCCGGCGGAAATCTATCCCGACGGTTTCCGCACCTACGTGAACGTGGAAGGGGTGAGCGAGCGCCTGGAAGGCCGCTCGCGCCCAGGCCACTTTCGCGGGGTGACCACGGTGGTGCTCAAGCTGTTCGAGATCGCCCAGCCGCACTTCGCCTATTTCGGTCGCAAAGACGCGCAACAGGCGCGCATCATCCGCCAGATGGCTCGCGACCTGAACCTGGACACCGAGATCGTGGTGTGCCCGATGGCGCGCGAGTCTGATGGTCTGGCCATGTCCTCGCGCAACGCTTATCTGAAGGACGACGAGCGCCGCGCGGCTATCGTCCTCTACCGCGCCCTGGACGCTGCGCGGCAGGAAATCGCCGCGGGTGAGCGAGACGCCGTGCGGTTGCTGGCCGTGATGCGCAAGGTGCTGAACGCAGAGCCCCTGGCCACACCTGACTATGTCGAAATCGTCGACGCCGATACCTTCGAGCCGGTCTCGCGCCTGCGCCGGAGTTGCCTGGCGCTGCTCGCGGTGTTTCTGGGCTCGACTCGTCTGCTGGACAACATGCTGGTCGAAGAAGTCGAGGGCGCGGGGAGTTCCTTCCGCGTGTCTCTCTGACGCAGTGTCGTGTGCTGCGGCAGGGAGAGTTTCTGTTACACTTGAGTCCCAGCCTAGACTCGTTCGCGGAGAGGTGAAGGCTATGCGGAGAATCCGGATTGCCCTTGTGGTGGCGGCGCTGTTCGCCGGCGCGGCAGTGTCGCTCCACGCGGAGGCCCTCGTGCCCCCTGGGACCCCCATTGTCATGACGCTGGACCAATCGGTCAGCTCGAAAGACGCGAGGACGGGCCAGAAAGTGGATTGCACCGTCGCGCAAAACGTCGTCGTTGGCGGAAAAACGGTGATCCCGAAAGGCTCAAAGGGCTCCTGCTCGGTCGCCAGTGTGCAGGCCTCGGGGCACTTGAAGACCCCGGCGAAACTTTGGCTCAAGATCGATTCGATCGAGGTCAACGGGAAGGCCTATACGGTCTCGACGCGCTGGTCGGGGCAGACCGGTCCGTCACACAATAAGCGGAACGTCGTCGCCATCGGCGGCGGTACCGCGGCGGGAGCTATCATCGGCGCGCTCGCCGGCGGCGGCAAAGGCGCCGCCATCGGAGCAGCCGCAGGCGCCGGAGCCGGCACCGCGGGCGCGGCGATGACCGGCAAGAAAGACATTACTTTCCCGGCGGAAACCAAGCTGCGCTTCACGACCAAGACCGAAATTGTCCTGAAGTAAGCCGAATCTGTACCGCCGGCGTCCCGCCGGCGGTTGTGCCTCGCCCCATTTTCTCTGTCATTCCTCGGCCCGGCCTTTCTGCCGGGCCGAGGAATCTCTCTGAGAAATCTAGCTTCTATTTGCCCGCCAGCGCCTCCAGCACCTGCCCAGCGTGGCCCTTCGGACTCACCGATTCCCAGATCTTGAGAATCTTCCCATCCGCGCCGATTAGGAAGGTGCTGCGCACGATCCCCAGGAACGACTTTCCCAGGAAGCTCTTCATGCGCCGCGCGCCATAAGCCTCGATGGCCTTGAATTCCGGGTCGCTCAGCAGCGAAAAATTGATTTTGTGCTTGGCCCGGAAATTGGCTTGCGCCTCTACTGTGTCTGCGCTGCAACCCAAGATGACCGCGCCGGCCTTGTCGAAGTTTGCTTTAGCGTCGCGAAACTCGGACGTTTCGCTGGTTCAACCCGACGTCCCTGCTTTGAGGAAGAAGAGCAGCACGACGGGCTTGCCGCGCAGATCGCTGAGCGCGATCTCCTTCCCATCATCGGCCGGCAATCGAAATTCCGGCGCGTCGTCTCCTTCTTTCAGTTGGGTCATCTGTGTCTCCCGGATAAGATTCTAGAAGTCGGAAACTGTTTCGGCCGTGTCCGGTTTTGTGCTTGAGTCTTGCCCGCCGGAGTAACCGTCAAAAACGCGCCCAGCGGAGTTTCGCGCTCCATCAGCGCCTCGCAAGCTCTGTCGAGCGCTTCAAATCCCGCCGCATGCTGCGCCCGGAACCGCACGAAGTCTGCTTCGCTGGCCCAGGTATCAATCGTCAGATAACAGCTGGATGTCTTTGTATCGCGGATCAACTCCGTGCTCACGTACCCCTCACCCCTCTCGAAGAGCCGCACCCAATCGCCTGTCGCTCCATACGCCTTCTCGAACTCAGCCTTGCAACCTGCCTTCACGTAGTACTCCCACACATAGACATAGCGGCCCGCGCTCATCGTTGCTTGTGCCCCCGGCTCCGAAGTGATGGTTTCGTGAGAAGGGTCTCCCAGATAGGACCTGTCGCCGGCAAAACGTCTTACGGCAGGAAGAATTCTTCCCGCGCGAGCTGCACTGGTAGTGGAGCTCTTTGGCCTGCAGTCAGCGCCCATTCCCCATCGAAGGGATGCGCCTTCTCATTCCTGGGGGATAGCTCCAAATAGTTGGAACGACGCTAGCCCAGCAGACGCTTGAGGGTATCCTTCACCAGTTGGGGGTTGGCCTGGCCGCGGGTTGCGCGGATTACTTGACCGACGAAAAACTTGAACACACCCTCGTTTCCGGCCCGGTACTTGGCGAGGTTTTCGGGATTGGCCGCGATCACCTCGCGGCAGAGCCGTTCGATTTCCCCTGCATCGCTGATTTGTGAGACGCCTTCGGCGGCGATGATGGCCCGCGCGGGCTGCCCGGTCTCAAACATCTTGGCAAACACTTTCTTGCCGCTTGCGGCGGTGATCTGGCCGCTCTCAACTAGCTTGAGCAGTTCGGCGAGCTCCGCGGTGGCGATGGGGCAGTCGGCGATTTGCTTGCCGGAATCCTTCAGCCGACGAAGCAGCTCGGTCTGGATCCAGTTTGCGGCCGTCTTGGTGGGCGCGCCGGCTCGAACCACGGCCTCGAAGTAATCGGCCAGCGCGGGCGTGTCCGCCAGCACGCCCGCGTCATACGGTGTGATGCCGTAGTCGCGGATAAAGCGGGCCCGCTTGGCGCCGGGCAATTCGGGCATGGCGCGCTCGATCTCGGCCTTCCACGCCGCGCTCACGCGCACGGGCAGCAGATCGGGTTCGGGAAAATAGCGGTAGTCGTGCGCATACTCTTTCGAGCGCATGGGCTCGGTGCGCCCGGCTGCGAGGTTCCACAGGCGCGTCTCCTGCTCAATCTGGCCGCCGGATTCGAGCACGCCGATGTGCCGCTCGATCTCGTACTCGAGCGCGTGCTGGAGGTAGCGGAATGAATTGAGGTTTTTCACCTCGGTCTTGGTGCCGAACTTCTCCGCCCCGCGCCGCCGTACGCTCACGTTGGCGTCGCAGCGCAGCGAGCCCTCTTCCATGTTGCAGTCGCTTACTTCGGTGTACTCGAGCACCTGCTTCAGCGTAGTCAGATATGCGTAGGCTTCAGCCGGCGAGCGCAGGTCGGGCTCGGAGACGATTTCGATCAGCGGCACCCCGCAGCGGTTGTAGTCAATGTAGGAGTTTCGGTCTGAGTCGGGAAAACCCTCGTGCATGGCTTTCGCCGCGTCTTCTTCCAGGTGCAGCCGGGTAATGCCGATGCGCTTGCTGGTCCCGGTCTTATCGGGACGCGCGCCGTTGAATTCGATTTCGAGCCATCCGCCGGTCGCCAGTGGCAGTTCATACATCGAAATCTGGTAGCCCTTGGGCAGGTCGGGGTAGAAGTAGTTCTTGCGGGCGAAGCGCGAGCTTTCTTGCACGTTGCAGTGGAGCGCCAGGCTGGCGCGGATAGCCAGTTCGAGCGCCCTGCGATTGAGCACCGGCAATGTTCCCGGCAGCCCGAGACACACCGGGCAGACGTTTGTGTTGGGCGGGTCGCCGAAGCGCGTCGAGCAGGCGCAGAAGATCTTGCTGGCGGTCTTCAGTTGCGCGTGCACTTCGAGGCCGATGACCGGCTCGTAGCGTTCGAGCAGGTCTGGCGCCACACCGCGTATTTGTTGGGTAGCCATGCCAATCGCAAAGCGCGAATTATAGCATCAGGCGCTTGGACATTTACTGTGGAGCGGTGGTCAACGGTACGCTCTTACCTGAGCGTCGGCTCCCGCACCGCCGGCCACCATCTCTCCAGGAGTGCAAAACCGCCAAAAAGCGCCGCGGAGTAGAGAACATCACCGGTGAGAGTGTTGCGGAAAAATGGAATCGCCGCTGCGTAGCAGGCCAGGAGTCCCTCGCTCGTCTTCGGATACAAAGAACCCCGGGCCCAAACGTCGAAGTTGGTCACAACGAAAAACAACAGCGAGCTTGCTACTGCCGCGCAGGCAACACGCAGCGCGGTCCGGCACCGGCGCAGCCAAAAACCGATACACACGATTAGCATGAAACTGCCGTACACGACCGGCCATCCCCGGTGCAGACCAAGCGCCAGATCGCTGAGGAACATGGCCGCCAGAGGCACGAGAAACGCGGCCCGTTTATCCGGGAAATAGGCACCGCCGAACAGAGCCATCGCCGCAATCGGCGTCAGATTCGGCGGATGGGGTACCAACCGTGAGGCGGCAGCAACCAGCACCAATCCAAAGAGTACAGCAAAGCGAGCGGCGCGCATAAGTCTCTCCTCTGTCACGAATTCGATAGTTCTTTTCCGAAGGGCCTCATGAAGCTGGCGTCAGATCGCAGAAATAAAATGAATCCCTTTGGATGACTTCGCCCGGTGAAACGCTGATTGGTTCCTTGAAGAGCGGGCCATCGAATACGAAGGAGTGAAACTCCCCGTTCTCTCCGCACGGATCAATGGAAGCAGGCAGTTCGCGGAGAAAATCATCGTCGATGAACTTGCCGGCGAAAGACTGGCCGAGAACTTTGGAGTCTACGCAGACGATAACGGCCCTGAAGCCCAGTTGAATGAAGGTGCAAATCAATTCGCGCGTATCGCGTCCCCAGATGGGGAACAGGCCTTGCATTCCGATCTTTGCCAGATTTGCTTCCCGGTATTTGCGCAGGTCTTCAAGGAAAATATCTCCAAACGCTACCCGCTCGACGCCGCTCTTCCGAAATCTGTCGAGCGCCTCCTCCATTCTGGATTCATACTCGCGATTTGCGCAGTTCTTCGGAATGTAGATTTTATGGAGCGGCAAACCGAGGGATTCAGCTTGCCGCTCCAGCAGAGTTCGGCGGACGCCATGCATGCTGATCCTGTCGTATTCATCGGTGACGGTCGTCAGCAGGGAAGCAATCTGGTAGCCGCCGGTCTTCTCCAGCTCGTAGAGCGTCATGCAACTATCCTTTCCGCCGCTCCACGACAGGAGGATTTTTTCTCGAACGCCCACGACTACTCCCCGCCCAGAGCGAATTTCACCCCTAAGCGGAAATCGCGGCCGAGTGCCGGGAAGCCGAGCGCGTCCTGGAACTGCTTATCGAAGAGGTTTGCCACGCGGCCGTACACCGTGACCCCGCGGCGAATTTCATAGCTCGTTGCCAGGTCGAAGCGGGCATAGCCTGGGATGGTGGTTACACCCGGTGCCACAAAACTGCTGTCGGTGCGCCGCCCGGTGAAGTACCCCGCCAGGTTCCAATTCATCCGGAGGAAGGAGGCGTTGAGGATGAGGTTGCCGGAGTGAACGGGCCGCCTCAGCAGGCGGTTGCCCTCGCTGGCCGCTGGGTCAAAGATCGCGTTGGGGGCTTTCAATACGCGGCTGTCATCGTAGGTGTAGTTGCCATTGACGTTCAGCCAGCGCATCAGACGCGCTTCGACAACCACGTTGCTGCCGCGGGCGCGTGCCAGGTCAGTATTGAAAAACGTGCTGCCACCGAAGCTCACAAGATCGCGAAAACGGTTATCGAAGTAATCCGCCGTGACACGCACGCGGTCTGAGGCGAGCCGCTGTTCGACCCCGGCATTGAATGTCCGGCTGCGTTCCGGCCGCAGGTTTGGGTTGCCGAGAAAGAACGGGTTGGCGCTGAACGACTGAACGAGACTGGGTTCCTTGATGCCCTGGCCGTAGGAAAAGCGCAGCCGCGTGGCGCCCCAGAAATCGCGACCGTCGCGCAAGGCATAGGCTACCCCCGCGCGTGGCACGACGCGGGTGCCAAAACTGTCGTTGGCCTCGGCGCGGACGCCCCCGCTGAGTGTCAACCGCCGCCACGGCTGGTAACGCGCGTCGAAGAAGCCGGCCTGGTTGTTGCGCCGGAAGTGCGGACCGCTCAGCCAGCCGTTCTCCACCTCGTACTGGTAGCCCGCCGTGACTGCGCCATGACGAAACAAGTAGCTCGATTGCTCCTGAAAACCAGCGCGGTTGAGCTGGTTCCTCACAGTGAACGGGAAGTCGCAGAAATCGGAGGGGACGGCTGTGGGCGAATGCGGGAAGTTGCAGAAGGGATCTTGCGGGTTGAAGAAGTCACTGATCGGGTTGTCGAACAATTGGCGGTTGTAAGCCTCCGTGCCCGCCAGCCGGTGTCTCCAATGCGACCCCGTGGCCAAGTCCCATCTCAGGTTCGCTGAGAAATTGCGCAGGCCGTTATGCTGGTCGAGGTCGGGCGGTGTGATGAGCGTCTGGCCGGCCACGCCCGCGTCGCTGGTGTTGTTGCGGAGGCTCAAGCGGACGCGGTTAGTTTCCGTGAAACGCCAGCCGAAGTTGCCGTTGAGCGTGCGGTTGAGGAAGCCATCATTCGGCCCCTGGCCGGCAGTTTCAAAATAGGCCGCCGCGGCCGAGTAATCAAGATGGCCAACCAGCCCGCTCAACTGCGCAGCGCCGCGCGCGGTGGAGAATCCGCCGCCTTCGGCCAGCAAAATGAGCTGTGGCCGCCGCGTCGTGCCGCGGTGGGTGAAGACCTGCACCACGCCGGCCATGGCGTCGGAGCCGTACAGCGCGCTTTCAGCCCCGCGCACCACCTCGATCTTCTCCACATTGTCCAAAGTGAAATTGGAAAAATCGATGGCGCCGCCGGGTTCGTTCACGGCGGTACCGTCCACTAACACCTTGGTGAAGTTGTAATTGCCGCCATTCAGAAACAGCGAAGTGACGCCGCCTTCGCGGCCAGTGCGCCCGAGGCTGAAGCCCGGCAAGCTCTCGAGCAGCGGGGCGAGCGAGACGCTTTGGCGCTGCTCGATCTCTTCTCGCGTGACGACGCTGATCGGCGCGGTGATGGCCTCCACCGCTGCCGGCTCCGCATGCGCGGAAACCACCACCGTGGCAGCGAGCCGCTCGAGTTCGAGCCGGATGCGCAGCTCGCGCGTCTCGCCGACGGTTAAGGCTAGATCTTCTTCGACGCGCGCAAACGACGGATGGGTGATGCGAACGCGATATTTGCCGGGTGCGAGGGACAGCGTGAAGCGGCCGTCGTCCCCGCTCGTTGCGCGCTGCAGGTTTCCCGGCGCCGGCAGGCGTTCCGCCGAGACTGCGGCTCGCGCTACGGCCGCGCCGCTAGGGTCGGTCAATGTTCCGGTAAGGGTTGCGGTGGATTGCGCTCGCGCGCAAAGGTGGCCGGACAAAACCGCACTCAAAATGAGCCCCAGGACGACTGAGAACCGCAAGCTGATTCGCATGACGTTTCCTCCTCTCCCTCTCGCGCGGGAGTTGAAGGTTGTCCCGAGAAGCTCGGAAGGGAAGCCCAAGCCTTCCCGGGCTGCGGACTCCGCCGGTCTCCTGGCTTGGCGGCACATCTAACCGGCGCGGCCTTCCCATTCCGACATAGGCACCGTTAGGGCCTGGCGGAACAGTGGCCTGCGCTCGATAACTTCTCCGCCTTACAGTCGCGCGGCGGCGACGGCGTCTCACCGTCTTCCCGTGCACGGAGTCTGCGGTGGATGATTGCAACGCCTGCCGGCCGCCGGATCGCCCCGGCCGCCGGAGAGCGTCGCGTGAAAATGCCAGCGCTGGCCTGTTACCCCAATCAGCCCGCGCTTGCGGTGCGTTTCACTCGGACGGTTACACGAGGCCTCCCCTCGGGGCCGATCTCCACCTCGAGCGGGGCCTCGAAAACCTGCTCGAGCAGTTCGCGGTTGTACACCTCGGCGGGCGAGCCAACCCGCAGGCATTTGCCGCGATGCAGCAGCACCGCCTGGTCGGCGAATTCCGCCGCCAGGTTCAGCTCGTGCGTAACCACCACTACGGTGTACCGATTCTCTTCCGCCAGTTGGCGCAGCCGTTGCAAAAGGCCAACCTGAGCGCCGATATCGAGGTGCAGAGTGGGCTCGTCCAGCAGCAACAGCAGCGGCTGCTGCGCCAGCGCCCGAGCCAGAGTGACGCGCTGCTTTTCCCCACCCGAGATCTGGTTTACCCAGCGGTCCCGGAGATGCTCGGCACCCACCTGCTGAAGCGCATTCTCGACGATGACGCAGTCCTCTTCCGTCTCAAAGCGCAACCCGCGGCCGTAGGGGTGCCGACCTTGCAGGACGTACTCCCAGGCCCGCACGGAGAACAGCAGCGAGCTTTCCTGCTGGACGACGGCAATGCGCTGCGCGCGTGTGCGCGGATCGAGCCGGCTGGTCTCGAACCCGTCGAGCTGCACGCGACCCGAAAGCGGCTTGAGCGCGCCGGCGATGAGCTGCAGCAATGTGGACTTGCCGCTGGCGTTGGGCCCCAGGATCGCCACCAGCTCGCGCTGCCGTGCCTGAAAGCTCGTGGCCTCGAGCGTAAAGAGCGGCGCCTCGCGGCCCGCGGCGGCATAAGCGTAGCTGGCCTGCTCGACTCCCAGTCGAACCTCATTCGGCCCGGGCCGCGCGCGGTCCCCATCGGGCCGTTGTGTGACCGGCATGGTCGCTTGTGGGCCGGCTGAGTTCACCGCAGCCTCCGGCGCAACAGGTAAATGAACACCGGTGCGCCCGCCATGGCCGTCATGGCGCCCACGGGCAACTCTGTTGGCGCGACAACCGTTCGCGCCAGCGTATCGGCCAGCACGATGGTGATCGCGCCGCCCAGCGCCGAAGTGGGTATCAGCAGCCGGTAGTCGGTGCCAAATAGCAGCCGCATCAGGTGCGGCACGAGTAGCCCGACATAGCCGATCGCTCCGCTCACCGACACCGCTAGCCCTGTGAGCCCCGAGGCCGCGATGTACACCACCAGCTTCACTCGGGTAATGTGCACGCCCAGGTGCATGGCCTCGCGCTCGCCCGTCAACAGCAGGTTCAGGTCTGCCGCCGTGCTGTAGATTGCGGCGGTGGCGGCCAGCAATCCCACCACGAAAATCCAGCGCATTCCCGGTGGCAGCGGCGTCGATAGATCACCCATCAGCCAGAAGGCCATTCCGCGGGAATCGCGGCCGGCGAGAGTGGTCATCAGGAACATGATCACCGCCGAAAGAAACGATGCCGCGATGATGCCCGCCAGCAGCAGCGTTCCGCTGTCGAGCTGGCCTTCGCGCCGGCCGAGAAAATACACGGCCGCAATCGTCAGCCCTGCCCCGGCAAACGCCGCCAGCGGCGTAGCCAGCGGTACGTGTGGCGAGGCAATCAGCGAAAGGATCGCTCCCAGCGCTGCGCCGCTCGATACGCCCAACACGTAAGGATCGGCCAGCGGATTTCGCAGCAGCGCCTGAAAACCGGCGCCCGCCACCGAAAGCGCCGCGCCCACCATAATCCCCAGTAGGATTCGCGGCAGGCGCAGCTCGAAGACGATCAACCGATACTCAGTGGACAATTGGCCGCGCTGGCCGAGGACCACGCGTCCCAGGTCGAGCAATACGTCGGTCACGGAGATCGGCACTGCGCCTAGTTTCAGCGCCAGCAGCATCACGGCGAGTAGCACCACCGCGAGAATGCTGCACTTCCACAGCAGCCGATGGACCGTCAGCGGCCGCACGGGCGGGACCCCCAGCGCTTGGCTGCCGTAGCTTTTTTCGGTTGCCTGGTTTCGTTTTTTTCGTCTCGAGTTTCGGGTTTTGCGTCGAAGGCTTCCGGATGCAACTGCCGCGCCAGTTCCTCAATGGCAGCGACCAGCCGCGGCGAAGGACGGTTCACCGCGTCGCTGATCACCACCAGCCGCCGCTGTCGCACCGCTTCCAGGCTGCGCCAGCCCGGCCGGCTGCGGAGCGCCTCGAAGTTTCGCTCGCTCTCGTCCGCATGCGAGCTGGCAAACACCAGGTAATCGGGCTGCAGTCGAACGACTTCCTCCAGCGCCAATCGCGGCCAGTCCTGCGTGGTGTCCGCCACCGATTCGGCGCCGGCCAGGCGCAGGGCGGCGGCCAGGAAAGTGTCGCGCCCGATCGAGATTAGCGGCTCGTGCCAGACAACGAACAGCACCCGTCGCGCCGGGTGAGTAGCCAGCAGGCGCTTGAGCTCCGCCAGGCGCGCGCGCAGGCCAGCCACCAGCGCCTTGCCTTGCTCCCGCGCGCCGATCAATTCGGCGAGGCGGGCCGTCGAGGCCAACATGCCCTCGACGGTTCGCGGGTCGGTCGCGTAGGTGGCGATGCCCAGCCGCTCGAGCGCTTCAACGGTTTCGCGGCGGTTCAGACTCTTGGTCACGAGCACCAGATCAGGCTTGAGCGCCACCAACTGTTCGAGGTTCGGGTTGATCGGTCCGCCGATCTTTGGCTTCAATTGCGCTTCGGGCGGGTAATCGCAGTAGTCAGTAACGCCCACTAGGCGGTCTTGTGCGCCCAGCGCGTAAATGGTTTCCGTCAGGCTTGGCGCCAGCGAAACGATCCGACGCACCGCCTGGGGAATCTTCACTTGCCGGCCCGTTTCGTCGGTCACTTCCTGCACCGCGGGGATTGGCACGTCTGTCTTTTGTGCCGGCTGTGGCGTGGCTCCTTGTGCCCACGCTTGCGCGGCGGTCAAGAGCGTGAGCTGCAGGGCAAGCGCCAGCGCGCCACGAAATCCTTGTTTACGGTGATTTAGTTTTCTTCCCGTCGTTTTCTTCACAATAAAAAAGCCCCGCGAGAAGAAGCGGGGCATCAGGCCGCACCCTCTCTCGCGAAGGGTGTCAGCGAGCAACGGCTCGGGGCAGGTTTCCTGACTGACGGCCTTCCTAGCGTTCCGTCTCCAGACGCGCAAACGGACGCTGCGGAATTGAGGCGCTGCTCCGATCCTCTTCAGGCATCTTCACGCTTGCCCAACCAAGACCGGCCCTTCCCGGCCCAGCCGCTGAGCAGCTCGCTCTTTGTGCACGGGCCAGTGGGTGTTCTTGCGAACCAGCAGCGCCGGCCGATCACAGTGGCGGGACCGTGGCCGATTTTCGCGGCCTTCCCTTTG
>Ga0209154_1002100_pt1 | contig 11314 bp, 6 predicted proteins | sample GraSoiAngelo_121_FD_185878 | JGI IMG/M metagenome (GOLD analysis project Ga0209154, IMG submission 185878) | Grasslands soil microbial communities from the Angelo Coastal Reserve, California, USA - 14_0919_12_20cm (SPAdes) (version 2) | ecosystem: Environmental > Terrestrial > Soil > Grasslands ... | reverse complement strand
ATATCCTTCGACCCCGACCTGCCGGGCCAGATCGCTGCCCGTTGCATATAGCCAGCGCTCGATGCAGTCATTCCAGGCATCGGCCGTGTCCCGCAGATAACCCGCAGTGTCAAACTGTCTCAGCTCCTCCGCCACATCTGCTGCCGCCAACAGGCTGGCCACTTCCACCGCCAAAGTGAATGGCGAGTACCCTGCATCTTCTTCCCAGCGGTCCTGCTGTGTTACCGGCCCGTTGCGCACCAGGAACCCGGCGGCCTTACGAACCATAGGCCACCAGCGTTTTGGGTCCTCCATCGCGCCGGGGGCCTTCCGCCAGAGCAGATCCACGAGCAGGATGGGAAGCGCGGCCTCATCCATTTGCAGGCCTCCCCAATAAGGACGCCCGTCCAGCCACAGATTTTGCGCCCAGTGGCCATCTTGTTCCTGCGTGACCTCCAGATAGCGCAGCACGCGAATGGCGTCTTCGACGGCGCCAGCGGCTACAAATCCCCCTGCCGTCTCCACCAGATCACGTGGCCAAACCAGATGATATCCACCCAGGTCTTCATCCCCTTTGTTAAATCCCCATGGAATGGACAAGCTGGCGATGGTGCCGCCCAGGAAATCTTTCGATTCGTGCGCGCGCAACACCGACATGCTGGCGCGGTAGAGGTCGCAATCGCGTTCCAGATCATCCAGCTTCAAGAGTCGCTGGTGCCAGCCTTTCCATTGTCCGACGTATTCCCTGCGAATATCCGCGTAATTTTCAAGAAGGCTGGAGAGTGCGTGCTGTCCCGCCTCTGACCAGATGCCGCCAAATCCCAATGCCAGTATGAATACTCCGTCCCCGGCCAAGAGATCGACTTCGCCCGTCAACGCAACATTTCCATTCTCGGCGCGGGTATAGTCCCAGGTCATTTGGTAGTGCTGTGAGATATCCTGCCAACCATCGGATGTCCCTACAAAACCGGCCGACAATTTTAGCCAGGGCACTGAACACGCGAGGGCCAATGCAGTGCTTCCGCGTTCGGCAAACAACATGGGGACACCCTTGTAGTCGCCCACCCAGCCGGTATTGCCGTATCCGAAATTTGCGAGGTGAGGAGCCAGCAGAGCATAGAGGTGGTAGTCCGCCAGCTTGCCATGTAACGGCTCGAAACGGATTTTCTGCAAAACTACATTGCGATAAGGATCGGTCAGAACTTCCTTGTGAACTTGATAACGCCCCTCGTTACAGGTATTCGTCAGCTCGTAGACGGGTATTCCAGGCTCGAAGGGACGGTTTGCAAATTTGCAATGCCGTTTTTCTTCCGAAAAGAAAGTGCTGCCATCGGTGATGAGCAACCCCTGGTCGCGCGTACAAGCCTGGTCCACCCGGGGGAAATAGACTTCGTTCAGGATTCCGTGGCTCAAAGTAAACCACACGCGGCTTTCACGGGTTAAGGCGGTACCGACACCAGATTTGGCGCTGGATGTCCAACGCGGCTCGATACCGGGCGCGCCCGGGGCATGTCGCACAACCGGATCGCTCACCTTGCTCCGTCCTCGAGTTCGTATCTTGCCTTAAAAAATGACAGATTGTTTACAACGGCTCGGCGATATGCCACGTAACCTCAGTTTCTCTGTGCATCTAACTTAATACACAAGAGAGTGCTGTTAGTCTGATATGGTTTCAAAGATTACACAAAATCGAAGAATGGCTGAAACTGGTGGTTCGATAAAGAGTTCGATAATAATTGGACCGGTACCCCAACCAGCGAGCCGTCTAACCATTCGGCTCGCTATAGTATCGCTTTTGCTGATGTCACTCTGTATCAGCGTGCCGGTTAAAGCTGCGGATCTAACAGCCAGCCCGTCTCTCGATCGAGGCTTCCGCTTGCTTTACAACCTGGATTTCCCTCGAGCTCAACAGGAGTTCTCTTCCTGGGAACAGGGACGCGCTGATAATCCTGTCGGGCCCGTGGGCGAGGCGGCCGGTTTTTTGTTTTCTGAATTCCAGCGGCTCGGAATTCTGGAGTCCCAGTTCTACGCCAGCGACAGTGCATTCAAGGCGCGCAAAAAGCTTTCGCCTGATCCCGTTATTCGGACCCAATTCGATAGCGCCATCAATCGTGCTCAGACCCTGGCAAGAGCACGGCTGGCCAAGGATCGGAAAGATAGGGATGCTCTATTCGCTATGACGCTTTCTTCCGGTCTGCAAGCTGACTACGCCGCACTGATCGAGAAACGCAACCTGGTCTCTCTGCATTTAACGAAGGACGCGACCGCGTGGGCCCAGCAACTGCTCGCCGTTGATCCCACGTGTTATGACGCACACATTGCAACCGGGATCAGCCAATACATAGTCGGCACCATGGCCGCGCCAGTGCGTTGGTTTTTACGCCTGGGAGGAGTCTCGGGAGACAAACAGCGCGGAATTACCGAACTTCAACTCACCGCCGCGCACGGGCAATATCTGGCTCCGTTCGCGCGCATCCTTCTGGCAATTGCCTATGTGCACGACAAAGACAAGCCCCGCGCCCGCGCCCTGCTGGCTTCGCTTCGCGATGAATTTCCCAACAATCCGCTTTTCGCTCGCGAGATTGCCCGCCTGGATTCCGGACAGTAGGTTCTACGCCGCGTGAGCTAGCCCTTAGTAGGCGGAACCTGGGCGCTTCCACGCGATTATCTAGTTAGCAACGTACCAACTGGGCAAACTGCGTCTCACTCTCGCTATAAATTCACCCGACCGTAACATTCCTGTAACAATTGGGTGGTACAAATGGCCGACACAAATCCAGCAGAAATCAATCACTCATGCGACGAGGGCTTGGCAGGTGCCACCTGTTAGATTCGGTCGAAGCAGGCTTATGTTTTATACTGAATGTTTGGCTTATGAATCGCCGATGCATTTTAATAGGCTCTCTGATCCTGGCCGTATTCCTTCCGCATCTCCTGGCGGTAGAGAAGGGATATCAAACCGTAACTATCATTGACGTCCAACAAAAAGCTCGCACTCGCGTTCTTTATTATCTCGTCAACACCCCGATTACTGAGGACGACCCCTTTTACCAGGTGGCAGTGCAATTGAGAGATACAGTATGGGTGGGTGAATTTAACCCGCGACACGCCGATGACCCTCTGCCAGAAAGCTGGAAAGCTGGAGCAACCCTTCAGGCCAGGTTTGAAAAGCATGCCATGTTTGTGAAACGGTCCGACGGCGGCGAATTGCAGTTAACTATCCTTAAACACATGCCTGCCAACAAATATCACTAGCTTATGGTCCGCATTTCTCTTGACGATCCCGGTTACTACATTAATCGTGAATCCTCCTGGCTGGCGTTTGACTGGCGTGTTCTCGAGGAAGCTCAAGATGACCAGAATCCGCTATTGGAGCGCGTGAAGTTCCTCTCTATCAGCGCCAGCAATTTGGACGAGTTTTTTGAGGTCCGGGTCGCAGGATTAGTGCAACAACTGGAAGACGGTTATACGGACGCCGGGCCTGACGGCCTCACCTTGTTGGAAGAGCGCGAGCTGGTGAATCGTCAGACGCATGAATTTGTGGAAGAGCAGTACCTTTGCTGGAATGAGAAGTTGCGACCTGCGCTGGCAGAGAAAGGAATTCGCGTACTCGGCCTGCATGAACTTGACAGCAAGGCCAACGAATTCATCGCGGAGTATTGTGAAAAGGAACTCGATCCGCTTCTAACCCCGGTCACGGTTGACCCGGCCCACCCATTTCCTCGCGTCATCAATAAAGCTCTTTGCGTAGCCTTCCTGCTTCGCCGCCGCCGTCGCTCGGCCCTCACCTACACTGGTGTTGTTACGGTTCCGCGTGCCTTGCCCCGCTTGGTGCGCCTGCCTTCAGAAGGAACCGACGATTTCATTTTCCTCGCCGACCTGGTCGCATGGCACGCTTCTCGTATGTATCACGGTTATGACATTGTTTCCTCGGCTGCATTCCGTGTGACCCGCAACAGCAACCTCTATCTTCAAGAAGAAGAATCGCGCAGCCTGCTCGAGTCGGTGCGTTCCGAGCTGCACAATCGCCGCAAAGGAGACGCGGTGCGGCTTGAAATCGAGGCCGATGCTGATCCCGAAATCATCGACCGCCTGCGCACCGTTTTCGAGCTTGAACCCTGGCAGGTTTTCTCCGTAAACGGCCCAGTCAATCTTTCCCGGCTTTTCAATATCTACGAACAAACTGCTCACCCTGAGCTGAAGTTCAAACCCTTCGTGCCCCGCGAATTGCGACTGACCTCCAAATCCAAAGACTTGTTCGAAGAGCTGCGTCGTCACGATGTGTTGTTGCATCACCCCTTTGACTCTTTCGATGCGGTCGTATCTTTCATCGAAGCGGCAGCCGAAGATGATCGTGTATTGTCCATCAAGCAGACGCTCTATCGCACCAGCGAGCATTCACTCATCGTTCCGGCCCTGATCAGTGCCGCGGAGAAAAAAGAGGTGACCGCCGTGGTTGAGCTGAAGGCCCGTTTTGATGAAGCTTCGAATATCCGCTGGTCCCGCGACCTCGAGGATGCCGGCGTACAGGTATTTCATGGCCTCGTAGGGTTGAAGACTCATTGCAAACTCTCACTTCTTGTGCGGCGCGACCCTGACGGTGTGACTCGTCGCTATGCCCACCTTGGCACCGGAAACTACAATGGCGCCACCGCCCGCATTTATACCGATCTCAGCTTGCTTACTGCCGATCCGGAGATCACTGGTGCCGTCCATGATGTATTCAGCTTCCTGACTGCTTACGCCGAGCATCCCACCTATGCGCCTCTACTGGTCGCACCGCTTGATCTGGCGGAAAATTCGCTGGGGTTAATTGATCGCGAGGCGGAGCATGCCCGCCACCACCGGCCGGCCCGCATCGTTGCCAAAATGAATGCACTGCTTGATAAGAACATCATCATGGCTCTTTACCGCGCTTCCCAGGCTGGAGTGGAAATTGATCTGATCGTTCGCGGTATGTGTGCCTTGCGTCCTGGAGTCCGGGGGGTGAGCGACAACATCCGGGTGCGGAGCATCGTGGGCCGCTTCCTGGAGCACAGCCGCATCTTTTACTTCTCCAACGGCGGCGAGGACGAAGTTTATTTGAGCAGCGCGGATTGGGTGCGACAGGAGATTCTGGCCGCCTATCTGGCGGACAATGTGAAGGCTCGCGTGCTGCAAGAAGATGGTACCTATGTCCGTGCCTGGAAGGCGCAACGCGGAAAACGCAACCTAAAACCGCCAACTGGCGCGGCCGCATTCAACGCGCAGGAATTTCTCATCGAACTGGCGGAAGGTAAGCAAGCAATGGACACTATCCCCTCGCCGGCGGCGTTGCCCATGACAAAGCTTCGCCGAAAGGAACGAATAGGTTGAGATGATTATTTACTTTTTGCGCCACGCCAATGCTGGTCAGCACATCGCCGATCCCAAAAAAGACGAGAAACGCGCGTTGGACAAAGAGGGTATCGAGCAGTGTGGCTATGTAGGCCGTGGTTTGGCCGCGTTGGACGTGCAAGTAGACGCCATTATCTCCAGTCCTTTGAAGCGTGCCACACAAACCGCATCCCTGGTGGCCAACGAGATCGGTCACGAAGGCAAGTTACAGATCGAGCCGGCTCTTCTACCGGAGGGTGTCTTTTCCGATTTTCGCAAGCTCCTCGATAAGTACGCCAAACAGGAATCCATCATGCTGGTTGGACATAACCCCAATCTGAGCGAGTTCCTCGGGCGCATCATCAGTGACACCGGTTGCGAAGCCGCAGTCGAGTTAAAAAAGGCAGCGGTGGCCAAAGTGGAGACGCGGAGAAACAGTGCCGCGCTGCAATGGTGTTTGACTCCCAAGATCCTGCGTACTCTCTATACTTCAGCGGCTGAAAGCTCCCGCCCGAAGACTTCGCGGAAATAACCTCGATCCTTTTCAATCGCCCACAGCTCCAGATCCACGCCCATTCTCTTGCGCGGCAGAAGTCTTAGCCGTACCGCTCCATCGCTTATTTGTATGCGGATCTTCTGAACTGTGCGACTACGCCCCAGGTTGAGCGCACGGGCCAGTCGCAACAACAGCGAAGCTTTGCGCACCAACTGTTGATCGCCCGGATTCAACACTTTCAATGGCCCGGTCCCGGGAACTGGTCGCGACTTGCCCAAGTAGCGTGCGATCGAGGCGATGATTTTCCTCTGGTCCGGCGTATATCCCAGAATTTCCGAGTTGGAAATAATGTAGTAAGTGTGCCGGTGGCGTCCGCTCCGATTTACGTAGTCGCCAACTTCGTACAACATCGCGGCTGCCGAAAGCCATTCCGCGTACTCCGGCGGCAGGCGGTGGACTGGTTTCAGCGCCTTGAACAACTGCATTGCCGACTCGCGCACTTGCAGCGCGTGCCCCATCTCTACCCGATAATGCCGGACCGCGTTGGTAATCGAATCCCAGCGTTCCGATTCGATCTGCTTTCCCGAACGCGTCCCGTGATCAGAGTCCGCGGCCATCTGTGCCAACAGGCCATCTCGCAAGCCGAGTGGCGAATAGCGGAATCCATGTAGATGACAAAGCTCGAGCAGTTCCTCGTACACTTGCGCCCCGGCGGCGATGATTTCGGCGCGCCGGGGGCCAATACCCTCAAGCTTCCGCCGCTGCTCAATGGGAAGACGGCAAATAAGCTTGGCAATGCGTTTCATCACCGGTCGCGACACGCTTCCGGCTGGGCGGGTGCCTGAGTTTTTCTGTAGATGGTTTGCAACCGCGGCCAGCGCCGCTGCAGTACCGGACGTCGCCACTACCACTTTGACTCGCGCCGCCACCACGCGGCCAGCCACGCGCGATACCTCTCGCTCCACAAATCCGCGTAACCTTTTCAGCTCACTTTTGCGCGGCGGATCATGACGTAAGAATTCATTGGTCAACCGTACCGCGCCCAGCGGCAAGCTCACAGTATCCCGTATGTGACCTTCCTTTGAGATCGTCAGTTCGCAACTGCCGCCGCCCAGATCAATCATCAGGACCGGCGAAGCCCCCACTCGCCCCATGGAAGTCAAGCCCAGGTGAATCAGGCGAGCTTCTTCCAGGCCCGAGATGATTTCCACCTTCCATCCGGTGGCGGAACGTACCCACTCCAAGAATGCCTGTGAATTTCGCGCGTCGCGGAGAGCGCTGGTCGCCACGACTCGCACCACATCGGCAGCCAGCCGTTGCGCGGCGCGATGAAAACGCCGTAGCACTTTTATGGTCTCCGCCATCGCTTCGGGAGAGAGAAATCCAGCCTTGAAGACCGATTCCCCCAAGCGGGTTACTTCTCGGTCCTCGTGAATGGGCTCAAGCCGGGACCCTTTCAGGCGTGCGATTTTCAAGCGGACGGAATTGGATCCAATATCGATGGCAGCGAACGTCGGCATGTGTCAGGGCCCATGCTATCAAGGAAGATGGGCGATCGGCTGACAAGCAGTTCTCTGCCGTCGCCCTTCACTCATCGCGCAGTTAGACTTTGGAGGCGAAGGGAAATCTTTCAAACGCGTGAAGTCGTTACGCGCTCGCAGCTCTTGGCAACTCAGCAGAACTCGCAGCAGGTCTGCGGTGCGTCGCCATTCCAACTGCCTCCGCCGATCCGCTGGAACGAACGGCCGCCACCGGCCTGGACAGCAGCAAGGTTCGGGTATTGGTTACGACCTGCATCGCTTGGCGCAATTTTGCCCGGGTCACATTGCGCAGGGCCGACACCAGGGCGGAGTCGGGGACATCGCTAAATGTCTTTTCGGCAGTTTTCGTCAGCACGAGCCAGTCCCGCCAACTACCAAGGGCATCCTGCATGACCTTCAGCGTTTCCAGCATGCGCTGTGCTTCCGGAACATTACCCGCCAACTCCGCCACATATCGCACTCGTTTACCTGCGATGCGATAGCCGTGCAGAATCTTTTCGCTCAGCGGAGACTGTGTATGATTGACTCGCGCGAACATGCGGGTGGCCAAAACTAAAGGCTCCACGTTATGCGGGATTCGCAAATCGGCCGCAGCACGCTTCAGCCTTCGCTTCAGTTCGCGGACTGTTGCACTATCCAGCGCCTTAGCCAGTTTTTGTTCACGCTTGGACCGCGTTTCGACGAGCGTGCGCAGCAATTGCGTCTTTCGCCCCGCATCGTGTGGGATTTTCAGACTGCGCAGCGCGGCCACCTGAACATCCAGATCGCGAACTCGTCCTGCTTTCCGTCGCAAACGTGCCAATTGCTTCAACAGCTTTTTCTCATTGCGGCCAAATTCCGGCGCGACCTCTTCCAGCACTGCCTCCAAGCGGCGGGTGTGGGTGCGGAACTGATGAACATTCTTCGGCTGGGGCTTGCTTGCCAGCTTGGGTAGTTGGCGATTCAGTTTCTCAACCACAGATTTGATATGTTCTTGATCTACCGGCATAGCTGACCCGGGGAGGGGAATTGCACAATACAGAGTTGTCCAGAAAAACGCAAACAGAAAGAGGACATTCGCCTGGTTTACTAAACGCCCTCAACGAGAGGACTTATTTTAACATCACAACCAGGATCTCCACCCGGCTTCCCCTGTTGAAAACCAGTCTTTTTTCCGCTGCGTTCCCGGCCGATCAGTTAACTCTTTGTGACTTAGTGAATTACAAACAGAGTATCGTGTGAATTCCTATACCAAAGGCGATGTTTTCGGCTGCGATATCCACAGACCACTGAGACTGAAATAGTGTTCTTTCGCTGCGTCGCGGCAGCCCAGTTCGGGAGCTTACGACCCGTAGTCTTCCCCCTTTCCCGCAGCGGTCACGGGATGTTACAAGTTGAGCGGGTCAACAGTGAGCCGGTCATGAAGCCTGCTTTTTGTCTTCTTCTCGTATCTATCGCCGTCGCCGCCCTGCTGTGGGCGCAGCAGCGTCCTCAGCAGAGGCAGATAGAGCTTCCCACCAGCAAACAGCTAACCGTGCCTGTGCCGGGCAGGCTCGGTACCCTGAATAGCTTTCCCGCAAACATCGCCCTAAGTCCCGATCGCCATTATGCGGCTCTCCTGAACAACGGCTACGGCACCCAAGAAAGCGGCGCACGCCAATCGATGGCCGTTCTGGATCTCAAGACGAATCAGATCGCCGACTTTCCCGATGGCCGCTTTCCCGAAGACGCTCACCAGAGTTATTTCCTGGGAATGACGTTCAGCGCGGACGGACATCATCTCTACGTCTCGGTTGGCTCAATTACCGATCCGATTGGGGAAAAGTCAGGCGATCTCGGCAACGGCATTGCGGTTTACAGTTTTCATGATGGCAATGTTGCTCCCGAGAGGTTCATTAAGATTCCACCGCAGAAACTCGCGGCTCACAAAAAAGTTGCTTTCGGCTTGCGCAAAACTTCCGCCGAAACGGCAATCCCATATCCCGCTGGACTTGTGCTCGTTCAAAGCGGGAGAAGTGAAAAGCTGCTGGTGGCCAATAATCTATCCGACAACGCGGTGCTTCTCGATCCCGAGGATGGCCGTGTAATTCACGCTTTCGATCTTAGTGCCAGTAATCTGGTGCCTTCTACGTTCCCCTACACCGTCATTGCAACGCGTGACGGCAAGCGCGCCTGGTGTAGCCTGTGGAATGCCTCACGAGTCGCCGAACTCGACCTTGAGAAGGGTACTGTCAGTCGCTGGATTTCGCTGCTTCAGACGAAGGATCCCATCGCGCCGGGCTCGCATCCCACAGCGCTATTGCTCAGTCCAGATGAAGGCCTGTTGTACGTAGCATTATCCAACGCAGATCGAGTCGCTGTAGTCGCTACCGCATCCGGCCAGATCACGCGACTGCTTGATACGACTGTGCTCGGGCAGAATTATCCTGGAACCTCGCCGAACGCCATGGCACTCTCCGCCGACGGATCACGGCTTTTTGTGGCGGACGCCTCCATCAATGCCGTTGCCGTCTTCGACAGTTTAAATTTCACTCTTGCGGCCAGCCAAGCAACGGAGCCGCTCGAAGTAAGGGCCCTGGGCTTTATCCCTACCGAATGGTATCCGAGCGCGCTTGCAATAACCGGCGATGATCTACTGATCGCTACTGCCAAGGGGCAGGGAAGCGGCCCCAATAGCGGTATCAGTAAATTGAGGAATGAGCGTAGGCGCCGCGTTCATCCATATATTGCCACCTTGATTGGTGGCTCAATCGCACGCCTTGGGATTCATGACATCTCGGGCAATCTCGCCGATTTCACCCACCAGGTCGAGCAGGACAATCTCTTTAATCTGCATTCCGACCCCAGCAAGATCACCTTTGCCGCAGGCACTAATCCGATTCGGCATGTGATCTACGTGCTCAAGGAAAACCGCACCTACGATCAGGTGCTTGGCGACCTCAAATCCGGCAATCGCAAAGTTGGCGATGGCGATCCGTCGCTCACGATGTACGGCGCCGATATCACGCCCAACGAGCACAAACTGGCGTTGCAATTCGGCGTGCTCGACAACTTTTACGACAGTGGGGAAGTCTCAGGCGATGGACATCTCTGGTCCACAGCTGCCATCACCACCGATTACAACGAGAAGACCTGGCAAATAGGCTATCGCAGCAAAGAACGCATTTACGACTACCAGGGAACCGTGAGCGACGAGTACATGCTCGACTACCACCTGCCCGACATCGACGATCCCGCTACCGGATACCTTTGGGACAACGTTGCCCGCCACGGCCTCAGCTATCGCGATTACGGTGAGTTCGTGCTGGCCGAATGGTGCAACAAGAAAATTACGGCCGGCTCTCCGCAGGAGGGGACGCCTTCTCCGTTTTCGGCCTCCTGCGCACAAACCCAAATTCGCAAAAGCGATCCGTTGCCATCTCATCTCGGCCAGCCGCACGGTTCGCCGAGTCCCTGGCCGTGGCCCATCCCGGTGTTGAAGCGTATGAAGCCCACCAAAGCCGCGCTGCGCGATCACTTTGATCCTTTGTATCCCGACTTCCAACTCGACTTTCCCGACCAGTTGCGAGCCGACGAGTTCCTCAACGAATTCGGCGGCTTCGTTCTGGCTCGCAAGACGGACAAGGGAACTAAGCTGCCCAATTTCGTCTTCCTCTACCTGCCCGATGACCATACTGCCGCTACGCACCCCGCGATGCCCCGCCCGGCAGCCTCCGTAGCCGATAACGACCTTGCACTCGGCCGCGTGGTCGAAGCCGTCTCCCACAGCCCCTATTGGGACGACACTGCCATCCTGGTTCTCGAGGACGATGCTCAGGACGGAGCTGACCACGTGGACGCGCATCGTTCCATCGCGTTCGTCATCAGCAAATATTCTCCCGGCTCGGCTGAGCAGCCGTTCGTGGACCATCGCTTCTACAGCACGGTAAACATGATTCACACCGTCGAAGAATTACTAGGTCTC
>Ga0209154_1002098_pt1 | contig 11325 bp, 8 predicted proteins | sample GraSoiAngelo_121_FD_185878 | JGI IMG/M metagenome (GOLD analysis project Ga0209154, IMG submission 185878) | Grasslands soil microbial communities from the Angelo Coastal Reserve, California, USA - 14_0919_12_20cm (SPAdes) (version 2) | ecosystem: Environmental > Terrestrial > Soil > Grasslands ... | reverse complement strand
ACATTGCTGTGGCGAACGCGCAGAAGTCGCAAGCGGTCGCGGAAGCCGCGCAGGTGAACCTCGATTATTGCTTTATCAAATCGCCAATCAACGGACGAATCGGTCTGCGCAATGTCGATGTTGGGAATTTGGTTGGACCTTCCAGTCCGGCGCTTGTGACGATCCAAAGCCTGGATCCTATCTACACTGATTTCACCGTGGCCGAGAATGATTTGCCGCTGGTCCGAAAATATCTCGGCGGCCCAAACGTGAAGGTCGAAACGTATCTGGCGGATCGTTCCATTGCGCCGCGCATAGGTGAGTTGTATTTCATCGACAACGCAGTGCAGCCGGGTTCGGGAACAGTGAAGGCCCGCGGCGTAACGCCGAATCCAGATCGTGCGCTCTGGCCGATGGAATTTGTGCGCGTCCGTTTCATTTTGGACATCCTCAGCAATGCCACGCTCGTGCCGTCGCAGGCCGTGCAGATCAGCCAGAGCGGACCGTTCGTTTTTGTAGTGAAACCGGACAATACAGTCGAGCTTCGCACGGTAACACCGGGCCAACCCCAGCAGGGCGATCTCACTGTTATCGAGAACGGCGTAAAATCCGGCGAGACTGTGGTTGTTACTGGCCAGCTTGCACACGCCGGGACCGATCGACCGCTCCGCTGCTTCAAAAAGCGCAGCATCGTATGAATGACGGCGACGAACACGACCGCGAGCGAGAAGTACAAGATCAAGACCTTGTTCGCTCGAGATCGTTTGCTGAGGGTGCGTCGGCGTCGACTGTAAAATTAGTTCCAGTTAAAGGCTCGGGATTGTCCGGTCCCTTTATTCGTCGGCCGGTGATGACCGTATTATTGACCTTGTCGGTTATCGTTGCTGGTTTAGCTACTTACGGTAAACTCGCCGTGAACGACCTCCCCGCCGTCGATTACCCAGTCATTCAGGTTACCTGCTCGTACCCCGGCGCAGATCCGACGACGATGGCAAACAACATCGCCACGCCGTTGGAAAAACAATTCCTGCAAATTCCAGGACTTGACATCATCACCAGTACCAGCACGCAAAGCAACACATCGCTGACGCTGCAGTTTGTGCTGAGCAAGAGTATCACTGACGCCGCGACAGATGTGCAAGCTGCCATCCAGCGTGCCACCGGAAGACTGCCAATCGATCTTCCGAGTCCGCCGACGTTCACCAAGACCAATCCGAACGACCAAGCCGTTTACTTGTTAGGCCTTTTATCGGATACACTGACGGATTGGGACCTTTACAAGTATGCGTCCACTGTTGTCGCGCAGCGCATCAACATTCTGCCCGGCGTTTCGCAGGTGAACATTTATGGCGTGCAAGGCGCGATCCGAGTGAAGGCGGACCCGTCGGCACTGGCTGCGCGAGCGTTGACGATGGACGATCTGGCCAGCGCGATCAAAGCGGGAACAGTTTATTCCGGTGCAGGACAATTCGACGGTGCACATCGCACCTTTGTTCTGCAGCCGAACGGACAAATCGACAAGGCCGAGGGATACCGCAGCCTAATCGTGGCCCGCAACCCGAACGGTTTGCCTGTTTACCTGAGCGATGTAGCTGATGTACGCCAGAGCGTGCAAGACGAGCGCATCTCGCGATTTTTCTGGATGCGCGGTTTTAATCCGCCGCACGCGGTCGTCGTGCTGGCGGTTTCACGCCAAGCTGGCGCAAACGCGGTGGAAGTGGCCAGCTCCGTCAGGGCGCTTTTCCCTGAGCTGCGGGCGAGTTTGCCCGGCTCAATCATGTTCACACCAATTTTCGACCGTTCACAAACCATTGTGAATTCTGCCAACGAGGTGAAATGGACGCTGATCATCGCGTTCGTCCTTGTGGTGATGGTTATCTACGTCTTCCTCGGTCGCGCTACTGATACGCTCATTCCAGCTGTGGCTTTGCCGATGTCGTTGCTGCTTACCGTGGCCGTGATGTACATGCTCAATTTTTCGATCAACAATCTTACCTTAATGGCGCTCACTCTGGCGATTGGTTTTCTCGTCGATGATGCCATCGTGTTTTTGGAAAACGTGGTGCGCCGGGCCGAGCATGGCGAGTCGATCCTCAAAGCGACTTTCAATAGTGCCGGCGAGATTTCCTTCACCATCCTCTCGATGACGTTGTCGCTCGCTGCAGTATTTATTCCGCTGGTTTTCATTCCCGGACTGCTCGGCCGCATTTTTCGCGAATTTTCCGTCACGATCATCGTGGCCATTCTCGCTTCGGGCCTGGTGTCTCTGACGCTCACGCCGCTGATGTGCGCACGGATTCTGGGGGAACGCAGGGCCGGTCACAAACGCGCCTGGATGGAACGACACACCGGCAATTTTATCAAACGCGTGATCGCTGGGTACGGTCGCGCGCTCGACTGGTTCCTCGACCGCGCATGGCTCACTATGCCGGTCCTAATCGCTTGCATTCTTGGGCTCTGGTTCTTCTTCACACGCCTGCCTTTCACGTTAATACCGCCGGGCGACAGCGGTTTCGTTCGCGGCGTGTTCATCGCGCAGGAAGGCTCATCGCCAGCGCAAATGCGCGCCTTCCAAGCGCAGGTGAACCAAAAACTCCAGGATGATCCTGCGGTCGGACAATTTTTCACGCTCGCCGGTTTTTCCTCGCGCAGCCCGTTGTCGCAGGGACTGATGTTTCTTTTCCTGAAGCCGCGCAGCGAGCGTCCGCCAATCGATCAAGTCATCCTGCGACTGCAAAAATCGATCGGTTCGATTCCAGGCATCAGTGCCGTATTAACGCCAACTCCGGTGCTGCAAATCAGCGTCGGCGCTACCAGTCAGACACAGGGCCAATACGCCTACACAATTAGCGGCATCGTGCCTCAGGATGTTTACACGATGGCGGACGAGTTATTAAAAAAGCTGCAACAGTTCAAGGGCTTCGCCAGTGTCCGGTCTGATTACTATCACAGCACGCCTAATCTCAGGATCGATATCAATCGCGATCGCGCTGCGACCTACGGCGTTTCTACTTCGGCAATCCAAAGTCTATTGCGCAACGCCTACTCCCAAAACTACGTCTATCTCATCAAGGAACCCGATGACCAATACCAGGTCATTCTTGAAGTGAATGACAAGGACCGCTCGCACCCTGAAGACCTCGACGATCTCTATGTCCGCAGCAGCACCAGCGGGAATTTCAGCGCCAGCGGCTCGGGTGGGGGGACGATTGCCACGACCACAGGAAACATGACAAGCCTCGTCCCGTTGCGTGTTGTAACATCCACAAAGGAAATCATCGGTCCGCAGGCAGTTAACCACTTGAATCAGTTCACGAGCGTCACGTTCAATTTCAACCTGTTGCCGAACGTCGCGATCGGCGACGCGACCAAATACATCGAGGACGCCTTCGCGCAACTCCAGTCACATTACCCAACTGTGCAGGGGATGTTCCAAGGCGAAGCGCTAGTATTCAGGCAGCTCTTTCAATCGCTGCCCCTACTGCTGCTTGCGGCAATTTTCGTCATGTATGTGATCCTCGGAATCCTTTATGAAAGCTATGTGCACCCGTTCACGGTTTTGTTCCCGGCCATCGTGCCCGCGATGGTGGGTGGTTTGGCCACTTTGTATCTCTTCCACTCAGTGCTTTCTCTTTACAGCGTGATCGGACTTTTCCTGTTGTTAGGCATCGTGAAAAAGAACGGGATCATGGTAGTCGATTTCGCCTTGCAACGGATCGACGAAGGCTGGGATCTTCGCTCGGCCATTCACGAAGCCAGCATGGAAAGGTTTCGTCCGATCATGATGACAACGCTCGCCGCGCTCATGGGCGCGATCCCGATAGCTTTGGGCTTCGGTCAGGATGCCGCATCGCGGCGCCCGCTGGGTCTTGTTATCGTAGGTGGGTTGATCTTCTCGCAACTTGTAACGTTATTTGTCACACCCGTTATCTATTTGTGGCTTGAGTGGTTCCAGGAACACGTGCTCGACAAAGTGCCGTTTCTCCGCAGCGCCCATTACCATCACGAGCCAGAACCGGGGAAGGGGCATCCGGAGCGAGAAATACGGCCCGCCCCGGCCGGCGCTCGCTAACTCGACGATCTTAAGCGGTTTGAAAGAGCACGAGCCATGACTAAAAGCACGAGTAAGAGCGATATTTAGCGCTATGCGCGCGATGGTTCTCGACCGGCCGAAGCAGCCCCTGCAATTGCGCGCCGTGCCAAAACCAAAGCCGGATAGGGGACAACTGCTCGTGCGCGTCAACGCGTGCGCGGTTTGCCGCACCGACCTTCATGTGGTGGCTGGCGAATTGCCGGACCCGAAACTGCCATTGATTCTGGGTCACCAAGTCGTCGGCCGAGTGGAACAAATCGGCAAGGACGCACCTTCGAACTTCGCGATCGGCGATCGTGTAGGTATCCCGTGGCTTGGTTGGACGGATGGCGACTGCGCTTATTGCCGATCGGGCAGGGAAAACCTCTGCGATAATGCTCTCTTTACCGGTTACACTATTGCCGGGGGTTACGCCGACTTCACTGTTGCAGATGCTCGGTACTGTTTTCATCTCCCCGATCGGTACGATGACGTTCAGGTTGCGCCGCTCCTTTGTGCCGGACTAATCGGGTATCGGTCCTATCGCAAAACGGGCGGCGCGCAGCACCTCGGCATTTACGGGTTCGGCAACGCGGCGCATTTAATCGCGCAAATTGCCCTATACGAAGGACGCGAGCTCTTCGTGTTTACACGTCCTGGCGACAATGCAACGCAAGAAAACGCCAGACAGCTCGGCGCGGTTTGGGCTGGCGGATCCGATGAGATGCCGCCGAAAAGACTCGACGCTGCAATTATTTTCGCATCAGTTGGTCCGCTCGTTCCCGCGGCGCTGCGCGGCCTCGCGAAAGGCGGTGCTGTGGTGTGCGGCGGAATTCATATGACGGACATTCCGTCATTTCCATACGCCGACTTATGGGAAGAACGCGTCATCACCTCAGTGGCGAACCTGACCCGACGGGATGGGGACGACTTCTTCGCGATCGCGCCGCGGGTTCCGGTCCGAACGCACACTGAAACTTTCCTGTTGGAAGAGGCCAACACCGCGCTGGACCGATTTCGTGCCGGCAAGCTTAACGGCGCACCGGTTCTAGTGGTGAATCGGGCTGCGCCTTCGGAGGTAGCCGCGATGGACCTCAATTCCCGGGAATCTTCGGGTGAACCTCGCTAACGCGTGCCGACCTGGGCACGAGTGGCGAGCATAAGATTGCCCGGCGGCCGCTTCTCGTCGTCGCTGATGCAACCGGCGGCATTGCCGAGCGACTCCTCCTCGGGCGAGAGGAATGGCTTGAAACGGCTTTTGTCGATCGCTTTCATGAATGCTTCGTGCGGGGAAACGATGCCTTTTTCCAGCAGAGCCCAGATTGCGTCGTCCATAAATTGCATGCCCTGCGCTCTACCGGAAACGATTACGTCCTGAAGTTTGTGAGTTGCGCCTTCGCGGATAATTGCGGCGACGGCTGCGTTAGCGATCAGAATCTCGTTCACAGCGATGCGGCTGGGCCGATCCGATCTTTTCAGAAGCAATTGTGCTACCACGCCACGAAGTGAGTTCGCCAGCATCGCGCGCGCCTGTGGCTGTCGCTCGGCGGGGAAAGCATCCACCATGCGATCCACAGTCTTGCGGGCGTTGTTAGTGTGGAGCGTTCCGAGCACAAGAAGGCCAGTTTCGGCTGCGGTTAAGGCAAGTGAGATTGTCTCAAGGTCACGCATCTCTCCAACCAATACAATGTCGGTGTCCTGGCGCAGCGACGCCTTTAGGCCGGCAGCAAACGAAATCGAATCTGTGGGTACTTCGCGTTGGGTGATGACGCTGCGCTTAATGCCGTGCACGAATTCGATCGGCTCCTCGATTGTCACCACATGCTTGGAAAAGTTTTCATTGATGAAGTCTATCAGTGCAGCCTGCGTTGTCGTTTTGCCGGAACCGGTTGGACCGGTCACGAGCACGAGTCCGCCACGCAAGTAAGCGAAGTCCTTGACGGTTACAGGAATGCCCAGATCTTCGAGCGTCGAAATCCTTGTTGGAATCAATCGAAACGCTGCGGCGTAACCTTCCGACTGCTTGAAGTAGTTGGTTCGAAATCGCGAGTGCTCATCCATCTGGTAGGCAAAATCAAGATCGCCGCGCTGGTTAAACGCTTCCCAGTTACGCGCACCGCAAACTTCGCTCAGCATCCGCGTGGCTTCGTCGTGCGAAATCGGCTCGGCGCGGATCGGCATGATGTCGCCCTGCGCTCGGATTTTTGGGGGTTGCCCCTCAGCGATATGCAAATCCGATGCACCCTGGCGGGCGACGACTTGAAGGAATTGATCAAGATCAGGCATTGTATGTGCTCTACAATTTCAGCTGCTGCCGCACGATATGTTTTTGATCTGCTCGTGCATAGACTTCTTCTGCGCTGATCAGGTCGTTTTCGTACAGGTCTATCAATGCGTCGTCCATCAAACGCATGCCTTGTTTTTTTCCGGTCTGAATAATTCCGGGCAACAGATACGTTTTATTTTCACGAATAACGTTCGCCACAGCCGGCGTATTGGTGAGAATCTCCAACGCGAGCACGCGAGCGGTTCCATCTTTTCGCGGTATCAGTTGGTGACTGATAACGCCGCGCAGTGATTCGGCCACCATCACGCGGATGTGTTCCTGTTGCTCAGGCGGAAACACATCCAGTAGCCGGGCTAGTGTGCGCGATGCATTTGCTGTATGCAGTGTTGCCAAAACAAGGTGCCCGGTCTCGGCCGCAGTGATGGCAAGGGAAATCGTTTCGAGGTCGCGCATCTCGCCCACCATGATCACGTCCGGATCCTCGCGGAGCGCCGCGCGAAGCGCCGTCGCGAACGATTGTGTGTGCGTGAACACTTCGCGTTGGCTCACGTGACAATTCCTTGAGCGAATAACGTATTCGATTGGGTCCTCCAACGTGATGATATGATCGTGCCGCTCCATGTTTATTTGCTGAATCATGGCGGCAAGTGTCGTTGATTTGCCGCTGCCAACCGAACCGGTGACAAGGATCAGGCCGTTCTGATAACGGGTGAGCAGCTTAAGGTACTCGGGTAACCCGAGTTGATCCATTGTGCGGACGTCCGCGTTAATGAGACGAAATACAACCTCGATGCCTAATCGCTGCCTAATCACGCTGACCCGATAACGACCGTAATCGTTTTCGTAGGCAAAATCAGAATCGCCGCGCGCGTTAAGTTCCTCTTTGTATACTTCGGGCATGAACGCCTCTGCCAGCGACACTGTTTGTTCCTTCGTCAGAATTGGCGCGTCCGGCCACATTGGTTGCAATATTCCGTGCACTCGCCAAATCGGTGGAGCGGCGACGCCAAGGTGAACGTCCGAGGCGCCCGCTTGTTGCCCGACTTGAAGATAATTATCGACGTGCGGAAGCGGATGCGATTCGATTTCAGGAGCTGAAACCTCTGACATGATTCGGAAAAACAGTCATCCATCTCATGAGGCACGTAGGGCCGATGGACAGAAGCGTATTATTTCTTGCCGCGCTGCTGTCCGCCAGAATAAAAGAACCGGTTTTTGACAAATTCCATAATCACCGGCCGGGCCAGGTTTGTCACAAGCTTCATGGCTGCCAGCGCAATGCCGGTTTCCATCAGCTTTTTGTCTTGCTTGCGCCGGCCTCTTGTATCGACATAGATTTTTTTCTTCCGCATGGGCGCTAATGCGATCAGCGCCCCGACAGCGGCCGCTGCAGAGATCCAGGAACCGGTCTGTTTTCGGAATGATTTGCGGAATTTTGCCGGCAAATCCAATTCGTATCGCAGGCCGCGCAACTCGCGGACCAGGCGTTCCCGGGAATCTGCAATCTCCAATTTCAGCTCGTTGATTGATTCAGGTTTCTCAGCCATTCGCGATCTTTCTTAAGTTCATCGACGGTGTCCCGGAACAGTGGCTTGGTGATACGGCTGCGTGCGATCAGCAACAGCACCAGCGCGATTATGAAATGCACCAGGCCAACGATCAGTGCGATCCATGGCCATGAGGTCCCTGCCAGATGTGCCAGGCCGGCAATTGCACTGACGATCAGAAAGACGTAGCCCATTACACACAGCGCCGCGGCGAAAACAATACAACCGATCAGTATCAGGATTTGCACTGCCGCCGATTTCGATTCCTTGGCAGCCAATGCTAACCGGCTCTCAAAAAAGTCCGCGACAGCACTTATCAGCGCCAGCGCGTTTCCGAGTAAACCAGAATGCCCCGCAGGATTGACAGACGGAGGGCTCTCGTTACTCATCGTCGAGAGCTTTCCAATTTAGCGCCGGAAGATCAGACCCAGCACGAATCCGATTCCGAGTGCCGTGAACACCGCTTTTGTCGGATTTTCGCGTACGTACTGCTCGGCATCTTCCTGGAACGTGCGGACGCGGCTCCTGGCATCTCCCCAAGCTTGTTCCGCTTTGCCGCGTGCTTCACCCAAAGCCTGCTCGGCTTTCCCGCGGTATTCGTCCGCGAAAGCCCCTGCGGCTGATTTCAAATCTTCCGCCGCTTTACGAGCATGTTCTCGGCTGCTCTGCAACTTGTTCTGTGCATCACCTGTGGACGATGCAGTTTGTTCTCCTGGTTTCATTTCTTCTGCCATTGGTAACCTCCAGTTAATTTCTTCGCTGCGACTATCCGCGCGCTCCATTAAATGGGCAAACGCCGACTTGTCCTAAAATCATAAACGCGTCAAACGATTGAGCCGGACTTCTCGGATCGATACAGAAAGTGTACCACTACCGGATTCTTAAACGTTTAACGCTTGGACGGCCTACCAAACTTAGCGAGAAAAAGCGAAAGTCACTGTTCGCGAAAAATGATTCGCGCCTTTGTCAGGTCGTATGGCGAAAGCTCTACGGAAACTTTATCGCCCGGCACAATGCGAATGAAATGCTTGCGCATTTTGCCCGAAATATGGGCAAGGACATTGCGTTGACCAGGAAGATCGACACGGAACATCGTGCCAGGCAGCACCTGAGTCACAGTGCCTTCGGTGATGATCTGTTCTTCTTTCGCCATCGCATGGCGAATATATGCCGGAACACGTGCCTCTCAAGATTGACGACGTTTTCACCTGAATTGGTCCAGCGAGAGTGCTGGAAGATATTCGCGGAGCTCCTCGCGTTTCCACCAGGCACCGATCTGATGGCGCTCGTCCACGGTTGTGAAGCGATACCGATAAAACATCGCGCGGATGTAACGCGGCGGTTTGCCTGGGAAGGGGTTTCGGCTGAGCAGGCCGCTCACGTCACGGGAGCCCTGGAGTAACCGGAAGACGAGTGCGATGAGCCACCGATTCTCCTGCGGCGTCTCCAACGCCGCAAACCACATCTGCCAGTCCAGTCTGGGCTGGTGCGGCGCACACCAACCGGGCGCGCGTTTCACGTCGCCCGGTTTCCATTTGAATTCGTAGGGCAGCCAATCGATTCCATCGGTGCTGCCTTCGAGCACGATCTCGCAGCGGTCCTTTGTCATCACACGAAATAGGCCGTAGCCGTTCACAATTCGAAACGCTTCGAGTCGTTCGTAGACATTGGCCAACGCACGTGGTGGGCGGGCCAGTGGTTTAAACGCACTGAAAATCAACCATGCATTGATTGGGAAGGTCAGAATGAAGACTGCAACTGCGCCCCATGCTCCCAATCGATCGGGTACGAACAGCGCTCCACGCTGTCCGCGGACGCCGCGGAGCGACATTCCCGTCGCCGAATCATCAATCAATAGCAAACAGAGCGCGATTGTAAGAAGATTGAAAAAGCAATAATTGCCGGTGAGCCCAATTCCCACTTGCAAAAAGATCATCAATCCAGCGGCACCAAGTCGCAGCCGGCGCGGCGCCCAAATGAAAAACGGCGCGACAATTTCGATCACGATGCAAAACGCTACAGAAAAGTGCTTGAACCATTCCGGACTTTTGTCCGCCAACCAGCCGAACACCGTCGGCAACGGTTGCGACCAATAATGATAATCGAGGGCGGTGAGGTTCCACCAACTCGGATCGCCGCTGGTCAGCTTCACCACCCCGGACATCAGCATCAGTTTGAACAGAAGAAGCTTGAGCAAAAACAAACCTGCGCGGGAAACCGGCGGTTCTTGTTGTCGTGATGGAGTGGCTAGTGCGGTGGCAGGCATGTCGCCTGCGGGGTGAAAATTGTTCGCAGCCGGCACGACTGCCTCTACAGAAAATCGTCTTGGCCACAATCGCCATGGCGCAAAAAAGATCGATAAGAAACCAGCCTCCAGCAAAAGCACGTCCCATTGAAAATTAAAAAAGATTTGTCCTGCGATCGTGAGTGAGAGGTACAAGACGAAAAGAGCAACGAGTGAAATAGCCGGAGCAATTCCGAAAATCAAAAGTAACGAAAACAGAACGCCGCTACCGCAAAGAAAATAAAGGAATGCGTCGCTCTGACCGAACCAGCACAGGGTGGGCAGAAGAGCGTAGGCGTCTGGTCCGATTTGCGCGCGAACGGCCGGCAGAAATTGATTCGCCGGCAACATGCCGTCGCTGCCTACGAGCCCATTCACTTGCACCCAGAGCGACACGAACGCGATCAGATAGATCGTGCCAAGCGCGCGAAGGAACCAGCGCCGTGCCCAAAAATACGTTGGCCGGCGGACGTCGTTGCCCCATAGCAAGCGTGTAACTGCTGAGGCAAAATTTCGGTGGCGAGCGATAAAGCCATAGCCGGTTTCGGACACAGCCGCGAACCCGGGAACGCGATCGTAGCTCCATGCCAGCAATCGTCGCGAACGGCGATATGCTAATGACCGATATACCGCATCTGCCGCGAAGAATACGTCGCCATCTGGTTTGATGAAAGCCATCGCGCGCGTGAATTGATCGACCGGAATCTCGGGGAACCGCACGGCTGCTTCCTGGTAAGTGGCGTAATCGACCTTACCTTCTGTGATTTCGCGCCATCTTTCGATCCATAATCGACAAAAATCACATTCGCCGTCCCAAATCAAAAGCGGTTTTGGCGGCGCATTAGAAACACGGAGGCTCGATTTGTTAGGCATTCACGTCGAGCATCGACCATGCAATATCGAACGTCGAACGCCCAATTCTGGATTTCGATGGTCAGGGTTCGGCGCTTTTACATCACGAACTCCGCCCACACCGGCGCGTGATCGGATGGTTCTTTCCCGATGCGCATTTCGCGGTCGATGCCGGATGCGGTACAGTTCTTAGCCAGACTTTCGCTTGCCAGTACGGCGTCAATGCGCAGGCCGCGATTTCTTTCAAACCCCCGCATTTGATAGTCCCACCAGGTGAAAAGTTGGCCTTCCTTATGATGGATTC